>Ga0265797_10003664_pt1 | contig 24414 bp, 19 predicted proteins | sample P2T30metagenome_FD_192433 | JGI IMG/M metagenome (GOLD analysis project Ga0265797, IMG submission 192433) | Plant litter microbial communities from East Loma Ridge, Irvine, California - P2 T30 | ecosystem: Environmental > Terrestrial > Plant litter > Unclassified | place: USA: California... | reverse complement strand
CGGAATACTGTTGCCACGTCTTGTTGTCCGCGTCCTTGCTCGCCTAAGGCAAGACCTCCTCCGAGAGGGCTTGGACTTGCCCCCGGAGATCGTTGATCGCGTCGGTCTGGAGGTCGACGGCACGATCGAAGGCCTTCGTGGAAGCGGCTATTATCTCGTTGATATCTTCGCGCAGCTGGTTCAAGCCATCTTGGAGAGTACCAAAATTGTTGTGAAGCTGCTGAATTCGCCCGTTCATGTGATTGTTATTTTCCGTGGCGTAATTCTTGAATTCGTTGCGCAGGATGGAGACAGCTGAGTTTGGAGCGAGGCTGCTGAATCTCGCCTCGAGCGAACTCAGTCTGGTCTCGAGTGATGTTAATTTGGCGTCGAGAACTTTGTCGGAGTTCTGCAGACTGATCACTGTTGTTTGGAAGTCCTTGGGCGCGGGATACATTTTGCTTTGCTGGTCCACCATCGCTCTCACGACCTCTTCGGTGGTCAAGTTGTCGTATCGATGTTGGAGGCTGTGGATCGATGCCCATATGCCTTGAATTTGGTCGTGAGTGATTGCGACTTCGCCGTTGCTTGGACCAGCGAAAGCTTCATTTGCCATCTGGTGAGGCGGCAACGCGCCGTTTGGCGGGTGAACACCGTTGGTCTGCACAGGCCCAGAAATGCTGGCACGAGGAGTCGGTGGCTGAGGGGAATGCATTGGGAGAGGTCTGAACTGCTGGGCGGCCACTGTTCCGTTAACTGCAGTTGAGGATTGGGGAAGGCGATCCTGCAATCCCCTGACCGTGATAGACAAGGCCTCGATGTCCGATCGCAGCGTCTCTGTTGTAGTCTTGAGCGTGTTGGCATCGGATTGAATTAAATCGCACTTTGCAATCGTGCTATCACGTGCTTCGCCGTTCGCTTGTTCCAGAGATTGTCGCTTCCGGACTTCATTGTCATGCTCGAGCTCAAGCCTGTTGTGCTTGTCTGAGAGAGAACCAAGCTCTTCTCTAAGCTTCTCGATCTGCCCATCGTGCTCGTCCATTAGCTCTGCGAGTTTCTCCGTCTGTTCCTCTACATCGTCCACGACTTCCTGTTTGAAAGTAGCAAGATTGAAGTTGGGAGGCAGAGCTGTTGGCACAGGGGTTGTTGCTGGCGCAGGGACGATTGCAGCAGCATCACTTGGTGCCTTGAGCCTAGCGTCTTCCTTCATCTCGCTTAGCTCTCGCGCTAGATTGTTGATCCTTTCTTCGGCTTGCTTCATGCGTGTCTGCTCTTTGGGATCTTCTGGACGCTTGTTCAGATCTTGCGTAAGACTCCCAAGACGTTCGTCTGTTGACTTGACCATGGTAGAAAGATTGTTCAAGAGCTGATCATGGTTTTTCAGACGCCACACGACAGGCTGTTTGCCAGTCTCTGTGATATCTTTCCATATTTCTTCAACTTCGGTCTTGACGACGGTCAGTTGGCGCTCAACTTTCCCGAGGTCTGCCCGCATAGTGGTTGTTGAAGAAGTAGCAGAACCAACATCGCTTTTCAGTTTGGTGAAAGCATCTTCTTTGGCGGCAAGGTTTGACGTGTTCTGGGCAGTCTCAGAAGCGAGGCGCTCAATGTCGTCCTTCTGTTTCGAGAGCCTGTCGACCACTTCATTCATTGTTCGCTTGTCAGTCTTCTCGGATTGAGATGACTCGGCCTTGCAAACCCTGATTTGAAGAGCAGTAACATTCGCAGAAACAGTCTTGGTCTGATCTCTTGCCTGCTTTGATGTCACGGTGGCCTCTTCCGCAGTCTTTCTCATCTCTTCAATACTTGTCGATTGTTTCTCGATGCGATTTTGTTGTTCTTTTATGAGGACTTGCTGCTTCTGCGACATACTTCGCAATTCCTCGTGTTCCTCTCTAGTCACTGCATCTCGTTGAGGCTCTGGACGCGAGCTTGCTGCGGCCTTGGAGACTAGCTCCCAGATCGTTTCACACAATGGGGCCACAGCCTTAGACTGTGAACCCGCACTCAGTTCCAGCTGCTTTTCAAGCTTTGCCGCCTTCTTGGCGGCTTTGTCTTGTTCATCTTTCAAGCGTTCTTCAATCGCCGGATACTTCCGGAAATGATCTTGCATGTTGCGATGCTCAGATGTTGCGCTGTCCAGTCGACGTCTCGCAAGGTCGTGCGAGGACCGGATGGATGCATCAGCTGTAATGTGAGTTGTAAGCGCCACCAGTGACTCTAGTAACTGCTTCTTGAAAGCATCACCCTCGTCGTTCGTTCGGCTCACCGCAGTCATGACCGCCGTTTGCGGCTGCGGGGTAGTTCGGTTGCTCGCTGCATCTTGATATGCACTCCCGTCAGTGCTGATAGGAGACTGCACTAATGCATTGCCTCTCGATCCCCGTAACAGCCGAGGATCTGCGTTTGAGTTCACTTGATTCGTGTTTATGGAGGAGGTTCTTTGTCGATCCGTGTCCATTGGGAGGCCTCTGGATATCTTCCTCTGGTTGCTCCCATCCGGGGAACGGCTGGGGTTTCTCTTGGGTGGATTCATACTATACAAAGCAGTCGTCAGCTTCTTCAATTTTCATAGTAGCCCTGAATTTGGGTATTCAATCCGAGTAGCCTCTTGAAGCTCGAGAGCGTGCTGCGACACCTTCCGTTTAGACGGGCCTAGCCAAAGAGCTTGTACTCTTTAAGAAGCATATCGAGGCCTAATGTTAGGACTGCTTAGGGGACCGAGTTATGAATTACCTTGGGGAGTAAGCATGATGTAGAGGTTCACGCGATTGTGGACGGCTTGCGGAAGCCGTGCTCTGTTCTCGCCGCTCGGTGGGTCTGCCGGATGTGGGCCTCCTGCTGAGAGAACGTTCCGAGTCGAAGTCGTCGCGATCTCAATCAGGTCTGCGCTCTTCATACGGTGGTCGAGTTGACGGGCCGTTGCGACTCGCACCTAAGAAACTTATGTTGTGAGACATAGTTCGCTAGTTATTGCAAGGGCAGCAAGTCTTGATAGCCAACATCTCACTATCCGCCAAGGAATGTTTTGTTGCGGGATTGGTGGATACCTTAATCTTTGGTCGGGGTGTTATCGTGGTGAGAGTAAAGAGCAAAAAGGCAAGACGTGGACTGTGTTTATATAGACTCGCGCGGCAAGCACGTACCACGTGATTGTTAACGCTGTGCGACCGATGAGTGACTGAGTTAGTGATTGAGTGAGTGGAATTGTCGCAGCACGTGAAGAGTTCAATGAAGGCTGTTGACCTCGTTGTCGCGCAACGGCTTGTGCGAGGTGAACTGACGGCGTGTGAAGTGAAGCGAGCCAAACCTTCCGACCGCTACTTACTTATAAGAACGCGCTAAGAAACACGCTAGTGAACAAACTGAAGCTGTGCTCGCATTCCGAGCCGTGCATCAAAAATAGAAGGCCTGAGGCGTCAAACCTTAGCCTGAGAGAAACGGGCATCGCGAAAGCCGTAGGCCCAAAGCAACGCATCTGAATAGAAGTCACTTAACAGCAACTAAAACCCACTCACCTTGTCGCTATATACCATTCACGTGTTTCATTACAGCGAACGCTCTCTCTCATTACTCAGCCCCGACTTGCACGTGTCAGCCTGACCATACTCGAATAATCGCGCGCGGCGCATCCCAGCAACCATGGCTGCAGTAAGTGAAGCTCCCAATCGCATCCTAACACGCACTAACCAACGCAGCCTATATCTACCATATCCGAATCGAAGGAGCGCCAAGGGCTCAATCTCATCGCGGCCCATTCACACATTCGCGGACTCGGCGTAACACCAGACACTCTCGAGCCGAAGCAAAATGCTGATGGCCTCGTTGGCCAGCAAAAGGCGCGCAAAGCCGCAAGTGTTATTCTTCAGATGGTGAAGGAGGGCAAGATCGCAGGCCGCGCTGTTCTCATTTCCGGACCTCCCAGCACAGGCAAGACTGCCCTCGCAATGGGCATGAGCAAGGGTCTAGGCGACGATGTTCCATTCACAATGCTTGCTTCATCTGAGATTTTCAGCTTGGAGATGAGCAAAACAGAAGCGCTGGAGCAGGCGTTCAGAAAGAGCATTGGCGTCAGGATCAAAGAGGAGAGCGAGGTTATTGAGGGTGAAGTGGTGGAGATCCAGATCGACAGGTCGGTCACTGGTGACAACAAGACCGGCAAGCTCACCATCAAGACTACAGACATGGAGACACTCTATGATATGGGAACAAAGATGATCGACAGCATGACCAAGGAGAAGGTCATGGCCGGCGACATCATCAGCATCGACAAGGCGAGCGGGCGAATCACAAAACTGGGACGCTCATACGCGAGATCACGCGACTACGATGCTCTTGGACCCGACACCAGATACGTTCAATGCCCTGATGGCGAGCTCCAGGTCCGCAGAGAGACAGTACACACCGTGTCACTACACGAGATTGATGTGATCAACTCAAGGACACAAGGTTTCCTTGCCCTCTTCTCTGGCGATACTGGCGAGATCAGAAGCGAAGTGCGAACCCAGATCAACACAAAGGTTGCTGAGTGGAAAGAGGAAGGCAAGGCTGAGATTGTTCCCGGTGTGTTGTTCATCGACGAGGTACACATGCTCGACATTGAGTGCTTCAGCTTCATCAACCGCGCTTTGGAGGACGAGCTCGCGCCTGTCGTCATCATGGCCTCGAATCGCGGCTCGACCACGATTAGGGGTACCAATTACCGCTCTCCCCACGGTCTGCCACTTGACTTCCTTGACCGTGTTGTCATCATCTCTACACAGACATATGCGGCCGAGGAGATCAAGGAAATTCTTGCTATCCGTGCGCAAGAAGAAGAGATTGACATGTCAGCCGATGCTCTTGCGCTTCTCACAAAGATCGGCGCCGAGACCGGACTGAGGTACGCCGGAAACTTGCTCACAACCGCCCACCTGATCGCGAAGAAGCGCAGCCCAAGAGGTGCTGATGCCGCGAGACCGATCGAGGTCGGCGACGTGGAGCGTGTGTTCCGCCTCTTCTACGACCCTTCTCGCAGCGTGAAGTTCGTGCAAGAATTCGAGAAGAGGTTCATCGGCGAGGACGGTGTTGTCTCACTCAACAACCAAACGAACGGTGTCAGCCAAGGTGGCGACGCCATGGAGGTTTCATAGATGTTACCTGTACCGAACACGGCAGATGGGCGTGTCTGCCAGGCCAGCAAGACGCTCGGAGTTCATGTATGAGTCGGGAGACGGCCGACGGCAAGAAGTAGCAGCGAGTGAGATGCGATCTTTGTACCAATAATACCACCTCGTGATAAAACAGAGTCTTGAGCTTCCTCAATCAGTCACTTCTCAGCAGCTCTCTTCAAGTCATTGTGAAACCCTTCGAACAAGCTCTTCACATGCGCGCGAATCGGTGACCATGACCAGAACATCACCGCCGCATAGCCCTCCCATGACGCGAAGTGTGTAAACAGCGTCCTGGTGCCTTCTCTCGAAGACTCATCACGGGTGAAATGGAATGTCCGCACAGCATCTAGACCGAGTTTGCGACCAGTGTAGGCGTAGCTGAAGACACCAGATTCATTCTCCTGGGCACTATATCAGTGATCTGGCCCGCAAGCCTTCACATGTGAATGGTTGCCACTGACGAGTAGTACAGCATGCCCAACAAAGTTGCCCGCAAGAATGGTCAACTTGTCGCCTGGGAGCGCGTCCAGCCCACCGACACTTTCTTCCGTTGACGGACGTGTGATTTGAGTGGATTGGATGAAGTCTGTGTGCCATTCGGGATATTTGTTGAAGTTAAGGCACTACGTGCGTCAGTTTGCCTCGTTCATGCGTTTTCGGTGTCTTTGGAAGGAGAATTACCACTTCTCGCACCTTTTCGGGTGATGCGTCGATCACGATTGATGTTTGGAGAGTAGCACTGAACCAAGGCATGGTCGAGGAAGTAATGCGATGAAGTGGGGACGCTGGGCAACAAGACATGTACAGTTAGACAGCTCTTGGGCGCTTCGCGAGCTGAAGGATCCAACGCCACAAATACCACCGCACTAGGCCGCACGCAGTCTTCTTACACAGCGAGGAGATCTGCCGAGAACTCGTAAGCTGATCGACTCTGCCTCGAGATATAGTACTCATTACGGGCGTAGTTTATTTCATGACAGGGCGATTGCTATGAACGTCTCTCCACTACTTCTTCTTTCCCTTGGTCTTGTCGAGCACTTCGATCCACCTCGAATTGACGCCTCTCTTCTCCAGCGCCTTGACAACAGCGTCCCTTTGAGGACCCTGCACCATGACCTCTTCCACAGGCTTCTCGGTCTTCTTTGCTCCGCCAGCCAGAGGCTCGACGCTCGTGCTACCCGCGCACACCTTCCTCAGCTCGTCCGCCAAAGGGCGAGGGTTGACGAAATAAACTTCCAGCCCTGAAACCTTGGTCACCATCTTGTTGCCACTGCGAGTTTCGAGCGTGATGTGCACTTTTGGAGGCGTGCCTGAACGCATCTTGACGGAGTGAGGGTCTGCACCGTTGCGCAAGATGGCGTAGGAACCAGTCATTGCGCGGCTTACACGGTCAATCAGTGCGTCACGCGGTACGGTGCCCTTTGCGAGCACTTCTTTGTCAAGGCTACCTGAACCGTCAAAGACTGCGTTGGCGAGGGTGGGGTTGAGCTTGATAAGTCGCTTGTTTGTTTCGTGAACCAACTTCTCAAACTCGACGTAGTCGGTGACAACTTGCCGGACTTCCTGCGCAGTGAAGACGGACTTGTCTGAAGTAGCGAACACGGGCGAAAGCTTGGCAGATGGTCTGAAGAATGATTTCACTTCCAGCTTCTGACCGACCGAGTCATCCCCAGTGTCGATGGTCTCAGTCGCTTTCTCACCTCTGCCAATAGAGGTGCCAGCGGCGGCCTCCTTCTTCGGCAAGCGGTAGGGCTTGAAGTTCGTGATTGCAGCGTCGTTGAAGTCGACGTCGATGATTGTCGTCTCATTACCTTGCTTTTCCTTGCTCTTGACTATTTGATCTTTGTCAAGCTGCTTGACGAATTTCTTGATGTTCTTCCAGCTAGTGTTCTTGATCTGTAGTTGCTGCGTTTGCTCTGGTGTGAAGGCGGGGAGGAAAGGATTGATGAGCGTCGAAACGATGAACGACTGTGTAAGTGGGAAGACAAGCCCATAGTTCTTCTCGTTTGCATTGGTGGTCTTGTGGTGGTGGAGTCCATATAAGAAGGCATTGCGGAACGCCTGGTCGACCTCCTTTTGAGAAAGTTTTGAGGAGGTTGTCTCTTCGTTCGCGGGAGCATCCTCACCGTCCACAGCATCTGCTTGGCCGCCTTGAGCTTTTACGGTATCGTCATTTGTCTCACCGTCTTTAAGAGAAACTCCTCCGTCGTCGTCTAGGTCATCGACGTCAAGAGCCTCAACCTTCTCTGTCAGACCGCGTGTCTCCAGGACTTGCGCCCAGCCATCAATCTGCTCAGGACACTGCTGACCAGGACGACTGTTTGTGCTGTGACTCCATAGCTCATCTCCATACCAATGAAGCGTTTCCACAGCATGTCCTCTGGCGCCTTGTACTTGTTGCAGTGCCGACACATCGATCTTGCATACTCCCACAGCCACAGGCACTGTAGGCGAATCCGTGCTAGCAATTGCCACGACCGCGCCTTGCTTTGCTTGTGGTGGGAAAGGAGGCCCACCAGCCAGACCTGGAGTCATCAAATCTGCTCCACCCTGCAGTTTCTTGACCACAATCCCAGGAGTGTGCAGTAGAGGTACAATGTCCGCGTTCCTCCAAAGCGTGTAGACCGAAGGGTACATCTTGCCATCGATCTGCCACCACAATATCCTAGCATCTTCTCCATTCTGACTTCCGACGTAAACGCTGCCAGAGGCGTGCTTCAGATCAGGGCCATGTGTGGTCGTGAAGCGGGCTGACTGGACATTATCGGGGAGGAGGGAGTTTCGTAGGCTCGATCGCGCGGCTGTTGCTTCGGCTTTTTGTTCTGCGGTCTCGTTGTCTGCTTGAGGTAGGTCCAGTTGGTATTCCTGGATGATCTGGTCTGCGAGCTTTCTGCGATCGGAAGACCTTAATGGTGCCGCGGGCTTGATTTGCGGCTTCTTTTTGAACATGATGGCGGCTCGATGAAGTTTGAACAGATGAAGGAAAAGTCTGGGTTTGAAGTATCCCCGGAGGGTTGGAAGTAATGCAGCAATCGCAAGTGGATGAGTCGTTTACAGAAGCCCGCTCGTTTCACGCGCTGGTGACATCAGCTGGAGGGGGACCAGGAGGATTCACATGCTCCAGAAGCGTGAACCCCGCCACTGGGCATGTGATCGAGCCGACTCTGAGTCGACCGCCCAAGCAATTATCCCATATCGACAGCAAGAATATCTTGAGCTTACTGTATGAGACTTGCTGAAATAAACACAAGGGATGGTATGGATATCATCTACAGTACTGCTTTTAAGGACAGCAGCGGCACAATGTTTATTACCCCGTCGCTCAAGATTGCTTCATGTTGCCCCATCTTTTCCAGCAACAAGTATTTATGATTTTTAGATCCCGGCCTGTTGCTCTGCATATGATTGTCTAAAAGTTCAAGCCTCATATATGCTGCTGCAGGCTGACCATTACGATGAGTCTTCAACTTCATCACGGGAGCTGCTCGCCTCGCTTCGCTGGTGGTATCAGAAGATCCATACTTTTGGTTTCTCAAACGTGTATACATAAGTCATTCGCTCATAAACATCATAAAAGTCCTCCCAGACCATTTCCCATACTCTTGAGAGTGTTTGTGTATACCCTCCCAGAAAAGTGCTGCATAGATGCACGTGATGTCCCTCAACGTAGGCCACCCTTCAACCCTCCGCCTCAAACTCATAATGTATTCACAACCAAGCCCAAACTCCTAAAACGAACTTCAAATCGGCTCATAAACTGAGTTGATCCGTACTGATCCTGTCCGCACTCCGGTCTCTTCTCACCATGCTCAGCTTGTAGTACTTTTCCTCGCCCGTAGCCGTCTTCCCTCCAATGAACCATTTTTCTCCGCCGCCGCGTACATCTCTGAAGCCGCCTGAGTCGCAGCTACTATCGCTACCTCTCCGCGCTCGCCGTGACTCTTGAACTGTGGGATATGAAGGTTGTGGCTTGTTTTGTGGCCCGTACACGGGTAATCCGGATACTGGAGGAGAGCGTGGAAGGTGTGTCTGCGGCGTCACGTTGTGCTGGAGAGAAGGGTGAAGGTGTTTCTCTTGTTGGGTGTGCGCAGAGGCTTGTGTGTTGTGGTGGTTCTGGCCCTTTTGGTTGATAGGTCGCGGGTGTGAAACGGCATGCTCTGATACGCTTGGGTTCGAGGGCTGAGGTTTCGCTGGTTGTGATGTCCAGACAGTCTGCGTGGAAGTTGAGGCCGCGGCTGCTGAGGTCGAGGATATTGATGCCACGGACTTGGGAAGTGGTTGTGTATGGGATCGGAACGCGGCTAGGAAGTTGCTAAGGAATGGTCTTTGAGTGGGCATGTTTGGTTCCTTTCTTCGGTTCAGCCGGTATGTTCAAGTATCGCGAGAGCCCTACGATGGATCCTCTGAGAGGTATCGCCGGCCGACGAGCCGCCTTGACGTGGTATCGTAAATCTCGCACACACGGCTTTGGCGGCTATCCCGTGACTGCCGTGGATTTGACTGGCGTTCTATGTTTGCTGGCGGCGCACACTTTGACAGCGAGACTGGGTTTGGTGCAAGGTTTGTGTTTAGTCCGAGGTTAGGTATGAAGAGTGACAGTGATGGCTTGTGGATCCTGGTAGTCGCCAATTAGCTCTTCGTCAATACTAAAGAGATCTGAACCCCGGGTTTCACCGATCGCGCATCCGCAAAAAGCCGCCAAAGCCCTCCCCGCGCGCCTTCCTCCCCGGTCGTTTCCTTTGGTGCGAATGAATGACTTCACTTGTCCGATTTTACTGGAGGGAAAATAGCACCAGTGAGACGGCATTCATCTGATTATAAGTCAAAGAATGACAGCTGAAGAAGCATACCAATATGCCTCAATAAAGTCTTACTGTTACCCTATCTGTCTGCAAGCTGCTGACCATGCTACTAGCCACTCAGCCATTATGTGCTTTTGCTTCTGTGAACGAACCCCGCAACGGCCAGATTGCGGCGAGTTACATGAGGTACATACTTTGTGGTGACGTTGAGGCTTATTTGTTTTGGTATAGCATGTTTGGTTCGTCAAAGGTGTGAGAAGATAAGGTACCATGCCTCGCGAGTGGGAGCGACTGGCCTTGCCGCAAGCCAGACTCGGGCAAGGTATCTCCTTTACTACACTGTGAGCAAGATCGGTTACGTTCGCACAAAGATCACCGTTGATAGTCAACCACAAGGATCCTATGCCACCAATAAGACCCGAGCGAGCGTTGTTGTTCATGGTTCGCTAGAAGAACAACATTGAGAGCGACGAGCGTAACGTATCGAAATCAAGTGGCATGGATATAAATGAGGTATGTTCCATTTCAGAAGGCTAGCATACTAAGCGGTTGTTAGATAGGCACACGTGTACGATAACAGGCACAATGCTCCATGAAATCACGATCTTAACTGTTCGAATAGGATGATAGGATTGTTTCAAGCATTTAATTGATTCTCAACGAGCTAGTGATGAGGGGATACTGCAACAGTGGACAAGTCGAGCAGCTAGTGGGTCGGCAAACCAACTTCTCGTTTTTCCCTTGATGTTGGTCCACACCTCACTCAGACAGCCTGCTGGCCGTACCACTGTGCATGCTTCCTCTGCCGCCTGTTCTTCTTCCACTTGTGATGGGTAGAGCGGAGGTAAGCATGGCCAACACAAGCGGCGATCAGGAGCACAAGGATGCCGACGCCAGCGAAAGCCCACATTGTGCCACTCAAGCCACCACTGCCTTCGGCTCCGCGACGGATCAGCGTGCTCAGCGGCGTGTATGGCATCTTGGCGACGGTGTTGACGCTGTCAGAGTAGTAGCTACTGCCGTGGACTGTAGAGAAATGCATCTTGAGTTTCAGCGGCTTGCGATGATAGGATTGTGTTTCTTGTTAGACTTCGTTGGTGGCACTACCGGAGCGCTTTGCAGAGAAGTGTTTTGATACTAATCTACAGCGTCAGGGCAGGCTGCAAAGTAGTCTTTCGTTCTGCGTGAGCCATTGTGTTAGTTACGGACAAAGATTTGTTGCAGTCTTGGTGTGGAAGACAAAGAGAGATGGTGGCCAGGCTCATTGTCTACTGCCTTGCAAATTTTGCCGAGACAAAGGTGAATGCTACAGTTCCAGGAACGCCGTCAAAGTCGAATGTGTCAGTAACGTGATAGATGAACAGGAAGTGCTGCCTAGCGTCATATTTTTCTGAAAGATAGGTTGAAGGCTGGGTTACAACTCTCAGCAAGAACTACCTCATGCGCTGCTTTCTGTTCTTGGGTTCGTAGCCAACCTCATGCCTTCCATTGAGAGTATTGGAATAATTCGGCGGATCTCAATCCGACCCTAATTTGCTGCTACAAGAACAAAGCATGATCTCGGGAATCGCTGCCAGCCTTCCAGAAGACGTCTGGAATATAGCCATGACTCTCCAGGCATGGAACCCATCTACTATGGTTGCCGAGTCAACATCCAAATTTACAAGTGGGCGTTGCACCATTCGAACTGTAATCCTCGACTCGTGCCACGTGGGTCAGGAAAGAGTGCGAGGTGTGCGAGGTTATCGACATTCCAAATCTGAATCGGTAATGCCATCGGAAGCCATGACTAGCTGTATGCAATTTGTCTTTGTAAAGTAAAATGCCATCTTGCTCACTAAAACGTAACCTGACCAGGAAGAGGTGTCGCAAAGAAATCATCCTCGGTTTCTGTCCGGCAAGACTACCACGACACCCTTGCCTTGTCATCGGAACAGGCCCTTGAGCGGCTCTCTACATCAGTGAGAAAGCGAGGATCCGGTGTGTTGCGTAATTGTTTGGGACCGTGGGTGGCGCGCGGCAAAGGCCAGTAAAAGTGACTGGACCTTGGACCTTCTGGAACCGAGGGAACGCGTGAAGAATCGCGGTGGAGCTGCACATGGCGCGCTTCCCCACAGTTTGAAACAGACAAGGGTCTTGTTTTCCAGCTGCCGTAAACAGATCTTCTTCTCTCACCCACTACACCGCAGCTCGAGTCCGACGACCCGGCAGTCTCTCTGCTCCTTATACGGCTGGGAAAGAGATGCTGGTCGAGGCTTGCCGCCGTGCCCTTGTTATTGTTCTGTAAATACACACAACGCCCCGCCGCCAACGCTCTTCACGGACGCCACTCGGCGCCTATCACCGCCGGCTAGGGCCAACCAAGCGTTGTTTGTGCAGCTTCACGGAAATTCAGGTACGTTCGCTGAGACACTCGCGCTATAGCAACCAGACATATGGCATCATATCCAATTTTGCTGGTCTCAAATTGTCGCAACGCATCCAAATGCTCATCTCCGTTGACGCCGTTCGCAGTTCTAGCCCACCTATACAACGCTATCGCTAATGGATGATCCGATGAGCCTCCCTCCACCTGTTCCACCCAAAGATACGCCGGACAGGCCTCCTCGGCCTTCTACCATGGATACAGACCGTGCCACTCCAGCCAGTGGCTCCAAGCGCAAGCGTGATGGCCACGATGAGCTGGCCTCCAACCTTCGCAACAGCCACTTAGAGGCGCCCGGCTCTGAAGCACACACTCCCAAGCGTAGCCGCCCAAGCCTGCAACCCAGTGATAACGATGCCTCTGATGATGCAACGCCGGTGCAGCCTCGCAACGTTCGCCGTAAGAAGGGCGTGAACAACCTGTCAAATCTCAATCTCCGCCATGCTGCAGAACGACAAGCTCGGCAGTCCGCTGAGAGCCAACCGGTACCGAGAGAGTCAAAGTTTCAGGAAGGCAGCCTCACGGACAAGCCGAGTGGCCAGCCGCCCACTGCATTCACGCGGTTTACTCGCACAGACAGCGGCAACATCCACCTCGTTGATGATCTCATGGAGGATTATCACAACGGCATGGCATCCCCGCACAGATCAGTGGAAATTGATATCGGACGTGAGCAGGCGCAGACTGCACAGCCCACCTCGGTGATCTCATCGCAGGTTCCGAGTGCAGAAGAAAACAATGGCTTCTTCTTCCGCTTCGGACGCTCTCTAGCTGCCAGTTTCCACCCAGTGCGCATGTGGAAGCAAGTCTTCGAAGAGACCCACGAAGAGCTCAGACAAAAGAACTTGGCGGAGATACGGCGCAAGCAAGCCTTGAAGGAAGAAGCAGAACGAAGGTACGCTCAGATGAAGGCCTCTGGACAATTCGAACCGCGGGTTCTCTCGCGAGCCTCGCTTGCGGACAGCAACATCACCCTCCGCGACTCTGGCGTGATCTTTGCTAGTGGGACACCATCAACGGAGCACAAACGAGCTACATCACATGGCTCTAGCCTCGCCAACCTCGCATCGGAAAGCGAAACACCAGATGTCGCTCCAAGCGCAACAAAGACTTTCAGGTCTCGTCTGAGCTTCAAGCGACCCTCGCTTCAGAACCTTCGTTTTGATCTCAAGCGAGCGAAGTCAGACTACACACTGGCCGCTGCTGCCAGCTCGCAAAGGGACTCATCGTCCTCTGTCTCACCTGTCAAGGCCGAATTTGGAGGATCAGCATTGAAGGGCTCGCAATCGAAAATTGACATGCGAAAGCAATACAAGCTGTCTAAGCGTGTCAGCAATCTCGAGAGCAAACTTCAACTTGCACGCAAGGAATTGGACGATGCTCTGATCGAAGCTTCACCCATGCCAAAGCTAGGAAACAAATACGAACGTTTTACACCCTATTCTACAGTCAAGCGTCCGACATTCATACCTGGAAAGCTGGAGAGTTTGCCTAGCGAGCGATTTCTCGACCCTTCACAGTACAACCTTGACACCAATGAGACGACTCAAGTGATGGATGACCGTGAGAAAGCTGCAACTGATCTTGAGGTCGACCCAAATGAGCCACTGGCGCATCTGATGGACGTCTCTGAGCCTGATGAACCTGAAGAGGACACGATCAGGGTGACACGTGCTCGACCCTATCCGCCTCGTGCATCATCTCTCTTCAATCTGAACAACAAAAACATCGAAGACGCCCACGAGGAAGTTGTTGCAGATCCTACTGAACCAACAAAGGAAGACACTGAAGAAGACACCATGGACGTCGACAGCCCAAGCGCCGAAGCCAAGGAGTCTCGCAGTGAAGTCAAGAAGGCTGTCAGCTACGCTAGCCTCGATGCGAAACTGAAAGCTCTTGACGCGAACGTGAAGATGGCAACCAAGAGGCCCACCAATTGCAAGAAGCGCAAATCTGGTGAGGACATGAAAGACTACAAACCTGGGACCGATGACGATGACGATGACGATGAAGACGCCGAGTGGGAGAAACTGGGTTCCAGGAACAAGCGTCGCAAGTCATCGGGTGCCACCAAGAAGAAGGCTGCGAGCAAATCTACCGCCACCGCCAGCGACGAGCCTGCAGTCAACAACACACACGACGAGGCAGACAATAATGATGCCGATGGCACCGAACCGGCCGGGCCCAATGAAGAAGTGGCCGCCGAACCCAGCGCCCGCAAGAGCCTCGACTCTCAGCACGCCATCCTTGCGCCTGTGGCCGAAGAAGACGGCGAAGAAGCAGGCTCCATCAAAGGAGACCCCGTCAAGAAACCCACGGACAGTCCCCAGCAAGACGCAGATCAGCAATTGATGACGCGCGCAGCCGAAGCTGCCAGGGAACATCGGTCACGCTCGCCGCCAGTACGCGAGGAAGCACTGCTGTTCAAGCAGATGGACGGCAGCGCAGAGCAAGCCGCGGTCGTCACCAAGTCCGGTGGCGCCAAGAGCACAAAGAGCAGCCATGGCCGTCCACGCAAGGAGAAGACCAAGGCCAACGAATCATTCGAGTGGCCAGATGATGTGTTTTGATCGTCTTCTGCGGCTGGAGGGCTGAAGGCCTAAGCACCAAAACAAAACCCAACATCCAACTATTACGACGACATGACCCGAGATTGTTTGATTTTTCCTTTTTTTTTCTGAGAAGCATGCGGTTGTTTTTACATTTGATGCGATCAAAATTGAAGCAAGCGAGCGAGCAAGGAGTTTGACTGGGTCTGATTTTAACTCGACTCATCACGGCCCAAGGCCAATTTTCTTTTTTTATGAGTTCATGGGGACAGGACGACGAGACATTGAGAGCGAAGGAAAGCCCATGTTTTGTCTAGTCTTTGTGCATAGCTGTACTTGTAATTTCGTAATCTCCAAATTCTTGCAATACATACATGTACAGTGCCCTCTCCGCTCCGTTGCTTGCACGTATTACACCTATCACGTCCATCTTTCTTGACACTTTTGACACATCCCCTCGTGATTTTTACATCGAATCGAGTCTTACAACCACCCGACGGCCTCGACACTGGAACATCGTGCTCCCCTTCTACGCCGTAGTGGCCTCTCTGGGCTGGTACTCATCATCAAGCTGATGAACCTTGCCCAACCTCGCAGCAGGCAGCCACTGCTCCTCAGGTGTAACCCAATAAGTAATGAAGGCGAAGATAGTGATAGCGCCAAAGATTACTGGGGAGTAGTTGAACGAAGCACCAGTGACGGGGAAGTAGAGCGGCGAGAACAGCACAGCCGCCAAGAACAAGTTCCAGACGAAAGTGATGAAGGTCAGTGGGCGCGACCACTTGCCGAGAGACCAGGCGGCGTGCTTGAACTGGTGGGGCGTGATGAAGCAGCGACCGAAGGCGATCAGAGCGTAGGATGTGATTGTTGGCACGCCGGCGGCAGAAACTAGGGACGGGAATGCCACGGGCGAGGCGAGGATGGTGCATAGCAACAGAGCGCTGAAGGCGTGCATGACGATGATGGCGTTGCGAGGCTCCTTCTTCTTGGAAACCTGGGAGATCCATCCAGAGAAGGGGAGGACACCGTCGCGAGCGACAGCCCAAATGAGACGGGAAGACGCAACGCCGGCGATCGTCAAGTTAAACAGCAGTCCCAGGATGCAGACGACGTTCATGACAACATGTCCGCCACGACCGAGAGCCATGTCGTAGATGATGAGGAAAGGCTGCGGGGCTCCTGACCCGTACACTCCGTTCAGGATGTCCAAATCCGGCAGGCAGAAGAGGAAGAGGATGACAAGCGGGAAGCCAATGAGGGCTGAGGCCAGAGCGGACCAGAAGATGCCGCGAGCCGCTGTGACACTGGCGTTCTGAGTCTCCTCAGAAATGTGTCCAGAGGCCTCGAAGCCAACCAGGATACCAGCAGTGACGTAGTAGGACAAAATCCAGTTCCAGACGGGAGGAGCACCTGTTTCGTTGTACGTCTGTGTGAACACATATTCCGCTGACTGGAAGCCATACGTCTGAGACACTCCGATGGGCAACCAGATAAGGTTCAGAACAAAGTCGAGCAGGATCAAGTAGGTTGCAATGCGGAAAATCCAGCGGTAGATCTTGGGATCGCAGTAGTTCATGCCGATTCCAAGGAAGAGGATGACCTCAGAGACAATCCACTGCACTGCACGGAACTTGATGTCTTCAACATCCGTGGAGAAGGCAAGCCTAAAGACGCTAATCTCAGACAAGATGAAGTTGGCGGTGGCCTGACACAGACTGGCGACGAAAGTCGTCCATGCAGTTGTAGCCCACCATGCGACAAGGAAGCCGAACAGTCTGCCGTACTTCGTGCCACCAGCTTCTGCAGCCCAGAAGTAGATGGAGCCGGCCGCGGGCAATGCGGAACAGATCTCAGCCAGTACGGCAGCAGTGATCATGACGAAGATGCAGGTGACGACATAGCTCGACCTGTGTTATTGTCAGCATAAAAGACTGCGTTGATACCATCAATGCAATGATGCCTACCAGTAAGCGGCCGGTCCTCCAGCTCCGACACCAATGGTGAATGTGGTACGAATACCTCCGACAGAGTAGAGAGCGGCTGATCTAATTAGTATGGACTCTATCCTGGATGTGGACTCGAGACGAACCAAAACTTGCGGCAAAGCTCTCAAAGAACTTCCATTGGCGATGCAGCGACTGGACCCGATTAGCGATGTGCACAACACTGCAGAAAAGACACACAACATACCTGCTTGTATCCGAGTGCACGCTTGTAGCTGTTAGCAATCACCGCAACACAAGGCAGGGGGAGGTTAGGAGCATCGCTCGATATCAGTCATAGCATCTCCTTCCGCGCATACGAATGCGTTCAAGTTCAATATAAAGCGGTTTGATCTCAGCCCGCAGCAATTACTCCATGCAGCTCTCTGCCTCTACTACCTCGCAAGAGGAGCAGGGTCGCAGAGGAGCTTGTAAGAGTGTATCTGCGGGCACCCGCGTGCCATGACTTTATATATTTGTTTTTTAACTTGATGCCTCGTGTACTCACTGATATGCGCCGAAGGATGGATTGCCGATGTTCTTGGTATCGTTTGCTTTGTAGCTTTTGCGCCTAGCTCCTGGCTCATCTTACCAGGTAGCGCTCATCTTCGTCCATGCTGGAGGTGTCGTCGGCGTTGAAGTCGGACTGCAGTGGGTTGTTGGGCTTCACGGCATCGGCGCCCGCGGTGGCGGTGCGTTTGACGGGACCAGACATCTTGGGTGATGCTGGCGGGGAGGAATGGTATGGCAAGAATGGGTTGCACGATGTGATGTGTAGGAGGACAGTATTCACGCACGCGAGCAGAATAATCAAGGCCAAGTCCGATACAGGCGGGAAAAAGTTCGACTCGCTTAAGCCATCGCGGGAAGCAAGATCGACACTTCATGCCCCGCGCATGTCATCAGACATTTCGGTTAAGGCGAATGCGCGTGCATTACGATATGAGGTGCATGCCGACACGTGCTGTTCGTTCTCTCGGCGCTCAAGGTTGTCTATGGCTTTTCAGACTCAGCTTACAGTATGCCTCTCTCGCGCGCGTAGGCAGATCGACGGTCGTCTCGTCTATGACAAACAGCTCTCCAGCTGTGCGGTGGGAGTGGATCTGGATGTGGATGTGGGTTCAGGGTACAGTGCACGGCTCATTGGTTGGAGATTAGTCTATCCACTCGCGGAAGGTTGAGAAGCGGATGCTTCCTCGTACTGGCTTGGTGTACGAAATATGAGTATGTGCAGGATACATGAGCCCAACAGCCTTCTCACGCTGGGTTTATTGCAGGCTGGCAATCTCTGGGAAGGATCCAGTAACAAGGTTAGCAATGGTGCACAGGTCGATGCTCCGTCCGCTGAGAGTGTTCCGACACCACGTTGGGCATACACAGCTCTAAACTTATCAGAAGAACCTTGGACTGCCACAGCTACACGAAAATGCCCTCAAGACGCCTTGCTTTCTGCCAGGAACCGAGATTGAACGACATGAAGGCAAGAACCTTGGATGGAAAGCAAGAAGGTCAATTCCACGTGCTAGTATCGGCGTACATCTGAGCATGACAGCCATCTCGAGAATGGATGTCCAACTCCCAATGGCTTTCGCATCTGACTGCACGTGGTCCCCTTGCATCAAAACTCAATGACTTGGAATCATCAGGGCGTTCTTTCGCGTCTTGGCTTCTTACCTTCCAAGCCTTTGTCCATCCTTTAGACGAGAGATGGTTATCCTGATCTGGTAGGTCGCCAACCTCGCAGTCCACTCGATGGCCGCACACTTGCACGCGTTGCTGCACGCCAAGCGCTGTATTGCTTTGCCTGAAGCTTGTGCCTTGCGATTGACGATGTGGCTGCCCGTTTGCACGTCGTGGTATCTCCAGTGGACAGGCATTGGATGTAGTGATCATCGCCAACGTGGTGGAGCTCGCTCGCGTGGTACCTTGCAGCGTAACCGGGAAAGTTATCAGGGCAGGTAAGCTCAGTGCTTATAAAGAGCTCGAGAGCTGTTGGTATTCCCGTTTCTTCATCAAGGTGTTCTACCCTGTCCGTCTTGTTTCTTTACTAGGGAGCCAATCATGGTCGCCTTCAGAATATCGTCTGCAGCTATCCTTGCTGCTAGCTTTGCTGCAGTTTCTGGACAAACCTTCCAACGTCTCGGCACCTGCCCAGAATTGGGTTGCATTATTCCTCCCGATGCTCAGGACTTCCTCGCTGGACAGTACTTCGACATTCGTATTGAGATCCATGCGCCTGTGAACGGATCTGAGGCGACTGATGGTACGTGAAGTTCCGCCTCTACAACAGGTGTTGGAATCGTTTGCAGTCCCGCGATCAAGCTTCAAAGTCTGTACTGCTCGCAATGCCGCTGAGAGGCCAGTACAGAGTTCGAAGCTAAATCGCGAGACTGTCCACCGGCATAACAAGTTTCTTTTGAGCTCTGGACTAACGCACTCTGCTAGGCAAGCCTGATGAGGACTTCTCATTGACCATTGCAAAGCGTGGTGAGGAGGGTGTCCCCGTTGCTGAGTTCTTCGACGTCGAAGAGCCTGAGCTTGAGAGCTGGAACTTTACTTGGTATGTCGAACAATGCACTGGTTCCTTGAAGAGCGTTAACACAACCCAGGTATGAGGACCTCTTCGCCCAAGATGCAGACACTCCTTCCCTGGTCAACGTCGTCTCCAAAGCCTACCGTCGCGTAGCACTCTTCGAGCCTGGCGAGTATGAAGCCGTCCTTAGCTACAACGGTACAACGGAGACTGCATACTGGGATGTCAAGGATCTTTCTGAAGTCCGCAAGACTAAGAACGTTCTCCTCTACATCGGAGATGGCATGACTACCAACATGATCACTGCCGCACGCTTGATCGCACACGAGACTAAGAACGGTCGTTACCTTTCGAAGATGGCCATGGACAAGTTCCCTGTGGTGAGTTGGACACACATGCACGGCTCAGCGTTGAACGGCTTTTAACAAATCTTGTAGCTTGGTCACCAAATGACCCACTCGATCGATTCGTTCATTACCGACTCTGCCAACTCTGCCACTGCCCTCTACTCTGGCCACAAGTCCACCGTCAACGCACTCGGCGTTTATGCTGATACCTCGGCCGATCCTTTCGATGACCCCAAGTTCGAGTCGATCGTCGAGATGTTCGTTCGTCTTACCGGGGGCAAGACCGGTATCGTTTCGACCGCGTTTATTGCCGATGCCACACCTGCTGCTTTCACTGTTCACACTCGCGATCGCGGCGAGTACGGCGCCGTCATTGACTCTTTCATTCACGGCGTTGTCAACTACACTTGGACCGAGTGGCCCGGCTACGATGTCATCTTTGGTGGTAAGTACAAATGTGTTGAGAGCAGCTGGAACCGGAGCACTAACACATCACAGGCGGTGCCGAGCAGTTCTGCGATCCCGAGGATGGCGGCAAGACTTACCAGAACTTGAACTACTACGATGTCTTCAGCAAGGCAGGCTACTCTCTTGTCTCGAACAAGACTGAGCTTCAGGCTACTTCTGATTCCGAGCGTACCCTTGGTATCTTCTCTACCAGCAACATGGAGAAGTGGCTCGACAGGAACGTCTACACCGACAACCTGGTCGGCGCCGAGAACAGCCCCGACTGCCGCGGCACTGATGCACTTGACCAGCCCGGCCTCAAGGAGATGACTCTCAAGGCCATTGACATTCTTGACACTCGTGCCAAGGAAGATGGCGACAAGGGTTGGTTCTTGATGTCCGAAGCTGCATCTATCGACAAGCAGATGCACGTTCTTGACTATGACCGCGCTTTGGGTGAGCTCCTCGAACTTGACGACACCATCAAGGCTTCGATTGAGCACCTCGAGGAGATTGGCGAGCTTGACAACACTCTCATCGTTGTCACCGCCGACCACGGTCACGGGTTCGACGTTTTCGGCAACTACGACACCAAGTACGCCCACGCCCAGACCGATGATCGCTCCAAGCGTAACGCGGTTGGCATCTACGAGCAGTCAGGCCAGAGCCAGTACACCAGGACTGGTAACCTTCGCTACTCCGACTCTTTCTTCCCGTCCAACTGGGACCCCCGCTACACTCTGGCACAGGGCTTTGGTGCTCACCCCGACATCCGCGAGAACTACGAGGTCCACCGTGGCGGTCCTCGCACCCCAGCCAAGAACGTGACCGGATTCCCCAAGGACGACTACTACGTCAACCCAACCGACAACGTCAATGGCTTTGTCACCAACGGCACTCTCCCCACCAGCGCCAACCAGGGCGTGCACTCGCTGACCGACGTGCCTGTCTTCGCTCGCGGTCCCTGCCAGGAGCTCTTCGGCGGCGTGTACAACAGCATTGACGTCTTCTATCACATGGCCGAGTGCCTTGGTCTCAGCCGTACCGCTGAAGGTGACCACGGTGATGAGGAAGAGCCTAGCAAGGGTCCTGGTGGGTACGGTGGCCACGGAAAGGGACATGGCAATGGCAAGTACCAGGATCGTCCTGGCTACAAGCACTATGGCCCCAAGCAGCCTTTCTACAAGAAGAAGAACCCGCCTAAGTAGTCGGCTGTTGTCAGTATGATGTAGTGTATAGTCTAATAGGCCGAGAGAGGTTTCCAACTTGGATCTTGAGCCCAAAATGTCAAAAGTTTGTACGAACAAAGACTTGTGGATGTATTTTGATAGGACTTTCTCAAACCACGCATCTCCAAGCTTGCGTCTCCTGTTCGGTTCGCATGTTTTTTTCATTTTACAAGCGTGGTCTCCGTCTAAACTGGCCGCAGTATCCGCCTGATATGCCGCTCGGTGCCCCGCGATGCTCATCACCCCACTCTTGCGTCTTGCGGATTCGTCATAGCAAGCTTAACTAATCAAACAACAACCACTTTCTAACGACAGGCCTTTGCATTCTCCGTTGTCTCGTCAGCATTGCATCGCCTCGACACTTTCGCCTTTTCCCCAAACTTAACGAAGAACACGTGATTTCATACAAGAACAATCGTCTCCCGACGTCGCCACATCAACAACAATGGCCAACATCCACACCCCAATCCCAAGCCTGCTGCTCAATGATGGCACTAGCATTCCTATGGTATGTCATGTACTTTTCCACAGACTGCCTAAAGTCATCTACTGATCTACGATAACAGCTAGGCTACGGCACCGGTACCGCCTGGTACAAGACCGGCGACGAGTCCCAGCTCGACCAGACATGCATCGACAGCGCCAAAATCGCCATCGGCCTCGGCTACCACCATCTCGACGGCGCCGAAGTCTACAAGACTGAGACCGAGCTGGGAACCGCCATCAAGCAGTCTGGCGTCGCCCGCGAGAAGCTCTACATCGTCACCAAGGTTCTGCCGAACATCGCTGACATCCCGGCCGCGCTGAACACGAGCTTGAAGAAGCTCGGTGTCGACCATGTTGACTTGTAAGCTTTGACTTTGACATTAATAGCATCCATCCCGTGTGTTATCCACAAGATCTAACCGCTCCTACCGTCCAGGTACCTGATCCACGCCCCCTTCTTCAGCGAGAAGAAAGAAGAGCACCAAGCCAAGTGGAAGCAAATGGAAGAGCTCAAAGCCGCCGGCCTCGCTCGCTCCATCGGCGTCTCAAACTACCTGCCCGAGCACCTCGACTGGCTCCTCGAAACGGCCACCACGCCGCCCTCCATCAACCAGATCGAATTCCACCCTTACCTCCAGCACGCAGGCCTGATCGACTACCACAAGAAGCACGTACGTCATGGCAAATCGTCCAGTCCAGCCCCGAACCAACCACAACTAAACCCACAGCTCTTCCTTACCACGTCAACTAACACAAACACACAAATATAGAACATCGCCCTCTCCGCCTACGGCCCCCAGACCCCCGTGACCAAAGCCACCGGCGGCCCCGTCGACGACGTCCTCGCCGGACTGGCGAAGAAATACGCCGTCAACCCGGGTGAGATCTGCCTGCGCTGGTGCATCGACCAGGACGTCGTGGCCATCACGACGTCGAGCAAGGAGCAGAGGCTGAGCGATTACTTGCGCGCCATGACGTTCAAGCTGACGCCGGCGGAGGTTAAGTTGGTGAGTTTTCCTGCGTACCACGTACCTTGATGGCTCTGGGATGCCGTGGTTGTTGGTCAGATTGGGATCTTGCTTGCTGACTATTGAATCTTACTTGAACAGATCAACGAGGCCGGTGCGAAGAAGCACTTCAGAGGGTTCTGGAACCACAAGTTCGCCGATGACGATAGGAGGTAGAGGTGCTTACATAGATAGTGTGTGCTGCTGCTACTGAGCGCCCAAGTGAAACGGACACAAAACGAGAAACAGAATCACGAAATCAAAAGAAATCAACGAGTGTGTCGAGCCCACAACTTCTAGACCGTTTGATTTTCCCTCCTTCTCGCATGATGGATTCTCGAGCATCAGCTGCAAGTCCAACGTGAATAAGTGCGCGTGTCGAAGTGAGTTCAATGAACGAATGTATATGTGAGACGAATGCTCGAAGAGTTTTGAGTAGGCAATTCATTTTTTTCTTTCGTTACACGCAATGCGCGCATGCATGCTCTGTTCGCTGGTCTATTCCTTCTTTTCATGCTGGTTTCGCAGGCTCGGGAAAAAGCATACTGCGTCGCTTCTTTACAAAACGTAAAAACAACCATAAATAAAGCGCGCGCTCATGACGCGCCGAACAAAGATCCCCATGAACCCGTAATATGAAGACTTGACAGAAAAAACACCATCGCTTAATGCTTAGCAGTGACCTTGTCGCCAGTGAGGTTCTCAACCATCTCCTTGGCCACGTCGCCGAGCGCAACCATGCACACGGTCTGCCACACACCCAGACCGATACGCGGCATCACACCGCGGTACAGGCCCTTGAGGCCGGACTGGCCGTAGATGTACCTGAAAGTGTTGCCGACGGTCATCTTCTTGGGCCTGTTGGGGTCGTCCTTCTTGCTCTGCATCTCCACGCGCACGACTTCGATGGGCTGGTTCCAGGCGGAGAGACCACCACCGAGGGCGGATGCGAGGATCTTTTCGGGCACGCCGAGCTTGATTGAGGGGTCTTCTTGGTTGGTGACTTTGCGGATACCGGATTCACTGTTGTTATTGTGTTAGTTGAATGGTTCTCGATTCTGACAATACTGCTGGGACGATCAAAACTTACGCAACACGGCTGAGACCGAACCTGGAACCCCAGTTGGTGACCTGCCTCACGGCAACGGCGTTGACACCCTTGTTGATACCCGCAAGACCTTCACGGCGGTAGATGTCCATGAAAGTGGCCATGGTGCCGGGAGCTTTTGCGCCAGCCTCGACGGCCTTGTGCTTGGTCATCTCCACGGTCTTCATGCATGTGCAGAAGCCCATGGTTGCGTAGGCTTGCGCCAAACCACCGGTCATGCCACCGAGGATACCAGCACCGAAGTTGTTGGCGCCGAAGCTGCGGGCGTAGTACTCGGCTTCGGAAGCGACGAACAAGAGGACGGCGCCCTTGGTGGAGGCTTCAATCCAGGCCCAGGGAATGAGACCTTGGTAGACTGCGCGGAGGG
>Ga0265797_10003663_pt1 | contig 24415 bp, 27 predicted proteins | sample P2T30metagenome_FD_192433 | JGI IMG/M metagenome (GOLD analysis project Ga0265797, IMG submission 192433) | Plant litter microbial communities from East Loma Ridge, Irvine, California - P2 T30 | ecosystem: Environmental > Terrestrial > Plant litter > Unclassified | place: USA: California... | reverse complement strand
TCCGCCGTGACGCCCGCATCTACTGGATCGTCAACCCCGTGCACAAGCACCGTGAGGCTCGCGGTCTCACCGCCACCGGCAAGAAGTCCCGTGGTATCAACCGTGGCCACAAGTACAACAACACCTCTGCCGGCCGCAGGAAGACCTGGAAGAAGCAGAACACCCTGTCTCTCTGGCGCTACAGATAGACAGCTCGTTAGCTGTGGGATTCAGCAGACTGTTTTGTCTGCTGTGTTTCGCTTGGGCTGCCAACTGCTACGATTCTCCCAAATGTCTTTGGCGTGTGCGGTGGCATGAAGATTGGGCAATCCCGACAATCTCTTGCATTGCAGGGCGTATGCTAGTATTACGGGAGGAAATGAAAAGCCCACTTTCAACCGCATTTTAGCTCTGCTATTGCGTTTTTTACGACTTCTTTTTGATATCCCAAAAGTTTCTTGACCAAAGACTTCAATGCCCGACCTTTTCAATGTTCTCGCGATACCAGAAGTCTGTCCAGTGTTCAGCAAGAACAAGTAGTCGTTTGATGCACCATGTAAAGACCAGCATATTACGCTCAAGGGCATGCCTGTAAAGCCCATGCGAGAGCTTTGTAAAGATCAGATCGACATCAATATCACTGCGTTTAGGGCTTGTACTTGACCTTGACCTGTATGTCACCTCCAAGTTGCGTCTGTTTGATGGAACAAGTACCTGGTCGGGAATACAAGAGCAATCCATTGGGTACCACTGATATTCACGGGGACTCGTGTTCGGAGTTAGGTTGGTGAACTCGACGATCCTTCGTATTCGTCAAACGCTTGTTGATACAAGAATAGCTTGCTGTCGGGCATCTTTGAATACCCTATCGTAGTAGCTCTTGCCGTAGATGAACTACCGTGCACATGCTTGTCATCCCTGACTAAAAATCTGGTAATAACAAGATAATTGGCCTACCCTCTGAACCTCCTGATTAGTGCCTTCCACGCTTCTGTTTCATATAGCTTGGAGAAGCTGCACCTGCTTGTAGTGCTGTACGGCTTCCGTGCACTCCCCTTGACGATCGTCTTCACCCGACCTCATCCCGGCGAGGACTGCAAGTCTTGACTTCACACCACCCATTCGATCGCTCACAAGGCTGACGCGCGTTTCAAACGGGAGCACAACTCCGTCTGTGGGGATCACTCTGGTTGGGAGTTCTTCGGGCAGGATCCATTGAGACTTGGGAGCCTTGGGGCCGCAAACGACGTCAGCCAGACTTGAGGTACCGAAACGCAACGGCCGACGCACCTTGCGAGAGCTCACGACTCCTTGCAGGGAGGTCGACCTCTCACCCAAATACTGTGTAGCTCTCCTGGACCGGCGACGCTCACCACAAGCCACTTTCCCTCCGACAAGGACTCTTTAATCGCCGCGAAGGATTGCGATGCCTCCTCGCTACAGCCGCCATGCCTCCACCGTGGTCGTCTCGCATTCTAGCGGGGTCCTCGAGCAACAGCGCGCCTCAGCGCGGCAGCAGTAATTCGACCAACAACGCAAACAACAACAAAGCACTGCCTCGGGCCCCAAACGGTATCCCTGGCTCGCCAACGCGGCCGTCGCCTGGCAGGCATAATCGCACCGCTTCACACCCATTGCCGAAATTGTTCGGGCGCAAAAGGAGCACGGGAAACCTGGGCACTGTTGGCGACGGTGATGGACTCGTGGATGATGCTCTCGTACCGGTTCTCGATCAGCCTTTGGGCACGCGCCCACAGCCACCGTCAAGAGTCATTAGTGGGAAGAAGAAACACGGCGAAGATGATGACGGGAAGCTGATGCGGCGGTGCATCTGTTGTGACAGTCGCGTCCGTGTACCCTCGGAGCTTCAATACTTTCGCTGCATGTGCTGCCTCACAGTAAACGATGTTGTAGCGCGCGGAAGCAAGGATGGTGGTAGAGATGTGAAGATGCCATTGAGTGTTCAAAGAACCCAGACCATCATCGAGAAGTGCTTGGCTGTGTATTTGGAGGATCGTTGCAGGAGGCACGAAGAAAGGGTAGGAGGGCCAAGGGCAGAACCATCACCTTCATCCTGCTCGAAGAGACCGGACAATGCTGTTCCCACTCTGCCTGCTGAGAACAATGTTACTCGTCCCATGGCAGCGCCAACAAGGACTACAAGCAAGCCAGCGACGCTACTGCAAGATGCACCTCTTTCCACGTCGCCACCGGATGCGCCTGAATCATCTGGCTCCGCACCCAGTGCTGTTATTCGAGATTTCGACGACTTTGATTTGTTCGCAGGTACTCGACTTGACACTCCGCCTCCACCTGGGAGCAGCTCGGCTCCTGCGACAGTACCTTTAGCGAAGCCTTCGTTGGCGCGCAAACCTGTACCATCGCAGCCCACCAGGAAACCTCCACCGCCTCCCCTGCCATCAGATGCAGCGAGGCGAATGCCGCCACCACCGTTACGACAAAGCTCCGCTCCGTCCATCGCTGTCAATGGAGAGCGACAATCAAGACCGCAACAGAGTCCGCGTCTCACACCCGAAGAAATCGAACAACGTAAGCGCTACGACCGGGTCAAAACGATCTTTCGTCCATTGGAAGATTACATGGTGGCCACGTTCGGCGATTATCATTGCCTGAATTCCAGCTTTAGTACGATGCGTCCCACGCCGCAAGGTCGGACCAAGAGCGAAAGTCATATTGTGACGCCGCCTCCGGAGCCCATGGACGACAAATTTATGCCCAGCCCGGTGAACATGTTCAGTGAGCTAGATGCAAAGATGCTCTTGCTTGGAGACATTGGTGAAAACGGCAGCTGGTGGGCAGCCGAACGAGGCGACAAAGATCAGCCAGACAGAATGTTCAGGAACAGAAAAGATGGCTCTGGCTCTTCGAAACCGGTATCCAGCAAATCACCAAACATCAACTGGAAACAGCTATCAACTTGGTACCAGACTGTGCACTCTGCAGGAGAGACATGGCGGCAGAAGGTTGACGTCCTAGTTCCACCTGATTCTGGAGTCAGCAAAGCAGGCATCGAAGGAGCGGCTAATCTCAATGAGATTGAGGAAGATCTGGCAGAAGCAAGAGAGCATGCCGTCAGGGCTCTGTTAAAGATCACCGAGAATTTGCTCAAGAGGCCCACCAGACCACTACAGGAACCGTCTGAAGTACGCTTCCTTTTGATCATTCTTGCGAACCCCTCACTTTACCCCTCGAAGATGCCAAATCGGAACGTCTCCGGAGCAACAAGACCCATGATCAACCGTGCGGATTCCGCAAGATTCAAGGATGGACTTCGAGCCACGTCCCCACCAAGAAGCCCACCTAGGGAGGGTAGTGCTCACTCGGGCATTCTCAAGCGTATCTTCGGCCTAATGGCGAATGCATCCGATACTTGCCATCGATATCTCATCACCTGGTTCACAAGATTCGACGAGGTACACTTGGTTTCCATGGTCGACCTTGTCGCCTCTTTTGTGACGCACCGAATTGCCCGTAGCGCAAACAGACCTCGTAGAAAGAGTCATGCAGCCGATGGCGGGCTGATACCGGATCTCAGTGGCGGTGCCATGAATACGTCAGCTCAGCTCCATGCGGCAATGGGACTGAGTGGGAGTGTCAAGAAGAGACCGGATGACAGCGACCAAGAGACCGAATGGGCTGATGACTGGCAAGCAAAGGTAGCGGCGAAGGCCATGAGTCTGCTCTTTGCAGCGAACAATGTATGGCAGGGTAAGCGTCGAGAGGAAACGTCACTTGAGACTGCAGGCGTGGTGCTGCCTCAAGACAAGGCGCGCCGAAGCGGCCAGCTGCAGCATACGAGCTGCTTCTACAACACCCTACTGGACTATCATGACCTGATAGCCGACTTCAAAGTATGGGAAAGCAAACGGGAGAAGTTCGCATTCTGCCAGTTCCCTCTTTTCTTGAGCATGGGCGCGAAGATCAAGATCTTGGAGTACGATGCACGCAGACAGATGGAGATCAAGGCGAGAGAAGCATACTTCGATCAAGTCATTCGCCAACGAGCCATTGATGGATACTTTCATCTGAAAGTTCGCCGAGACTGCATGGTGGATGACTCCCTGCGTGCGATCAGCGAGGCTGTCGGCGCCGGACAGGACGAGCTCAAGAAAGGCCTCCGAGTTCATTTTGCCGGAGAGGAAGGTGTCGATGCGGGCGGACCTCGCAAAGAGTGGTTCTTGATGGTCGCACGAGAAGTTTTCGATGCAGACCACGGCTTGTTCGTCTATGATGACGAGAGCAGAACTTGCTACTTCAATCCGAACACATTCGAGACGAGTGATCAGTACTACCTCGTCGGCGCGCTACTAGGTCTGGCGATTTACAACAGCACCATTCTCGACGTCGCACTCCCGCCATTTGCCTTCCGCAAACTTCTCGCTTCCGCACCAGCCTCTGCTCCCTCTAGTGCCGCGGCAAGCAACATCACCTCAATCACAGGCACAAAAGGCCAAATGACCTATACCATCGCCGATCTCGCCGAGTACCGGCCTTCGCTGGCCGCCGGCTTGCAGCAGCTGCTTGATTTCCCTGGTGATGTCGAGTCTACCTACTGCTGGTCGTTCGTCGTTCCCATCGAGCGTTATGGCACAGTTGTTGAGCACCCTCTGATATCCAACGGCGCAAACACACCCGTCACCAACACCAACCGCGCCGAATTCGTCGACCTCTATATCCGCTATCTCCTTGATGGCGCCGTCGCACGCCAATTCGAGCCTTTCAAGCGCGGCTTTTTCACCGTATGCCAGGGCAACGCCCTCAGCCTCTTCCGCGCAGAAGAAATCGAACTGCTCGTACGCGGCTCCGACGAAGCCCTCCACGTAGACTCCTTACGCGCCGTCGCCGTCCACGAAAACTGGAAACAACCTTTCCCGCCCCACCTCCTGCTCCCAAACCCTACCGAGAACGAACCTGTGATCAGATGGTTCTGGGCAGCATTCGCGTCCGCTGCGCCCGCGCGCCAACGCAAGCTGCTCACGTTCATCACGGGCTCCGATCGCATTCCTGCTGTGGGCGCGACGAGTCTGGTTCTTAGGATTGTTTGTGGCGGCGATGGCAAACGTACCACGAGCGAGGAGCAAGCGCGCTATCCCATTGCGAGGACGTGCTTCAACATGCTGGTGCTGTGGCGCTATCCGAGCCCGAAGGTTCTGGAAGCTAAGCTTTGGGGCGCGGTGGAGGAGAGTGAGGGCTTCGGCTTGAAGTGAAAGACCTTACTGATTTTTGTTCTTTAACCATTCCCATGGGTTGGCGAGAGTAGGGTTTTGCTTTGCATTTCGATATCGCTGGGTCGGTACATTGTGTGCATTGGATATGAGTGAGGTGGTTGATGACGAGGACTTGATCATCGTTTGCGTGCATCACAGCATGAAGAACATATCGAGGCTACAGGCAGCTTTCGAGTCTCGCGCATGTCTTTGGCTGAAAGAGTAGGATACCCCTGAGAATTGAATGGCAATTGGCACGACCGGCGTTTCTATACAACATATTTATATTCTAGGCCTGTTCTTGATCTTTAACACTGCTTCATATGTGTCTCTTCGACAACTTATCTACCTGCTTTCAAATACGAAATATCTCCGACTCACCAGTACTCGCTCTGCCTGCAACTTCAGATCATAAATTCATGACCACGATATTGCTCTCGAAGACCCACATCACATATACCGTAGTTTGAGATCGCACGCAGATCTGCATCTAACCCCTACTACTGTTGTATAGCTGCGAGAGCTGGAGCGTGAGACGTCGTTACGTACGCGTGGCTCGAGCTCTCTTTTCGCTCTCGTCGGCCCGGCTGCTGCTGTTGCTCTGCGACGGACGTTGTGTCTCAGCCTTGACGATGTCGACGTGTGTCGAACGTTTGATCTGCGTGTGGGAGCCGGGATCGGCTTTTGGGGTGTTTCGAGATTTATTGGGACTGCTGGTCGCCTAGTCTGTCTGCTACAGGTATGTACATCCCGATTCCTGATTCCTTGTAAGGTGAGGTGGATGGGACCCACTGGGTGTTGTGTATTTGCTACATTCGTGTTTGTCTCGGTTTGCTGGGGTTGCGTAACGCTGCTGGTTCCGGTTCGGGTGGGTTTTGGAGACCTACCCTCTCAGTGCATGTGTAACGACGTGGAGAGGATGAATGTTCTCGCGGACTATAGGAAGACACCGGTATATTCGTGGACGTGAGTACGCAATGCATCTGCGGTGACTTGCGTACGCAGACATGCATCGATATCTGTGTTAGTGAGGAGAGTGTTAGGGCTTTCAAGCAGCGACGAACGGGCCAGAGCGAGTGGTGGACGAGCTCTTGCGGTGGAGCTGGCTTGGAGCAGTGATCTTCTGCTTGCGCGGAGTTTCCCACGGCCAACAGCAGAGCGTCGGAGCGTGGGCCGTGTTTGGATGTCTGGCGCTTGCTGTGTTCGGTTCAGGGTGAGGATGCTTTTCGTACGCCTGTGATGTATGAAGTGTCTCTGTAGTGTAGTAGTCTGTCGTCTGAGGGTGTCGATGATACCAACACGAGAATCTCTCTCTACCGCCGTCATCGCGTCTGCATCATCTTCACGCGCCGAGATTGTGGCTGCATATACCGGCTGCACGTTCGTCACGGGAGATGGAGAATTGATTGAGTGAATGACTCGCCAAGCCGCCATAACGTGCGCGGCTGCAGTAGCGCGGACTCTCTGGAAGCGCGTGGCTTGCCCAGAATTTATCGATCTCCTTTGCCGCTTGGGCGCTTTCTCCTTTGCAAGGGGGGGCGCGGAGGGTGGAGACGCTGGAGAGAGGCAGCATTGCGACCCGTTTCACCCTACCGAGCCTCATCATGCCAATCGCGAGTCGTGTCTGGGCTGGGTTGGGTTGAGTTGAGATCGATTCTTACTGCTGGCCAGCGATCATCGACCTTCACGCCGACATACCGCTTCTTCTCTTTCTTCATCGTCGTTTCGAAGCTTAATACCACCACTCGCTACATCACAACTACCACAACTACTACCTCACTCGCTTCTTGCCAACCTACCCTCCCGCACTTCCCCTCTGTGCCCAGCCTACTCCCATACTTTCTCGGCATCCACCCATTGACGTCTGCACCAAGGATCGTCACATTGCACAGCCTGCATTCCCTTCTTCTGTTGTGACCCGGACTTCTCTCAATCGGAGCGATATCGATAAGGCAATCCTCTCTACACAACCAACTCTCCTCAGCAACAACATCACAATGGCCTTCCAACCTTACACCCCGAAGCCCATCACGGACATCTTCACAAATGACACCGACATTAACCGCAGAGAGTGCCGCCGTGTCGTGCCCATGCGTGTCCTCGCATTGGGTCTTGGTCGCACTGGCACTGCTTGTAAGTAGCAAGATCGCATGATCAATTCTGCCCACAACTAGAGACTAACAACTATAAACAGCCCTCCGCACCGCTCTCCAGGAACTTGGCTTCGACGACTGCTACCACATGATGTCCGCATCCGTCGAGAACCCTCCCGACTGCTTGATGTGGTCCGACGCATTGGCTTCCAAATACGACGGCAAGGGAACATTCGGTCGCGAGCAATGGGACCAGCTTCTAGGCCACTGCCAGGCCGTATGCGACTGGCCTGCCGTCGCTTTCGCAAAAGAGTTGATTGAGGCATACCCCGACGCCAAAGTCCTGGTTACTACCCGGGACATTGACAGTTGGCACGCAAGCACCATGAAGACTGTACACTGGCGCGCGACGGAGCCTGAGCTCAAGGCTGTTGGAAAGTTCGACTGGGCTGCTGGCATGTACCAGCCTATGCTTGACAGTAAGTTTGATTCAGTATCGGATTCACAATTAGGAAACATGGCTAACAGATCTTTCCAACAGAGTTCTGGACCGAATTCTGGGAAGGCGACTTTGAGAAAAACGGCAAGCGTCGCTTCAACGAATACTACGCCGAGATCCGCTCGCTCGTACCCGCGGAGAACCTGCTCGAGTACAAGATGGGCGAGGGCTGGAAGCCATTGTGCGATTTCCTCGAGGTCCCTGTACCCGAAGGCAAGAAGTTCCCTCGCACGAACGACACAGACGGCTTCGTCGACCGCTGCCGCAAGCGCAACCGCATGCAAATGCTCAACGTCGCTTTCCGCGCTGCTGTTGTCGGCGGCAGTCTTGCCGCCGTCGTTTTCGGCGCCACCATGACTGTCAGGAGGTTCTTTGGCCGCAGGTCATAGACCATGCTCTCACCAACGACAATCGGTTGTGATTACTGAAAATTTGCATTGGGACTGTTTGATTTGCTTTGTTTGTTTGCTTTCTATTACTCCAGAAGGAGACGGGCGTTTACAGGTGTCACGGAGTGGTACAGTCCATCATACGCCATATGTGCGGGAAGCACAAAGGCGTCGATTGCATATTGGGGAGCTTTGGACGGCGTTCATTCTTTTTTACACCAAAACAGAAACTCACGAGAGAGTGCAGTGGTCTCAGAAGGCCCTATAGCATACATCATAAAACTTGCATTTCATCATTCACCAAATATTCCACCGTGCCTTATTGCTTGAGACGAGTGTGTGCCAAATGGACAAAGTCGCATTGCCCTGATACGTGCAACCAGCGTATTCGCACGATGGCTCTCCGTTCTCGCCAGCGTAATATGTGCCCTAATACAGCTCTATAGGGCATAATTGAGCCAGAGCGGCCGCGACAGCAAGCGAACGTATTGTGTACGTAGGCGTTAAGTGCACACATGGCTATAGTACGTACATGCACTGGTGTCCACGTCCACCATCTTTTGTGGCGTTTGTATATGCACTCCTCATGCTGTGCGCAGTGGGACCTGCCTCGTGGCGGTCTCGCAAATCTCACCTGCAGTGTGCTTACACAATGGCGTTCATGTCAGAGGATCACACTCCGCGAAGGCCCGCGAAGACGGCATCATCAAGACCATCATGACCTGCGCAAGCACTCTACCTTCGCATATAACGGCAGACGAGCGGTCAGCTATCTCCTCTCCCCAGCCGCAGGTACATATATTGAGCGTCGCAACTGCACTGCACGCGTAGACCAGGCGGTTTGATGATGATGATGATGATGCTGCGCAGAGTCATGGACATCTGCGCGACATGGTAGAGCCCCACATTCGTCTCGCGACTGGCCGCCCAACACGACTGGCCCGCTGCGTGGCGCCAGATTGGTTGATTGCAAGAATCCTACCGGCGCGCCGTTTCGAGTTGACCACCGGAGGACGTTCGTTCGTTCATGGCGTTCGTTCGCGGTTACGATGCTCGCGCTGCTGCCAAGGGCGCGTGGAGCGACTTGGAGCTCGGCGCGCTGAATAATGAGGAGATGTCTCTTAAAATCAGCTGATATCTCTAGATGGTGATGTCGCATTTGCTGCGACTGGTCCAGCCTGAAGATATCGAGCCCTATGATGAACCTTGGACCTCGGGACCACGCTGTCAGTTTGCGCGGGCGCGTTTTAGCCAGCAAACTGTATACTGTAGAACATGAAGAAGAACTTTCTTCCGTGCCTGGCGGACCCCCTGCATGAAGCCAGCCAGCATTTCGCCTACTCTCCGGCACAGAGAAAGCCAGTTCCGGCTGGGCGGGCGCGAGCAACAGCAGCTGGCAACGCCACCAGAAATCTGTCGGAAACGTGGCGGCCGCGAGCCTGTGCTTTGACAAACGGGGGTCTAACCGTAGGGAAAAAGCACTTTAGCCCTCTGGGGGACGACGACAAGGGCTCCGAGGGGTCCAGGAGACGTGAGTGGGCCTTTTTGTCTGTTGGAGTGCTCGAGTGTAACGGCTAAGGTACAACGACGCTGATGTGTTGCGCGGCCTGGCGAGAGGGGCCCGGCAACGGCGGTCGATGATGGGTGGATGCCTCTGTTTAGGTATCATTCAGGAGAGAGCACTGGAATCCTGCTTGCGCGCGCGCCTGTGAAGAACGGGATCGCTGAGTTATCGTCTGTAGTTTTTTCTTAATGTGCTCAATTAGCATCAACAATCCCCTATTCCGGCAACACTTACTTCGCATCGCCTATTAGTATTCCGAGCTACTAACGTGTTCGCCTTGCCTTACGCCTTTCTGCAACCGTGCGTCTTCTGTACGCGAGACGCCTTAGCCGCTCGGATCCTCCTGGGTGCCAGATCACAGCTCGTGGCCGATCGCCCTGAAACAAGAGACCAGACACAAACACAACTCTCTCTCTCTCAGACCGGACGTCGAAAGCAGACGCAACCACATTCATTTATATATTTCCTACCACCAGAAACGCACGGCCTATCTCTCTCTTCTGGCCGATCTTTCTTGGACATTATAAGCGGATCGCAGGATTGGCTTCGACATTGAGCCCTGCGATTGCGTGATACCACTCCCTGCCGCGCTGCATACTGCGTGATATTGGATATTCATATACACTCTTTGTTTTTCTTGGGGATCTTGGGGCTCGATGCTTTGGTTCTCTTCTTCTTCGCCGGACTCGTTCGTGCGCAGGGCAGCATGTAGTCTGTCTCTTTTGGCTCTTCTTGGGAGCAGCGGCGTGAGCGCACAGCTTAACAACGAGACGAGTCCGACGCACCAGTTCAAGTCGGTAGGTACAACTTTGCGGTGCTTTTAGGGGTCTGGCGTAAACAATGCAGAGGCGGGTCAACAATACGAGGAAAAGAAGTGGACACGGGATGGAATTGCAACTTTATTATTATGCATGCTGACCTTTGCGGTTCCCTCACAGCGACCTGATTTACACGCACCCATAATAGACTTCGCCATTCTTCGCCCCGAACTCGTAACGCCCGGCTACATTTTCTTCGCGCCATACCGAAACCTCGATCCTGGACCGTACATCTACGACAACTATGGCAACCTGGTCTGGTCAGGCGCTGGCTCTTCCGGGCCGAAGACGGCGCATACACCGCGAGTATGCCAGTACAAGGGAGAGGATCATCTGTGCTACTTTCAAGGAGAGCAGCACCAAGGCTTCGCAAGAGGACACGGCGTGATTATGGACAAGAACTACAGGATAGTGAAGACAATCGAGAGCTCTGGCGCGGGCGCCAGCAGCGACATGCACGAGTTCAAGATGACGCCTTATTCGGACGGAACTACGGCACTTATGACCGTCTATCAACCCAGGCAGTACGATCTTACTACCAACCCGCGGTTCAATATCCAGAATGGAATGGGCTGGATTGTTGAAGGAGTCTTCCAGGAAGTGGATATTGAGACTGGCAATGTGCTGTTTGAATGGCGCTCTTTGGATCACGTGGACCCAGGAATGAGTTGGACGCTCCCATCGTCTACCGACACCAGCGGTGACGGCCTACACGAGCAATCGCCTTGGGACTACTTCCACATTAACAGTGTGGACAAGAACGAGGATGGCGATTATCTCATTTCTGCGCGCCACGTCAGCGCTATCTACAAGCTTTCTGGCGTGGATGGGTCTATCATGTGGGAGATGGGCGGCAACAACCCAACTTTCGAACAGACCAACTTTAACTTCTCATACCAACACCACGCCCGCTGGGTGTACGAGAACTCGACCCACACAATCCTCTCATTCTACGACAATGGAAGCAACACTTTCAACTCGACTGGCAAGTTCTCTCACGGTTGGATCATTTCTCTGGACCACATTGCAAACACCGCCACCAAGATCGCACAGTGGGGCGCTCCGGAAAAGGCTGGCGGTCTTCTCTCTGGATCTCAAGGAAATATGCAGCTTTTGCCCGACGGCAACTGCCACATTGGCTGGGGCGAGCACGCATACTTTTCAGAACACACATCCGACGGCACGCCTGTCATGTACGCCAAGGTCGCGGAGCGTGCGTCCAATGTCATGATTTATCGTTCGAACAAGTATAACTGGACCGCACAACCACTTACCAAGCCCGCGCTATGGACTTATTCGCGCATCGGCAACCGCAGGAGTGGCATGCGCTTCTACGTCTCATGGAACGGCGCCACCGAAGTCTACAGCTGGAATTTCTACGCCTCGAACTCCTCCTCAGGCACATTCGAGCTGATCGGCAACGCCACCAAGACCGGCTTCGAGACGGAATACGCTTTCCCTGCCGTTGCGCTTTGGACATACGCGGAAGCTGTCGATGTCTACGGCCGTGCGCTCGAGCGCTCTGTTACCCAGCGCACATTCATCCCGTCTCCAGGCTTGGTCAATTACTGCGACAACCGTGGCTGCGACACGGCACAGAAGACACCTGATGAAAATCGCACAGAGTACAATGTGAGTGTGCAGGTCGATCAGAGGTTCCTGTCTCCTAACCGTGGTTTCGACACGACGCACTACTACCAAGACTCGCCCAATAGCATTGTGCACAAGACTTTGCAAGTAGGATCGATAGTCGCGATAGCAGTCGCAGCGCTAGTCGTGTTAGGCGTGGTTGCTATCATGGGACTGAGAAGTCTGGGCACTGATAACGAGAAGAGCGTCTTACCAGTGTGGCTCACAGAGCGCGCGTATGAGTTGCGTCAAGGACTTGGGAGGACGGAGTTGGGCAGCCGGGTCCTCGGACGGTATTCTCGACTCGAAGAGAAGGACGAGCCCGAGTCTGATGAGAACTGGAGGCATGGTTGAGGAGACCGAAGCATACACCACACACTTGACGGCAAAAAATTCCTTTTCTCATCTATCTATTGCATCGCATTTCTAGCTATCCTTTAGCCATTTAGCGTTATGGCCACTATTATGTATCACAGCCCTTGACGGGTGTATTCTTTAACAGATTGGGATGTGTTTCTCTTGTTTCACTGTCAAGGTCCGCCTTGCGATGTCAGTCTTCTTGCATCGATACAATTTCAGCAAGAATACCGTCTTGCCACTTACCCAGCCATGCCGCTCTCCTTCCTCCTACGTGGCCGGTCGAGCCGGTACATATCTCTTCCGGCGCAAACCTGTGTATGCGCGAGCCAGTCGGCATGTGCCATGCGGTATCCCTAGAACATACGTGTGCAAGCTTCGAACGACTGGCGATCAGTAGTAGGTATTAGCTTCTACCAGCCCTCGCATCGACATACAAAACGCATACGCATATTCCAGAAGTGATAGAAGCGGCCTCGGTGCGATTCAGATTACATTGATGACGACGCCGAAACGCAGTAGTGCCAGCACCCCTGGTCTACCTTAGCGAGCGCCACAAGATCATTAGGCGATGGAAAGCACAGAAGTCTGTTTCCCAGTTCGAATGCGCAAGGCGTGGCTCTTTCAACGTCGCTCGTCCGTCCCTTGAGCCCTTGCCCTTGCTCCCCAACTCTGTTGTCTATCTCTGATGCCAAGATGGACATCGGCACTCTTCCTCCTGATACCCCCCCGCCTCGCGCTCCACAGCTGCGACTCTCTGGACAAGCCGAGCAAGCGTTTGCTGCGAGACGGAGGCCTGCTCCGTGCGACTGAGCGCTCTTGTGGACGGCGTGTCGGGTAAACTACGTCTGCGCTGCGTCTGCGTCTTGAGGGTTCCCACGTCTACACGCGTCGTTTTGCTTGCGCTGGAGGTAGACGAAACGGGTACGCTTGAATGACGGCGACATCGGACGCGTGAACCTGCGCCACAGTCTGCGAGTAACAACACCTCTCTCTATACACATCCACCCGCGAGTGGTGCTGCACCATCGGCGTCGTGGTGTTGGGAAAAAAGTGTATAACAATCGCTTGGCAGCCTCTGCCGAACGTAGAGCCTATCTATCTCCCGTCCAGTTTCATCTCTCACCCGCCCGCGGCGACTGCCCCAAGGACGATTGGCCGTCTTTCACGTGGTGGTGATTATTGTGGTGTCTTCTTGCACTGCTCAAGCTCTTCTCGAACTCTCCCTGAAGCCCCTCCCCGGATCACGCAAGCATCTTCTACCACTACCACCTGCTTGCCTCTGTCCCTCTCTCCTCCCTCTCTCGGCCAAAAGTCACCCCACCACCACCAGCGGGAGTCGTCCCGCATTGTACATTCGCCTGCCGCCGCCGCCGCCGTGCTCCCTTGGTACTGCGATGGCACACCAGCGGCAGGCGTCTGCGTCTCTAGCTCACCAGCGCAACGCTTCGGGCCACTTGCGCCAACGTCATGGTTCGGACTCCTTTCGTGCCGACGATTATAAGCCAGGCCGGCGAAGTGTTGCTGACCGCAGATCCTCTCGTACAGATGGCTCCTACATCGCCGACGACGACACAGACCACCACGCCGCCGCAGGAGCTGTGAGAGAAGAGGACGACTGGTCGCTAGCAGCGGCAGAGAATGGCTCGATGCCCAAACCAAAACACCTACGGCACACGTCGAGCACGGCGTACGAACAGCGGCCCGGCACCTTGACGAGACAGCGATCTGAACCGAAGACACCGACGCTTGCGAGCTCGAGTAATGTGGAAACGGTCACACCTATACCACCGCCTGCGCCAACATGGATGAACATGCCCAACAAGGGCCAATTGGCTATCCTTGCAGCGTCGCGATTCGTCGATTTCTTCCAGATGGCTGCGCTTCAGACATATATGGTTCACCAATTACGATCATTTAATCCCGAGCTATCAGACGGAACAATCTCACATCAGGCCGGCATGCTACAAGGAGCATTTACCGCTGCTCAAATCATCACAAGTATACTTTGGGGAAGAGCTGCAGACCAGCCGAGCGTTGGAAGGAAGTTGGTGTTGAACATTGGATTGATCGGAACGAGTTTGGGATGCATTGGAGTCGCTTTCAGCACAACTTTTGGACAAGCCGTCTTTTGGAGAGTTATGAGCGGTGCTATCAACGGCACCGTAGGATCGGCACGCACCATGGTCGCAGAACGCACACCTAAACCGTGGCACCCGCGGGCATTCCTTCTGCTACCGGCTGCGTTCAACGTTGCGAACGTGGCTGGGCCGATTTTGAGTGGTCTACTTGCAGAACCGCTGGAGAACTTCCCCCGTCTGTTCGCGGAGGGAAGCACGTTTGGTGGAGCGGACGGAGTCCAATGGATGAAGAAGTATCCGTATGCATTGCCTAACTTGCTCTGCTCTGTGCTACTCCTCGCCGAAGCTCTGCTTGTACATTATGCTCTTGAAGAGACGCTGAAAGGCAAGCGTCGCTTCGAGCCAATTCGATTCATCCAAGAGACTTATGCGAACATGAAGGATGCCAAAGCTCACGGATACCGCAAGCTGCAACAAGTGCAGCGTGAGGGTCTGCTCAGCACTTCCGAACGTAACGGATCTCTCGAGCTCGAACGCCTACATTCAAATGGCGAAAAGGCCGACTCAGCGCCAGCGGTCCAGCGACTCCCTTTCAAACGCATCTGGACCTCGAATGTGCTCTGGACGCTTCTCAGCATTGCCATCTTCGACTTCCATATGGGCGCTTTCTCTAACTTATGGATTCTTTTCCTCGCTACTCCTCGCGCATTCGTCCCCAAGGATGCGCCTGCAGACTATGACGCCGCTCCACGCAGCGCGTTCAAGTTCGCTTCCGGGCTTGCCTTCCCGCCACCTACAATTGGTTTCGCCATGGCCATCATCGGCTTCATCGGCGTAGCTCTGCAGTTCCTCCTGTACCCATGGGCTAATGCGCGTTTCGGCCTCATGCGCTGCTTCCGTGGCTCTTTGATTCTATTCCCTGCTGCGTATTTCCTCGCACCCTACATCGCGCTCTTGCCATCTACGTCGAAAGCTCCCGACCCAGCTTCCGGAGCCGCAGTCTGGCTCGGCATCTCCTTTGTGTTATTTTTACAAGTCGCCGCGCGTACCTTTGCTCTCCCGGCGACTATTATCCTGCTTAACAACTCGTCGCCACACCCTTCAGTCTTGGGAACCATACATGGCCTGGGTCAAGCCTGCTCAGCTACTTTCCGCACTCTTGGGCCAATCCTGGCGGGTTGGTGGTTTGGCGTGTGGATGGAACGGGGCGTGATAGGAATGGCGTGGTGGATCGTTGGGTCCGTTGCGTCTATTGGCTGCGTGGCGGCTTATTGGGTTCGGAATGGCAGCGGGCATGAGATCTTCCTTCCTGGCGAAGAAGCGGACGAGAAGGAGGAGGCTACTGCTGGTGGAAGTGGCAACGGCAGATAAAGGGTCTCGATCAAAATATCAAGGCTGCCCATATGGATACTAAATGTCCAATCTTTGTGTATATGGACTTTCAGCCATTTTCTTGTTTTATCGTTTCGTGTGAATATCATCATGTATATCTCTAAATTTTACACATATCTATACACATTTCTCCACAAACCCTCTACACCTTAGCAAACCTAAGATAAGGCTTCAACTCCCTCACATTCTCCTCGCCAAACTTCTTCTTCGCATCCGCAGTGCTAACGCTAGGAGGAACGATCACGTCCTCGCCCTTCTGCCAATCAATCGGCGTGACGACGCCCTGCTTGTCGCCCGTCTGCAGACTGTCGATGACGCGCAGCACCTCGGCGGAGTTCCTGCCGGTCGACGCAGGGTACATCATGGTCAGGCGGATTTTTTTGGCAGGGTCGATGACGAAGACGGAGCGGATGGTGAAGGCGATGCCGCCCTCTTTGGCCAGACGGTCGATGTCTTGCTGCGAGATCATGTCGTAAAGCCAGGCGACGGAGCGGTCTGCGTCGGCGATGATGGGGAACTGGAGCGTGGTGTTGTTGACTTCGTTGATATCGGAGACCCATTTGGAGTGCGAGGAGAGGTCGTCGGCGGACTTGAGGTTTTGAAAAATTAGTAAAGGACTTTCGGGGGCTGACGATTTTCGACGAATAATAGATCGCGACCATATAAATATAACTGCAAGAGACATAACTCACCAATCCAATCATCTTCACGCCTCTCTTCTCGAATTCGCCTCCGAGCTTAGCGAAGGCCCCCAGCTCGGTGGTGCACACGGGCGTGAAGTCTGCCGGGTGCGAGAACAGAATCGCCCATTTGCCATCGAGCCATTGGTGGAAGTCGATGTCGCCTGCGGTCGTCTTGGCCTGGAAGTTGGGAGCTTCTGAGCCGATGCGAAGGCGAGGTTGCTCGGCGGGCGTGGCGAGGAAGCGGCGGAGAGTGGGAGTTTTGGCCGCGCGCAGGGTGGTGAAGGCTGGGTTGGCGGTTGCGCGGACGGAGCGGAGGAAGAGGGAAGCCATTTTTGTGTGGTTTGTTGGTGGGTTGGTCAGGTGTTTGGCTTTTGATGCGGTTGCGGTTGGAATCGATGTTTAGATCAGATTCCATGAAGATGGCGTCATGGCCATTGACGCCGGAGCGATACCGGAACATGTACCGACTTCGTCAACGGATGTGATGCATTTCAACGTTTTCGTGTGCGAATATCTTCGGGTACAGGTATATTTCATGGCGATGTGGCCATCGAGATGGTGAATACTGCATGCTTCTGCCTTGGTAACTCAAGCGCATGTACCATCAGCTATGAGCTTACTTCTTTCGAGTTTTACCGGTGAGATACTCACAGTTGCATATATCTAAACCTGTTTCTAGGGAGCTGGTCCCATCAGCTTTGGGCTTATCCCTTCCAGGGCTCGCCGGTAAGACAATTTGTTGTAATATGTCTTCATGTCTGTGATCATTATGCAAGTATAATCAACGGCAATCTCACCTTCGCGAGGTCTTGCTAGTGAGATACTCGCTGCTGCACATCTCTATTCTTGTGGGAGAGGTGCGGATACCATCATAGGCAAGCGCATCTTCTCAAGTCCTGATCATTGAGATACTCACTGTTGCCTACCTCTGACTCTATGGCTTATGCGCAACTATCATTGTTGACAAGCTCATCTTTCCGAGGCGATGCCAGTGAGATCCTCATTGTTACACGCCTTTATCTTTGTGGCATAGGTGCAAATATCACCAGTGACAAGCTCATGTTCGCGAGATCTTACCATTGAGATACTCACTGTTGCATGGCTTTAACTTTGTTGCCAATGTGCAAATATCATCGCCAACATGCCCATCTTTGCGAGGCCCTGCCAGTGAGATACTCAATGTTTCACATCTCTGTCTCTGTAGCATAGGTGCAACTATCATCAGTGACTGACTTATCTTTGCGAGTTCTTACCAGTTAGATACGCATAATATCTCATCGGCAAAGCAGATGCATCAACAGTCTGGAGGAGAAGATATTACGGTAACGGGTAAGTGAGCGATCACTGCGGGAAACAGACCATTTCCTTGGTCGTTCTTATTTGCTCTCTCCTGGAGCTAATGGTATCTACTGCTTGAGGGTTCCCTTTGCCATCTCCAACGCACTGCTCTCAGCGCGCGCCTTTCCCGCAGTGGTGGTGCCCTTGCGCACCTTGAGGGCCTTCTCCTTCTCGCCAGTGAGATAGGCCATTGCCTCCTTCTTCTCAGCGGCCCTGCGGGCCTCGATCTCCTGAGCGGACATGCTGCGCTCCAAACCATCCTTAAGTTCCTCGAGGATCGCCTTCTTCAGGCTGACAACAGCCAGTGCTCCCTCGATCTCGTTCATGGCTGCTTCCTTGTTCTGTGGGTGACTCTTGACGACGTTCTCACTGGTCAGCCTGCGATTTTAGTTAGCCAAGTCCGCTGGTACCAGCACAATGTGCAGTGAGAGGAACTTACTGAAGCTTGCTGATGAGTGCGTCAAGTTCTCCGTCCGAGTCTTCCATGATGCCATTCATCCATTTCTTGGTGTTGCGGCCCTGAATGGCACGCTCGCTGTTGGCTCTGCCGGGATCCTGAACAGCGGCTCCGTCTCCCTTAGTCGTGTAGCGGGTGACCATGTTTGCGGTGTTGTGGTTTCTCGTTGGTTTTTGTGGGGTTTTGGCGGTATGGTAGTACGTGAAAGTGTGAAGAGTGGAAGAAAGTCACGCTGCTTTGAGATCCGGGCTGGAAGCTGCGTCGATAAGTGAAGTGAGGAAGGAGCGATCGAGGACCAGCGCTGGGCGTCGGTCACGTGGCGATGCTACCTGCACAACAAGTCAATATTTCATCTTCTTGATATGCCAGACTTGTATTCAGAGGTTCGGCGGGGCAATGGAACATACCTGCCGGCGTCTTTGAAATGACACCAAGTGATGCGAGTTTGTGCTGAGGTCCGCGAAGTGCAGGGTATGAGATGAAAGAAAAACCCCCATCCACCCAGGAGACGCCGTGCATAAGTAATGTTGATTCGTATCTTTTTTTTTTGTTATTTTGAGGATAAGAGCCGGCCAGGGATGAGTCGCATAATCATACAGCTGTGCTAAGCGATGCTTTGGGATGTTAGCCTTTATTGGAGCCGCGGACTCGAGAGGGAAGTCGAACATGATTCGTGTAACATACCTCGCACATGTTCGTAGCATATTTGTTGGGACACGAGAGACTACAAACTTCCTAATGTGCCTAGTGCCAACATCAGTTGGCCCTGAATCAATGATAAGAGGTCCACGTGAGGTAATTGAGTGATGAGTGCTCATACAGCAATCCGGCCTTCCTTCCCTCGACATGCACAGCAGCTCGAGTCGCAGCCAGTGATGAACTTGGGATCATACCGCTCATGGTACCAGCCGTTTCGTACTGCGCCAGAAGGATCGTTCTCTTCATTTGCAGCATACGGCCTGTTGACGTCCAGTTTGTCGGGCAGAGTCGCCGGGTCTACTGTGACTGCTTCCTGGTTCGAAGCGCCGACTTTTTTCCAGACTGGTTTACGTTTCGGCGCCTCAGAGGAAGAAGGAGTTGGTGTCGGGTTTGCAGGTTTCTCAGATTCTTTCTTCTTGCTGGTGTGCCACGATTGGGGCTTGAAGCTGCTGAAGGAACCTGGAGTGGATCGCTTCATCCTTCCAAGGTGCTGTAGCGCGTTGTTGTGTCAGCATAAGACACCTCCATTGACTTGTGGTACTCTCTTGCATCGTCGTTAAGACAGTCAGGCCCTGGTGTACTCACCTCTCGCGTTGTGCTGTGGAAACGGATCGCGGTCGTCCTGTTGTGGAGGAAGGTTGTTGTTGTGAGGACGAAGCTTTGCACGCGTGAAGTTGCGTGAAGCCGCTGGCGCTGTCGCCACTCAGGGAAGGCCAGGAGCTTTGCCTCGCAGAGATCCCCTGCAGGCCTCGCTAGATGCTGTGGCCAGTGACCCAGATACTGAAGATGATCAAGCCGCGTTCGAGGAGCTCGTATTAGAAAAAGAGAGAGTATCTGTAGTGCTGTGTTGTAGTGAACAAAGAGCGTCAGGCGAGAAAGCTCTTGGCATGGCTCGTGTTGGGTGTCCTGCGAATGAATTGCTCGAGGGCAAGGGAAAGCGAGCCAAAGACCGCGTCAGCACCACGCCATCCGTGACCACTGCACCTCCCGAACGGCCAGTAACGCTGGTTCAAACTCTCAACATGATCCTCGCAAGTCTCCAAAGCCCGTAATCGTCACGATACAGCTATTTGGTCAGCGGAAGTCCCAAAGCACATACATCGCTACTTGGGTCTCCAGGCCGGCTTCTTCGCTTTAGCACACAGGGAGACGTCGGCGACCCTATGCACCAAGGAGAAGAGCACGACGATGGACTCCAGGGCGTGTAGGCCGAGCTCCTTGTCGCAACTTGTCGCTGCCGTGGCAGATCAAAGCGACCATGCCATAAGAATGCTGGACATCATCGAGCCTCCGCTTGCGACGAGCAGAACAAACCAACGCTGACGCATGCATGACACTTCTGCAGGCACCGACAAGACCACAAGCAATGGGCAGTTTGAAGAGGTGGAACTTGATCGCTTTGTTGCAGTGCAGCTTGGCATGGTCTCGAGGACACCTCACAACAAAGAGAAAGGTCAGTACCTCGGAACCAAGTCCAGTGGCAAAAGAGAATGGAGAGCGTTCAGAGTACTCTTGCATACCAACAGACATCATGTCTACGCCTCTTGCGATAACACCACACGAATGCTGTCGGAGCGCATCAGTACCCCGACGACCTTCACTTCTTTCCCGCCGCCGATGTACACCATACATCACATCAGGCTCCAACGACAAAGAACCTGAAGTCCGGACCCACATCGAGAGTAACTTCATCAATCATCAGCTGCGGTAATATACTTGGTGTTCTGGCCGGGCGATACATACAATGACACTGCCTTCCTGTTGCTTCGGGTCCCCTACTGTTGCCGTAATCTTGGCAATTCTGGACCTTCGACGGACCATGCAAACCTCGCTCGGAATGGTTGGGACTGGCAGCGCCACGAGCCATGTGAATATGAACAATGGAGTGTGAGGAGCCCTGCGGATGTTCAGCTGCAGTGGATATGTTACGTTGCATATGGTGTTACCTCCGCGTCAGACTCCTGCAACAAACGGACGCCTGCTCGACGTGGATGCTGTCAGTCTCTTGCCAGGGTTGGACTTGCCTTGCCGCGATGCTCGTATGAGTATGCAGCTGGCACCGTAAGGCAAGTAGTCGCCCGTCTCATCGTGCATGTGCAAAGTACCAAACCAACGCAAACGAGGTCAGGATGTATAGACCCAAGGTCTATCAGATTGGCTGCACTTATTAATCTGCATGCTTGAGCTTGTAAGGCGCACATGCCTGACAATTCCTACCAATGACTTACGCCGCCAAGTATGAGAATTGTGGCTTGCCATAGCTTCGGAGCGAACCTAATGTTGCACTTCATCGACATGTGCGAAGGATCCAGCCAGCTATGCAATTGGCGAGATGCCTACTCTGGTATGGTGTGGTTTTGAGCCCGACGGCACAGTGGTGCTGCAGGCCTGCACCCCGCAAAGACACGCAGCAGAGCTGCAAAGATGCACAAAGGCATGGTCGAATAGCTTATCCGCCGGTAAGCAGTAGCTACAGCATGCTGTGCTTCGTTGGTGTAAGAAAGAGTGCGCGCGAACGGCTTGTCGAAGACCCCTTGGACGGAGGATGCTGATCAGGAAGGTGCCGAGCAAGTCGAGCTGACTAGATCGGCCTCTCAATCTAACTGGTCGACGTCCTGGATATTGAGAGCTCTGCTTGCCGAAATGCATGCAACCGATCTGGCGATCTTTATTCATGCTTTCTCGATGTACGCAAATACTCTGCTCTGCGGTACGCGGAATAGGGCTGCCTCAAAAAGTATACTCTGTGCACCATGGCGATCTTACAGTGGGAATCGCGAACCCCTCATGGCAGACAAGGTTCTCCGCATGTTGTCGCATTGGCACGATCAGCGTGTTGTGGTCCCATGATGCTCACGGCGTCCCAACAACTATGGAGTGCCTCCAGGCCGGCACAACAGTGTTTCGTGGAAGCAAACGTTATGGCGTTCGGCTTGCAACGATGGACGTTCCACCGGTGTTGGACTTGATCAGTTTACGATCGATCATAACGGACTTGGAAATTTGCGGCTTCGCCAGCCGCGGAGAACGGGCCCTCGAACGCCCAGCTGAGAAGTCTGGCAGAAATCGCACCAAGTCGGCTTGCTGGTCAGAAGAGGCCCTCGAGGCCCTGCACCATGCCCGTCGTGTAGGATGTTGGATTGTGATTCGGGAAGGTGGCATGGGCGTGTTGGTCATTGGCCCGCCTCTGCAAGAAATGCCCATAGCTTCTCAGCGCTGCCTCTGGCCGCTCTCGTGACATCGCCGTACACGCCTGGTGCACCACTGGCGAGGTGGCGTCTGCTGCAAGCTGTCCGTCTCCGCATTCTTCGTAGAGCAGCCTCGAGGCAGCCTTTGGCGCCCCTGACCCTTGACCCTGGCCAGCCGTGCCCTGCAGAGGGCATTGGTCTGGAGTCTGGGTCTCGAAGCATACTTAGCTGCATCACGCCCACTCAACTCTCTTTGTTTGCCTGAGTGATAGTGGTAGTTTGATGCAGAGCCTCCTGCATTGCTCTTTGGGATCTCAGTCGAACCAGAACTTGCAATAGCTGCCGTTGCGACAGCCTCACCCGCCCTCAAAGCTTACCAGTGGCCAGAGACATCATCCTGCCGATTGTCTGGCCCCTCAGCGCTTGACCAGCCCGCAGCCCGTTCGCATAGCCAATACTCCACAACGAGGAACCTTTGGGATCTCGCGTGCTGTTGAGACGGCATCCTGTCTTCACCCTCTGCCCCTGGTTCAAGTATCACATAGTCTGGAAGCATCGCCGCGGACGATTCGACAAGCCGAACTCATCCTCTACGTTCTCGAGACCTCTACGTCAGCTTGGGTCTTAATAGACGCTGTGGCTGTCACGCGCCGGCGAGTCTTCCCCACAGCCTACAGCCATCTCCGCACACGCGAGCAGCCTTGTCCGCTCCACATCGCCCGGTCCCTTGGTCTTGTCTCTGCCGAGCCACGCGGCGGCATAACCCCAACCTCTTCTTGTGGGTTGTGGTTTTGATGCCAGAGGCAGAAAGCTCCTGACATACACTGTACCAATCGTGTTTGAGTTAGGATATAGATTGAGCTGTGGTGGTGGTGCTGGGTATGCGAATAGGTATGTTCAGCTTTCCGTTTTGTCCAGAACTCTTTGGCTTTCCTTTATGACGACGTATGCTGATGCTGACCACTTTCAAAGCAGACGACGATACGACATAGACTCCTCTTTGCTCTGTTTTCCACTGGATATGTAATACTACCCACAGTCTGGGTACCAAGTAAGTCCTCAAGCACTCCGGCAGAATACCAGAACGAGATGCTGACAGAGTCCAGCCTTGCATTTGTAGACATAGATTATACGCCGCTTACGACACCTTACGACCAAAACCAATCTCTAGGTACGTTGTAACCTTCTTTTTTATGTTCGTGTTGTTGTCTGAGCCCGATGTCACTGGTGGTCCGTCGAAAAAAAATGGTTGGGTTGGATGTGCGTTGTTTGGCTCGGTGGCGGAGCTTTGAATCGTTGTTGCAGCTTCACAGGAGTCTTTTGCTCCCGATGTCCTGCTCATGCTCTGGTGCGTCGTGGTGGGAGATTTGAGTCGGAAGAGACCTTCGTCGAAAGGCTCGATGGTATAGCGGAGCTCTTTAGCGCGCTCGTTGCGACCAGAGCCAGGCTGGAACATCTACTTGAGCACCAAGATATGCGCCGTTCGCACGTCCAGGCCTGCGGATTTGCCACTTGCGGATAACCAGCTCCTCGGTCTTCAAAGGCTGTACATCAAAGGCGGCAGACTCTTTGCTATGGTTGTTAGAGTGCCCTCAAACTCTCATCCAAGGCCGACTGGTATGGGAACTCCGAAAGACATATACCCGACACATGTCTATCGCAGCAATGTCTCGTTCGTGTGCAGTAGATCAGAAGATGGTGGACTACCTCTAGGCGGATGTTCTGGAGTCGCATGTTGGCGTTGAGCAGTGCAGACACTCTGAAGCTGCAAGTCTCCAGCGCGGAAAGAAAGAACATCAGAGCCATAGCAACACATTTTTGTACAACAAAGGCTGGACCCACACTTTTGATCGGACGAAACTGGACCGCAAAGGCCATCCTTTGTAGACAGATACAGTCTACTGTCACGATACCAGAGATCATTACACTACAGAATTCCTCTACACCCGCGACCAACGCAGCTCTCGTCCCACCTCAACAAACCCGGCTTCCAATACCGCAGAGACGCCAACCCAACCAGA
>Ga0265797_10003661_pt1 | contig 24428 bp, 27 predicted proteins | sample P2T30metagenome_FD_192433 | JGI IMG/M metagenome (GOLD analysis project Ga0265797, IMG submission 192433) | Plant litter microbial communities from East Loma Ridge, Irvine, California - P2 T30 | ecosystem: Environmental > Terrestrial > Plant litter > Unclassified | place: USA: California... | reverse complement strand
ATATCAGGGCATCGTGCGACAGTGCTGACAGAAGAACAGAAGTCGAAGGATGCAGGCTTGATGGACGATGTAGCAAGACATAGGTCGATTAGATGTCGCACTCCAGCAATGCAGTCCTTCTCGAATGACATCAAGCTCTTGTTAAAGTTGACGCTCCATGCGCAATGAATGACACTAGCAAGACCTGAGGCTACGCGTGCATAAGTTGTGTCGTCTAGGCCGAGATGGGGTTCAGATAGATCAGAAGGTATAGCTTGGATTTTCCTGCGTGCAGAAAGCGGTAGGGTATGATACACTTTCCGCTGGATGAGGGATTCTTGGACACGATGAGCTGCTGCCTTGTAGTCTGTGGCGCGTACAAGGCAGTAAACTGTGTCGATGTCCGAACGTTTGACCAGCTGTACAAGAACATGAGCGCCTAGCGAGCCGGTCGCACCAGTAAGCACAGTCTGTCTTCTATCAACCAGCTCGAACTTGGTATATTGCGTGATAAGGTCTTGCATCTGTACGGCGGCTGACACAACCTCAACCTCTTGCCCGGTCTGTAGTCTGTAGAGATGTGTGGCGAGAGATGAGATAGACGGATGCTCAAATACTACGTTTTGGCCAAGCTTGTTGGAACCAATATCGACGGTCTTGAGGATGTCCATCCGTATCTGAATCGATTGTAATGAGTCCAGTCCCAGCGAGAAGAGATCTGTGGTACACTCGATGTCGCTTGCCTGCGGCAAGTGTTTGGCCAGGATCGTACGCAAGTGGTTTTCCATCTTCAGAAGAGTGAATGTCTTCAAATCGCCGCCAGATGATGCAGCCACATCATATATGTTGTCAATCTCGGTAGCAAACGTTTTGTAAAATGCTTGTCTAATCACACTGCCTTTGTCCGTGCGTGGAAACTGACAACCATATGGCAAAACTTGAATCATATCCCTGGAGATCCTTGCGTATGCTTCCGCTGTTTGGTTCGCGGCTTCAATGACGGGCCATATCTCATCAATGACCCTTGCAGTCGACATGCCTTCAATTGCTGGGACCACAAGGATGCCAAGGTATGGTCGACCTGAACCAAAGACGACCGTCTCCGTCACGGCTCGATGCGAACGGATTGTTCCTTCCATCATGACCGGGTTGAACTTCTCGCCGTTCACCAGGACGATTGTATCGTCCAGGCGCGCAATGTATTTCCAGGCCTTATCAATCGTGGGGTGAGGTTCAAATAGATCTTTCGTGGCGTAACTACCGTCTGGTAGATTGGAGGCAACCTTTGCTGGCCAACCTGGCAAGACTGTGCATTCGTAGAGGTTCGGTCCGCGTGGTACCCACCGAAGATACGGAGATAGCTTCGGTGACTCACGAACATAATTCCACACCTTGTCGTCGGCAGGTCGGAAGGATGTCATGAGCTGGCCGACTTCAGTACTAATTATCGTAAGCCTGGGTATGTTGTAAAAAGTGAAAGAAGAAACTTACGCTCCATAATGGCCGACAAGATTGACTCCGCTGTTCACCAGTAGATCGCCCAGAGTGTCTGGACAAGCACTTCCTCCGTACATGACAATCTTGAGTTGTCTCAATAGCTCGATTCCTTCATCCGATTCGGAAAGAAGCTTGAGAGCATATGGCACGCCGTAGAAGATCTCGAATGTGTGCTGCCTCAAGATGGTGGATAGATAAGACTGAGTCAGGGGTAGATCGGCATTGTAAATATGGATGGATTTGCCACTGTATATCGCACGGAAGAAGTTGCAGATTCCGTGATTATGATATAAGGGAAGAGTGATGAAGGCTTTCATATCCATGCTGATGGCATAGTTGGCGATTGCACTCTTCTGTGTCTGATAGATTGGCTTCGGTAGCCCAGTGGAGCCTTTTCTCGCGTCAGCTCAGGTGCCATAGACGGGTAAATACAACGTACCACTAGAGTGTATTATGTAGATATTATTCGAAGTTTCAACCGCGTGATCCAGCTGATAGTCAAGACGGGTATCCGCATGGACTTCGATAGGAAAGTTGTAGGTGCTGAATCCTGCAATCTCGCCGATGTGCAACGTCGGGATATTTGTCTGTGCGTCGGCTGCAGACTGCGCAAACCGGGAGTCTGCTAACAGATATGTAGCACCAGTTGTTGTAACAAGAGAATCAATGGCGGCTTGGGATATTCGCGTTGAAAGAAACAGCACAGTGTGTCCGAGCTTGGTAAGCGCAAGCATTGTCACGATGTAGTCCAAATTACTTGGCCCTAGCACCGCGACCGTGGTAGGCTTCTCTGCAGAGCTGGATCGTGTGGGGATGAAAGCCTGATAGTGTCTGGCTACTCGGTAGGCGAACACATCTAGCTGTTGCATTGTATAATCTACAAAGTCAACTCCAGAGCGCGGATACGACACAATGGTGACATGGGGATCGCGCCGCGCACGATGTCGCACGAGTGCGTCGACAGTTTGTATTGAGGACTCTTCAGGTTGGGGAAAGTCATGGCGCAGAGGTTTGGATGTAGACAGTGGTGTCGACGGCCCTAGGGGTGCAGCGATAGCGATCTGAGCTGGCGCCATGGCTGTGGTGGCTTGTGACAATGAGTATTTCGAGGAAAGATGAAGAAGTGGCTGTGGTTTCGAGAGCAGACATGATGAGGGCTATTGTATTAGTATTCGCCGACTCGTTTCGCGCGGCTGCTTTCCCCAGCTTCAACCTCGAACGTCGGGGCGATGTGGAGACTTGCATTGCATATCACGTCGGATCGGATTCGCTTTTGATTCGTGCGGCGAACTTCGTTGGCTTTCGGTAGCATCGATGATTCGTTGCCGATCGAGAGCCGGAGCAGAAACCGGCCTTGGTGCAAAACTACTTTCCCCGCAACTAGCTTTCTCCAGAAAATCGAAAGACTGGGGTGGCTTTGTTTCTCCGCAAGCCAGCTGCTATCAACATGGTGTGCCGCAACCAGGATCTCGTGTATAAAGCTTCTGGGATCCGACATTGCTCAGGGTTATCTCACTCCGATCTTCGCATCGACCTTGTGTTCTCATCTCGTTTTCCTGACACGTCTTCGCTATCCACTGGTCACAATGTCTCCGTCAATGGACAAGAGCGAGATTCAATACATCGATGAGAAGGCGGAATCGATCGAGTCGCCGAAACCACATCAGATCATCAAGATCGACAACTTCCAAGTGCTAGGTTTGGCACCTGAGGATGCGGACTTCTACATCAACTACTCGGATGAGCAGAGGAAGAGAGTAATCCACAAGGTAAGCAACGACTGTTGTTGCATTTGAGTCGATCCCTGTTAACAGCCTGAAGGTGGACATCCGCTTGGTCCCAATGCTTGCGATCCTTTATCTCATATCTCATATCGATCGAGCGAACATCGGAGTAAGTGTTGCATATGCGCGCAAGTCGCAATGGGTAGCTGGTTCAGCCTTGGGGCTTATTCTGACGTCCGACAGAACGCAAAGATCGAAGGCATGGTCACTGACCTCGGTCTCGATGGGGTGCAATGGAACATCGTTCTATCGGTGTTCTTCGTGCCATACATCCTTCTTGAAGTTCCCTCGAATATTCTTTTGAAGAAGTTCAAACGTCCATCCTACTACCTTGGCATACTTATCGTATGTTGGGGCATTGTTATGACTTCGATGGGCGTGGTGAAGAACTTTGCTGGGTTGCTAGCTACTCGTATCCTTCTCGGCGTGTTCGAGTAAGTCTTACGCGTCAGCGATATGTACTCTGCTGACGACAAACAGGGCTGGATTCTTTCCGGGCGCAATCTATCTTTGCTCTTACTGGTACATGCCAAAGGATCTCGCGACGAGAATCTCGTACTTCTATTGTGCATCGGCACTATCTGGAGCATTCAGTGGTCTGCTTGCCGCAGCCATCGCCAAGATGGATGGCGTCGGAGGATACGAAGGTTGGAGATGGATCTTTCTTTTGGAAGGCATCGTTACTGTTGCACTCGGTGTCTCGTGCTTCTTCCTCTTGATCGACTCCCCTGCCTTGAGCGGACGATGGTTAAAGCCTGACGAGATTCGCTTCCTCGAGCTCCAACGATTCATCAAGGACGGTGGAAGGTTTGGAGAGGAAAAGCAAGAGAGTTTCAAGTGGAGCGATTTGAAGGCCGTGTTATGCAACTGGCGCCTATACATGCAAGCATACATCCTGCTCTGCATATCGGCGTGTTCATACGGTACGTACAACTTGGAGTAAAGAAGAATACTCGCTGACTGGCATACAGGAACGAAGTTTACCTTGCCCACCATCACGAAGAGTATGGGATTCGACAACACCAATGCTCAACTCATGACGGTGCCGCCGTACGTGGCCGGCGCTTTGAGTTCGATTTTCTTTGCTAAGCTCTCTGATCGGTTTTACTGGCGTTTGCCGTTCGTCGCTATTCCCCTTTCCTTCATCTTTATCGGGTACGCTGTGGTCATTTCATTCGATGGCGACCTCGGTGGCAACATCGGTCCGGCTTTCTTTGCCATCATCTTGACCTGCATGGGTATCTACCCCATTCAACCGGCCGGAAGCAGTTGGGCAGCCAACAACCTTGCCCCTTCTTCTCGCCGTGCCATTGGCGTTGCCTTCAACATCTGCGTTGGCAACATCGGAGGCGTCATTGGCAGCTATATGTACCTCGAGAGCGAGAAGCCAAAGTACTACACTGGTTTTGGGCTGTCGTTGGCATTCGGCGCGACTGGTTTCATTGTTGCGTTCCTGTTGGAGTTGTCGTACAAATGGGGCAACACGAAGAAGGCAAGGCTCAGCGAGGATGAGATTCGGGCAAAGTATTCAGACCAAGAGCTACTGGACATGGGTGACAAGTCTCCGTTGTTCCGATACACTTTGTAAGAGTAATGAGAAGGGATGAGGAAGTTGACGAAGTTGGATGGATGGGTGCGGTATAGAGAGTTGTGTTCTATTATTATGTTGGCAAAGGCTCTAATACGAAGCTCGACAATCTCGGATACTCCGAGTCTCAATTGATACCGAAATGTACCCCGAAGGTACACACTATCTTTGTGCGATTGTTGTGATAACTCCACATACATCGAATATCTCCTGGGGACATTTGGATCCTAAGAAGGTATAAGCTCCAGCATAATGTCGCCTCCCAACCATTAAGATACGTTGTTCATCCAGGCAATCTCCAACTCATCTATCTCGGGAAAAGGGCCAAATGCGGACGCATCAAGATCAAGCCAGTCGGTCGTTTGCCAATCGTCCAGGAAGGTTTGCAGTCCTGGTGTGGTCACGTCCATTGGGCTACTACCAAAGATCGGCTGCAAGGCTTCCAAAGCAGAATCGGAACAAATGTCTCGTGCCGTTTCGCCACCTAACGCTACGGAAGCTCTAGTCTCACCCGTATTTGACGATGAGTGTGCCTGCTCTTGACGTGACCTTGCTGTTTTCCGCTTTGCCTCTGTACGGAGTTCCTGCAGGATGATGCTATAGCGTCGTGAGGGTGAATTTGAGGCAGTTGCCTGGGCAAGATGCTGCATACAGCTCTCAGCTTGATCCAAAATTCTGCGGGGGTCTTCCACCGAGGCTGTGTTGTGGGTACTCTGTTGAATAGCCCATACATAAACTACTACCAAAGCACAGAAGCATACATAGTGAGTCCACCAGAATGCGTGAAACAAACGGCCCTCCCGCGCCATACGGTCTACTGCTTCCAATACTGATCGTGCAGCTGTAAGACACTCTGCAAGGCTGTCTTTCGCGAGGATATGCATCTCAGTATTGCCGCGTCTAGTGTTCTTCAGGAGAAACGGCCGATGCGCTAGGATGACAGCATGGCAATAAGAGAGCTTGAGTGCCGTTGCCTGTCGCCGGAAAGTTGGGATTAGGCTACTAGGATTGACAGCACCAAGGAATGGTGGTAGCGATGCTTTCCACTGGCGTAGCTCTGCGGCTAAGCGATGAGAGGCTGCAAGTCGAATCTGATCTGGCACCTGATGATAGAGCTTGGTAAGTATGACTTCTTGTAAAGTAACGTCATTTAACATACTGGTTTGATGGAATAGACTTCTCGCGATATCTTCTCGGCAATCTGTGCTAGTCTAGCATGATACACCAGCGACTCTATATGGCAGTCATCTGTGCTTGTGGTTTTTGGGCCTGTACTAGTCATATCTTCGTCGTTGACAGCGTTGGGGAAATCTTGGTCGATATCTTCATCGTGATAGTGCCTGTCAAAGCGGAAGTACGGTGTCAGTGTATGTCCCACACGCATTTCATAAAGTCCCAACGTACCTGGGCCTGCCGAAAATAACGCCAAGGTACTTGTCTAGGGTGTAGGCTACCCAGAACGTGCGTTTTCTGCACTGTTCATCGATGTAATCCCGTCTGGTGGCGGTTGCTTGTCGTTTGCGATCGTCTCTTCGATGCAACCCCAAAGCAGAAATAATCTGCAAAGCGTGTCCAAACGTATACCATGCCTGGTTGAAACGACATGACATGAGAAGATACAAGACCTGTATAAGCCTGCATTGTGCTGACTCAAGCTTTGGGATACCAGTCTCGGCTAGGGTCAAACGTGAAGCTTCTATAAACAGCATGTCGCTCTGCAACTGCATGTCGGGTTGGGTCACTGGTGATAGACCAATCTCTCCACTTGCCTTCTCTTCATGGAATGATGCGATCGCCAACACTGACAACACTGCCGAAGTCTTGGCGCGACCAAGACCTATATCAATATGACTTGTAAGTGAGATGTTTTTTTCTCTCGAGTTGCAGTCGTACATACCATGAAAGAGGGCTCGGTGCTGTTTCGCGTTATCAGACACAGTCTCCAACCACGCTTCGACAGTAGGTCTATGTAATAGCCGATAGGTCGCAATACACACGTCGAAGTACAAATGGAGAAGCTGACGACTGCGATCTAACGAAGGCATTTTCATTTCTCCAGTCTCTAGGAACGGCTTGTCACCCGCGCTCATCAGCAATTGACGGTCTTCTGTGGACCCCAGCCCATTTACTAGGCTAGTTTCCTTATTGGAGATACGCCGCCACGCGCGATTCAAGAATGAAAGACCAGATGTTGAGTCGGAGTACTGGCCAGCTACCTCGAGTCCAGGAGAAGCCCGCGACGGAGGTTCCGTCTCCTCGCCGACGACATTCATAGTTGGTGCGACACTGAGTATAGCATGAGGATAGGCTGGCGCCGACGCGGGCTGCTGAGGATTCACAGCTGCTGGGTGAACTGGGCGTGGGGAGACTACTTTGCCTCGCGAGTAGGCGGCTTCGTACTGGCATGTCAACCCCCGGCGGGTACAGGTCTCGCACGGCTGGTCGCCGGAGCACTTTGACTTCCTCGCCTTGCATACATCGCAGGCTCTCGTAACTTTGACCAGTCGTTGCCTCGTATTATTGCTGCCTGGTGCGACGTCAAGGCTCCGCTTCCGGGGTACCGTGCCGCTTGGTGCTGCATCATTAGACATTGTGGAGTAGGAAAGATGAGGCAAATCCGCGTTCCGTCCGAAGAATCCGCTGCCAAGCTTCGGAACGCTAACCGACCACCCCATAGGTACTCCAGATTTCACGGGTGCAACTTGAAGGCATGAATGAAGCCGTTGGGAAAACTAGCCGCAACCTCGGGAGGCACTGCTGCGTTTTGTGCTAGCATCGTTCTTTCCGGAGTCGTTTCCGGTCGCTCCTTCCGATACTTGCGTCTCTCCGTCGGACATGGAGAACATAAGTTGGATGTATATATCGCTCAGATGGCTGTACCCCGTTTCCAAACATTGGCCACTCTTTTAGCATTGCATTATAGAAGCCTGTATCGATTCTGATCGCGCGCAGTGTTATCTCTCATCACGTCGCGTCACACCACGACCAGCATCATGCCTATCCCCACACATTTCACCCTCAACACAGGCGCGCAGATACCGGCTGTAGGCTTCGGCACATGGCAAGCGAAGCCAGGAGAAGTCGAACGCGCTGTCGAGACGGCGCTCAAAGCAGGCTACCGCCACATTGATTGCGCTGCCATCTACCGCAATGAAGCCGAAGTAGGTGACGGCATAAGGAGGAGTGGTGTTCCTCGCTCTGAAATCTTCCTTACTGGCAAGCTTTGGAACACCAAACATGCGCCAGAGGATGTAGAAGCTGCTCTCGACAAGTCGCTTCAAGATCTAGGCGTCGAGTATCTAGATTTGTTCCTGATGCATTGGCCAGTGTATGTCACATATCCTTTCCATTGCATACACATGATACTGACACAGATGAAGTGCATTCAATGGTGCCACAGGCAAGTGGTTCCCACTACGCGAGAGTGGTGTGTTTGACCTCGTCGACATTGATCCTGCAACTACATACAAAGCCATGGAGAAGCTACTTGACACCGGCAAGGTTCGCGCCATTGGCGTATCTAACTTCACTATTCAACGCCTCAACGATCTTCTATCGAAGACTGATGTTGTGCCAGCGGTAAATCAGATCGAAGCACATCCATACCTCCAGCAGCCTGCTCTCTTCGATGTTTGCAAGAGCAAAGGTATCTTGATTGAAGCCTATTCGCCTCTTGGAAACAACCAAACAGGGGAGCCGCGGACTGTCGACGACGAATTAGTGGGCGTCTTAGGTCACAGATTAGGTATGGACGGCGGCCAGCTGCTTGCGAGCTGGGGTATTCAGCGGGGCACTGTGGTCCTGCCCAAGAGTGTCACGCCGAGCAGAATCAAGAGTAATATGCAGGTCAAGGAACTACCGAAGGATGCTTTCGATGAGCTGAGCGGTCTGGAGAGACACAAGCGGTTCAACGTACAGTCGCGATGGGGTTTCGACATTTTCGAAGAACTAGGCCAGGAGCAGGTGCGGAAAATTGCGGAGGATTGCGCTCAGGAGAACAAGACGAAATTTACAGTTTAGAGGATAACGCAGATCAAGAACCTAGAAGTCTATAAAGCTGTCAAAACATATGAACCATTTGCTCACACACTATTGTAGGCTGCAGTAGCAGTTCTGATGTTGCTGTGTCTGTTCAGTTTCTTTCATGTGTATGGCAAGAGAGTAGTCTAGCATCTACCGTCTACAAATACGGCCACAACCGCATATCTCTAAACGTCATGGTTCGTCAATTCGTGGACCCGCGGAATTTGACACGCATGATGGTTTTGTCGACAGGCCTGGCTGTGATGGACATTGTCTATCCAAGAGTAAGTCGCTTGCATTATTTTGCGAAAGGGGATAGTAGCTTACGTTGATCAAATCAGACTTTGTTTTGTATTTGCCCTTCCGGTCCATGACAGGCTGACCCATGTCGTCTGTATCGACTTCTCCCAATCCGACCTTGACGAAGTCATATCGTCGCATGACGCATGCCAGAATCACGCGAGCCTCCATGTTAGCAAGTTCCTGGCCAATACAATTACGCGGTCCCCGCTCAAATGCTCTCCATGCGCTAATGGGTATCTTGCTCTCGCCAGCAGTTGATCCGTCGTCTTCGGTTGAAGCGCTGCTGGTATCGGAGTCACCAACCCAGCGCTCAGGGACGAAATCGTTTGCTGTGTCTCCGTACACTTTGGGATCTCGCTGAATAATGTGATGGCACAAGTATATGACGCATTTGTCGACGCACACGTCGTCTCCATCCGAAGTGCGCAATTTGAAGCCGTTGTGTGACATTCGTGCCGATCCTGCTGGAGGCCAAAGTCTCAAAGCTTCTTTGATGCATGCAGATGTGTACTTTAGCGCTTTCATGGTCTCATCCGGTCGCTCGAGGAACACGTCGCTTGGTTCGGAGTCGGCGAAGACGGCATCGTGTTCCGCACGAATCTTTGCGAGGCAATCTGGATGTATTGAAAGGGCATAAAACAGCCTCTGTAGGAGGATAGCAGTGGTATCGTGTCCTGCGAAAAGGAACGATTTCACTGAATCTGCGGTACTCTGCAAGATATATGGAGTCAGCTCGTCAACACCTTCTAGTGCCAGCGCCAGGACCGATCGGTCTTTCTTTCCCTTTGTATCGGAATGCTGAGCGTCCTTGATGTCTGCGAACTTCTCCAAGATACACTTCTTGACGGCCGAGTCGAGCCGTTGGCTGTAGATGTACTTCTTAACGCGCAAAGGCAGGTTCAACCAGGAAGCCATCAGACCGTTGTCACCAGTGTATACAGCCTTGAGCGTGCGGAAGTTACGAACGATATCATGGGCTTGTTCGCTATCGTCCTGGGCCCTACAGTCAATGTTCGTGACTACATCACCAATGATGTCAAAGGTAACGTCTGTGCAGTAACTCTCCATCTCAACTGCAACGCCAGAGGTCGCCAATGCGTCGAGCCTCTTTACAAACGTACAAGTCTTGTCTACGACAACCGGAAGTAGGGTAAGCAAATGCTGCGGCGCAAAGCCAGGGTTGAATGTCTTGCGAAGCCCTCTCCAAGATTCGCCGTTCTCGCTGATCAAGGAATATCTACCAATAAGCTCTCCAAATCCTTGCTGAACAGTTGGAGATTTGGTGACACTATATTGCTGCGTTTTGCTGGCTCTTGAAACCTGCTCGGCCATCTCATGGGATGCAACGAGAACGAGTGGGTATTGCACAGGTCTCGTGTCGAAAAACATGTATTCAGGGCTACCTTGGGCATTCCATATATTTTCAAACACATAGTCTGCCTGCTGTCAGCGGAGGCCAGTGACTAGGATGTGGATCCTACCCGGGTGAACGGTACTGCTGAATCCAGCTCTCCTGTATTCAGCCGCGATATGACCAAGGTGCCCAAAGAGGAGATTGGATGACAGCTTGCCGGGAATATGCGCATATCGTTTGAAGCGCCATTGGCTTATCTGGAGGTACACAAGCCATGCGACAGCTGGGACAAGCGCTAGTACGGTGTACGAAGGATACGACATGACCTGCTACCGTGCAAGGGTGGCCCACAGTTACCGCTGACAACTACTGCAGTCGTGTAGGAATAAGTAACGTGGTATAGTAGGCTGGCCTGAGAGTATGCGTGTGGTCGTGCGGCTTACGGTGAGTAGAGTCGGGCGCTCGTGCTCGGACCATCGGGCTTATGATGAGAAATCGATGATGTAGGCCCCGACATACGGACGAAATCACCAGCGGACAGGCCGTTCCGGAAGCTACGCGCAGTATATGAAGTAGCTGGTAACGCTGTTGTTTGTAGTACACAAGAACATCCGAACCCCACCATGACGGTCGTCTTCGAAGCCGTACCTGCACCATCCCAGGCGCGTCTCGATGCCTCGCTGAACGACGCGCCCCTGGACACAGAGAAGCTCGTGTCGCAACAATCGACAGCAACGCAAGAGAAGGCCAAAACAGTGCTGTACCTGGCATATGGCTCGAATCTGTGCAACGAAACCTTCCGAGGCGTGCGCGGCATCCGTCCGCTTTCACAAGTCAATGTCCTTGTTCCCTCGCTGAGGTTGACCTTTGACCTGCCCGGTATCCCATACAAAGAGCCCTGTTTTGCCAACACAGCGCTGCGGGAGCCGGACGCGCAGGACTACCACAAGGACCGATGGCACAAGGGCTTGGTGGGCGTCGTGTATGAGGTGACGCTCTCTGATTACGCGCACATCATCGCCACAGAGGGCGGAGGGAGTGCCTACAACGATATCCTAGTTGACTGCCATGTGCTGCCACCCTCTGACACGGTCCCCTCTACACCCGATTCGAAGCCGTTCAAGGCCCACACACTCTTCGCGCCCATTATAGACCGAGAAACCAAGCAACGAACCACCGACCGTGTAACGCGGCCCGACCCTAGCTATGCGCAGCCTTCGGCACGATACCTCAAGCTCATAACCGATGGCGCCGCCGAATGCAAACTTCCCGACGAGTATCAAGAATACCTAAACAATATACGCACATACACAATCACAACCAAGAAGCAGGAAATGGGAAAGGCTATTTTCCTGGCCATCTGGATGCCGTTCGTCATGTTTATCTTCACAATGGGGAGGAAGCTGCAAGACAAGAAGGGGCGGTCACCTTGGTGGCTGGCAAAGCTCAGTGCCATGATCTTTGCGGGTATGTGGACCAGTTACGACGGTGTTTTCAAACGAACTTTTGGCGATGGAGAGAGGACAATAGGTGATTGTACATTGCCGACGATCAATGCCAGGAGTAGAACAACCTCTTCAACGAGAGAAGATGCGGAAAAGGAAGGCTTGTTGGAAGAGTTCGGGAAGACTATATACGAGCCGCGGTCAACAAAAGCCTGAACACTAATAAAATCCTACCGCCTATGTGGGCATTTATATACGTTCAACGATGAAATTGAGCGATAAGCATCCTCGTGTGAAGTTGGCGCGCTTACAAAACGTGTTCGACAGGAGCGAACACATTTTGCAAGCCCAATCTGGGATCCACCCTTTAGTTGGAGCATCTCCATTATCCCAGCAAGGCCGGCGAACACCGACAGTCGCCGTCAGACTCCGATAGAAAACTAGTCCTAAACAGCCCGTCTTTCGAAAAAGCCAAAAACTTATATCCAATCTCTTCATCTAACAATTCCAACGTACGAGACTTCTTACTTCTTCATATATCAAACACCATGTGCAAATCTCCCACTCACACGTTCTTAGCGGACCTCCCAAAATGCGAACATCACCTCCATCTAGAAGGCTGCCTCAGTCCAAGCCTTCTATTCACTCTAGCGTCTAAGAACAACATCACCTTGCCATCGCCATCTGAGGATGTCTCTTACACGTCTCCTGCAACACTCACCGAACGCTATTCACATTTCACGAACCTCGATGATTTCCTGGCGTACTACTACCGTGGCATCGCAGTCGTAGTGCACCAAGAGGATTTTGAGATGCTTGCATGGGAGTATTTCACCACTGCAGCCAAGGACGGAGTTCGTCATGCGGAGGTTTTCTTCGACCCGCAGAGTCACACGGAAAGAGGAATTGATTTTGATGTTGTGGTACGTGGGTTCAACGCCGCAAGAGTACGGGCGGAAAAAGAGCTGGGAATAACGAGTTGTCTGATTATGTGTTTTTTGAGGCATCTGCCTGCTAGTTCCGCGGCGGAGACCATGGCATTGGCCGTCAAGGGCGGGCACTTTGATGTTAAGAGCGACAGCCAGGAGCGCGCTATTACTGGACTTGGGCTGGACTCGTCAGAGGTTGGATTCCGCCCAGAACTCTTTGTGGACATGTATCGCGAGGGCGAAAAGAGAGGTCTACGGAGGACAGCTCATGCGGGTGAAGAGGGTGACCCAACTTACATTAGCGGAGCACTTGATGCGTTACAAGCCGAACGCATCGACCACGGCATCCGTCTCACAGAAGATCCCGAACTGCTTAGCCGAGTGGTAAAAGAGGAGGTACTACTGACGGTTTGCCCTTTGAGCAATGTCTGCCTCCAGGCTGTGGAGAAGGTCAGCCAAGTGCCAATCAAGACATTCCTCGATGCAGGTGTAAAATTCAGTATCAACAGCGACGACCCAGCGTACTTTGGTGGATACATATTAAACAATTATTGCGCGGTGCAAGAGGCCTTCAATTTAAGCATGGAGGAATGGAGGACAATCGTTAGCAATTCGATTCACGGCAGCTGGATAGGAGAGAAGCGAAAGTCTGAACTATTGGGCCTGCTCGACGCTTGCATGAACAAGCACGCTTAGATTCGTCTTGAACTACGAAGCTTTTCGTTGGAGAAAGGCCTGGCCATCGGGCTATGACGAAGGTCTTTCTTTGAATTGTACTTGATACCAAAAAGTATCCTGTAGCTACTTGCTGTAACTCTATCAAAATACCCACGAAAGAAGACAGTATATACTATCAAGGGTTGACATGTTGTATATATGTGACACTTGAAGTCACAGGACAGACTCTTTTACACATCCGGCACAAGTTGGAAAGGACAAGCATCTTCGTAGTAAGAGGAGTGGCCGACGAAGAGCGTTGTAGTTGAGGGCCAAAGTAGAACTCAACGTTTCTGGGCTGCTCATTTCAGAGGGTGCCCAGGATCCACGGCCATGTCATGTACCAGTACCGCTCAATAGCATGGGTCTAGATCGGGTCAGCACCATCCCAGGCTAGCAGTGATGTATCTTCGTACACATTCGTAGATGGTTCAAGTAAACGAATCTCTCTGAAGTGCCCTTTAGATTCTGGTCGTTGCTCGTGGGTATCATATTCTTCCATAACTCTTGAAGATCTAGTCCGAGTCGTCGCTCACGTCCATCTCCATCTCCGCGTCCGAATTCTCTTCCTCTTCTTCCTCCTCCTCGCGCCCTCTCTTCTGGCCCTTGGCTGCGTCTTGCACATTTACAGGTACTGCTTTCTCGGGTGCAGCACCGAAACCTGCGGGCTGCGCAGGTGCTTGTTCAGGCTCGTGTTCACGCTCAGGCTCGGGCATCTTGTAGGTACCGTCCAGCTTGGCTACGGTGTCGGATTTGGTCTTTGCATACGCAATTTGCTGCGAATGTCAGCATGTCCCACATGAATTCATTGGCTGGAAACAGACGTACCATGTCCTTTCCAAAGAAAGTGAAGCCTTGCAGAGCGCGCATGGCCTGGGTCGAGGAATCAACGTCGCGGAACACAACATGCGCCTGGCCTCGCATCTTCATCGTCTTGAGCGCAACAATATCGAGGATGACGCCATAGGTAGCAAACAGCATGTACAGGTTTCGCTTGAGGTCTTCTTTTTGTAGCTTGTCGGGGAGGTTGCGCACGTATAAGCTGTTGGACGTCAGCACATGTTCTTGGGCGTTGGAGGGACTGACTCACGTCCTGTTTGGGATACCCTCTTTGGAAACGGCGACGGTGCCTGGCGGTCCTCGCGTAGAAGTAGCCATACTGTATGTGATGTGCGACAGCGTAGGCGTCGGTGGTGAAGAGCTCCCCGCTGAAAAGCGCGGCCAAGCCAAAATGTTTGGGGACGTGCATGGCGGCCGCCGCGGTCTCTCCAACGCGACCGCTCACCCACCAGCCAAGTACGCGCTCACTACCTTCACCATCTGAAAGAGGAGGATTGCGGTATGGAGATTGCGTTGCATACTTTACGAGAGCTGTGGAGCAACCGCTAACGCCAATACTCTGCCATCTTTTTAAGGCCGTCCGTCCTAACACGACTTCACCATGGCATCACCAGCTGTCCTGAGCCCACGGCCGAACCCGCCTGGCGCACCATTCCAAGATGCGACCAAGGCCAGAACTCTCGCGCTCCCAAGCCATACGACCAAGCCCACAAGGTCACCGGCTATACCACCGGCGGCCCCTATGGCACGAGACGGCGGCATGGATCTCGCTGAGCAAATGAACGACCGCGTTCGCAGCCAGTTCGTCATGGGCAAGAAGCTAGGAGAGGGTACATATGCCGTTGTCTTCCAGGCTCACTATGTCAATAATCCCAAGAAGCTCGTCGCCATCAAAAAGATCAAGCTCAACGCCGAGTACCCCAACGGAATCGCCCCCGATGCTCTTCGCGAAATGCAGTTCCTCTTCGAGATTGACCATCCCAACGTCATCAAACTACACGACGTCTTCTCAAGCAAGGACCAGAACTTGTCCTTTGTACTCGAACATCTACCTCTAGGAGACTTGGAGCAGCTATGGAAGAACAAGGAGATTACATATACAAAGGCGGATATTAAATCTTGGATGAACATGCTGTGTCAGGGAATCTGGTTCTGCCACGAGAACTTTGTCCTACATCGCGATATCAAGGGTAGCAACGCCCTGATTGCCGCCGACGGGACGGTCAAGCTTGCTGATTTCGGTCTTGCGCGGAGTTTTGCTGATCCAGGAACCAAGATGACTACCATGGTCATCACACGCATGTATCGTCCGTTAGAGCTGCTGTACGGTTGTTCGCATTACGGTGGCACGGCCGACATGTGGAGTATCGGCGTCCTGATGGCAGAACTGTGTATTCGCAACTGGTTCCTCTATTCCGACACAGATATTCAGCAAGTCGCCGTCATCTGCGAGAAATTTGGAACGCCCACCGAGGAGACATGGCCAGGTGTCTCGTCTCTCCCGTACTACGTTGCGCCTGACAAACAAACTGGCCCACAAGGTTCCACAGCCTTCCGACAGACACGCCCTCGCGCTTGGTGGAAACAGCAATTCTCCACCCTGGGAGACGATGGATGCGATTTCATCAGAGGCTTGTTGACCTTGGACCCGATGAAAAGGTACACTGCCCGGAAAGCGCTAGAGGATAAATGGTGGACCAATGCACCCCGGCCCACAAAGAAGGAGAACTTGCCAAAAGAAGGCGGTGGGGCAAAGGCCATGGGCGAGGATTTGAAGCGGAGGGGAGGAGAGACGCCTACCAATGGTCGTGCGGACAAGGTAGCAAGAAAGCTTGACTTCGGCTCCATGGGGTAGATGCCCATTCCGACATCACCCGACAGCGGTTCGGTCTAGTGGATCCCTTCGATCTGGCATGGGCGTTTGGGCGTTTGGAGCTCGGTTCAAGAGCACCTGCATACGGGTAAGGCTTGCCGTTTCGTCTAGGCTAGCCATGCTGCATTTCCTGGAGTCTGGGGCCCGTAGATAGCTTTTTTGTTCGGCGTATCAGCCCCCGAAGTTCAATGCACACACACAACACTGCATGCTTCCACTACATGTAAACTTCAAATGATCGGTTACTTCTCCGCGGTTCCACAAACATATGACTCAGGTCAAAATTGTGCATAGGTGGTGTCTTTGCCACGTACTAGTTACAAGATGCATGTGGTTGCTCACATGCCATCTCGATCATATTCAATCGTAGTATATTTACTCTTGCACGTATCTAAGATAGTAGACACTCCGAGCGGCTAAAAATATAGCATGAGGCCATGGACATAACCAATCAATCATGGGGATAAGTGGACGACGACAATATCTTCCATGTTGTAAGCGCACTAAAAGGTAAGCACTCGGTGACAACATCACAGCTACACACTATAGTCAGAAATTGAAAGTCTTGCATATATATCAGCGTTGCCACTACTGAGCATAACCCCATAGAAAAAGGAATCTTTTGCAGAGCACACAGCACATTTCAAGGCAGCAGGTGAACATGTGTGAAGTTGAAATGGCACTCCAGCGCCGTGATTCGTTCGTTACTATCTAATCATTTCCATTCTTGGATTTCATAATTCTCATTAAACAACGCCAATCCTACATGTGATATGCTCACTTGACGAGCTTGCAGACCAGGTCGCCAGAGTCGACCGAGTCACCTTCACGCACAGAAAGGCCACTGACCTTTCCGGAGTGTGGTGCAGAGATGACCATCTCCATCTTCATGGCGCTGAGAATAGCAACAGGGTCACCCTTCTTGACTTCGCTACCGTCGTGGACACGAACCTCGACCAAGACACCAGACATGGGTGATCCGACCTGGCTGCTGTCTGTGGGGTCGGCCTTGGGTCGTGACACGTTCTCAATAGCGGCGTGCTGGTCCTCGACAGTCACAGTACGGGTTTCACCGTTCATCTCGTAGAAGACCTCACGCAGACCAGTTTGCTCGGAAAGAGGACCAATGGCGAGGAGCTTGAGGATAAGAACCTTACCCTTCTCAAGCTCGACGTGGAACTCCTCGCCGATCTCAGGGCGCGACAAGAAGTAACGAGTAGGAAGAACGGAGAGATCTCCGTACTTGGTGGTCCACTTCTTGTAGTCCTCGAAGACCTTGGGGTACATGATGTACGATGCTACGTCACACTCAGTAGCATCACCCCACTTGGCTTTGAGCTCTGCCTTGATCTTAGGGATGTCGACAGGCTCAAGGTAGAGGCCAGGGCGCTTGTCCATCTTCCTTCGCTCACGGAGAGCCTGAGATCGGAGCGGCTCAGGGAATCCACCGTATGGCTGACCCATGAGTCCCTCGAAGAACTCCAAGACGGAGGACGGGAAGTCGAGTTGTTCGGCCTTGGCTAGGACGTCATCGTAGGAAAGCTTGTTGGAGACCATAAACTGGGCCAAGTCACCGACAACCTTGGAGGTAGGGGTAACCTTGACGATGTCACCGAGCAAGTCGTTGGCCTGCTCGTATGCCTTCTTGGTCTGAGCCCATTGTTCACCGAGACCCTGTTGCGATGCTTGGAAGATAAGGTTGGTAAGCTGGCCTCCGGGAATCTCGTGCTCGTATACTTCAGGGTCAGGTCCGGTAAGACCAGCCTCGAAGGGCGAGTAGAGGAGACGAAGCTGGGCCCAGTATGCGTCCAAGTTACGGATCATGTGCGCGTCCAGGCCAGCATCAAAGTCGGTACCCTCCAGGGAGGAGAGGATGGCGCCCAAACTGGGCTGGGATGTCATACCGGACATGCTGTCGATGGCGGCATCAACAGCGTCCGCACCAGCCTCAGCGCAAGCAACCATGGATGCAACACCGGTTCCAGCAGAGTCGTGAGTATGTACGTGGATGGGCAGGTTGGGGTACTTCTCGCGGATGGTGCCGATCAGGAGACGGGCAGCACGGGGCTTGAGTACACCAGCCACTAAAGGGGAAGTCAGCACATGTTTTACACGTATATCGCGTATTGAAAAACTCACTGTCTTTGATACCGAGGATGTGAGCACCCATCTTGACAATCTTGTCGACAACATCCAGGTAGTATTCCAGGTTGTACTTCTTCTTGGGGTTAAGCATGTCACCACTGGAATATTGAGTTAGTATGTTTCGTATGCGCAATCCCTATATGTGAGACTTACCTGTAGCACACTGTTCCCTCGGCAACACCGCCGGCCTTGAGGACAGCCTTGACACCAACCTCAAGTTGTTCAACGTCGTTCAACGCATCGAAGACACGGAAGATATCGACACCGTTCTTCTTAGCTTGCTCACAGAAGTGGAAGATGGCGTTGTCGGGTAGCGAGGAGTATGCGACTCCGTTAGCACCACGAAGAAGCATCTGGAAGGGAATGTTGGGTACGAGCTTGCGCATCTTCCTAAGACGCTCCCAGGGGTCTTCGTAGAGGAAGCGCATGGCGACGTCGAAGGTCGCACCACCCCAGCACTCAAGAGCCCAAGCGTTGGAGAAAGCGTGGCTAGTCTCCTTGGCGATGTTGAGCAAGTCAACAGTTCGGACACGAGTTGCGAGTAGTGACTGATGGGCATCACGCCATGTGGTGTCCATGATCAAGCATCCCTTGTTGGCACGAACAGCCTTTGCGAATCCCTCAGGACCGTCCTTGAGAATGACATTCCTCCAACCTTCGGTGCAAGGAGCGGATGTGTCGACCTTCTTGCCGCTGTTGTCGTGAATGGCCGGGATGGGGATAACGCCCTTGAACTTGGGCTCGCCGATCTGGCCCTTGATCTGGCTACCATTGACAGCGAGGTCACCAAGGTATGCGAGGAGCTTCTGAGCACGGTTCTGGGAGCCGATCAAGTCGAAGAGAGCGGGTGTGTCGTCGATGAAGGTTGTCCAGCATTGTCCGTCAACGAAGGTGGGGTGAGTGAGGAGCTTGATCAAGAAGGGGATGTTGGTCTTGACGCCACGGATACGGAACTCTACTAGAGCACGTAGCATCTTTCGGCGGACGATCTCGTATGTGGAACCACGGCAAGAGCACTTGACCAACATGGAGTCGTAGTGAGCTACAAACGAAGACGGTTAGCAGAGGTATCTGGCTGAAAGGTGGGTAGTAATTACGTGTGATGATTGCTCCAGCAAAACCGTTACCACCATCGAGACGGACTCCGTTACCACCAGCAGAGCGGTAGACCTCGATCTTTCCAGTATCGGGTGCGAAGCTCTGAGCGGGGTCTTCTGTGGTGATTCGGCATTGGAAGGCAAAGCCTCGTGTAGAGATGTGGTCTTGAGTCAGGCCAAGCTGCTCGAGAGATGCACCAGCTGCAATCTGGATTTGTGCGGCGACAATGTCGATACCGGTGACTTCCTCGGTAATGGTGTGCTCGACCTGGATACGGGGGTTGATCTGCGGAATATTTAGTAAACATATTCTGTACACATTGGTATAGAATACTAACCTCGATAAAGTAGTAGCGATTCTGCTGGTCGACCAAGAACTCAGCAGTTCCGGCGTTCCTGTACTTGACACTCTGTGCAAGCCTGACAGCGTCGGCAAGAATAGCATCACGGGTCTCAACTGGCAGATCTTTTGCGGGAGCAATCTCGACGACCTTCTGGTGACGACGCTGGACACTGCAGTCACGCTCGTAGAGATGGACGACGTTGCCCTGGTTGTCACCGAGAAGCTGGACTTCAATGTGCTTGGGCTTGTCGAGGAAGCGCTCGACGAAGACGGTTCCGTTACCGAAAGCCGATTTGGCCTCTGAAGTTGCGCGCTCGAACGAGTCCTTGAGGGTCTCTTGTTCGCGTACTACACGCATACCACGGCCACCACCACCGAAAGCGGCCTTGATGATGATGGGAAAGCCATACTCGTCAGTGAAGGCCTTGACATCCTCGAACTTCTCAACGGGTCCAGGGGTTCCTGGCACAACGGGGACGTTGCACTTGACAGCGAGTTTTCGCGCCGAGACCTTGTCACCGAGAGCGTCGATGGTGTCGGGAGAGGGGCCTACGAACTAGAATGAAAAAGTAAGCATGAATCGCATGTTGCATGGGTAAAACAAAAGCCATGCTCGCTGCGATGATCGGCGCCGGGCTGCTTGTTGATCGGCCCCGCCAATGCCTCGTCCTGTGCGGGAGCGATAGGCTCAACAGCGGCCGATAGCAGCTGCGACCCCTCCACGCAGTTTCGTCATAGCGTAAACAAAGCGGTAAAACTCACAATGAGCCCAGCCTTCTCAACGTTCCGTGCGAACTCTGCGTTCTCCGATAAGAAACCGTAACCGGGGTGAATCATGTTCACATTGTGTTCGACCGCGATCTTGATGATCTCGTCACCCGCCAGGTAAGCACCGACAGGTGTGTATTGGCCGCGGGCACCAATCTCGTAGGCCTCGTCAGCCTTTTGCCTGTGCATACTGAGGCGGTCCTCATGACTGTAGACGGCCACAGTGTGCAGCGACAGCTCGTGGGCTGTTCGGAAAATACGGATGGGGATTTCTCCTCGGTTGGCGACTGGGAGAGCTGTTAGAGCGACCAAGACGCGACACATGAGCCATTGAGCTCCGTCGACTTACCGAGGAGCTTCTTCAGCTGCATGATAGAGCTGCTTGCACGCAGCTTGTGGTGGACTGAGTTCCTGTGGGGGTGGTGTTCGCCATGGTCCTCGTCGTAGTCATTCTCGTCAATGGCCGACGAGGCATTCTGGTCAACTGCAAGTGTCGTCATATCGAATGACGGCTATGTGTGTTGGGTAAGGGAAAGTGAAGGGAAGGAGAGGAGGAGAGGGGGAGGACTGGAGCCGCAGAAGAAGGCAGATACAGCGCCAATTTATTATGGTACCGACAATCGGATACCCAGGGTCTGCTACTTGCTACGACTCACTCGCTCAAAGCTGCAGAGCGCGAGTTTAATCCCAAAACAGATCCACACAGCCAAGCCAGATGGAAACACGGTGCAAAGACCCCGTCGGCCACCTGAAAAGCAACCAAGCTATCCATGGATAGCTGCATGCCACGACCTGGCCAGAGCTTCATGGCGCGGGGAGATAATGGAGGGGCACTGACAAGGTTCGCCGACGGAACCACCCCATGTGCGACACGATTAAAATTGTCACCGCGGTCATAGGCCCTGCCCCACTGCCTACCGGATTTCTCAGACATGTATAAAACCTTTTTGCTCTATCCCACGCCGACAAGGCACGTGGGACGGCTAGCCAAGCCACATGCATTTTGTCCGGTGTGATGATAGACGCTCAATGAAACCTTGACCGCTACCCACATCGACCCCCTCCAGCAAGCCATTCGCAAGCTTGATTCCATCCCGAGCTCCCATAGCAGTGTCTGCCACATGCCGGGGATAGCTCGGCATCGCGGAAAAATGTCGTGCTTATCCAGCGCTTTGCTTCGGTGTAGTTTTCTATACCGAGCTTCCTCACGACCGTAGAGGGCAGAACCGCTATTTCGCCTCGTTCCTAGTATACTTTTCCGGCCTTCTCCTCGCTTGGTAGTCGCGTACCTGCATGGTTGCGAGGAGTATTCGGAACATGGGTCTAAGCTATTACCGACTGCGCATCATTCTCATGCGGTTCCGCCTCTCACTATTACTGATGACATTTAAGTTCTAGAGCAGACTTGGCTTTTAAAGACCCTGAAACCGGTGACGTTAGCTTACGATGGGTCGTTTGAGGCACTCAGTGGCTGCATTTGGAAACATTACTCGTAGTAGCCTAACTTGGCAAAGGCCATGCATGCGTACTGCGGGCGGAGCTTCAAACACTCGCTACTTGGCACATCAACACCCGAATCATTGAACTAATTATTCCGTGAGCACATCCAGAGCTATCGAATGGCACTGAAGGTATTTTTTGTGTTTAACGTCAGTAGGATCTAAAAAGAAGGCGTAGCATATCTTGGTGTGCTGTTGGGGTACCTTTGATGTGTAGAAGAGTATGACTCGAGCGCTGATTGTGGATCCATGGGAGAAGAACTTCGCCTATCTATCAAGAAACCACGTCATAGATTAATCGAATCTTTTACAATGGACTTAGGACACTTGCTTGGCGTGAGAGGCGTTGAGCAAGTCCACTTTGTAACTGTCTTCCCAATCGAGCTCTTGGTTTGGCGGGATCCCAGTGAGAAGGGCCTTTGCCTGTACCGTCTTAGATGTAAAACAGCTTTTGAGTTGGACTTTAGTCAACATCATCGCCTTGAAGTTCAACCAGAACGGATGCAGTAGGAGAGCCACCTGTCAAAGCACCATTCTGTAAGTGAGTTGCCAAGGACACTCTGTATTGGACATGCGCGCTACTTTCGCCGGTGTAAACTTTTTGCATCTCCTGACCTTCCTGGTGGTCTTTGTCCTGATTTTGGGCTTCGTAAGTTCAGGAAAGGGAGGCCATATGACAGGCCACCGCGTCGAGTTTTCTGTGTACCAGCGATGGACGAAGGCACACCAATAGCAGCGTCGCCGGAAGCGCTAATGATAGGATCGGTCAGATCATTAGTCGGAGCTTGGACTGAGACACAAGACATGGTTTGCCCGTTGGAATCCATGTCCTCGTCACTATCGCTAACGATCTCTTGGTTGAGAGGACCATGGGAGGCTTGGGGTGGGTCGGCTCTCTGCTTGCCTTTATCCTGCACCCAGGGTTAGGGTTATCAATCGCTCATGGTTCATAGGATGGACGCACAATATGACTTCGTAGAATGTTCGAGCCGATAGTAACAACTGTGCTGCAAGCATCTGATTCAAGGTTTCAGGAGACTCTTTGATTAGAGTATACATGGTACTAATGAGTGCTGCACCACATTCTGATGTATGTTCTGAGAGGTATTCGCTGTAAATTTCCTCGATGTTGTCGAAAAGAAAACCTGGTGTGTACCTTCCAGAGAACGTGTCAAGACCTAGTATATACTTACCACTATATCCAAGTCCAGAACGATGATTGCATTACTGGCTTTCGTAAACTTTGTAATTGTGGCATGCGATGTCGTGCTATCAGCTCTGTCATCACGATGTACCGCGAAGGCGTTCAACATGTTTTACATTAGTGTACTCAAATAGAAACAGCGTTGTACACCCACAGGTTACAGTCTGTTTCCCAATATAATGCGAGATTCTTGCAATGTTTGAGCCTGGCAGAGCAGCTGTACGGCAAGTCTACGTCCGCTTAAGACTTTATGCGGATTCAGGGTCAGGACGCAAGTACCTAGGTAATGTTCATTCACTACCACCAACATCAGATTACACTCTGAAGGTTTTCGCAGTATTATGCAGTGACATGTCAATGACGTGGCTACTGCAAAAACCTTCAGGCTACATGTCAATCACGTCGCATGAACATTGTAAGCAGGAATCTAACATCTCAGCACAAACAAAGTGATTAACTAGAGTACAGAAGTCTGAAGATGTTCCATGTTTGAAGCATCCAGACTGAGAGGCTACCTTGAACGCCTGTAGAGTACATCGTCACACACCGCCAAAAATGTATGAACCCTCCGCTCGCTTTTGCATGTCCCACCAATCATCAATATATAATTTGAAGAGGTATCCTAACTACCCTTATCTGCAGAACAGCTATCTCATCTTCAGGTCGGACAGCGTCTAGAAGGCGCGAAAGCTTCCAGTTGGCTGCGGGGCGATGCCGTTGGCCTGCCCGTATGGACCTGGTGAAGGAGCTGACGTCATCGGACCCTGGGTAAGCATGAGACGCGAGCCCAAGATCGGAGTGTCTTCCTCCTTCTTCTGTTGCGAGACTTCGCGGGTCTTGCGCTCTTCGTTGTCCTTCTTGAGCATCTCAATGGCAGCCGTCTGTTGAGAAATGAGGTTGATCATGTATGGCTGGTGGATAGTTAGTGATCTGCAAGAAGAAAGGGGTAAGAGGAGATACATACCATAGTGAAGTCGTGGAGACCGTTACGCCATGACATCTCGAGGATGATGTCAGGGCGAAGAAGGTCGTAGCAAGCG
>Ga0265797_10003660_pt1 | contig 24436 bp, 27 predicted proteins | sample P2T30metagenome_FD_192433 | JGI IMG/M metagenome (GOLD analysis project Ga0265797, IMG submission 192433) | Plant litter microbial communities from East Loma Ridge, Irvine, California - P2 T30 | ecosystem: Environmental > Terrestrial > Plant litter > Unclassified | place: USA: California... | reverse complement strand
GTGGTCTGAAAAAGATCAGGAGTGGATTGTGTGTTTAAGTTGGTGGTGTTGGTATCGTTGGTTGTTGTTGTGATGTCGAGAGAAAACAGGGCGCTGTCTGGTCGTATATATATCCTTTGTCTCGACGGACTCGACTCAGGATCGTGACTGCCATGTTGCTTTGACAAGTCATGCGATCCTAGACTTGCGTGTGTCTCAATGGTACACTCGCATTCCTGTCAATGTGGTGGAGTCGCTTCCTACAGAGAAGCACTTAGGCTCATGTGGTAGCGAAGACGCCGTGTCTCAGAGCACGTCAACCAGGGTTAGGATCTTGAGACATTGCGGAGGTTTGATCTCAGTCCTATAACGTAGACCATTTATATGCGCAGATCGCTCTTCTCTAATTTGGTCCGGAAAATTCCCGACGAATGAAAGCCGCATGAGGATGAAGACGGACTTGAGGGACGAACCGTTGAAGCAGCACGCACGTGTAAGCTCGTGTCGATGAAGAGGTCAACCTCTGGACTCAACGCTTTCGTAACAAGCGCCGTTCACAGTGTAGTCGATCCTTTGATGTGGTATTCTTCTTTTTCTGATACGCGGTCGTATAAGTGACAGGAACTGCAACTTCGGACTTTCGATATTCATCGACGAGTTTAGATCCACTGAGTCGTTTAGTTGTGATATCGACGTGAGGGCTCGCTGGCTTTGCCTAGGACTATTGTTGCGCCGATTAGACACGAACGAAGAGAGGGCCATTTAGCGAGGCGTCGCCGTGTCGTGCGGAGTGGCCGACGACGTACCAAATATCCGACACGGCATAACGCTGATCCGTGTGATTCAGTAGTCGCGGACACGGCTTCTCATAGCGACTGGTACGTCGGAGGTGGATCTGTGAGGTAGAGTGAAGAGCGAAGGAAGAGCTGCGCCAGAAAAGCAGTATCTTGCTTCGATTGACAGGACGCCTCGAACGCCGCGATTGCGCCACATCCAATCTAGGGATTGCGCTAAGGATCCTGTCAGTCCCGATATGGCCTAGCCGTATCGGCACTTCAGACCAAACTCACGCATCGGTCTAGAAGGATCGAATATCCTCAGCCACGAGAAGCCCGTTAGGACGGCTGCTAGGCTTTCTAAAGCACTATCATAGGCAAACCATGGTAATATATATCATGTATGATGACAGCCTTCCTCCTTGAGGCTTATACAACCATTGGAGACGCCAAGCTAAACCACGGTATACTGACTTGGGACCTTGGTCCTTCAATCCTACAGCTTCCAGTCTAGCATGCAGTGTCACGAAATGTTGTATCGTCTTGCGTTCTTGATTCATGTGATGCTCCCCATCCCGCCCTCGGAGAGACCGGCGGAAGAGCAAAGTCTCGAACGATCGACATGACTTCCTCGAAGCGACCATTCTAGGAGATCACAAGATCGAGTTTTGTCATCAGACACCGATGATTGCGGGACGTACCCCCAGATATTCACTGGAGCTCGCATTCCTGAAAGTCTTACAGGTTCGTGGCGCCAGTAGGCTTGTAGTCCGGCCCATGATGACGAAGACGATGATGATTATCATCCAGACCATGCACAGAGACGTAAGAGTTACCATCGAACGTCAATCAACGATGGAACAATCACCGCCTTACGCCGACAGCCCAGAAGATCAGCCAGCACCTCGCTTGAATATCATGTCCGAAGAACGAGATAGTCTGCCAATATGAGCATGCAAGTCCGTAGCCATGCAGGGCAATTTTCGATAGCACTGAGCACGTCCTCGTTGGCAAATATCAAAGTCGAATGGCCTATAAGATCGACCAAAAAGTGTTGGCCGCATGGCACGATGTCGTGCTTGGCCAAGGCTCAATCATCGAGCTCAATCTCATCGATAGTCCGGAAGACCCATATGGTCACCAGCTGAGTCAGTGAGTGAGAGGGGGCGAATTGGTGACCGCTCGCGGATAACATCGGAACAATTGGGAATACCATTAGTGACGGCCTCAAAGCGTTGCTTACAGCTGAGCCGAACTTGCTGAACACATCAATCATCAACAGGCTCTTCCTTGATCTCAATGACCTCCTCATCTCCATTTCCCTCCACACCCTCACCATTCTCTCCTCCAACAACCACCCTCCTCACCCCTCCCCCTTCCCTCTTAACCTCAATGACCTCAACCCGCCTCCCTCTCGCGGGCCTCACCTCCGACGCAAGAACAACAGTCTCAATCCCCGCCGGAACCCTCTCATCCTCCGGCCCCCAAGGCAAATTCTCCACATCAATTTCCCTATTCAACAAACTCTTAAGAATCACCTCCGCGCCCGCCTTACTCATGACTTGGTTCGCTTCACGGCAGCGCTCGCTGCAGCAGCACTCCAGACACCCTTCGTGACAGTGACAAGCTTCCACGCGGTCGCACGCTTGCGTCAATAACAAGTCGATGAACTCGAAAGCTTTGCTCGCGATGCCCGTGCCGCCGGCACCACCTTTCGCATCGTAGAATGTGAGACGCGCGGGGCGTTTGCGGTTCGATTCTTTCTTTGCGAATTCTTTGATGGCGACTTTGCACTCTGTCTTCACGTCTCCGGGCATCGAGATGACGAAGTTCGGCATGAGACTGAGGATAGCATGTTCGGCAGCGTGGATCGCGCCGGCGAGGTTGAGGCGTCGGGAGTTGAGGATCTCGACGGCTGATCTGGGGACATCGAGCCACATGCCTTTGCTGAAGAGGATGATGGGCGGGTTATCGACTTGAACGGCATCGAGGATGCGGCGTTTCTTGTCCACTTTGAAGAAGCCAAAGACGTTTTGGTGGATTTTGATAGCGCCGAAGAAAGCTCTCGAGAGTGATCCTGGGATACGGCGGATGGCCTCTGTCTCGACGGGGTCGATGTCGGTGTAGTCGCGCTGCTGCGTAGTCCAGTCGACTTTGACGTATTCGACCTTGGCGATCATACGCTCCGTGTTCATTTCCTTGACGAGGTATGTGCGGCCTTGGTGCAAGAAGATGCCACCCTCGTAGATCGTGAAGAAAGCACGGCTAGCCTCAAGCTCTTCAAGCACTGTGTTAGCATTGTGCGTCGTGTCAATAATGGCGAAATGAGAGTCCTCAGTGTCGCGGATGGCAACAGTGCGGGAGGGGTAAGGAAGGAAGCGATCGTCAGTGTGGTAGAAGCCCAAATTGTCTTTGCGCAACCTCTCTTCGCATATCTCGGGAAGCTGCTTGGTGAAGTACTTTTTGTCTTCATCTGGAACGATCGGCATTTCATGAGCTGCACATTGTATGTGGCCTTCAAGCACAAGCATGTTGGTGAGGTCCACCTGCAGCTCACAATTTGGCTTCGTGAAGATCTCATCCGGATTCGCCATATAGTACTGATCTGTCGGGAAACAGTCTCCGACTAGTACTGACAAGCTGTCACGATTTCTTCGTCCAGCACGTCCAGATTGTTGTCGCAAGTTAGAGATCGTATACGGGAATCCCACGGTGATGACAGCGTCCAGTGAACCGATATCGACGCCCAGCTCGAGTGCACTGGTGCCGATGATACCGACAAGCTTTCCCTCAAACATCTCCTTCTCAATTCGCCGACGGTCTTGCGGTGTGTAACCGCCGCGGTATGCCATTACCCGTGCCATGACCTCTGACCTTTCCAGTGCAACGAGCTCTGTCTTAATCGCCGTGGTCATGATCTCACACTGCTTTCGAATTCTGCAGAATACGATCACACGAACACCTCGTAGAATGAGTTGACAAAACAGTCGAGCAGTCTCCGCGAAAGTGTCTCCACGACCACTGGTAGGATCGGTCGGGTCCTTGAAGGGCGTGTTCCAGCACAAGAACTCTTTGCGGCCACTGGGCGATCCATCGAAGTCCACGAGAGTCACGTCGTCAAGGCCAAAGATCGTCTTCATGTGCTCTTCTGGGTTCGCCACAGTTGCACTGCAGCTTATGAATTGGACCTTCCGATTACCAACCGCGGCACAGATGCGGCGTAGGCGACGCATGATGAGAGCCACATGCGCACCGAACAATCCGTTGTAGACATGCAGTTCGTCGACAACCACATACTTCAGATTCTGCAGGAAGCTGCGCCACTTCTCTTCCTGTGGCAAGATAGTAAGGTGCAGCATGTCGGGGTTTGTGAAGATGACACGAGCTTCATCGCGGATGTAATTGCGCTCACTCATGGGAGTGTCGCCGTCGAACGTATCGCAAACAAGGTCTTCCAAGCCAGGCAAGAAACCGAACATCTCTTTTAAGCTCCGCCGTTGATCCTGCGCCAGAGCCTTGGTTGGGAAGATGTACATTGCTCGCGTTTGACGATTTTCTTCAAGCGCATTGAGCACTGGGATTTGGTAGATGAGCGACTTGCCCGAGCTTGTTGAAGTTGAGACGATGACATTTCTGCCTTCGTGCAGTGCGTTGATGGCTTCCGTTTGGTGGCTGTAAAGCTGCTGGATATTTCGGGTGTTGTAGAGTGCGTTGACAAGATCCTGACTCAATGGGAAGCTCAAGTCACCATATACTGGTTCTTGAGGGTCAAACACACGATGACCATCTGGTACGATCTGTCCGGTGTACCACTCTGAGGTTTTGAGCTGGTTCACAATCTCCGGTATACTTTCACGCTCAGTAGGAATTGACTTCGGCAATGTGTCTTTGGAAGAATCTGGAGCTGGAGTGCCATTCCGGCTGTTCTCGGGCAACGGCACGAAGCTTTTGTACTCGGTCTCTAGTCTTTCAACCGGGTCAACATTCTTTTCCGCGCACTCGTTTAACCATGAGTTGACTGCGGAGGTAAATTTGTTGTTGCGCTTCTCGATCAAGTTCATCATCTGTTTCTGGCTGTACACCGGCATCTTCAGATCCTCTTGTCGGAGCTTTCGCGTCGCTTTCGTCGGCTCTCCGGTTTGAGCATGTTGCACTTGCCTCTTAAGGTCGCCATCAATGAATTCGAAAAGCAGAACTTCGCCCTCATCTTCTTCTTGCCCTGTGGATGAGCCTTCACCAACTCTGTTCTCCTCGCGGAAATTCATAGGGAAGAAGTCCTTCGCCCGTTTCCCTTGCATGATGTTCTCTTCGCCCATCAGACTGACTTGCAGCATGTGTCTGTCGATGTATTGAAAGTTGATGATCTGTGGCACGAGCAGCTTGATCTTAGCGACATCATCGATGGTAAGCTCTCGTTTGATGTTTGCCTCGACAGCACTCTTGATAGTTTCGAAAGTCGTGGCTAAGTGCTTTCGCGTGCAGCAGAATGTGTATACCAAGTTGAGTGCTTTGTGAGTTTGTGCAAGCTTCGTGAGTGATTCTGGCCATGGTATTGACGTTTCAATGATAGTAGAAGAGCCCTTCCGTTTGAGTGTTGGCTTCTCGCCCTTTTTTGGCGTTCGCTTAGGTTTCTGCCCGCCATCGTGCGTCTTGGTCGGCACTGATGTTGCGGTGGCGGGCTGTGAAGTAGCAGGAGTCTCATCGCTCTGCGGCTGGGTGTCATCACCGGTGCTCGTCTGTGCTTCTGGCACCTCTGGCTCAACTCGTTTCCGCTTGCGGTTGTGGACGACTCGGTTGGAAACAGTGGTCGCTTGTAGTTTTGTCATCGTCAGAGCTCAAGCTGAACGAGCTCGTCGAATCTATTGCATGTTCTTGTCTCTGCAGCGCGTTTGCACACTTTTGTTGTATTCAACACTGTCTAGACTGGTTTTTTCGATGGCGACTTAGTCGAATCTAATCATTAGACAGTATTGTTGGGACGGTCGTGGATCTATCAAGATTCGCCTCATCGCCCTTCCCAAACTCACGGATCAATGACGACAGACTTCAGATCCACGCGACTCGCAACGCGCCACCACGTGACATCTCACCGGATAGATCCGAACGTTGCAAATTGCTTCCGCTGCAACGAGTTTAGCCCGCCCCAGACAGGGCAGTTAATCGCTCACGCCAATCTTCTTTGCCCGGGCGAGGCCTTCCGAGCAGCGACAGTGATTATTCACCCAAGCCCTCCTCTTCTGCAAATATTTCGAAGTATATCAGCATTCACAACACACCAAACTATACTACTATCGCCCAGGAATTCCGGATTTGGATCTTTACTCGCGCAACCGTCCTCACTCTCGGCTATAACCTTGGACATTTGCAATTAGCTTTCGAGGACATTACTCTGGGCCTCATAAATATCTGTAATATCCTGGACATTCTGGTACTGGACGACTCCTCGCATTCTATTCGGTCTTCCCACTTCTTCTCTCCGCCGCAACAGATACCGGCCTAATTTATAACACCAAATCCCTCAACCACCTTGTCCCACAACATATCCCAACCATGGCGCCACAGTCAATACAAGCCCGCCTCGATGCCTTCAACCCGGCCACCGCAGGAACCTACAACCCGGGCCAGGTCGTCATCTTCTTCGACCACCGCGGCTTTAAAACCGAGCACGATGCGATGGGACGCTTCCAGAACTACTGGCTAAGCACCAAGTACCGTCTCGGATGGCCCAGCATCTGGTACACGAGCGATCTCGAGCCTGGCAAATTGAGACTTGTTTGGTACACTGTAAGTCAGAAATTCTTCTCTCTGTGGCGAAATCTTCGGAAGTTATGTGTGTATGGCCAGCTAATATATTCCCAGCACGCCGGCGCCGAAGGCTCGCGTGAATACCCCCTACACATGGCCTACACCGTCAAAGAAATGTACGATCACCTCGCCACTGAAGGCTTCAGGCCCATGATCATCGGGTGGTCGCTCGAGAACCCCTTCCCCATGATCGGAGGTGTCGAGCCCCCAGAGCCCCCAAAGATGCCTAAGATCAAGCGCGCCACTACCTGGAGCAACGCTTCCGCTGGTCATGGCGCGGACAGCACTCCCCTCGAGCGTGTTATTAACATCATCAAGGCCGAGGAGGAGAGAGAGGCTAAGGCTCGCGCTGAGCTGGTCAAGGCTGAGATGGTGAGAGAGGGACTTTCTGACAATATCAAGATGTCTGCTTGTTAGTTGTGTTATCGGTGTGCTTTCTCTTTCAGCTTCACGGGCGGCGCAAGGGTTGCTTGCATGGCATTTCCAGGCGCATTGATTTATTTTGTACTTGTTTAATTATCCATATATGTAATAGCATGATTCACCTTGGCTTGGTGCATGACTGTATGATCTTCTTATTATTACACGCGTCACCATCCCAATCCCGCCTCGCGGCCGCGCCCATCTCTTTTCCCAGGAGGTAACATCTCTTTCCCTGACACCTCCCACCCTCCTACCTAACATACCCACCCCACTGACTAACCATCCAAGCACTCGTAACCGTGCTCACAACCAACGGCCCAGCAAGACCCCTGCCCAATTTCGCAGTCCCATAAACCAACCACTCCAGCGCAAAGTGCGCAAACGCCACGCCAAAAGTCCAAAGCGTAATCTCGTACACCGCCGGGTTGTTTATGTGGTACGCGCCGTACAAGCGGATGATGGAAGAGAGAGCGGTCCAGGTGCCGAAAGTGCGGGCGCTGAGAGGAGAGACGGGGGAGGGAGTGATGCCGGCGTAGACTTGCTGGGAGCCGTGGAGGGAGAAGTAGGCTTGGATGGAGTTGCCGAGGGAGACGACGGAGATCTGTGTTGGGTGGGTTAGTGGTTGGGTTGGGTTGGGTTGTTTGGGGCGTGAGATGGCGTGGTTTGTGCGGGAGGACGTACGAAGAGGAGCCACTTGGGGAGGAAGCCGTCGGCGGGCGGGAGGTAGGATGTGAGGGAGCTCATTTTGGCTGGGTGTGTGTTCACGGTGTGGTGGTGTGTTTGCTGTCTTCCTTGTGATTTAATGTTTCTAGGAGCTGTCTTCAATGGCGGATCAACAGTCGGAAGACCCTTGTCCTTGTCCAAACATTGAACCCCACGCCTCGGCTGCTTGGTGCCAGATGAATTTCATCACTCCCAACCAAGAGCTATCTGTCCATTGCGAGCAAACGATTCACTCAACATCAACAATCATGGACAAGTTGAACCCGATTGATCCTTGGGCCGCGCCCGCTACCCAGGCGTTCGCCTTCATTGGCGTCCTCTGGGTGTCGTACAAGATCTTTTCCTTCTGGAGACTGATCGCATCTCTGTTCATCCTGCCTGGACAGTCGGTATGTTTCACACATCCATCACTTGACTCTTCCCAGACTGACACTCCCCCAGCTCTCCAAGTTCGGTAAGAAGGGCACGTGGGCTCTCGTGACCGGCGCTTCAGACGGTCTCGGCAAAGAATACGCGCTCCAGCTCGCGCAAAAGGGCTACAACATCCTCCTCGTCTCCCGCACTCAAAGCAAACTCGACACCCTCGCAACCGAGATCCAGACCAAGCACAATGTCGAGACCAAGACTCTCGCCATGGACTTCGCCGCCAACAAGGACAAGGACTTCGACAGCATCAAGACCCTGATCGCAGACCTCGACGTCTCGATTCTGATCAACAACGTTGGCCTCAGCCACAACATCCCCGTGCCTTTCCACGAGACGTCACCTCAAGAGATGCGCGACATCATTACAATCAACTGCATGGGTACTCTCCGCGTCACGCAGCTCGTCACACCAGGCATGGTCGAGCGCAAACGCGGTCTGATCCTGACCATGGCATCCTTCGGCGGCATCCTGCCCACTCCCTACCTCGCAACATACAGCGGCAGCAAAGCCTTCCTTCAGCAGTGGTCTACAGCCCTCAGCTCTGAGCTCGAGCCCAAGGGCATCAAGGTCCAGCTTGTGCAGTCTTACCTCGTCACCAGCGCCATGAGCAAGATCCGCAAGACATCGCTGTTCGTGCCCAACCCGAAGCAATTCGTTCGCGCCGCTCTCGGCAAGATTGGCCGCAGTGGTGGTGCGCAGGGTATTGCCGCAACGAGCACCCCGTACTGGGCTCACGGCATCATGCACTGGGCTCTTGCTACTTTCACTGGTACCATGAACAAGGCCGTTCTTGACCAGAACAGGGGGATGCACCTTGACATCCGCAAGCGTGCTTTGCGCAAGGCCGAGCGCGATGCGAAGAAGGCGTAGTGTCGTCGTTACCTTGCGATCGGACAACGACAAGTAATGCACACACGAAATACAAAACCACATATCGATACAGCTCTTAAAATTAATACTCAGCACTACGCCGGTCTATTCAGACCCTTCCATCGATGCTCAAAGTCTTCTTTAGGAATATCCTGCACCTTCTCCGTCCTCTTCAACTGCACACCACTCCTCTCCTCCCACCCCTTCAAACAAGCCGTATGATCCGCCGCAGGATCCACGCGATCAAGCCCATACTTCAAATAAGCCCTCAGCATCTCCGGCAACCCCGTCTCAAACTCCTGCTTCCTCATAAACTCCTGCGTAATCCCCAAATCCTTCACCAACAACGCCAGCCCAAATCCAGAATTATACCTTCCCGTCAACCCATCCCTCCTAAACGTATCCAAAGTCGGGAAACACACGCCAGTACCCACATTCAAAACATCAATCATCTTCTGCGGATCCAGCCCGAATTTCTGCCCGGTCACCAAGCTGTCCGACAGCGCGCATATGGACGACGCCATGATGTAGTTGTTCAGCGTCTTCATCGCGTGCCCCGCGCCCAGAGGACCCATGTGGAAAATGTAACTCGCCATCGTCCGCAATATCGGCTCGACTTTCTTGAACACTTCTTCGGAATCTGAGCCCACCATCAATGTGCTTTCGCCCGCATCCGTGGCGTGCATGTACGTCTGCGTGATCGGCGAGTCGACGAGTTGAATCTGATGCGCTGCGAGTTCTTTGCCCAAAGCCTGCGTATCAAAGGGACTACTCGAACTCGTATCAACCACTATCGTCCCTGGTTTCAAAGCAGCTGCGATCCCGTTTGCGCCGAGGAGGACTTCGCGGACGATTTTGCCTTGGGGGAGCATGGTGATGATGACTTCGCAAGCGGCGAAAGCGGAGGGGTCGCCGTTTGAGGGAGAGGTGTTGGGCCATTCTGACGCTGCTTTTTGAGCTTTGGTGGCGTCTGCGTCGTGCACGATGAGGGTGTAGCCGGACTTGGGGAGGTTGGAGGCCATGCTGTAGCCGGCGTTGCCGAGGCCGATGTAGCCTACTGTTTTTGTGGAGGGGGTGGTTGTTGTTGGAGGCATGGTGGAGGGAGGTTTGTGGTGTGGTGGTTTGAGGGGTTTGTTGTTAGGTGTGAATCACTTTGGTTTAGTAGGATCTGGGTTGGTTACAAAAGAACTCTACGACGATGGTTGGTGAAGCTAACTAAGGATGAGGTGGAAATCGTTGGGGTACTTTTGGATACAAGGATGAACTGGAAAGCCATGGCTCTTAATAAACACTTCAGGTTTCTGGAAATAAGAGCTTCGTTCAAAAGTTACAGGCTGATCGACATGTTGTTCCCGAAAACTATTTGATTGAGGCTCTGTGGAAAGATCGTCGCCGGAGCCGTTGGTTAAAGAAGTGCTGGTGTAAATGTATCCGGAACACGCGATGGATCTTGCCAGCTTCGAGTTGATACCGACTTTGGACAAATAGAGCGACACTGCTTTGAGACCTTCATTCATTCTCGTCGCTAAACCTGCTCGTTGACAATGAACAGAGCACACGCGTGCTGACATTTGATAAATCAGTGGTCTTCGACAAGCGATATCGGGTAACGAGGCGGGGCAGAAAGAGGGGTGCTGATCAATCGGTTTGCTCGAATGGGAAATACCGTGTCTCGGCCCTACTACTTTACCTTGACCTCTATCCGCTACACCTTCTTGACTAGCCAGAGACACGAGCTCGGGAAGAGCTCAAAATATGCTGGGCCTGGTCTGAAGCTGACGTCGAATCAAATGCGTGTCCGTTGGTATCGAATTCGAATGATCAATCAAGATACCAGAGTCAATCGAGATCGCTGCTACGGACAGATCGTTCACTGTGCTGAACTATAGAGCATATTTCAGTCTCTCGAGCGAACAACAGATCCGCAGTAGAACTGATAGCAAGCCAGTTTGTATAGTCTAACCGGCCTCGAAACGAAACATACATGCGTGCATCCCGGTATACCTTACCTCAAGATCAACCATGGCAAAACCCGGCTAGCATGATCGCATGATCGCATGAACTGCAGGTCTCCCGCAGCATCCATATACATGTATGCATGCTGTCAGCCTGATCATTGCTTTCTCCTCCCCTCTCAACTCTATCCCATCCACAACTCCTTTCACATCACCCCACCACCCCTCAAAAATGAAAGCCCTCATCTACGCCGGCCCCAACAAAACCGCCATCGTCGACAAACCCATCCCCCAGATCGAGACGTCAAACCAAGCCGTCTTGCGCATGCTCCGGACCACGATCTGCGGCACAGACTTACACATCGTCCGCGGCGAAGTCCCCACCGCAGAGATAGGCCGCACGCTCGGGCACGAAGGCATCGGCGTTGTCGAAGAAGTCGGGTCCGAAGTGAAACACTTCAAAAAGGGCGACAGAGTCGTCATCGCTGCTGTGGTGGCGTGTGGGAAGTGCACTTTCTGTCGGAGAGGGTATGAATGTTCCCGTTTATTTGTTCGGATGGTTGGTCGGTCTTCGATGTTGAGATGTTGACATGCGTTGGCGATTATAGCATGCAAGATCTGTGCAAGCATGGTGGCTGGCAACTAGGCCACCTTATGGACGGCGTGCACGCAGAGTACTTCCGCGTGCCCTACGCAGACACAGGGCTCTACCATATCCCGCCAGGAGTCGACGAGAGGGGCCTCCTGGTGGTCAGCGACACCTTGCCAACAGGTCTCGAAGTCGGCGCGATACGTGGCAACGTCCATCTCGGTTGTACAGTCGCGATCGTAGGCGCAGGTGCGTTGTCTCCACCATCTTCCCACTAGAAGCAAGTGAACCAGCATGAATCAGATTGAATTGATACCTCCAACTCCAGGCCCCGTCGGTCTCGCCGCCGGCCTCGCATCATCCCTCTACTCACCCCGCAGCATAACCTTCCTCGACCTCTCAGACACACGCCTCTCGCTCGCGCAACGCATGCTGCCCGGCCCAAACACTCACACGATCAACACCAGCTCCGCCGGCATCGGCAGCGACATCTCGGCAATCCGCACCGCAGCCAGCCACTACTTCGACGCCGAGACGGACGGCTTCGACGTCGTGATGGAAGCAGTCGGCATCCCAGCGACGTTCGACATGTGTCAATCGTTGGTGGGCAAAGGCGGGACGATCGCTAATATTGGCGTGCACTCTGCGCCGGTGGAGTTGAAACTTGATCAGTTGTGGCCGAGGGGGACTAGTAAGTCAATGTTCTTACTGGAGTTCTCAATCGTACGCTGACCATCTTGTTCTTCTTCCCATGAACAGCGCTCTCAATGGGCCTAGTCAGCACGCACACGATCCCTCGCATCCTCGACTTGTTGTCCGTCGGAAAGCTGGACACAGCGGCGTTGATGGTGACTCACGGTAAGTGACACACAATCATATCATCGCAGTTCGCAAAGCTATCATTCACCCTCACTGGGGAGCTCTCCTGCGATATTATCAAGCTGACGAACGATTCCGTACTTACTTCCTCGCAGATTTCACCTTCTCCAAAATACAAACCGCATACGACGTCTTCCAGCGCGCGACAGAAACAAACGCGTTGAAAGTAAATATCGAATTCTAGCGTCTCGTTCGGCTATCTAGGTTGAGATCAAACTTGAAGGCGGCTGCGCTGTTAACAATTTCAGTCGTCAAACCATCATAGATGATACCGCGGCATCACATGTGCGATTGCTGCGGTCATATGAAGTCGTGAATATTGCCAGCCCCGCGGTGGGAATGTGGTCGACAGTCGAAAGCCAGCAAATGTATTGCCCATCCATTCCTTCACTTCTCAAGCCCTTCCTCTCTTAGTATGTATCAACGGCGGATTTGAAACGTCTGCTCTCACTTCGAGAGAGACATACTGTACTATCCGAGAGCTAGAAACCATGAGTGAATCGGAAGAAGCTCGCATCTATCCTCATCCACCAAAGCATCAGACCATTGATGAAATTAATGGAGTGTCTCATACCACCAATTAGCTTCGCGTAGCTTCACGTCGCGAGCTCCGCGAGCTTCGCCTGGCACTGAGACACGTAAAAGATCAAGTATCGAACAAAAGCTGGAAATTGTTGAGGTTTGCCAAGGGCTCGGGTTGCACAGCATGAAACTTGACATGGGTACATGTATGAGACGCTAGACGCGCATGAGGCGGCAAACGAACGAATTTGGAGGTTGGTGCTTCGTATATGCAGAAGGAGATCAAGAGGGTAAAATGGTAGGTAGTTGAGAACGAGATGCATGTGCTCTTGGTCTTCGGAAAACAGTCAGGAAGGCGAAAAAAAACTCGCAACGGCACCACTGCAGGCAGAACGATTAATCGTATTGTCAGTGAACGAGCAAGCACATCTGAAATGAAACAAGCCAATCGTCGAATAAAGCTATCGACGGAAATTGGCTCATGTTTGTATGTTATACAACTTCCTCAGACCCGCTTGTACAGTGAGCAACTACGTGATCATGTCGGGCTTCAGACATTCATGTTTCAACCAGCACCGGGAATACCGCTGCTTCCCATGCCACTCTGCGACACCGCGCCGCCAGGCACGCTACCCAGCGCACCACCACCAGGCGGCATCACCGGTCCTCCATTAGCGACCTGGATCGCGCCGCCCATAGCGAACCTCTGATCAAGCTCATCGTAGTTGAGAACAAACTCCCTCCTCTCCCTCCGCCAGTTCATGACGTCGAAGAAGACGTAGACGCCGCGCTCGACGCGCTCGCTGACGCGCACGGGCTGGACGGCTATGGGCGCACCGTTGGAGAGATCGAGAATGGGCATGCTGGAGTTGGTGTTTGCTTCACGGGTGTCTTTCTGCAGCCACTGTCGTAGGACTTTGTGCCATCGCCAGTCGCGGGCGGTGAGTTCTTGGGCGGCGAGCTCTTGCATGATGTCGTGGGGCATTTGGTAGAAGATGCAGAAAAGAGTTTCTGTGGATATGTTAGCTTGTGGCGGCAGAATATTGGGTCGATTTCAAAGACTCGCCATCGCTCAGTGCAGCCACACGTCCTGCCAATGGCGGGACGTTGTTGACTGTGTAGGCGCCAGGAAGTTGGAAGTCTGGAATGGTATGGCGGTCGTGGAAGTCGAATGTGCTACCGGAAGAGTTCATGGCTGGGAATGGTGTGAAGGTGGGATAGATGGGATCAATACTGTCAAGATCCATGCCGAGTGCGCTCAGGTCCTGGCCAAAGAAGATTGCGGATCGCATGATGGGCGGTAGGGTTTCGTCTACAGGCTGGCCACTTTCGAGGTTCTTGCGAGCTTCGTATGCCGCTGAAAGGGCTTCGAGTCCCCACTGTTCTTGCTCAGTCATATCTGCATAGCGCTTGACACCACCGCTTGGGGCTGCGGGCTGATTTGCTGCTGCTAGAATGGTTTGAGGTTGTTGCTGATCAGATCGTTAGTATGGTTACTCAGTCGTGAGATCAGATGCTAATTCTTACCTGCTGTGACGTTGTCTGCGTGAGCGGATGTCCTATAGGAGCTTGTTGAGGCTGTGCTGGCGCGTTGCTCGCCTCACGGAATGGAAGCTGAGTTTGTTGCCCATTGCCCTGGGGTTGAGAGCCATCAGGCCCATCAGGAGATCGCAGGGTCACACCTCCGTGGCCATTCGTCTGCTCGAACAGATCGCCGTTGGTACGTACGCCAAGTGGCGGGAATTCGTCGCCACCACCGCTGGACTGATCTGTCGGTTGCTGCTGCGCTTGTTGATCATCTTGTTGGTCTGCTGATTGTTGGGAGAGTGTTGCTGATGGTACTCTCTGCTGCTGCTGCTGTTGCTGCTGTTGCTGTTGTTGAGCTTGCTGCTGAGTAGGTTGAGGCGCTTGTGACTGTTGTGGAGCTCGCTGCTGGATGGGCTGTGGTTGTTGTTGTGCAGGTGCCTGGCGAAGTATGTTGCTGTTCCAGCTTGATTGACCTGCATTGCTCGCTGGTTGCGGGCCGCCGGAGAGCGATGGGAAGTCACTGTTGTACGAATTAGCTCCCGGTCTGGCTGGCGATCTATCTGATGACTTGGCTGGTGGTCTGGCATGTGGTCTATGAACAGCCTCCGCGTATGACAGCGGTGGTGACGGTGGCGGTGTGATCATAGCTAGCTCTTGTGGCAGATGTGCAGATCATGTGGGTAAGTGGTGGCATAGAACAGGCGTCTCCCGCCATCTCTTGCCGAACCACAGTAGCAATCTTGCCATCGTCATCTCTGCATAGTCCAGCTAGGGACTTCATGCACAAACAACAACCGCAATCGCCATGTTCATGCATCCGCCCACAGCCTGCCACAGCCGCCGCACGCATCCACCCGCAAATAAACACGCGCTGCAAACTCACCTCATATCAATCGGCGCCTGCGCTCCACCTCCGCCCATAACCTGAGCAAACCCACTCAACTGCGTCGGTCTCGGTCCCAGTCCCGGCGCATTTCCCAGCGCAGCTCCAGCGGCAGCGGCGCCCGCAAAACCTCCAGGGACAGCTCCACCAGCAGAGTTGTTAGGCAGACCGAATCCCCATCCTGTGCCGTTGCCCAGTCCTGGCTTTTGCGTGTTCTGGAGGCGCGGTGTTTGGCGCGCAGAGGCGCTGTTGGGCTGTTGAGGTTGTTGGGAGGCGTACGAGGGCATGTTCATGGATCGCATGGTCGTGGGAGGGAGTGAGTACTGTGGTGTGGATGTTAGCAATTTGCGTCTGGGCAGGTGAGACAAGAGGTAGGAGCGTTGGCGCGGGCGTTGTGCGAGAGCTCTCTTGGGAGGAAAGCGATTGAAATGATCGTGCGCTTCTGCGTTCTTGCTTGACTCCAGCCTCTGCTCTCGCTATCGCAACAGCTCACTCGAGATGTATTCGCCAGTCCTCATGGACAAGAATGCGACGTACCAAAGTGAGGTATCCAGTGCTGGCAAGATGCGCAGCCAGTCGGCGGCCGGTGAGCGCGGTGCGGTGCGGTGGGTGAGGTTGTGTTGAAAAGCAGGAACAGCACAGCAAAAAGAACTGGTATGTGCAATGTTGAATATGTCGCAAGATATTGGTCAATTGCGATAAGTTCTGGTGGTGGTGCTGTAGCTAACCAAAGGTAGACTCGCTACGGACGTGCCAGCCAGCGTGGATGCGGCGGTCGGTCGGGAAGCTTGTCTTAGTGCTTGCGGAGAGAGGGCGATCCAAATCGTGGCGTAGGGCTGAACTGCCTGGCTGATTGGGGGTGAGTCGTGTGAGGTCGGAGATATGAAGTGCAAGAAACATTTAACTCATGGATACGGATGAGGGAAATATGTTGTTTATGCAGCGACATGGTCTCGTCGGACTAGTTCAGAGACCACATTCATCGTGAAGCAATAGCAAAAACCACCCGCTCGAATCGCAATTACCGTACGGAACAAATCATCTCCATCAATCATGCATGCATGTATATATTCACAAGAGCGCTAAATCAATAGGGAAACAGAGTATACTCGCTTCTCCTCCACCACACTCACACAATTCCCCCTCACGATCCAGCAGCATCCCTCTCCAACATCTTCCTCCTCGCCTCCAGCACCATCTCCTCCCTCCTCTTCCTCAACCCCTCCGCCCTCGCCGCCTTATCACTCGTCCACCCCACCTTCTTCTGCTCCTCACTCTTCACAGCCTCCTTTCCCTTATCGTCAATCCGTCCCTGCAGCCCATACCTCGTAATCAAATCCACCCCACCCCCAGTCCTACCCGCAGCCGTGCTCGCCGCCGGCGCCGCAGCTTGCGCAGGAAGCACCGGCTGGAAACTCGGCGGCGCAGCGTCCAGTCCCCTCCCGCTGAGAATACGTTCTGAGGTTCCGGCGACGTTGCCGCCGTTGCGGTGCAGGTCCCAGGCTATGTTGCGGGCGTCGAGTTGGGGGAACATGGCGCTGACTTGGGAGATTTGCGCAGGGTCGACGGCGCGGTTGCGTGAAGCGCCGGCATTGTTGCTGCTGCTGGTGCTGCTGCCGGGAGAGGACGACCCGGGGGGTTTGTTGAGGTACCAGCGGATGGCGAAGAAGCCGACGAGGGCGACGGCGAGGAGTTGGGGGATGTTGATTGAGGTTTCGGTTTGGGCCATGGTTGCGGTTGTTTGGTTGGTTGGTTGGTTGGTTGTATGGTTGTAGTATTCAGGGGTGTTTTGAGAGGTGTCTGGTATTCAGATCCACTGAAGGTCCGGTTCGTAGGGTTGGAGAGTGACCAGCAACGTAGAAGCCTAGCGAGCGAGCGGACGGAGTTGCGTTTGTACGAAGACGGCAGCGATTGCAGTGGCGCGAAAAGACCGCCGGTCCCAAGAACTGAGGAGAATGCGTTGATCTGATTCCAGAAGTCCTGGTCTGATCGCCTGGTAAAGAGGATAAATATGTTGGAGCAGTCACGAGCAGCGAGTGTCTAGAAAGATCCTGAATGGTCATCGTCGACTGCGTCGGCTTCCGGCTGCCGCTCGTCATTGTACAGCACAGCCACAGCCACTTTCCATGTCCTGCAAACTGCTTGTGCATGTGCGCCACAACTCGCTTGCTGGCTGCTTCACTATCTATACATGTATAAAAATAATGAGACATATTCTGGCTCACGTACCAAGGTTTACCTTCTGCACAAGTGGCAAATATTTACGAGGGAAAGGACCCCAAAGTGCTGGACATCATCGAGAGTAGATCGGGCAAAAGCATGTCATACAATCATTAACGAGCCCAAAGCTCATTTCAATCAATCTGAATTACCACAAGCAACACTGCCAGAGAGAGAAAAAGAAGGAAAAGTCGAAGCAAAGCGAAAGTCTTTCCGACCGCTGATGGGTATCATCCTGTTGTGCCTCCGAAGTATAAAAAAGAACATGCCCTCCGAATGGAAAGGAAAAGAAACAAGAACTCCAAAGAAAATCTGCAGGCGCTGTTCTGGTGCCCAAACAAGACATTGAAAAGAAAAGTTGCACCGGCCGTCACCCATCACAGCGCCGGAAAAAAACAAGAGACATTACCACCTCCCCCCAGAGAACCCATCGTCCATATCCTCATCAACATCCCCCTCAACACTAAACTTCGTCCCCAGCGCAGCCTGGCCCTGCTTAATCAGCTCTTCCAGCTGCCGACTCATATTCCCAATCGCCTTATCCGCGACACGATCCTGCTTCGCCTGCCGCTTCCTGTAGCGCTCGGCTTCAGGGCTCATCATATCCGCGCTCAAACTGCTGCGGTGACCGATGCTCGACTGCGGTCTGGAGGATGTAGATGTAGAAGGGCGAACGTGCGCTACGGAAGCACGGCGGTCAGGGCCTGCTGTGAAGGCGGCGGGACTTCCGACTTGGGGGACGTGGGAGGGTTGGCGGCGGATGGGGGTCGGGAGGAGACTGCGGCGGGAAGAAGCGCGAGAGGCGCCCTGGCGTGAGGCTGCTGGTTTCGTGGCTTGAGGGACGTAGTTTGCTGAGGTTTTGCGTTTGGGGCTTGGCCCTCGGGCGTCGGGTGTGCCGATGAGGATCCATTCGTCTTTGTCGGTTTGGCGGCGTTTGTTGGGTGGTCTTAGTCCGGCGGAAGGTGGCGAGCTGGGATTATCCTGCTCGAAGTCGCCGAAGAAGTCGTCTGCTTGCCATTGACCTGGTACTGGTGTTGGAGGGTCGCGGATGTGGCCAGACGAACCATCATATCCGTGCTTCTCATCGAAGGTATACCCGTCTCCTCCACCTGCGTAGAAACCCTTGAAAACGCTCGTTCCGAAAGTGAAAGCCTTGCCGACGAGACTGAAGGCGAATCGAGTCCAGCTCACTTGATTTTGTCCTTCAGTCAAGTCTGCCATGCGTGGTACGCCGTTGCGCTCCCGTGCCAGAGGACCCTGTAGGGAAGGCCCTGAGCTTCCAAAAGTCGCATCTCTATCCCTCGTCCATCTGCGAGCTTGTGCGTCCTGGTCCATCACGCGGTCCAGCTCGGTGTTAACGGCGAGTCCGGGTGTATCGTAGCCACCAGCGAGATTGTACTGTTCGTTCACGGTCATCGAGTTCTGCGCGCTGCCGAAGACGTCGTCATCATGAGGCGTGGTTGTAGTCCATGCTGGCGGAGTGTTCCAATTGTTCCCCGACGCTTTCTCGCGGTATGAAGAATCCGGCCTCGAGCGCTTTCTAGACGCAGCGTTGGAGAAGTAGTCCGTAGATGTGCTGGCATGTGATGGTGTTGTTGCGACTGAGGCCGGCGATTTTGGAGGCTGGAAGAGGTGTGCATTGCGCCCGTGGACTGGAGTGAAGATGGAGTGTTGCGAGGGTGGAGGTGTTGGGAAGACCATATTGGCAGTTGCTACGAGAGCTACCTAAGAGCTGCTGTGTCTCATCAGAGAGAGGGAGCAGGCAGGGTGTGCCGTGCCAGTTTTCTCGACCGTCTCGATGGGAGGCTGGTAGTGCGACGGCTAACAGTCGGTGTGGAAGAAGCGAGTGGAGCAGTGTGTGTTGGCGAGATTTACAGATTTTGCGAAAATATCACATGAAGTGATGTCGAGAGGTTCATGTGGATTGCAGCAAGTGGTATACAGATTTGGACTTGGTATACAAATCAGGGTGAGCAGGCGGTTCTGTTTCATGTCAAGACAGCTCCCCACCTAAACAGCGAAGTTAGTTCAGGTTCCCATGACGATTTAATTCGCTATTGGTTCATCAGCCACTTATTCACGCCACACTTCAGGTCATCAGCCACACACCCACGATATCGGGCAGGGTAAGTTGACAACAAGCCTCAAAGCGCCTGGCCGGCCCCTCCACTAAATAACATAATCCCACCCCATATATCCACCCACTACTCCCATTCACTTCCACGCCGCAACACACGACCACACACTCCCCACCACGTGACCAGCACGACCATTCTCGCCCATCATGGCTATGGCAACGAAGAACGAGTCGCAGGCCCTCTTCAACCAGCTGAGGAGGAAGGAGGCTAATAAGATCTGCTTCGACTGCGGCGCAAAGAACCCGACATGGTCCTCGATTCCTTTCGCCATCTACCTCTGCCTTGATTGCTCGGCGAACCACCGCAACCTGGGTGTGCACATTTCCTTCGTCAAGAGCACCAACCTCGACCGTAAGTTCCACCATCCGAGCCCACCGAGTCAGCATTGTGCAGTCCAACTCTTCTGGATGCTGACTTGTCCCGGACAGAATGGCAATGGGAGCAACTACGACGCATGAAGACTGGCGGCAACGAGAGCGCGACCAAATATTTCCAATCACATGGCGGAGCAGCAGCGCTTGCGAGCAAGGACCCTAAACAAAAGTACACGAGCAACGCGGCGAACAAGTACAAGGATGAGCTGGCGCGAAGGGTTGAGGCGGACCAGAAGAAGTATGTTGAGAGATGTAGCCTTTGGGAAACGGAACATAAGGCTGACAATTTTCAAGGAACCCCGACAGCGTGGTCGTAGAAGACGCCGCGGACATTGACGAAGGCAGTGGTACCAACACCCCTGCAGGTGAGCCAGATGACTTCTTCTCTTCCTGGGACAAGCCTTCTATCAAGCGACCAAGCAACCCGCCCTCACGTACCGGAACTCCAGGCATCACCAGGACCGCGTCTCCCTTCCTCGGCGCCAACGGCAATGGTCCTCCACGAACAAAATCACCTCTCACAGCTGCCGAGCCCGCCCCACCTACCGCATCTCGCACGACTTCCACCGCCGCTCTTCGCAAGACTACAACTTCCAGCAAGCCAAAATCGAACATTCTCGGCGCAAAGAAGAGCAAGCTGGGAGCCAAGAAGGTGGATGCCAGTCTGCTCGACTTCGACGAGGCCGAGAAGAAGGCTCGTGAGGAGGCAGAGAGGAAGGAGAGGCTCGGCTATGACCCTGATGAGAAATCTGCTCCAGCGCCGGCACCGATCAAGGCTGCTCTCCCAGAGCCTGCTGCACCTTCGACATTCGAATCCACATCGAGCGGCGTTCCGCCCCGGCCTAAAGGCGACTACGGTAGCGGATCACAGAGAGCTCGCGACGAGGAAATGGAGCGCTTGAACACCAGCACTCGCAAGCTTGGATTTGGGCAGATTGGTGGCGGAGCTGCAAAGGCTGCTGCACCCAAGGCGAAGACCATGGGCTTTGGCTCAACAACCAGAGCTCCTGTAGAAGGTAAGCCAACAAATGCAATCACACTTGTTCCTCGAGACAATCCGCTAACAACATCTCCTCAGACGACTCCCAACGTTACGCCCGCGAAAAATTCGGCGTCCAAAAAGGCATTTCCTCCGACGAGTTCTTCGGCAAAGGTGCCTTCGACCCGTCCGCCGCATCCGAAGCCAAAACCCGCCTGCAAGGCTTCGAAGGCGCGCAATCCATCTCCTCCAACGCCTACTTCGGCCGTCCCGAAGACGAAGAAGGCGCCGGCGGCGTGGAGGACTACGGCGATCTCGAGACGGCGGCGAAGGACTTTGTGCGCAAGTTTGGTATCACTGCTGGCGATGATCTGGAGAACTTGTCGAGTATGCTTGGCGAGGGCGCGACGAAGTTGCAGGGTGCTATTAGGAATTACCTGAACAACTGAGTAGTTATAGTGCTTCTGGGGGTTTAAGTGGGTGGTCTTTTCGGAAGGCGCAGGGCGTGGGGCGTTTTCACAGCATTCTCTAGGAGGTACAGCTCTCAGGCGAGTAAAAGCTTGTAACTGGGCTTTATGGAGAGGGAGATTATTCGTCTCGCGAGATCAATACAGATATCGAGTATCGTTGCAACATGAGATTCAATGTTGTCAGCACCTGCAATTCGCACTCTGTTGTTTCAGATAAGGGTTTGGGGTAGAGTGATGCATTGAAATGGCACCTGGACCAGCGCAAGGACGTGGAAACAAAAACCCCAAGCGATCCGATGCTATTTCGTTGTGCGATGGGGCCTACAGTCGTTCCTCCTCGCCTATCCAAATATATATGAGATCAAGATGTACCGATATCGCCGTTTCTGTATTCACTCCACATCGCTCCAGCTGGGGAAAGCACAAGCGGGGAGAGGGCTCGAAAGGTTCAGGACCTCGGCGCCGCACTTACATAGTTTCGGGCGTAACAGCCTACTCATTATGCTGCTGTCGGCGCTGCGGACAGTTTTGAGGGATAGATGAGGAGATGCAGGCATCCAACTGCGACCGCTGCTACCGAAGAAAAGGTCGTTGCGACAAACAGCAGCCTTGCGGCTCATGTGCCCGAGCCAATGTCTCCTGCGCGTACACGGACAAAGTGCGTCAACGACGCTTTACATCAGACGACGTCGAACGGGTCGAGAAGAAGCTGCGGCAGTCGGAAGCTCGCAATCGGACTCTGCTCGAGGAAGTTGCCAGATTGAGGGCGATCGGTGCTCATCAATCTGGTGTGTCGCCAGCAAACACTGATCAGTCTCATTCCACGGATCTTCCAAAACGGGCAGACGCCGTTAGCGAGATCTCGTATCTTTCTATCAATGCTGCAGGCGAGCGACAACCTTACTTGGGCTCCACGAGTGGAGTCTTGTTTGCGGACCTCGTGCGATCAAGCGTCGACGCGTCGGTGTCACGACACGTATCGCCTCCGGGAGCGGCATCGCAGGATCAAACAGATATCACCTCTTCGCCAGCATCAGCAACACACTCTCCAAGAAGAGAGCATGAACTCCCGCCCGAGGCGCTCGCATCGAGACTCCTGGGCTCGTATTTCGAGCACGATGCCATAGCCTTTCCCTTCCTCTCCCCAACCTTCATATACCAAATTCAACAACGATTCTACCAGGACGATGCGTACTACTCTCTGCGAGCGACCTCATATGAAGTCTTCGTCTTCAACATGGTCCTCGCAATCGCCACCGCAAGCGTCTACAAGTACGACTGGCAAATGCTGCCCAGCGCCGAATCCCACCACGCCCGAGCGATGCACGAACTCAACCACGTCCTCTCGCACGGAGGGCTTGAAAGCTTACAAGCCATCCTACTACTCTGCCAGTACCGCCAGGGTAGCTCGATCAAAGACAATTCAGCGTCTATGTGGCATTTAGTGGGCATTGCGGCTCGTATTTGCTTGGAGCTCGGGCTGCATCGGGAGTCTGCGTATCCCTTGAAATGGAGGGATGATTTGGACGAGGATGCTAGTGAGAGGTATCAACATCAGGAGGTTTCGAGGAGGAGCTTTTGGTGCTTGATTGCGATGGATCGTGTTACTAGTAATATTCTTGGTAGGCCGTTGGCGATTCGGGATGAGGATGTTGATGCGCTGTTGCCGTCTGAGGAGGATGATCCTGAACTCTTCAGTACGCTCACTGATACTGCTAGTCGAATTCCAAGGACAGCGGTGTTTAAAAGCATCATTGAGTATCGCTTGCTATGCGGTAACATCCTCACGACTTTACATCGACGACGAGCACCAACGATGACCACAACAGACGCCCTCCAACTAAGAGCCGACCTCGCCTCAAAGCTCGAAACCTGGCAAGCGCAACTGGCACTCCTCAACCTATCCTCTGACTCTCTCTCCGACCCATCCGAGCGATCATGCTTCCTCTCACCCATCTGGTACCGCGTCCTCTACGCCAATGCAAAGCTCAGCATCTGGCGGCCTTGCCCTCTGTTGGCAGACCTCAGCCACGACCAGCACTCGCTCCAAAATATCTACGACTCCTCCATCCAAGCCATAACAGCCTACGCCGCGCTGCACAAATCTCGAAAGATAAACTACAGCTGGATCGCCCTGCAATCGATCTTCATGGCCGGTCTGTCATTTTTGTATAGTGTGAGCAGGCACTTTCGGGAACAGCAACAGCACAATCACAATCAGGAACGCTGCTCGTCGTCAACGACATCAACGACGGAGTGTTGTTTACTGCGTGAAGATCCACAAGCGATTGATATCGCGCAAACCTCGCGAGCGTGCTCCAACGTCATGGTAGCCGTAGCAGAGCGCTGGAACGCCTTGCGGCACTGCCACGAAGTCTTCGATCGGCTGAGCGATGCTGTGCTCGCCGATGCGTTGAAAATGCAAACGCAGACGCACTCCCCAGCCACAAACGTACCTACATCACAGACTCCTTCGAGTACAACAGCAGAGCAGATATCACAAGCAATGCAACCCCCCGAACCTTCACATCAGTCGGCGCACGCAGCTACCATCAATTCCAACCCACACGCTCCTCTCTACTGGAACGGCCAGCTCCAACCCACCAGTCTAGCACCACCGACTTTCCAGCCCCAGCGCTCTCTCGCTGTCGATAACGAGTTCCTGCATTGCTATGATGACTTGCAGAGCATGTATGTTGATCAGGTTGAGGATCCGGTTATGCATCTCTCGCAAGATTGGTTGGGGTATCTTGGAGGAGCAGTGGATGGGCAGCAGCAGCAGCAGCTGTTTGAGCAGAATGCGGAGGCTTATGATGGGCAGGTGGGGATGTTTTGAGTGAGTGGGGTTGCGGGATTACGTTTTTGTTGGACTAGATCGTTGGCATGCGTGGAGGGAAG
>Ga0265797_10003659_pt1 | contig 24443 bp, 29 predicted proteins | sample P2T30metagenome_FD_192433 | JGI IMG/M metagenome (GOLD analysis project Ga0265797, IMG submission 192433) | Plant litter microbial communities from East Loma Ridge, Irvine, California - P2 T30 | ecosystem: Environmental > Terrestrial > Plant litter > Unclassified | place: USA: California... | reverse complement strand
TAGGTGAGGCAAAATGTGCTTAGAGCATGGAAGGCGTTCTTGGACTTTGGTCTTTTGGCTAGCGTTGTGATAGTGAAGTACGACGGTCTGAATGATACTTTGTGTGTCTGCTCAACTTTTGTGTCTTGTGTCACTTACTTCCCGGTCTCAAGCATATCCGACCATGCGCATGCATGCGACAACGCTGTTTTGATGGTGCATGAGCGTGAGCCACGTTGCGCATCCATAAATGAGTGATATTAGCTATTGAAGCTTTACTACTTCCCCTAACACGGACGAAGGAATGTATACACCACTGTTGAACATCAAGATAATATACCCAAACCGCTTTCAAAATACATCACACAAAGAAAGGAACGTTATCGCTGACCACCTCGCTTCATGCGCCTCATGAAACGGCGCCCGACATACTGCTAAGCGGTCTACGAGAGGACGTTTAGACCTTGCACTCGATGGTGAACGATGTAACCTCGGTTGGGATAGCAGTGTTAGAGTTCCCGTCGAGGTCGATAAAAGTGTTCCATGCGTTGAGCGCAAAGGTCTGTCCAGGGTAGTTGGGGTTCTTGACCTCGCACTTGACGTTGTTTCCGTTTGCACCGGGGGTGACAGCCTGGAGCGAAGTGGCGAAAACCTGGGGCCCGAAATCATCACCGAAGAGGTGGCCGAGCGTTATAGCGCCGTTGTCAACGATGACATCGCGGTTGGCGTTCTTGCCGCTCTGTTCGTTGGCGAGCTGAACGGTGAAGACGAGAGGGGCGTTGCGGGCGATGGATGGAGCTGCGAGAGCGGAGACGAAGAGACTAGCAGCAGATGCGAGGATGATTGAGGCCTTCATGACGAGAGTTGTTTGGTAATCTGGTGCAGGTTGTTGTAATGAGTGCTCGGAAAGATGGTGAAAGTGAAATTGGAAGTAGAAGGTTGGACAGAATTAGTGTTTGTTTCTGGTTGTGCGATGAGATGCTCCTGTTTCTAGTGATAACAGCTCCTCTTCTTATACTTCGCACATCTGTAGCCTTGAAGTTGTAGCTCGCGATGCTTACGATGTTACGCCTTAGCAGTGCCTCCACACAGCATCGTAAGAGTGGCTTTAAAAGATGTTACGTTCGTGAGATGATACAGCGCTCAGCTCGTGTTGGCTTTCGAGTAATTCAAGGGCTCGATTCGATAGTTCTCTCGTAAGATCTCGGTTTGGTGGAGGCATCTTGTCCGCCGAGACGAAAATCGCGAAAGGTCCGGTCAGGCGACCGTCTACACAGCCAGCCAATGCTACCACACATAGCAGCACACCGATACCTGAGTCCAAGATGTGTAATACGCGTGCAGCTTCTGGTTTGATGCAGCTCGTGTGCGATGGAGCTAAGCATAAATCAGCCACCACCGCTCAGCTGTCAGCCTCTTGATAATGTGTCGAAATGCCGAAGAGCCGTCTCTATTCTGCTTTTGAAGCTCTTACTTTTGATTGTTCCGTACTTTGTACAATGTATGACGTAAATCATAGCTGTAGAAGTCGCTTCTCGGGTGAGGTAAGACTCTAGTGAGATGTGGGGAAAATGCGGAGGCTGAGTGCTCAGCTGCCACTCTTTGGACACGATCCGATCCTACTCCGTGAATACGACACATGTGACAGATCTCTGAGAGCCTAGAAGTCAGCTTTAAAACACTAACATAGTGTGTAGTACTCGATGGATCAGACTCACATAGTTAAGTACACCTAGGCAGGTTGTACACCACGCTGCCCAGTAGATAAAGACCTCGGAACGATGCGAGTAGCTCGCTCACTAGAAGAGCAGACCAGACAATGCATACAGCATTCGGGGATGTGTCTACCTGTCAAATATTTCCGTCGAAGGCGGATAAGAAGTTCCTAGAGTAACCTGTGCCTACCTAGGTACCGCCTTTTTTTGTATTAGCTGCGGCAAGTCGCGGCACAAAAACCTCTACTAAGGCTATTACACAGGTCCGAAGACCTCTATAATTTATGTGCACATCTATTTCGGTCGTATAAGCATAGTGTTTGGAGAAAGGTAGCAATTATCTACTCACTGCATTCCTAGGTTGCCTTGCATGCCCGAGATTCGCCTAACCCCGCACCCCCGCAGACACGCTAACGGCGCCAGCCTTCAATGTTCCCTGTCCAGTGCATCTCCAGTATTCTGTCTACTCCGTACTAAGTCCAGCTCTTGGCTCACTCGGCCCTGGTTGTATCTGCTGTCTCTGAAAAATCCGAAGGCTTTCAAGGTCTAGGTAGTTGTAGGCTCGTCTTCAATAGCCCTGCCCATCTCGTGGTACTGCGACGGCCTTCCGCCAAAACGACTTGCAGTTTCCGGCACCCATACCACGCTCATGCAATTGAATCCTCTCGAATAAGAAGCATCGCCGATTCGAAAAACCATCTACCACTACGCGCACGTCTATTCTCATTGCCGGCTCCAAAACAGGAAGGACCTCATCCTTAGTATCCACTAATTGAGCGAATTAGAATGCCGGGAGCTCCACTTAACGCTAGATCCATCCAAAGTCCCGCTACTCCGCTCATTCGAAACAGCAGCTTCAACCATTGATGTTCCACGACTCTGTATCCACCCGCGCTCTTCTCTCTCTCATCTCTGCAAGATGTCGACAACTCTTGATCATAGGTTTCTATCGGCGACCTATCGCCAATACAAGAAGAATACAGGTACGTCCTTTACCATGCTTAAAGCCGCCAGGTTAAAGCAGCTCACGCGACAACAGCATACATTGCCGGTTGGCTAGTAGAAGCCTCAAAAAAGATCGGTTTCAGTCTCAGCAGTATACAGGCGTCTGCGCCGTCAGAGTCTCAACGCCTAAAAGGCAAAGATAGGAAGAAGGCCAAGAGGCTGCCAAAAAGCAGCCCTCTGAATATCACATCCGGACCGTTGAATTCGTACCTATCGCCGAGGCTATCGCAAAACAAGTCAAGAAAGTCGAGGTACCATCTCCACCGCTAACAGTGTTTGGCAGAGCTATTAAAGCTAGAAAAGAGGCACAAGCTTATTACGGATCAAATCAACTTGCAGACGAAGGACATCATCACTTCATCAACATACTGTCACGAGTTCAGGAAATCTTGCGCCCTTTAGCTCCTGTCGCCAAAGTCACCAAGCCAGAGAAGAGCGATAGTGTCCATAATCGATTTACGAAGCTGCCAGTCGAAGAGGCTGCAGACACCTTGTCAACAGAGAATGTGAAACCAGAACCCAAGTTACCGCCGGTTGTCGCAGCGGAGATCGAGCAGAGTGACGAAGACGCCGAAGAGGAGTTCTTTTTCGCAATACATCTGTTTCTCAAAGAGATCCATGAAATTCAAGAGGTAGTACAAGATTCCTGGTTCAAATCAACGGACTTTACTCGGGACTACATTTTGTCAGGTCTCCTCAGCAATACCGCGGTAGATCTTGTCAGACGGGCTAAGAGCGAACTGGACCTTCTTCTTAAGCGTCCATCGAAATACCCAGCATCAAAGTTCCCTGTACAGTGCCTCCCTGCGCTCCTATATCACCATTACCGACCGTTGCCAGATAGTGTCAGTATTCAGAACTTAGCGGTCCCCTCGGATGTTACCGTCAGGGCAAACAAGGACGATTACGATAAACTTCACGCTAACTAGTGTTTCTGGCCCGTCTACACAGGTCTGTGATTCTGTGTAAATCGTGTCAAGAAATTCCCGTATCGTAATGCCAACGAAGAGGAGCTTCAAGCGATTGGTGCGGATTCGGTCACGGACATCATGCGGACGTTCAAACTTGCCAAAGAATTCCGAGTATACACCTCAAACCAGAATCGGTTCTGGGCACAAGATGAAGTAAGAGGCTTTCAGTGGGAACTGCATGAGTCACACACTGATTTTGTGTACTGTCCAGGTCACTCGCGGCATGAAATTAATGTTCACAGACAAAGTCATCCCTATCTGGGTGACCTTTGGCATCCAGACCCTTCTCGACATCCAGGACATCACGGACTATCGTATGGGCGAGGGCGAGGGCAACAATGTCCCGTTCAATAACATTCGAGTGTGTCATCGCGATGATATGGAAACATGGTGGAAGTTCTATGATTGGAAGGCCCCATTCAAGACGTTTTATGGACCCGGCACTCCATGTGGGCTTCAACGCGAGGTGTGTAATGATACCCTGCAAGTGTATCACCAGCTTGTGGAGCACGCCGACATTCCTTCCGTCAAGTACAATCCCATACGTTGCGGTTTGATCAAGTACGATTTCTACCTCCAACTACATGATTGCGGGTTCTACACCGAGAAGCTCAGTGGCCTTGTGTGCGTCCTGGGTCATATATACACTGCGGTACGTAAGCTAGCCTTGTCGGATCGTTCTCTTCGAGTTCTAGGGTTTCTTCAAGGTTGATGGGAGCCTACAATTCAGAAAGCCATAACTGTCTTCATTCAAATGGTCTGGAATTTCCAACGATACACATAGTAGCATGGACTAAAGGAAAATGCTAACGAAAACCTTTAGGGAAAACTGCTTTATCCGGACGATCCTGCTTGGCCTGACATGGAATACGTCCTCTACTCCCAAGATCCAAACCACGTCTTCTACGGCGGGAAACCCAAGTCCCTCGACGAGGCATATCGCAAACTCAACCTTGCTTATGGCAACAAACTGCCGCGCGCGAACGGCCGTGGAAAATCCGAGGCGAAAAACACAAATCGTATGTTCCAGAAGACGAGCATATTAAGTCCGGTTCTGGAGGATCGGATGACCGGATGGAGCGACCACACCAACGAGTCCGTGGACGAGCTTGCCGGTAACCTCAATGTCTTGCTGTGCGACAAAGCCGAACAAGGGAAACTAGCACGCCAGTTGGGCGCATCACCGGATTGGGTTGAAAGTGAGATTGACACTCGCCGAATCGTTCGACTGTTCGAGGATGTTCCGGCAGAGGGCTCTCCTGTGCTGCTTCGCGATTTGTCTCTCTTCATAGAAGGCGAGATGCAGAATGTGTACTTCGACTGGATTTCGATGTACATGATCTGTGGAGATATCTGGAAAGACATTCTATTGGAGCTGGCCGGAGACCCCATTCTTGAGCCGCTCATGTACGACCCGCATCCAGGCATAGGCTTGCATGTCCTCAAGCTGGCCGCGGAATACGAAGACAGGCGTGGCCAAATTGATCTAGATGACCCAGAGTTCGCACCACAGCTTCGAAAAATATGGGCCCGCATTCAGGAAGCCATTCGCAGACCTTCGAAACACGAATACAACGAGCCGCACAAAGGCCGCAAGGTCTGGGTCGGCGACGAGTGTCTGGCACAGCAATTTTCCCGCAATCACTTGACGGTAGCTTGGCAGCTAGTTGCTAGCAACACTTGTCAGCTGTTTGGCTTTTACGAGAATTGGGAATCTGAAGATGTGCATGAAAGTGCCGTGCTGTCGAAAATTCATCAACACCATTCCTTGAACGACGTATATCGCGACCGCGAAATGGACCTACTGTTGGTAGGCCTCCGCGCGGAGTGCCTAGAAGAGAAAACTCACATCGAAAAACGCTGTGGACGCTGTCGCCGACGGAACTTCTTCCTTGAGCACTACGGCTCAGTCTCCTCGCTTAGAGGCACTGAAATAGTCGACAAACACTTGGGACTGAAGTACCACGGGAAAGACGCCAAGAAGGTAGACGAGGATGCGCCGCTCAAGGCCCTGGCCAGAAGCATGTTTGGGAGCAAAGACGTTCCATTCGTCGACGGCGACGATGAGGCGGGGTCTGATTCTGACTCTGACTTTGACAAGGGTGAGGTCATAGCTGAGAAGGGTTACGCAAAGATCAGAAGTACAGCAGACGGAAAGTACCAGGTCGAGATGCCGATCAGGGCGATGTTTTCCAAACCTGGTATTTGGGAGTGTCTGGCTAGCTACTAGTCGGTAGCCCGTCATTTGGATACCACATGTATCTAATCGCTTCCGTATCTAGTCTCATTTATGGTAATATCCAGGGCTGTAGTCTCGCTACAGTGATTCGTGCTCGATATCAACCTCGACGAGGACGGCATTGACGATCCTGAGAGCGCGTCGGTATTGCAACTCCAGAGGTCGATGGCCTCACGAGCCGTACCTGTCTCTATCAGCGTATTTGGCCACAATGATGCGAGATAGTCTCCGTAAGATTCGTCATCCGTGCCCTTCGAAATTATGGACCACGTGTTGCAAAGTTGACTTGACATGAGCTATATTGGGTAGCTGAGTAAGTAGCCTGACCTGTATCAGTAGTTAATGTATCCGATCACCTTATACAAGAAAAAAACTAAACAGGCCTACAGCTTACGTTAACATAGAAACATGCAAAGTAGGTGACCTAACGTTGATGTAGGCTGTAGACCTGTTTAGTTTTTTTCTAGATTGACGTGCGATTCAATATTTGCCACGCGCGCGAGAACTCCTACTTCTTTTCCCTCAGCCTCGCCAGGCGTGGCTTCGCTTGACCCCGCACACCTGCCCACATGCTGACAGGCCAGCCATCTCTTTCCTTACATCCTCAACACACATTCTACTTATCCTATACTCTGACATCGAGCGAAATTTTGATGTTCCATGGCACCGACCCTGCAAAATGATTCACGATAACTCTGAAGAGGAGGGCCGACGCTACTGCCAGCTTCGCTCCGGAGACGCAAGCGCAGACCCACTGCCCCGCTTTCCCTACGAGCCTCTCGAACCCCGCTGCATCCGCATCCTCGAGCTCCAGCCTGGGCAACGATCAGACCCATTTCTAGGCAAATTTATCATCGTGAACGTTGACAGTGGCTTCGCGTACGATGCGCTATCGTATATGTGGGGTGATGCGACGCAGACCGATCAGGTCGTCGTGGACGGCGCCGCTATACCGGTAGCCTGGAATCTGACCAGAGCCTTGGAGTATTTGCGCGACTTCGCAGGATCAGAGCCACTAAGGATATGGATCGATGCGATATGCATTGATCAGAACAATCTTGAAGAACGAGCCGAACAGGTCGCCATGATGCGATCTGTTTACCACAACGCTTCCTGTGTGCGGATTTGGATCAATGAACCATCTCTCGACGAAGATAGTACGGCTGTAGCAGCTCTTCAAAGCTTCAAACTAGGCCCAGAAGCGGAGTTCTATGGCCTGCATGATGAGCCCAGGTTCTGGGATCCTATGGTCCCAATGTTTAACAATGGGTACTGGGATCGTATTTGGATGTAAGTGGATCAACGGTTGCCTGACTATAGAGTCTCAGCTGATGCGGTCGTTCTTATGCTGGTAGACAGCAAGAGGTTCTTAATGCACAAAAACTAATGCTACACTGCATGAACGTTACTTTCGACGGTATAGCTGTCGCAAGCTTCCAGGAAGCCATAAGACACGTTTGCCGTGAATATATCCTTAACCATATCAGCAAATGGGATGCCAATGCTCTAATTGAGTTGAGAGGGCCATTAGCCAGGCCGGTTAACACCGAGATGTTCGCCGTTCATGGTGACGAAAGGCTGAGATATGAGCTTATCACCCTCCTTGATAGGTCTGTTCATATGCAAGAGGCCAAAGGCCAAGATCGCCTATACGCCCTTATGCACTTGGCTGAAGACTACGAAGAAGGGCGCATTTTAGTCGACTACAACAAGACGGTAGAACAAGTAATGGCAGATGCAGCCTCATATCACATTAGCCAGCATCAGAACCTCGACTTTCTCGATATGAGCTTTCGGGATAATGAGACTTCCAATCCAACGTGGATCCCAGAGAGTTGGACGGGACATATTCCTGAAGGAAACAGGCTATCTTATGATGCGGATCATGGGCCAAAGCACCTTAAACACACTCAGTGTTCTTTGGAATCTGTCGATATTCGCAATCTGAGATTATGCATCCGAGGTATGAAAGTGGGTTCGGTGCGACAATGCATCGTCTTTGATGCAGATACGCCCATAGTTGAGATGACTGTGGCTGAATTCTGGAAGTCGTCGCTCGGTGAATACTTACTGCCATACCTTCGGGACACTGACACTCGTCTGCCGCGGGACTTCTCCCAGGCTATTCACGGCGGGGCTTTCGGTCGAAGTCACAATCATGAATCTATCCAGGCTGGACTATCGTATTTTTGGGAAATTGGAAGGACTCCAGAGCAGGCGAGTCGAGTCCTACGCTGGGGAGGAGATGATATTCAAGATCTGCTGGCTCCACTCAAGAACAGTAACGAGCCTGCCTGGGCCGCAATTCGAGATGTTTTGCGAAGCTTCGAACGCAGATCTTGCGTCATAACAGACAGTCAACACATCGGTATGGTACCAGAATGCAACATCAGAGAAGATGATGATATTTGGCTAGTACTTGGATCTTTCCACCCGGTCATTGTTCGAAGGCAAACTAGCGGGAGATACTGGCATATTTGCACAGCATACATTCCTGCTCTCCTCGAACACGAACACATGGCTCACTTTTCAAGCCAAATTCAGCCTGGGGATCAAATCGGCGAATGGACGGTTGAAGATATTGAGTTGGAATAATCGCCACGCGCTCACGCTGGCAAAGGACTGCGCCTTACTATGAGATCATTCGCAATCATGTTCCATTCGAAATATATACAACAAAATCCACCATATTCTTCCGCTAGACTTCAACCAATACCCCAAATCTCCACCCTGACATCTCTCTGACCATCTACGCCGGAGGCCCAACAGGCGTGGGCATAGGCATAGGCGCTACAAAAGATCAGCAACAAACCCAACACTCTCCAAAATCACAATCTACTCACAAAAGCCCGGCACACTCCTCGTAGGCCTCGGCATTGGTCCTCTACTAGGCCGACCAGGGAACCCTCCAGTCGGCATGGGAGGAACGCCACCTGGGAAGCTGGGGAAGCTACCAGTCGGGAAGGGAGGCGCACCGCCTGAGAAGCTGGGGAAGCCAGGGAAGCCGCCGGTTGGGAAGGGAGGAGCGCCAGTAGGGAATGTGGGGAAACCTCCGGGAGGTGTTGGCATGGGACCGGTGGGGCGGGGGCCAGTGGGGAAGGGTGGGATGCCGACGGGCATTGAGGGAGTGGCTTGGCGTTCTACGATGGGGGCGGCAAGGGCACTGGGGCATGTTAGTTGGGTTGTTGAGGAAGTGGCTTGGTAAGGGATATGTACCCAGCGGCCATGAGAAGGACGGCAGTGAACTTCATGATGTGCGGATGTATAGTTCAGTGAGTGAGTAAAGTGGAAGCTGTTCGTTGATGTCGATTTAAACTTCTGACACGAGGTTCTCTTATACTCCTGCTCACCCCCAGTCTCCACATCTTCCAGAGCACACGCGTACCTGGCTACCATGCGTCAGCGTAGATTACTTTCCTTCCCTGTTCCTCCGCCCTCAAGCCCCCATTGATGAATCCTAATATCCTGTATAACGGTGCAGCAACGCCATATTTGCCCGGCTATCAAAGCCCAGAGTTCGGAGAATTCTTTCACTCGCGGAGGTTTGGAGCCGATCGAGTATGTTGAGAGGATATGACGTTGCGTACACGTTGCGCAGTGAGCGTCGCGCCAGGGTGTTTATGGAGAGTAGCACATTGGCTAATTTATCGGTTGCTTGTGGCCGGGTCCGTTATTTAATTAAGCTTTGGATTCAGGGTAGGGACAGGCTGTACAACCGCTGAGGGTAAGTTTTGAAACAGCTCATCTATACGATCCAATGGTAGTGGTGATCTTGAGCGTGTGGCCTGAGGCCACTGATGTCTCGTTGGATCAGACTTGCAAGAGGCCTGCAGGTAGAGCTGTTTGGAAGCCATGGTATGCAAATGCCGATAGATACTGCATGCAAACAAGCGGGGATGGAATCGAGATTGTTTACTTTGGGTACTAAGATCGAGGACGCGTCTCTCCTAGATAGAGGCGGCCAGGGTGTTTAGCCGATCTCGGGATAGTTCTCTGGCTGTGAACAACAAAGTAACGTCGAGTCGTTCCTATGAGGCTTCAACGATGGCGTACAGTGCGGCTCGGGTCTCCGCCACGACGATCAGTCGTGAGCTCATGCAGAACTTAGCAGGAGCAGTTTTTGTGGGTCTCGAGGCTTAAACTAAGAGGACATCGGCAAGTCGGCGTATTCAGACACCTGGTATGTGAATTGACGACAACGTCATTTTTTTGGGCAGCAAAGGAAAATCTGGCGGGACTTGAAAAGACTAATCAAGATCGAACATGAGGTAAATTGATATGAGGGGCAGCGCTGAACTCCCCGCATTCTCGCATCTCATCGGAGTTCGACTCCGGTAGGCAGTCCCGACTGTTCGTCGCAGAAAACTTGATTGGTAAATGAAGAAGAAGCATATGGATGTTGTCGAAAGTAGATGAAATGCGGTCGCAACGAGCCAGTGAACCAGACAGATGAAGCCGTCAAGGTACTGCGATGGCCAGCGATGGTGGTTGGTTGGCATGGGAAAAGCCGTGAACTTTGCCGGGCCGCACCTGCATAATTCTCCTGCTGTGCCGCTAATCCTTGACAAGCAACATAGCCCTGATTGCAGATGTTTGATGCAAATGCTTCTAACGACAGTCGACGGGCGATGTATGAAGGAGGCGTGGCTGCTGTGGAGGGCTGCATCGGATAGAGGGTTGTGTAACGGCTCGCGACAACGGTAAGGAGACTTTTGTATTGAGCGTTAGCACCAGGTTGGGGAGAAATCCATGTCATCGCACCTTTTGACCTAAATGTGAAGAATATCTCCATCAGCTCTTGATGGAGCTTTGCTAAATTAAAATGATTATTGTTCCACTCATGCAACCATTCTTCCGAACTGTGTGTACGCCGCTCAGTCATCGTCTTCGATGACTAGTCCAATCTCTTCCGCATTCTTGACCTCCCCGCCTTCGTTGTTGGCATCTGCGTCCTCGTCGGTGCCAGTCTTTGGCACATTCGCATTCGGCGCCAATTTCTTCTTCGTCTTGCCATCCTCTGCAACTGGTGTCCCATCCCTCTCGCTGCCTGTCCCGCCCTTTCCACCCTTCTTGGCTTTCTCTTTCCGCTGTCGCGCCTTCTCCCTCTTCAGTCGGTTCTTCTCCGTCTTCTCATTGTCTTTCTTTTCCAGCTCCTCTTTTCGCTTGGCAAACTCCTTTTCGTCTTCCTCCTTCTTCACCTCCTCGTCCATCATCCTCAGCCTCTCATACTCGCGCCTCCGACTCGCCTTGTAGACGTGGAACTCGCCACTTCCCGCACCTGCACTGGAACCTTGTACATTGGCGACGATTTCTGGAGGCAGAGAGGATTTGGCAAGTGCGCTGGAGCCTGGGATGTAGATATCGCGATCAGGCTTCGCAAAGAGAGCCTCGACTTCTGAGGCTTGCGCCGAGCGAGGAGTAAGCGCACGCTTCTTCGTTGGGCGCTGCGAGCGCGGATCGGCGGATGTAGGTATTGATTCGGGGATGGGTTCAGACATGGTGGTGAGACCACGAGAGTCAGCGATGCGATGCGCGAGCGAACAGACGGAGTGGCTGGGACTGTGACGTTATTGTGACGCTGTGTGTGATTGCCGAGAGTTTTGCGACTTCAAAAAGATAGCGTGGGCAGTAGCAGCATGTGCGTGTGGTGTCGCGCAATGCAGAAAAAGTGGTGAAGAATGACGGCCAAGACACAGTCGCGAGGGATGACGCGCTAGCATTTGCGGCGAACACCTCGGGGGCGCTACGGGCGGCGGAACAAGCCACTCGCGCCAGCGAAGTCGCCGCTATCGTTGGGCTTGCAGCTGCACATGAAACGCCCTTGATCGCACTTTCCCTGCACAGCTGTACATATTCCCTTCCTGCCTCCAAGACACTTTGCTGTACAGCATAATATCAACTACACGTACATCATCTTCCAAACCCACACCATACACACATCCCACTCTCTTCACCATGGGGAAACCCCGCGTAGGTCCACTTTATTAATACCACCAAGGCCAATGGCTAACTCCCACACAGATGATCATACTGATCCGCCATGCCCAGTCAGAGGGAAACAAGAATCGCGACATCCACCAGTTCATTCCCGACCATAGAGTGAAACTGACCCAGCATGGCTGGACTCAGGTACGCCTACTTTCTCGTCAGAGTTGAGACGGGACATGACTAACTCATATGCTTGTAGGCAGAAGAGGCAGGAAGACAGCTACGGTCTCTGCTCAAGCCGGACGACACCCTCCAGTTCTTCACTTCACCCTACCGTCGCACGCGCGAGACAACCGAAGGCATACTCCGTACTCTGACCTCCGACGACCCAACACCATCGCCCTTTCCCCGCAATAAGATAACCGTCTTCGAAGAGCCCCGGATACGTGAACAGGACTTTGGAAACTTCCAGCCATGTTCGGCCGAGATGGAGCGCATGTGGCAGGAGAGGGCCGACTATGGACACTTCTTCTACCGTATACCTGATGGCGAGAGTGCGGCTGACGCGTACGATCGAGTCAGTGGGTTCAACGAGAGCCTGTGGAGATCTTTCCAAGACGACAACTTTCCCAGTGTATGCGTTCTGGTCACACACGGGCTGATGTCGCGGGTCTTCCTCATGAAATGGTGAGGCGCATAACGATTGGGTCAGTAGTCCAGAACTAACATGCTCCAGGTACCACTGGTCAGTCGAGTACTTCGAGGATCTCCGTAACGTCAACCACTGCGAATTCATAATCATGAAGCGAAGCGAGAACAACGGCCGATACATACTCCAGAACGAGCTACGAACATGGTCGGAACTCAAGCGCCGCGCTGCGAAGGAGAAAGAAGAGACAAAAAGCGCCACCTCATCTACGCCGAGCAGGGCCACACCTTTGACTGGCCTAGGCCAAGGAGGCATCACCGCATCCCCCACCATACCTACGCGCCGATGGGGAGGATGCGTCAACGGATGTGACCATGACAAGATTAACTACCCCCGTCGACCGATGCGCAAGAACACTATGGAGTACATGGGACAATCGCAACAGCTGCCCCCGCCGGCAGTCTCACATATGGAGCCTGTAGAAAGCGAACAGGAGGACCACCCAGTTGCAGCGCAGCAGACCGAACACGCTCCCATTATCAACGAGCCGTCGCCAGCAAAGCTTTCGCGGAAGCAGAGTACTAAGGGTGCCACCATGCCGGAAATGCCTCCAACGCCAGCATCTCCAAACGACGCCTCCAACGACGCTACAAGCAGTGATGAAGGGGAAGCAACATCGTCCATGTCACGCTCAGGTAGCCATGCGCAACCGAGAACCGCAGCTGTCCTCCGCCACCTACAACCTCACAAGACACCAGGCGAGGGCTTCTCTGATGACTCCGACTACTTCCCGGGCATGCAACAAATACAACATCGCAAGTTCCTCCGAGCAAGCTCTACGCAGCGCAGACAGTCCAAAGAACGCAAACTGCAGCGCAAACAGACAGAGCAGAGCTGGAAAGAGGAATCCGGCATGGGTAACGGTGTCAGGACCGATAGACTGGGCGACGGCGATGCCACCAGCGATGACGCTGCGTTCGCGAAGGAGAAGGAAGGAGAACCAATCCTCACGGAAGCGTTGAAAGGCAACATGATTGTTGAGAACAGTGAGGAGGATAGGGAAGCCGGGGAGGAAGAGAAGAAGATTGGCGAGACGGAAATTGACAAGATGCAAGACGCCGAGAGAAAGGGCTTTGGTGAGGTATATTGAGCATCTGGAACGAATGATACGTCGAGGACGAACTGGACGACGACACGGCTGTATTAACGCAGATACTGAACGTCTCAAACGATTTACGGTACAAGATCGAATCGAGCCGGTCTCATAGATCTTTCACATTAATCAAATGTCTACGGTTTGGTTGGATCGCTTTCCTTGATTCTGGTACGCTTTAGTTGGCTCCATCCCAACCATGAGTACAATACTATGTGGCTCCGATGTTGCTGCCATGGGAATTTTCCGAATTACAAACCTTAGCTTACACATCAATCTCTCACTCGCGCAAACGCAAACGCACTTTCCTCACTTGTTGTGGGCCCACTTTCCGCGTCAGGTGGTTTGCCAAGACCACTCTTGCTATTCTCACTCACTTCGGTTGATCCCTTCGATCTACTTCGCAGTCACTTGGAGGAGCCCATTGCCTTGGGAATTCTTACACGATAAGCCACTTATACCATGCAAAAAACTGAGAGTGACTCTGGCGCAGCTGTTGCGGCCACGCCCGCTCCGCTTGGTCAAGGTCGAGCTATCGGCTTTCTGGACTTATCTGGGGGTGAGTTAAGATTTCGGAACCAGATTTCACAGTTGCTAATCAAATCTAAAGAACTCCGGAACTACATATACGAGTATGCAGCTGAGCAGAGCATTCTGGTGAAGCTCTCGCACGACCCTAGCCTCACTAAGAACAACATCGACTATATCGCTCAAGATCGTACGCTCCTAGGTCTCACACGAACCTGTAGACAGGTCCGCGATGAGTTCTTGCCCATCTACCTCACAACGACCACTATCGCAATTCCATATTACCAGGTCGATCAGTATATCTCCACGTTCGTCGATCCACAACATGGCACCTACGACGATGCGGTCGGTCGTATCATCTTGCTGAGGCCGAGGGTTTTAGCAACACGTCCTTCCGTCAATATACTCCCATTGGTCAAAATCATCGCTCGGGCGCCACGCTTGATTGAACGCTTTCTCAACGAGGACACCAACGACTTCCGTCAGAACAGCTTGTTCAACTCGCTCCTCAACACCCATCGCAATCCCCGCTGGAATGTCTACGCAGAAAGCTCGCTCTCTCAGATCACCATTAGCAGTTGTACAAATGAAGGTCTAAAGACCACAATCGTGGTCAAGAAAGAGTGGGCGGAAAGCTGGATGGGTCTCAACTTCTATAAGAAGACTGAGTATCTCAACGCAGCAATGACATGGAGTAAACGTGTTGGTCTCAACAGGAATAGTGGCAAGTACAGTTCGCTCCTCTATCACTTTGTCCATATAGTTCCGGAAGATTCTGCGACGTCAGCGGAGCTCGACAGTGAATGAGGGCACGTCGTATGTGTTTACATCCAAAGGGGGGGTAGATCTGTATAAGACCAAGATCTGCTTCCACGGGAACAGGGCCTTTCATCGAGAAGTTCGTGTAGCTCTCCAATGCTGAAAGGTGAAATAGACGCCACGCGCAGGCCTTGTGTTTAGTGTAACTAAAGTAGGTGTAGTGAAAGCAATGCCCACTACCACTATGTCTACTGATGCATGTGGAGAGCTATTCATTTATCGCTAACCTTCAGCTCAACTCGGATGTCTTATTAATTACAAACTACCCTGAAAACTTCTACCCATCGAGGCAAGCAAACTGCTTACCATATAACATGTCTCATCCACAAAAGTGCGATACTCTCGCTTCAATTCAGGAACTCAACGCAGCTCTCCAAAATCTCACTGTAGAAAGCCCCAGGCTCGGTATTCTATCTCTATCCGGTGGTAAGTACACATTGACCGTCATCATTAAGTGCATCACTAACAAGGATAGAACTTCGGAACAAAATATATTCATACCTCGCCAACGAACGTATAAACCACGACCCTCCCGTCAGCTCAGAGACCACATCATTCTCCTCGACCCCAAAGTACCTGCACACGCCCGCACACCAGATCGTGCTGTATTACGAGAACAAAGATGACGTTCTATACGAACCTCCAGAATGGAACACTATACAACGCTACGACATGGGCATCACACAGACCTGCCATCAAATACGAGAAGAATACGAAGCCACTTACCGCCAAAACCACTCAATGTCCATCTCGCTCGACGCCCTCGTATTCAGCACCGCCTCCCGTCATCCCGAACAGCCTCCCATCCTTCCTTTAGGCAGCGTACGCATCACAGTCCGAGAGTCGTCGTGGTCAACACCCAACATCGACATTCTCCCTTTTCTGAAGGCATATAAGAACTTCCCGTCCTTGAACCTGCACTTCGAACTCCCCGAACACGCGCGGACTGCTTTTGGCGATGTGTTCAGCGTGAGGGAGAATAATAAGTGGTGGGTCGGTGTTGAGGAGCACGTCGCGTTTATACATGTATGGCCTGAGGTCTATGGCGAGAGAGCTAAAGTCGGGATTACGGTTACCAAGGAGTTTGAGATGAAGCGGAGGAGGGGAAGGATGGGGGTTCAGAAAGGTGTGTTGCTGGCTGCGTGGCTGCGTGAGATGGGGTTGGAGGCTTTGAGTAGGTGGCCAGGACTCAGGATATATGTAATTTGATCTCCTGCTTCATCAAGATGGATATGCACCCTTCAGGCGATTGATGTGTCCAGGAAAGGTTACATGAGTGGCTGCCGACGGTCGAACTGGGGGGCCTAGTAGGATGACATAGATTGAGGGTTTACTTGGCGAAGCCGTGGTTGGAGGAGCAGTTTGAAGAGTAAAAGTGAGGAGAATCTTGAGCTGCGCGTTCGACGACTGGCTTGCAGACCGACCACGCAATCAATCAAAGCAGATGCACACTTCGGCGCAGCGGTGCGGTGTGTCGGTGTCCGTTGAGTACTTGGCATGTTTGCTCATCTTCGAGAAGCATTGTATCGCTCCCATTGCAGGCATTCTGGTCGGCGAGGTAGCTGCAGCATGCAGATCTGACACGGAGAATAATCTGAGATAAGCGGGCCGCGTATGCAAGAAATATGCAGCGATATGAAGCTGTTCAACAAATGTGTACAATCGTTCGTGAGAAGAAGTGACAAAAAATCGAAGTCAGTCGCCGCCGTGATGGACCATCGATGAAGTTCGCGCCAGTACCTAGGTAGACGCCACCCGGCACTCGCATCCGTCCGTCGCACGGAGTCCTTCTAGAAACCATCTAGACACCCACACACCAGCCTGACCTAGCGGACTATGTTAGTAATTCATTCCATCATGGAGGAACGCCGTGGTAATTCCGACGGTGCGAGGTTTCGGTCGCCGACTACCCTCCAAGACCCCGAGCACGATGACACTCGCACTCGCTGCCCTCAGCGCAGAAATCATACGATATCCCACATCGTGAAACGCCTCGTCGACTCTACATCATCATGTTCGCGGGTACGCAAGCCTCGCCATGCAGTCGCGCAAGCCATGAACCGGGTAAAGTTCCCATGTGCTATCCCTGGGGCGCATTCTCGTCGCCGACGACCCACGCGCCTACCACGCGCGAGCCACGCTTAGTACCCACGCTAGTCAATTTAGGGGTGCATGCGTATCTGCTGCCGGGGCGCCACCAGTCCGCCTCCACGATATATCCATCGTCGGGATGATTGCATTCTCGGCTAAGTCCACGTTTGCAGCGTGAGGTCGGCGACTAGGGAAAATGTCTACACGGCGATTGGCACATGGGCCCGTTAGCGAGGGAAGATCTGGTCTAGTGACCTAGTCCTTCATAATGAGGTGGTGGTCTACAAACGGCTTGTTTGTCCTTCGCTGGCAGGGGTTTTCTTTGGTTTTGCTGCTTTCGTTCTGCTGATGCACCTTACGGGACGAGTCCTTCGCTAGAGCGTGATTCTTTAAGGGACGGGACCCGACGAAACGAGAATATCGGTATCAAGAGGATGTTTACACCCGTTGAGACTTCCATCGGCGCCTTTCTGCTTCACCAGGCGACTAGCAACCTCCTCTATCAGAATGGCGATATCCTGGGACTCAGCGGCTATCTGCGTCGACTTCTCTCTGCGCCTACGAAGGAACTGCTCGCGTTCTTCACGGGCATGGCTGCTAGCTATGTTCCGTTGAAGGCATTAGCACCGCAGTTGATCACGGAGTATCCTGCTGTACAGACCAGTCCACAGAGTGCTCTGTTTACGCTAGCGATTGGTGCTCTGATAGGATGGGGGACAAAGGTAAGAGACCTTTGGTACAAGAATCCTCCACCGCTAACGAGAACGACCAGATGTCGAATGGATGTACATCCGGACACATGCTGTGTGGGCTCCCCAGACTGAGTGGACGCTCAGCAATCGCGGTTGCTACCTTCTTTCCCGCGGCCATCATAACACATCACCTCGTCAATCCAAGCCTATCGAGTCCGATGTGCCCCAGCAGTGCACCATGCTACACGCCTGTGTATCCATCAACCGAGACAACCGCATCTCTCCTCATGCTTGCTGTATTCAGCATCCTCGCCGCCCGAACCATACCCAAACTCGTAGCCCAAGTCACGGTCGCGCCCACAACCAAGGATGTCAAACACCAGCCCGCAGATACACATACTGCTGCACGCCTTACCACACAGTCCTTCTCGGGTCTACTCTTCGCCCTCGGTCTTCACATCTCGCAAATGTCACATCCCGAAAAGGTGGCCGCTTTCTTCTCTTTTCCCGACATGCAACACTGGGACCCGTCACTCGCTCTGGTCATACTCTTCGGCGTCCTACCCAACTTGATCGAGAACCAGATGAAAGGCTTCACCAGCCCGCCATCGTTTGCCGACAAGTTCTCGCTACCTACGAAGACATTGCAAGATGTGGATACAAGATTCGTCGTCGGAGCTGCAGCTTTTGGTATTGGCTGGGGCTTGACGGGAATTTGTCCTGGTCCGGCGGTGCTTCGAGCTTTCTTTCAGCCGGTTTGGGGAGCGTTGTGGGTTGGTGGCTTCTGGTTGGGAGGTAAACTGAACATTTGATCTGGTTCCAAGCTTGTTTCTTTACTTCGAATGGGGGGCTCTTTGCGTTACACGATACCCTGTATGTATTCCTGCGCATCATTTGCCATGAGGGCTGGACGATGACTGTGGAAGATGTTAATAGTCAGATATGACATGTCAGCCTTTTTATAGGTCGCTGTTGTTCCTAAAATTGCGAGGCGATTATCGACAGCCCTTCTCGTCACCCCCAGGGAAGGTAGGCGCGTGTGTATGTGGATCTGTATGACGAACTGCTCAGTTGGCGAAAGAGGAAAGAACAACCCGCGAACCGAGATCACTGGGGGACGTTACACTACAAGGGAACGCCCCGACCAATGGATTGTGTACCAATATTCTGTTACAGTTTTATGTGTGATCAGATGGGTAGGCGGGATACTCATCAAATTTGGAGAAATATTTCAGTGATACCTAAGGCAGCTTACATTCAGAGAAGAAAAAAAATTGCTAAAAACACTACAAGGGCGCAATTTCTAGTGTTGCAAGCTCTGAGGAATTTCCGAATCTCTTTCGCTTTCTTTTATTTCACTCCATGCGCAGTGAAGGTGAAGGCGGGAGCTACGCACAAAAAACGCTCAATCCCGCTTGCGTGGTACGCTTCTGATTCCAGCAACACCCGGGTGTTTCTCTCTCACCTTACACTCATCAGCAACAAACTTGGAAAGTATGCGGATCGGCAAATTCGTCAGGCTTGCTGCCTTTTTCGCTGCCGTTGCAGGCGAGATCTGTCAAAAGTAGGCATAACCCAAGCATTCCACTTTCCGTCTCGGTGGTCTTGATAGTCCTGTACCGGCGTCTTGTTCTGATTTAAAGCCTTGCAGCTGACTTTAACATTCAGCTGCTCAAACGATGATCGTCTATCCACTAATGTCACGATCCTCGAGGCGCCAGGCAAGGTTTTCGCCGCCGCTGGGCCTCCGCCTCCGCCCCCTCGAACTCCTCCGCCCGGTCTGCCAAATCGGCCTCCTCCGAATCCACAAAATGAACCTGCGACTGATGAGGTCTGGGATAGGTGCAGGAGAAAGGGATGCATGCTCTCGTGGGCGATGAGCCACGACGACAGCGAAGTCGGACCCCAGTACGACCCAGGACGTACCACGGCAGCATCACCGTTCCAGACTATTGGTGATCTCCATAGATGGAACTGGATGTTTAATGATCTCAGTCACGTAGAGGATTATTATTTCGACTTTTATAGGACATGGGGTATCGGTGAAGCTCTCGCGAGTCTCGGAATCAACCCAGATGCAAGCAGATACCAAGGAGGCCAGAACCACATCGTCAACTATCAACACTTCACGCCTATATACATTACGGCTCTCCAGGATCAAAGATACGACGTTAATGGCAAGCAATACCGATCCACAGGTGCTGAATTTACCTTCTCACTCAACATCAAGGACGGCGTCATTATGGGCATGGACCGTACGAGCCCCAGGGAAGCAGGCAAGACCAAAGTATCGCCGCCAATTACTGGTGACGGACTGCCGAAGCTCAACCAATTCTCGGACGTGGCGTGGCTGGATTGGCAATTCATGATAGAGGGGTACAAGGGGGATGTCAAAAACATAAATTACTTCATATCTGTGTTGATCGTCAACCCAGAGACTAGAGCAGTGGCGATGAGAGCACTGCGCACTCGAGGTAAAATTGAGCTAGAAGATTTTCCAGGGCAGACGTTCGAACGGGGGACAGACGAAATGAACGCACTCATGGGTAAGACTTGCGCAGCCTAGCAGTGATACACAAGCCTCCTCGCTTACCAAAGGCTGAGAAGGGTTGGCTGACGTGTGACCAGGCACGCCGAACATGCAAGGTTTCGCATATCTACTGGTTCAGCACAAAGCGCAGCTGGGCAACATGTACATCAAGAAGATCCAAGTCTTCAAGTGCGTGACGATGCGCGAGCCTCCCTGCATCGTCGCGTATGTATCCAAGCCAGACGCCGCCCCAGTGACCAACCCAGGCGAAGGCGAAGGCGAAGTCGTCAGACGGGACGGAGGCCGTAACGTGGCGCGTATGCATAAGCTCTTCGCGAAGCTGTGAAATGTCAGTTACTTCGAGTTGATCCATAGGACATTAGATGGCAGCTAGATATATGGCGAGACGTAATATATGACAGAGATTCCTGTGTTCAGACAGACGCTGGTCTTGAAGGCGTTTGTGTGTAGCTTGCTCGTTCATAAGGATGCCGTAGTTTCAACAGTTCTGTCCATCTCGACCATCAATCTTTCAATGCTCGTCAATAAAACTAGTTTATAATTAATCTCGCGTTGACGCGTGGGAGGGGTGTCGGGAGTGAAGGAGAAGGCAACTTTGGGACCCTGAGTTCAGCCCTACCAAAAAAGTCTTGAGCCCCGCCACATGATTCCACCCGACCCCGCGACGCGCTCAACCACGACATCGACGCGCAAAATGGAACACGACAGAGCTGCGACCAACTTGGGGCCCGATGCCGAGCAGGGCATGCCAGAAGAGGCTGTGCCCGTGCAGAAACAACCGAAGCGACGTTTTGTGGGCAGGAAGACGGCGGAAAAGGCGGGCGAGCAGCAAGCGGATCCCAATGCCAACATTGAGGATTCCAGCGCGATACAAGGTGTGAGGAGCCCATACACGGAATATTTTTAATACTTCTAGCTAACAGTCATCCAAGTTGCCCAGCCTCGACGTACCGCTCGTGTTTTGAACGCGATCCCCGATGACATTCTCCACGACCAGGAGATCAACGACGCCATCGCCCTCCTGCCTCCAAACTACAGCTTCGAGATCCACAAATGTATACATCGCATACGGACATCAGGCGCCAAGTCGATAGCCCTGCAATTCCCAGAGGGCCTGCTGCTGTTCGCGACGACTATATCCGATATCCTGACGCGATTCTGCCCCGGCACTTCGACGCTGATAATGGGTGATGTCACATACGGCGCCTGCTGCATAGATGATTACACTGCAAGAGCGTTGGGATGCGACCTTCTGATACACTATGCGCACAGCTGTCTGATACCGGTAGCTGTAACGAAGATCGCAACACTGTACATCTTCGTCTCCATCAGTATCGATACCCAACACCTGATCAACACCATCACCGAGAACTTCCCCGTGGGAAAGACAATCGCGTTAGTTGGCACCATCCAGTTCAACGCTACAATACATGGCATCGTGCCGATACTACGAAAGGAAGGATACAACCCGTTTGTGCCACAGATCGCGCCTCTATCCAAGGGCGAGATTCTAGGATGCACGTCACCGTCGATGGCCATTAAGCCAGGCCAACTCAATGCGCGAGGCAAAGAGGAGGAAGTACCAGACATGATACTATATCTTGGCGACGGACGCTTCCACCTCGAGAGCGCTATGATCGCCAATCCACATATACCTGCGTACCGCTATGACCCATACTCGCGGCGACTTACACACGAGACATATGAACATGATTCACTATACGATTTACGACGCACTGCCATTCTCACAGCTAGAAAGGCTCGCACATGGGGCGTTATCCTCGGTTCGCTAGGACGGCAAGGAAACCCACATACACTGACGCTCATCGAGAACGAGCTGGCACGCCAAGGCATCAAATGTGTAAATCTGCTCATGTCCGAGATCTTCCCCGGCAAACTGGCAATGATGTCCGATGTGGAGGCTTGGGTACAGATCGCATGTCCTAGATTGAGCATTGACTGGGGCTACGCATTTCCCAGGCCATTGCTCAGTCCGTATGAGGCGCTCGTCACGCTTGGAGTAAGAGATGCGCCTTGGTTGGAGGAAGACGACACAGTGAGGAGAGTTGAGGCCAAGGACAGAAAGAACCTCTATCCTATGGACTTTTACGCAAAAGAGGGCTTGGGACGGACCACGGTAGATCACGTGAAAGCTGCCGAAGTAACAGTCAGGGCTTGAGGAACTACAAAGCGTGCATTGTTTTGGCGTCTTTTTCTGCTAGTTTACACTAAATTCGCATTATTGCGTGGCGCTACTTACTACTTCGACTCATTCGCGTCTCTACGTGCGGACGGGTAGTTGGGATGAGCAATGGCTGCCTGCCGCTTGCTCTCCTCTTTCACTGCGACGGCATCAAAGGAGCATTTCCCGCTAGCAAAAACAAAAGCACGGACATTCGCGATATCACCGTTAGGCTCCCATCTTGCCCGATTGCTCGCTATGACACAGTGACCGTTAACCTCGGATCTTCCACGATACTGCGACTAATAGATCCGCAACTCGCTGCTGCTTGACCAGCGCGACCATGTCATCAGCAATATCTCCACCACCCACCATTCAGACCGACACCATACCGTCCAGCATGACTCTACCTCCGGCCACACCGACTCCTCTGAAGCGGAAGAAATCGGTCAACTCCTCTCCTCCTCGGGAGTCTCCGAAGAGACCGCGACTAGACTCACAAAGACCGTCCACCGATGAGACCCTACGCTCTACAAAGCACTATGCCGTGTACTCCCACAACCTCCTCGAAGAACCAAGCATCGCCAGACCCCAGCTCCTCAGCGCATCCCCCGTCTTCGAGACCACGCAGAAAGCCATGCGGGACCACGCTACCAAAGAGATCGAAGCGAACGTCCAATGGGGAGGAACAAAAGAGCTCAGCACCAATCGCCTGTACGAGATCCTGAATAGCAAGAACCATGTCGTTCTACGCTACGAAATGGACATAGTCTTCCCCGCCGGTGAAGACGCGGATGGTGTGAAGCTTTGGACCCGTGCGAGCGAGCTGGACGCTTTGCCAGTGCAGTATGGCCTATGTGTTGAGTATCTCAATGACAATTACGAAGACAAAGAAGAGACTGAGCGCTCCCTGGTCGTCACTTTTGGTAGTCTAGGCGAGGCTAAACACGCCATGAAGAAGTCGGCGGCGGCGTACATTGGCAGCTCCAGCGGAATCAGAGTGTCTGAGAGGCGGATTGAGATGGTAGGAGAGGAGGGAGAAGTTCTTCGACGGTACAAGATTGAAGAGGGGAGGAGAGACGCACAGGGTAGGTTTGTGAAAGAAGAAGACTTGTGTCTTGAGCTGAGCGGAGCAGAAGCGACATTACCTGCCGGCCTTCCACCCGCGCCCGAGGATGTGGAGTCGTCTGCACCGCCATCTCCTCAGCCGATTACTGCTCCTGCCATTACGGCAGTCGTACGCCAAGCTATACCAGAAGTCGCATCAAACAGTGCCGCTCCCGCAACCCCCGAACCAGAAGCTGCTCAAGGCACTCGCCGCCAATCTGCTCGGATTAAAGTTGAGACTCAAGCTGCTAAAAATATGAAGGAAGAACAACTTGAGATCAAGGCCGACAATGAGACTCAGTCCAAACCAAAGGCTCCTGTCAAACCAAAGGCTCCAGCTAAGCCGAAAGCCGCAGCCAAACCGAAAACCCCAGCTAAATCCAAGACCAAAACCCCAGCTCAAGATCCAGTCGATACAACCTCTCACTGCACCTGTCGCGGCCTTGACGATGGCAGCTTGATGATCGGCTGCGACAATGACGCTTGTCCGATCGGATGGTATCATGGACGTTGTATCGGCATCTCCAAGCCGATTCCGAAGAATAAAGAATGGTACTGTGCGATGTGTACGAAAGAGATGGAGAACAACAAGGATGCGGGTGTTGAAACGGCACGTGCGAAGACGCCTGTGAAGAAGAGAGGCGCAGGCGGTAATGCGAAGGCGAAGGCGAGGAAGAGGAAGTAGGGGTAGGTGGATTGATGTGAAAGTTGGCTGAAGGGACTGTGGAATTGTGCGCTGATTGGCATAGTCGTCCTGGGGCTTGTCAGTATGTATGATAATGTAAATAGACGGTCTTACCGTTCACGTTCGAACTCCAATGACATTCTCCTGTT
>Ga0265797_10003658_pt1 | contig 24444 bp, 25 predicted proteins | sample P2T30metagenome_FD_192433 | JGI IMG/M metagenome (GOLD analysis project Ga0265797, IMG submission 192433) | Plant litter microbial communities from East Loma Ridge, Irvine, California - P2 T30 | ecosystem: Environmental > Terrestrial > Plant litter > Unclassified | place: USA: California... | reverse complement strand
CACCCCCGTAACCGCGTGACACCCCAGGTCGCGACCTGGGGTGTCACGCGGTTCCTGGGGTGCGAGCGAGCGGGCGGGCGCGCAGGTGCGCGCCGCCGCGGGCGGGGCCGGAGGCGCTGGGCACGCCCGGCGGACGCGCGCCGACCGCGCGGGCAGACTCGCACCCATGCACGACGACACCGCCTTCGTCGAGGCGCGCACCGCCCGCTTCGTCCGTGACCGGCTCGCCCCTGCCCTGTACCGGCGCTCGACGCCGCTCGAGCTGACCCGGTGGGAGGCGCCCGGCGAGCCCGTCCCGTTCGCCGAGGCCGTCGGTCGGTCGTACGAGCCGTTCGGGCCCGGGCAGTCGTGGAGCCGCCCCTGGGGCACCACCTGGATCCACGTCACCGGCGAGGTGCCCGACGGGTGGGGCGTCGACCCGGCGACGTCGCTCGAGGTGGTCGTCGACCTCGGCTTCACGCTGCGGAACGCGGGCTTCCAGGCCGAGGGGCTCGTGCGGCGGCCCGACGGCACCGTCGTCAAGGCCGTCGAACCGTACAACTCGGCGGTGCCGCTGGCGGCGACCGGCCAGGGCACCGCGCCCGGCAGTCGCGTCGACCTCTTCGTGGAGGCCGCGTCGAACCCCGACATCGGCGGCGACGACTTCCACGGCGTGACGCCGCTCGGCGACCCGGCGACCGCGGGCGAGGACCCGGTCTACACCCTGCGCCGCCTCGACCTCGCCGAGCTCGACCGCACCGTGTGGGAGCTCGACCGCGACGTGTGGACGCTCCGCGGCCTGCTCGGCACGCTCGACGCGTCGTCCCCGCGCCGGGCGGCCGTCGTGCGCGCCCTCGACCGGATGTGCGACGTCGTCGACCACGACGACGTCTCCGGCACGGCGCAGCTCGGCCGTGACGAGCTGGCCGCCGTGCTCGCCTCGCCCGCGGTGGCGAGCGCCCACCGGGTGACCGCCGTCGGGCACGCGCACATCGACTCGGCGTGGCTGTGGCCGGTCCGCGAGACGCGCCGCAAGGTGGCCCGCACCTTCTCGAACGTGCTGCAGCTCATGGACGACGACCCGGACCTCGTGTTCGCGGCGTCGAGCGCGCAGCAGTACGCCTGGCTCAAGGACGACCACCCGGACCTCTTCGAGCGGCTCCGGCAGCGGGTCGCGGAGGGCCGCTTCGTGCCCGTCGGCGGCATGTGGGTCGAGTCGGACACGAACATGCCCGGCGGTGAGGCCCTCGCCCGCCAGTTCGTCGCCGGGGCGGGCTTCTTCCTGCGCGAGTTCGGGGTCGAGTCCGACGTGGTCTGGCTGCCGGACTCGTTCGGCTTCACGGCGGCGATGCCGCAGATCGCCCGGGCGGCGGGCCTGTCGTCGTTCTTCACGCAGAAGACGTCGTGGAACGAGACGGACCGCATGCCGCACCACACGTTCCTCTGGGAGGGCCTCGACGGCAGTCGGGTGCTCACGCACTTCCCGCCGGTCGACACGTACAACAGCGACCTCTCGCCGCGTGAGCTCGACCACGCGGAGCGCGGGCACACCGAGAAGGGCACCTCGAACGCGTCGGTGGTCCCCTTCGGTTGGGGCGACGGCGGCGGCGGGCCGACCCGCGAGATGCTGGCCGCCGGGCACCGCGCCCGGGACCTCGAGGGCTCGCCCACGGTGCGCTTCGGCACGCCTGAGCAGTTCTACGCCGAGGCGCGCGCGGAGCTCGTCGACCCGGCCGTGTGGTCCGGCGAGATGTACCTGGAGTTCCACCGGGGCACCTACACGTCGCAGGCGCGCACGAAGCAGGGCAACCGGCGCAGCGAGCACCTGCTCCGCGAGGCCGAGCTGTGGTGCGCCCAGGCAGCCGTCCGCGGTCTCGTCGCGTACCCGTACGAGCAGCTCGAGCGGGCCTGGCACACCGTGCTGCTGCTGCAGTTCCACGACGTCCTGCCCGGGTCGAGCATCGCCTGGGTGCACCAGGAGGCCGAGCGCGCCCACGCCGAGGTCGCCCGTGAGCTCGGCGACCTCGGCGCGGCGGCGCAGCGGGCGCTCGCGGGGGAGGGCGACCGCGAGGTCGTCTTCAACGCGGCGCCGGTCGCGGCGTCCGGGATCGGCGCGTTCGCGGCGGCGGTCGTCGACGCGGCGGGTGCGGGGCCGGAGGCGCGGGTGCGGCAGGGCGCGGAGCCCGCGTCCGCACCGGGCGCGCCCGGCGCCTCCGGCCCCGGCCCCGACGCCGACGCCGAGGCCGACGCCGGCCCCGACGCCGACGCCGACGCCGACGGCACGGTCCTCGACAACGGCCTCGTGCGGGCGACGTTCGACGCGGACGGCCTCGTCGCCTCGCTCGTGGACCTCGCCTCGGGCCGTGAGCTGGTCGCGCCGGGGGAGCGGCTGGGCCTGCTGCAGCTGTTCCGGGACGCCCCGAACCAGTGGGACGCGTGGGACCTCGACCTCAGCTACCGCAAGGTGCGGCGCGACCTGACCGACGCCGGGTCCGTCGAACGGGACGGTGACGCGCTCGTCGTCACCCGCGGCACCGGCCGGTCCACGATCGTGCAGCGCTGGTGGCTCGACCCGCACGCACCCGAGCTGCACGTCGAGACCGACGTCGACTGGCACGAGTCGCAGAAGCTGCTGAAGTTCGCGTTCCCCCTCGACGTGCACGCCGACCGGGCGACGAGCGAGGTGCAGTTCGGGCACGTGCACCGGCCGACGCACGCGAACACGTCGTGGGACCACGCCCGCTTCGAGACGGTCGCGCACCGCTGGGTGCACGTCGCGGAGCCCGGCTTCGGCGTCGCGGTCGCGAACGACTCCACCTACGGCCACGACGTCACGCGCACGACGCGCGACGACGGCGGGACGACGACGCTCGTGCGCCAGTCGCTGCTGCGCGCGCCGACCTTCCCCGACCCGCACGCCGACCAGGGGCGGCACGTGGTGCGCAGCGTCGTGCGCGTGGCGCCGGACGTGCTCGACGCCGTGGGCACCGGTTACCGCGTGAACCTGCCGCTGCGCACCGTGCGCGGGGCGGCAGGGGTCGTCCCGCTCGTGGCGTCGTCGTCGCCCGCGGTCGTCGTGGAGGCGGTGAAGCTGGCGGAGGACCGCTCCGGCGACCTCGTCGTGCGGCTCTACGAGGCGCGCGGCGGTCGGGCGGCGACGACGGTCACCGTCGACCCGGACGCGCGGCCCGGCGACGCCTGGCGCACCGACCTGCTCGAGCGGCCGCTCGACGACGACCGTCGGGCGCCGGTCGACGACGGCGTCGACCTCGTGCTGCGTCCCTTCGAGATCGTCACCCTGCGGGTCGCGCTCGGCTGACGCGTGCGTGCGCCCGCGCGTCGAGCAGCCACGCGCGCGCCGCGCCGGCGCCGCCACACCCCAGGAACGTCACCGCACCCCAGGCCGCGACCTGGGGTGCGGTGAGGTCCCTGGGGTGTCGGCGATGGTGGCCGGCGGAGTGCGCGGGGCCGGAGGCGCGGGCGGGCCCGGCGGGCCGGCTCACCCGGGCAGGGTGGGCGCGCCCGACGGGGCGCGTCAGTCCGGCAGGCCCAGTGCCCCCGTCGGCAGCAGCGCGTGCACGCCCCAGGTGCCGTTGGCGACCTGCGTCACGCGCAGGTCGACGGCGGCGCTCGAGAAGGCGAGGGCCGTGGCACGGTCCACGTCGAGCAGGGCCGACAGCCAGCCGACCATGGCGTCGAGCGCGTCGCCGGTGGCCTCGTCGAGGTCCTCCGAGAAGCCGAACGTGACGCGTCCGGCCGGGGTCTCCGCGTGCACGCCGGGCACGGGGCGCGGGCCCGCCAGGTCGACGCGGACCGTGCTCGTCATCGCGCACTCCACCGCGGTGCCGCCGGACTCGCCGTCCCCCTGGGCCGCGTGGCCGTCGCCGAGGTAGAGCAGCGCCTCCGGCACCTGCACGGGCAGGTACAGCGTCGACCCGGCCACGAGCTCGCGGCAGTCGACGTTGCCACCCGCGTCCGCGCGCGGCGGGATCGTCGAGTGCGGACCGGCCTCGGCGGGCGCGACGCCGGTGACCCCGAGGAACGGCGCGAGCGGCACGCTCGGTCCCCGCGACTCGACGGCGCGGCCGGCGCCGACGTCGACCTCCCAGAGCAGCCAGGCGGGCTCGACGTCGACGAGGCCGAGGCGTCGGGCGACGGGCGTGTCCCGGCCGCCGGCGACGGTCCAGCCCCAGTCGCCGGGGACCAGCTCCTCGAGGGTCACCGCGAGCACGTCGCCCGGTCGGGCGCCCCGGACGCCGACCGGGCCGGTGAGGCAGTGTCCGCGCCGGTCGGGCAGCAGCAGGGGACGCACCTCGCCGGGCGTGCGCTGGCGCTCGAGGTGGCCGGAGGCGTCGAGGCTCGACACGACGACGACGTCGCCCGGGTCGACCGTGAGGACGGGGGCGTGCGACCGGTCGTAGTGGTCGGTCGCGGTGTCGGTGGTGACGTCGAGCACGTGGCGGGTCATCTCCCGAGCCTACGAGGGGCGCGTCCGGTGGCCGCCGCGGGCACGCGACGGCCGGGAGTAGCGTCGCGCGAGCCGCGGTGCGGTCCGGACCGGTCGGGACCAGTCGGCCCGCGCCTCCGGTACCGTGGACGACGTCCGCGCCACCGCGCGCCGCCACCGTCCCGCCGAAGGAGACCCCGTGGAGATCATCGTCCTGCCCGACGCCGCCGAGGTCGGCCGCGTCGCCGCCGCCAAGGTCGCGTCCGTCGCCCGACGCCGCGAGGACCCCGTGCTGGGCCTCGCCACCGGCTCGTCGCCCACCGCCATCTACGCCGAGCTCGCCGCCGAGGTCGCCGCCGGACGGCTCGACCTCCGCCGTGCGCGCGGCTTCGCGCTCGACGAGTACGTCGGCATCCCGCTCGAGCACCCCGAGAGCTACGCCTCCGTCATCGCCCGCGACGTCGTCGGCCCGCTCGGCATGGACCCGGCGCTCGTCCGCGTGCCCGACGGCCGCGCCGCCGACCTCGAGGCCGCGGCCGTCGAGTACGACGAGGCCATCCGCGCCGCGGGTGGCGTGGACGTGCAGATCCTCGGCATCGGGGCCAACGGGCACATCGGCTTCAACGAGCCCACGTCGTCGCTCGCGTCGCGCACCCGCATCAAGACGCTCGCCCCCCGGACCCGCGAGGACAACGCCCGCTTCTTCGACTCCGTCGACGACGTCCCCACCCACTGCCTCACCCAGGGGCTCGGCACCATCATGGAGGCCCGTGAGGTCGTGCTCGTCGCCCAGGGCGAGGCGAAGGCCGAGGCGGTCGCCGGGGCCGTCGAGGGACCCGTGTCGAGCGCCGTGCCGGGCAGCGTGCTGCAGTTCCACCCGCACGCCACCGTCGTCGTCGACGAGGCCGCCGCGTCGCGCCTGCGGCTCGTCGACTACTACCGGCACACCTACGCCCACAAGCCCGCCTGGCAGCGCTTCGCCTGAGCCGTCCCCGCCGAGCCCCGGAGGACTACCGTCGGAGGCCCTGCCGAGCGACCCCCAGAGGAGCCCCCGTGTTCGAAGCCGCCACCATCCGTGACTGGATCGGCATGCCCGTCGTCGACCCCTCGGGCGACAAGATCGGCACGCTCGAGAGCATCTACTACGACACCGCGAGCGACCTGCCCGCGTTCGCGACGGTGAGCGTCGGCCTCCTCGGCCGCACGAAGCTCGTCTTCGCACCGCTGGACGGTGCCACCGTCGCCCCCAAGCACCTCACCGTGCAGTACGAGAAGAAGGTCGTCCGGGACGCCCCGTACATCGAGTCGGACGGCGAGCTCGAGGCGTCGCGCGAGGCCGACCTGTACCGCCACTACAACTTCGTCTACGAGCAGGGCGCGGGCGGCGAGCGCAAGCTCGGCCGCCGCTGAGGCGTCCCGACCCGCAGCGCCCAGGGCCCCGTCGACCTCGGTCGGCGGGGCCCTGCCGTGTCCGGAGGCACGCCCCGCCACCCGCGGTCGGGCGGCGTCGGGCTCACCCCGGCCCGCGCCTCCGGCCCTGCGCGCCCGGCCCTGCGCGCCCGGCTGCGCCTCTGCGCGCCCGGCCGCGGCCCTGTGCGCCCGACCGGGGCGCCGTGCCGTCAGCCGGCGACGAGCCGGTCGTAGAGGGCGTCGACCTCGGGGTCGACGACGCGGCGGGCCGGGTCGGCGTCGTACCAGGCGAGGATGCGGCGGGCGCCCTCGGCGAAGGGCACCTGGGGCTGCCAGTCGGGGGCGAGCGCCCGCACCCGGGAGGTGTCGAAGACGGCGGGGTGGCTGCGGTCCCCGCGCAGGTCGGCGTCCCACGCGGGGACGGCCTCGACGAGGTCGTGGGTGGTGCGGTGCACGACCCGCAGCGAGTCGCCGACGCCGGCGGCCTCGGCGAGGCAGTGGGCGATGTGGTTCCAGGTGAGCGGCTCGGGCGCCATGATGTGGAACGCCTCGCCGATCGCGTCCGGGTGCCCGAGCAGCTCGACGAAGGCGCGCGCGAAGTCGTCCGACCAGGTGAGCGCCCACATCGAGGTGCCGTCGCCGTGCAGCACGACGGGTTCGCCGCGGCGCATGCGGTCGACCACGGTCCACCCGCCGAGCAGGGGCACGTGCGTGCGGTCGTAGGTGTGCGACGGGCGGACGACCGTGGCGCGGACCCGCCCGGCGAGGTGCTCGTCGCGGAGCAGGCGCTCGCAGGCGATCTTGTCGCGGGCGTACTGCGACCACGGGTTGTGCAGCGGCGTCGACTCCGTGATCGGCAGCGCCGACGGGGGCTTCTGGTACGCCGACGCCGAGCCGAGGAACACGTACTGGTCGCACGCGTCGCCCACCACGCCCAGGGTCGACGCGAGCTGCTCCGGCGTGTAGCTGAGCACGTCGACGACGACGTCGAACCGGCGGCCGGAGAGCGCCGCGGCGAGCGCGGACCGGTCGCGCACGTCGGCGACGAGCGTCTCGACCTCGTCGGGCAGCGGGCGGGTCGTCGTCGTCCCGCGGTTGAGGACGGTCACCGTCGTCCCGCGCCGCACGGCCTCGTGGACGACGGACGCGCTGATCTGACCGGTGCCACCGATCACGAGGAGGGACTTCGTCGTCATCGCACCACTGTGCACCCGATCGGGGGGTGGTGGACCGATCCGTCACACGCTGTTCACGGGACGCCGGGGATCCTCCCGGGCCCCGCCCAGCCGTCGCCGGTGCCGTCCCCCGGTCGCATGTCCGCCCCGGCATGGGACGGGGAGCATGATCGACGGATGCACCCGAGCAGCCCCGACGGTCCCGCCGCCCCCGCCGCCCCGGCCGAGGGGGCCGCGACCGCCGCCTTCCGCGCCGCCCGCGACCTCCTCCTCGACGACTCGCACGACCTCGACGCCGCCCGCGCCGCGTTCCGCTGGCCCGACGTCGGCCCGCACTTCAACTGGGCCGTCGACTGGTTCGACGTGGTCGCGCGCGACAACGACGCCACCGCCCTCTGGATCACCCACGACGACGAGCGTCCCGACGACGTCGTCAGCTTCGACCGGATGCGCCGACGGAGCGACCAGGTCGCGAGCTGGTTGCACGACCTCGGGGTGCGGCAGGGCGACCACGTCGCCCTCGTGCTCGGCAACCAGGTGGAGCTGTGGGAGGCGATGCTCGCCGTCATGAAGCTCGGCGCCGTGATCCTGCCCACGTCCACCGCCCTCGGCACCGACGACCTCGCCGACCGCGTCGAGCGCGGCCGGGTGCGGCACGTCGTCGCCGTCGCGGACGACGCGCCGCTCGTCGACGCCGTCCCCGGCATCGGGTCCGTGACGCGCATCGCCGTCGGCACCGTGGCGGGGGCCGGAGGCGCGGCGACCGTCCCGGCGGGCTGGGCCGACTGGGCGGACTCGCACCGCGCCTCCGGCCCCCGCCCCGAGGTGACGGTGTCGACCGACGACCCGTGCCTCGTGTACTTCACGTCGGGGACCACGAGTCGGCCCAAGATGGTCGTCCACACCCACGCCTCGTACCCGGTGGGGCACCTCACGACCACGTACTGGCTGGGCGTCCGGCCCGGCGACGTGCACATGACGATCTCGTCGCCCGGGTGGGGCAAGCACGCGTGGAGCTGCTTCTTCGCGCCGTGGACGGCCGAGGCGACGGTCTTCGTGCACGACCACGCCCGGTTCCGACCGGCCGTGCTGCGGGAGCACCTCGACCGCGCCGCCGTCACGTCGTTCTGCGCACCGCCCACCGTGTGGCGGATGCTCATCCAGTCGTCGCTCGGCGAGAGGCCCGTCGCCCTGCGCGAGGCGCTCTCGGCGGGCGAGCCGCTCAACCCCGAGGTCATCGCGCGCGTGCAGGGCTCCTGGGGCCTCGGCATCCGCGACGGCTACGGGCAGACCGAGACCACCGCGATCGTCGCCAACGCGCCCGGCGCCACCGTGCGCGCGGGCTCGATGGGGCGGCCCCTGCCCGGCGTGGAGGTCGTGCTCGTCGACCCGGTCACCGGGCACCGGGGCGACGAGGGCGAGGTGTGCCTCGACCTCACGGTGCGGCCCGTGAACCTCATGCGCGGCTACCTCGGCGACGACGAGCGCACCGCCGCCGCGGTGCGCGACGGCCTCTTCCACACCGGGGACGTCGCCGTCCGCGACGCCGACGGCATGATCACCTTCGTGGGCCGCACCGACGACGTGTTCAAGTCGAGCGACTTCAAGGTGTCGCCGTTCGAGGTCGAGAGCGTGCTCATCGGGCACCCGGCCGTCGCCGAGTCCGCCGTCGTGCCCGCCCCGGACGACGTGCGGCTCGCCGTCGTCAAGGCGTACGTGGCGCTCGCCGACGGCTGGTCGCCCGACGAGGCCACCGCCCGCGCGGTCCTCGAGCACGCCCGCGAGCACCTGCCGCGCTACAGCAGGGTGCGCCGGGTGGAGTTCGCCGAGCTGCCGAAGACGATCTCGGGCAAGATCCGTCGCGTCGAGCTGCGGCAGCGAGAGGAGGACGCGGCCGCCCCGGGCGCCCCCGCCCGCCGGGACGGCGAGTGGCGCGAGGAGGACTTCCGCGAGGCGCGCTAGCGACCGTCGACGAGCTCGCGGCCGTCCGCCCAGACGCGAGCGACGTGCCAGTCGTCGGTCCACGCGACGAGGTCGGCGACGTGCCCGGGTGCGACCAGGCCGAGGCGCCCCTCGTCGCCGAGCACGCGGGCCGGCGTGAGGGTGAGCGCGGCCACGGCGGCGACCGGGTCCTGGCCCGCGCCCGTGAGGGCGAGCCGCAGGGCGGCGTCCTGGGTGAGCGTCGACCCGGCGATGGTGTCGGTGCCGGTCACGCGCGCGACCCCGTCGAGGACCGTGACCGGCAGTGCGCCGAGCAGGTGCTCGCCGTCGCCGGTGCCCGTGGCGCTCATCGCGTCGGTGACGAGCGCGATCCGGCCGGGAGCCGCGGCGAAGAGGATCCGGGCCACCTCGGGGTGCACGTGCACCCCGTCGAGGATCAGCTCGAGCGTCACCCGCTCGTCGCTGAGCGCCGCGACGACCGGGCCCGGCTCGCGGTGGCCGATGCCGCCGATCGCGTTGAGCGCGTGCGTGACGAGGGACGCGCCCCGGTCGAAGGCGGCGCGGGCGAGGGCGTGGTCGGCGGTCGTGTGCCCCACGGCCACGACGACGCCCGCCGCGACGAGACGCTCGACGGCGTCGAGGGCGCCCGGCAGTTCGGGGGCGATCGTCACCTGGCGCACCACGTCGGCCCCGGAGTCGCCCCCCGCCCCCGGCAGGACGCCCAGCAGGGCGTCGAGCACGTCGGGCACGGGGTGCGCGAGCGCGCCCTCGGCGTGCGCGCCCTTGCGCTCGGGCGCGAGGAACGGCCCCTCGAGGTGGGCGCCGAGCACCAGCGGGTCCTCGTCGCGGAGCTCCGCGACCGTCGTCAACGACCGCCGCAGGGCCTCGACGGGAGCGGCGACGAGGCTGAGCACCGAGCGGGTCGTGCCGTGCGCGCGGTGCACGGCGAGCGCCCGGCGGAGTGCGGCGGCGTCGCCGTCGTAGGACGCGCCTCCGGCCCCGTGCGCGTGCAGGTCGACGAGGCCGGGCGTGAGGCGCGCACCGGCGAGGTCGACGACGTCGTCGGCCGCGGGGGGCACGTCGGCGGGCGTGGTGCCGGCGCCGCTGGTGCTGCCCGTGGCGACGATGCGGTCGCCGTCGACGAGCACCCAGGCGCCCTCGACCTCGCCGAGCGCGTGGACGAGGTGCGCGTCGCGGAAGAGGACGGTCACCGGAACACGATCGTGCGGGCGCCGTCGAGCAGCACGCGGCTCTCGGCGAACCAGCGGACCGCCTGGGTCAGGGTGCGGCTCTCTTCGTCCTGCCCGATCGCGACGAGCTCGGACGGGCTGCGCGTGTGGTCGACGCGGACGACGTTCTGCTCGATGATCGGCCCCTCGTCGAGGTCGCTCGTCACGAAGTGGGCGGTCGCGCCGATCAGCTTCACCCCGCGGGCGTGCGCCTGGCGGTACGGGTTCGCCCCCTTGAACCCGGGCAGGAACGAGTGGTGGATGTTGATCGTGCGCCCCTCGAGCGCCGCGCAGAGCTCGGGGCTGAGGATCTGCATGTACCGGGCGAGGACGACGAGCTCGACGTCGTAGCGGTCGACGACCTGCAGCACGCGCTGCTCGAACCGGGCCTTGTCGTCGGGGCCGACGACCGCGTGGTGCTCGAACGGCACCCCGTAGAACTCGGCCAGGCCGCCCAGGTCGGGGTGGTTCGCCATGACGAGGGGGATCTCGACGGGCAGCTGCCCGGCGCGCTGCCGGAACAGCAGGTCGTTGAGGCAGTGCCCCGCCTTGCTCGCGAGCACGAGCGTGCGCAGCGGGCGCCCGACGACGTCGAGCTTCCACTGCATGTCGTACCGCTCGGCCACGGGCGCGAGGACGCTCTCGAACGACGCCCGGTCGGCGGGCGCCTCGACCTGGAGGCGCATGAAGAAGGTGCCCGTGTCGGCGCTCGAGAACTGGGCGGACTCGGTGATGTCGCCGCCCGCCTCGACGACCGCGCCGCTCACCGCGTGCACGATGCCGGGGGAGTCGGGGCAGACGAGCGTCAGCGTCCAGTGCGTGCTGGCGGGAGCGGTGGGGGTGCTGTCGGTCACGCGCCCCAGGGTAGTGCGGTGGTCCCGCGGTGACGGCCGGAGGCGCGGGTCCCCGGGGACGGGACCCGCGCCTCCGGCACGGTGGAGGACGGGTGGCGACCCGTCCGCCTCGGCTACTCGCCCAAGCCGGGCTGCACGTCCGTGTCGGTCGCGGTGACGCGCTCGGCCTTCGCGAGGTTGGCGACGAGCTCGCTGCGCGTCTGCGCGACCACGTAGGCCGGCTGGTCGCGCTCGACGCGCCAGCTGTCGGCGAGCGGGCCCACGTTCACCGTGTCGAAGCCCAGCTCGTCGTAGAGGCGCTGCACGTGCTCGGCGGCCTCCTCGAAGTCGCTCGACGTCGCCAGGGCGCGGCGCCCCTCGGTGCCCGCGGGCTTGCCGTCGGTGGTGATGTCCTTCGCCATGATGTGGTTGAAGCCCTTGGCGACCTTGCTCGTCGGCAGGTGGCGCTGCAGCATCTGCGAGACGGTGTCGACACCGGCGTCGAGGGCGGCGATGTGCCCGTCACGCTCGAAGTAGTAGTTGTTCGTGTCGATGACGATCTTGCCGGCGAGCGGCTCGACCGGGACCTCGTCCACGGCCTTCAGCGGGACCGTCACGACGACGACCTCGCCGGCCTCGGCGGCCTCCTGCGCGGTGGCGGCGCGTGCCTTCTCGCCCAGGTCGGACACGAGGTCCGAGAGCGTCTCGGGCCCGCGCGAGTTGCTGATGACGACGTCGTGGCCGGCGGCGATGACCGCGCGCGCGACCTGGCTGCCGATGTTGCCTGCTCCGATGATTCCGTAGGTGGTCATGCGGACGAGCCAACGCCCCAGGGGTGCTCCGGCGCTCGTCCTCACAGGACGCTCCGAGCCGCCGTCCAGGGCGTAGCCTCGGCCCCATGACGAGCGACGACCGGACGAGGACCGACGAGATGACCGCCGACGAGAAGCGGCACGACCAGCTCACCAGGGCCCCGAAGTCGGACGAGTCCGACGCCGCGCCCCGCATCACCACCGAGCAGCGCGGCGACGGCGTCACGCGGATCGACGTCGCCGACACCGCGAAGGTGCGCCCCGGGCGCAGCGACGAGGGGGCGCACCGGTGACCGTCGTCGCGCAGGTCGTCGTCGCCCTCGCGGGCCTGCTGCACGTCGTCATCTTCGTGCTCGAGAGCGTGCTGTGGACCCGCCCGTCGACCTGGCGGCGGTTCGGCCTCGCCTCGCAGGCGGACGCCGACACGACGCGGCCGATGGCGTTCAACCAGGGGTTCTACAACCTGTTCCTCGCCGTCGGGGCGCTGCTCGGAGCCGTCCTGCTCGGGGCGGACGGCGCGACCGGCACCGTCGGGGCGACCCTCGCCGTGGCGAGCTGCGGGTCGATGGCGCTCGCGGCGGTCGTGCTCGCCGTCGGGGGCGCGAAGTACCTGCGGCCCGCGGCGGTGCAGTTCGTGCCGTCGGCGCTCGCCGTCGTGCTCACGCTGCTCGCGGTGGCCTGACCGGCCCGGCGGACGGACCGTGCGGCGGTCCGCGCCGCGCCGTGCGGGCGGCCGCGTCGCGCGGCGCGGATCGCGCGGGTCGCCCGCGCGGCCACGGGCTGGCTGCGCCCAGCGCCGCCAGGACCTACCGGATCGTGTACCCGCCGTCGACGTGCAGGTCGGTCCCGTTGACCATCGCGGCCGCGTCGGACGCCAGGAACACGGCCGCGGCGGCGATCTCGTCGGGGACCGCGAAGCGCCCGACGGGGATCTCGTCGCGGTGCCGTCGCCCTGCCTCGTTGTCCCATGCCGCCCGTCCCAGGTCGGTGAGGACGACCGTCGGAGAGAGGGCGTTGACGGTGACGCCGCGGCCGCCCCACTCGAGCGCGAGGCCCCGGGTGAGGCCGAGCACACCGGCCTTCGAGGCGCTGTAGGCGGCGTGCCGGTCGAGGGCGATCGTGCCCGCCTGGGAGCAGAGGTTGACGATGCGTCCCCGGCCCGCCGCGAGCATGCGGCGCCCGACCGCCTGACAGACGAGGAACGTGCCCGTGAGGTTGACGGCGAGCGTGGTCGACCAGGCGCGCGGGGAGAGCGACTCGGCATCGTCGAGGATCGCGACGCCCGCGCTGTTGACGAGCACGTCGACGCCGCCGAGGTGCTCGACGGCCGTGGCGACGGCGCGCTCGACGGCGTCCGGGTCGGACACGTCGCAGGCGACGCCGACCGAGCCGTCACCCAGCTCGGAGGCGGCCCGCGAGGCTGCCCGACCGTCGAGGTCGAGCACGGCGACGCGGGCCCCGCGTGCCACGAAGGCCGCGGCGATCGCCGCGCCGATCCCCGAGGCGCCGCCCGTCACGATCGCGCGACGGCCCTCGAGCGTGAAGGTGAGGTCGACCGGGGCGGTCCCGTCGACCGCGGTCGAGGCGCTCACGCGCAGGCCCCGACGGTCTCGTCCGCGGAGGTGCCGGACCGCTCGGCCTCGAGGGCCCGGATCCGGTCGACCTTGGCGGCGGAGGCGCTCGCGGGGTCGAACTCGTAACCGAGCCACTCCCGGACGAGGCGCCGGGCGAGCTCCGGACCGACCACGCGCTGCCCGAGGCAGAGCACCTGGGCGTCGTTCGAGAGCACGCTGCGCTCCACCGAGAAGGAGTCGTGCGCGGTGACCGCCCGGACGCCGTGGACCTTGTTCGCCGCGATCGCGACGCCGAGCCCGGTGCCGCAGACGAGCAGGGCGCGGTCGGCGGCGCCGTCAGCGACCAGGCGCGCGGCGTGCGCCGCGACGTCGGGGTACGGGGCCTCGCCGCCGTCCTCCACGGCGACGTCGAGCACGGTGGCGACGCGGTCGTCCGCGACGAGGTCGCGGCGCAGCAGTGCCGCGAGGTCGGTGCCGGCGTCGTCGGATCCGACGACGACGCGCAGGGGGCGGGGGCTCATGCGGGGGTCCTTCCGGTGGTGGCGAGCAGGGAGTCGTCGGACACGTCCGCCGTGGCCGCCCGCCGTGCGAGCACCTCGCCGACGGCACCGACCGCGAGGGCGAGGGAGGTCGCACCGGCGTCGGGGGTGCCGAGGCTCTTCTCGGCGAGGGGACGCGCGCGCCCGGTGCGCGGACGGAGCCGGGCCGTCGCGGAGGCGGAGGCCCGGGCGACCGCCGCGGCGGCGGCCCACGCGTCGACGAGCGGCTCACCGCCGTCGAGCTCGCCGCGGAGCGCGCGGAGGAACGGCAGCAGCGCGTCGAGCAGCGTCTTGTCGCCCTCGGAGGCGCGACCGAGGTCGACGATCGCGTCGGCCGCGGCCTGCACGGCCGCCAGCGCGTCGTCGGCCCGGTAGGCGTCGCGGTCGTCGGTGAGCGACGCCCCCGCGGCCTCGAGCGCGGCGCCCCAGAGGACGCCGGAGGTGCCGCCCGCGCGGGCCGCCCAGGCCCGGCCCGCCTGCCCCAGCAGCCACGCGCCTCCGGCGGGGCCCTCGGCGGCGTCAACGCGCTGCACGGCGGCGGTCGTGCCCTTGACCATGCCGCGCCCGTGGTCGCCGTCGCCGGCGACGGCGTCGATGCGGCCGAGCTCGTCCTCGTGCTCGACCATCGTGCGGTGCAGCTCGGCGAGGAGCTCGCGGACGGTCGCCCCGAGGGCCACGGCGGGCGGGGCGGCGAGGGGCGGTTCGTCGAGCGTGGCGGCGTCCGCCGCGGTCGGGGCGGGCACCAGCCCCTCGAGCGCGGAGGAGTGGCGCTGGAAGCCGGGGGAGTCGGCGTCGGCGCACCAGCGGCGCTCGAGCGCCTCGTCGAGCCAGGTCACGGTGAGCGAGACGCCCGCCATGTCGAGGCTCGTGACGAAGGAGCCGACCGCGGGGGCCACGAGCTCGAGCCCCTCGGCACGGAGGCGAGCGGCGACGAGTCCCCAGAGCAGCAGCAGTTCTTCGTGGCCGGTGGCGCCCAGGCCGTTGAGCACGACGGCCGCGCGGTTCCCCGCGGCGTCCGGGCGCTCGGCGAGCACGCGCTCGACGAGCAGGTCGGCGAGTCCGCCGGCCGTCGGGAGGGGGACGTCGGCGATGCCCGGCTCGCCGTGGATGCCGAGCCCGAGACCCAGGTGGCCCGCGGGGACGCGGAACAGCGGCTCGGCCTGCCCGGGGAGCGTGCAGCCCGCGAAGGTGACGCCGAGGGTGCGGGTCGCGGCGACCGCGTCGCGGCCGGCCCGCTCGACCCCGTCGGCGTCGAGCCCCTCGTCCGCCGCGGCGCCGAGCGCCTTGACGACGGGCAGGAGGCCGGCGATGCCCCGGCGCTCCGTGACGTCGTCCGCGCTGGCGACGTCGTCCGTGACGAGGACGAGCCGGGCGTCGACGCCCTCGCGGCGCAGGCGCTCGACGGCGATGCCGAAGTTCATGACGTCGCCCGCGTACCGGCCCACGCAGAAGACCACGCCGCGCCCCTCGTCGGCCGCCTTGCCGACCGACCACGCGTGGGCGGCCGAGGGGGAGGTGAAGACGTTGCCGACGACGGCGCCGGAGGCGAGGCCCGGCCCGACGAGGCCGTGGAACGCCGGGTAGTGCCCCGAGCCGCCACCCAGGACGACGGCCACCCGCGGGGCGCCGCGACGGTGCGCGACGACGCCGCCGGTCACGCCGGACAGGCGGTCGGCGTGGAGGTCGAGGAACCCGGCCAGCTGGTCCTCGGCGAACTCCTCCGGGTCGCTGCAGATGCTCGTCATCGTCGTCGTCACTCCCTGGTCTCGATGGCCACGACCGTGCGGCCCCGAGCACCGTAGCACGAGGAATGTGCATGAAGAATGTCGGAAGAGGGAGGGGTGAGCAGCGCCGCGCGAGCGGCGCGGGGGAGGAGAGGGGGGTCAGCCCCGACGGCGACGCCGGATGCGGATCGGTCCCTTCGCCGTCGAGGGGTCGACCACCGACCCACGCTGCAGGATCTCGACGTCGCCCGAGGCCACCAGGCGACGAGCGGCACGGCGCACCGGTTCCATCAGCGCGCGCCAGGCGTCCTCGTCGTCGGGGGAGACGGACCGGGCGACGTCCGACGGGCAGATGGTCGCGCCTCCGGCCCGCTGGCCGAGCAGCGAGAGCACGCGGGCCTCGAGGTCGCGGTCCTGCGCGGTGACGCCCCGGGCGCGGCACGCGTCGCTGCAGTACGCCACCTGGTCCCAGTCGTCGGCCCACTTGGCGCGCCACTCGATCCGGCGCCCGCACGAGCGACAGGTCTTCTCGGCCGGCTCCTCGACGGCTGCGCCGCGCTGTCGTCCCACTGGTCCTCCTCAGGCCCCGCGCCGTCCGGGCGGCGCACCGGCCCACGTTGCTCCCTCGACCTGGACGCCGCCCTCGCGTACCATCGACGGTGGTCGGGCGGCGCGCCCGGCCCCGGGCGGGCACGCAGTCCCGCAGTCGGGATCACCACCCTCCCCGACGTGCCCGGCGGCGGACGCACCGCCGCCACGGGGCACGGGGTAGAGGAACGGCGCCCGCCGACACCGAGGCACCACACCCATGACCACCGCACCCGCGCGTCCCGACGCGCCGACCACCGACCGCCGCTTCCCCTGGGCGGGACTGCTCGCCCTCGCGGTCGCCACCTTCCTCTCGATCACCGGTGAGATGGTGCCCACGGGCCTGCTCCCCGAGATGAGCGGCGAGCTCGGCGTCAGCGAGTCCGCGATCGGCCTGCTCGTCAGCGTCTTCGCCTTCACCGTCGTGCTCACGAGCACGAGCCTCACCCACCTCACGCGACGCGTCCCGCGGCACCGGCTCATCGTCGTGCTGCTGCTCGTCCTCGCCCTCAGCGCCGTGCTCTGCGCGCTCGCGCCCACCTACCCGCTGCTCGTCGCCGCGCGCGTCGTCGGTGGACTCGCGCACGGCGTCTTCTGGGCGGTCGGCGGCGCGTACGCCGGGCACCTGGTGCCCCGCGACCAGGTCGGGCGGGCGCTCGCCGTGGCCATGAGCGGGGGCACCCTCGCGTTCGTGCTCGGCGTGCCGCTGAGCACCGCCGTCGGGCAGGCCCTCGGCTGGCGCAGCGCGTTCTGGCTGCTCGCCGGGCTCATGCTCGCGGGGGCGGCGCTCGTCTGGCGGTTCCTGCCGGCCGTGGGCGCGCCTCCGGCCGTCCGTGGCGAGCCGACGGAGCTCACCGAGACCGGTGCGGCGCGCGTCGTCGCGGCCGAGGCGATCGAGTACCGGCACCGTCCGAGGCCCAGCGTGACGGGCGTCGTCATCAGCTGCGTCATCACGGCCGTGTTCATGATCGGCCACTACTCGTTCTACACGTACATCGCGCCGTTCCTGACGCGGCAGTCGGGGGTGCCCGAGGCGGCGCTCAGCCCGGCGCTGTTCGCCTTCGGCATCGCCGGGGCGGCGGGGCTCGGGCTGGTCGGCTGGTTCCTCGGGGCACGCCCCCGGCTCAGCGTCCCGGTCGGCATGGCGGTGACGGCGGCGAGCGTGGCCGCGCTGTGGCTGTTCGAGGGGCAGACGACGCCGTCGATGGTGGCGCTCGTCGTCTGGGGCGTCATGTTCGGTGCGTTGCCGCCGCTGCTGCAGACCCGCATGCTGCAGGTCGCGCCCGACCACATGCGCGACCTCGCGAGCGCGTTCTACACGACCGGCTTCAATACCGGGATCGGCGGAGGGGCCCTCGTCGGCGCCCTCGTCCTCGACGGGGTGGGCCTCGCCGCGCTGCCCCTGCTCTACGTCGTCGTGGCGCTCGTCGTGCTCGTCGTCGTGGTCGTCACGGACCGCTGGCTGGCCGCCCGCTCGCGCCGCGCCGCGTAGCCGGACGGCCGCGGCGGCACCCGCGGCGGCCGCCCGAGTCGGCATGCGGGGCCCGGAGGCGCGCCACGGGCCCGGCAGGACGACCGACGGCCCGCCTCGGCGGGCCCCGGCGACCCTGCCGGGCCCGGAGGTCGTGCTGCTGCTGGTGCGAGGTCAGCGGCGGCGGGGGCGGCGGCCGCCGCGACCCTTCGCCTGACCGCCGTTGCGGTCGCTGAGCAGCTTCGTCACGAGGAACGTGACGATCATCGGGGCGAAGCGGCGGAGCAGGGAAGCCATGGGGGACTCGTCTCGGTGCGGCCCTCGGCGAGGGCGGTCGTACGGGGGGGCCCCAGCCCAGCACCCCTCGCGGCCGTTGTCCGGCTCCCTGCCCCCCGGCGCAGGTCATCCACAGGTGGGCCTCGCTCCGCGGACCGCGCGGCGACGACGTGCCAGGGTGGACGAGCAGCCGGGACGGTTCCGGCTCACGATCCGGGGGGAACGCCATGCGCACCACCACGTCCAGGTCCGTCCTCGCGAGCGCCACGGGTGCGCTCGCCCTCTCGCTGCTGCTCGCCGGCTGCTCGGCCGGGGGCTCGGACGAGTCCACGGACGAGGCGACGAGTGCCGCGCCCGAGAGCAGCTCCAGCCCGTCCGCGTCCTCCGACGGCTCCGCCGGGACGGGTGAGCTCGCGCAGCTCTCCTCCTGCGAGGACGCGGCGGAGCGCCTCGGTGACGTCGTCGCCGGCCTGACGCTGCAGCAGGACCAGTCGAGCGTCACCGACGAGGCCGCGACCTGCGCCTGGGTGGGCGACACCAGCGACCCGTCGAACCTCGAGGTGTACGCGCTGCAGCTGCAGCGTCAGGACATCCCCGAGTCGCAGCTGCAGGGGGCCGCGGGTCAGACCGCCGAGCAGTTCGGCGCCCAGGTCGTCGACGACGAGCGGGCCACCGAGCTCGGGGGCCAGGCGGTCACCGGCCAGACCGACGTCGCCGGACTCCCGGTCTCCATCGGCGGCGTCGCGATCCCCACGGGCTTCGTCGTCTTCACCGCGACGGGCACCGGTGCCGCGTCGTTCACGCCCGAGCAGGCGCTCGACGCCTCCTTCACCCTGATCGACTGAGGACGGACACCGTGCGCACCACCACGTCGAAGACCGTCCTCGCGAGCGCTACGGGGGCGCTCGCCCTCTCGCTGCTGCTCGCCGGCTGCTCGTCGTCGGGTCCGTCGGACGACCCGACCGACACCTCTGCCGGCACCGACTCGGGCTCGTCGTCCGAGAGCAGCCCCACGGCGTCCACCGCCCCCGAGAAGACCGGGACCGTCAGTCTTCCCGCCTCGTGCGAGCAGGCCGGCGCCGCCCTCGGCGAGCTCGTCGCCGGCCTCACGCTCGACGCGGTCAGCAGCGTCGAGGGGACCGAGGCGAACTGCAGCTGGAGCGACGGCGCCGACCCGGCGACGAGCGTGCAGCGCGTGCTCCTGCTCCTCGAGACGGAGCCGCTCGATGACGCAGAGGCCGACGACCTCGCCTCGTCGACGCTCCCGGGCGGCACCGTCGTCGAGGCCGACGACGAGCGCGTCGACTCCTTCGACGGACGCGCGTTCCTCGTCGACTTCGACGGCGCGCCGATCGGGCAGCAGGGTCTCGGCAGTGCCGCGTTCATCGCCGCGCCGCAGGGGGCCGTCGCCGTCGCGCAGCTGCGGAAGGACGGCAGCGCCCCGGTCGCCACCGAACTCGTGCTCGACACCGCGCTCGAGTTCGTCGACTGAGCTGCAGGGCGGTGGCGTCCCGGGTCGGGGTGCCGCCGCCCCGCCCTCCCTCGCCCGATCTCAGTCGCCCAGCGTCCGGACGAGCAGGTCGGCGACCAGGCGCTGACCCGGGTCGGCGGGATGCAGGCCGTCGGCCGCGAGCAGGTCCTCGAGGCCGTCCTCGGGCAGCGCCTCCTCCAGGCCGACGTAGGCGGAACCGGTCGCGTCGGCGACGCCACGGACGGCGGCCGTGTACTCGGCGAGCGGCCCGGGCAGTGCTGTCGCGACCGACGTGCCGGGCACGAACTCCCCGAGCAGCACGACCGACGGTGACGAGCCGAGCCCCTGCAACGCCTCGACCAGGGTCGTGAGGTCGGCGGCCACCTGCTCGGGGGACCGGCCGGTGGCGGCGTCGTTGATGCCCAGCGACACGGTCACGAGATCCGGCGAGACCGCTTCCGCCCGCGCGACGAGGCCCGGCAGCTCGGCGAGGACCTCCTGCGTCGTCGCTCCGGACCTCGCCGCGTCGACCGTCGTCACGCCGGCCGTGCGGTCCCCGTCGTACGCCGTCAGGCCCTCGAGGGCGACGTCGTCGACGGCGGTGACGGTGACGTCGTGCTCCCCGGGGTCGAGGTCGTCGACGGACGTGACGACCGCGCCCGGGGAGGACGCGCCTCCGGACCCCGCCGTCGTGTCGACGTCGACGGGGTCGCCGTCGTCGACGGTGACCGTCGCGCGCCCGCCGCCGGGCGTCCACCAGAGGTCGAGCCCGTCGCCCGTGACCGGGTACGTGATCGTGGTCCCGGCGGCGAGGTCGAGCGCCCGCTGCCCGAGCGCGGGCGTGGACGTGTCGAGCCGGGCTGACCCGTCGAGCGAGGACTGCCAGGAGCCCCACGGCGAGTCCGGACCGTAGACGGCGAAGCGGGCGGGCAGCTGCCCCGCGCCGCCCGCGACGCCATCGACGGGGAACCGCTCGCGCAGGTCGTCACGCGCGAGGTCGAGCCAGCGCGTCGCGCGACCCGACGCGCCCTGCCCCTCGGTGAGGCTGTCGCCCACCGCGAGCCACGTCGCGGGCTCGTCGGCGCGGTCGTCGAGCGCGCGCTGCCACGTCGCCAGGGGGCCGGAGTCGCCGGTCGCGCCCGCCCCGCCCGTCGCCCCCGCCGTCGGTCCCGGCGTCGTCGTGCCGCCCGTGCAGGCGGTGAGCACGACGGCGACCGTCGCGGCGAGGGTCGTCGCGACGGTGCCCCGGCGGCCGGGGTGGCGACGTGAGCTGAGGTCGGTCGCGGAGAGCATCGCTCCACCCTACGAGCCGGAGGACCGGCATCGGCTGGCCCCGTCACCCGGAGGGTCTGGCTCCAGCTCTCACGTCTCCGTCTGCGTCGAGGGGGACTCCTCCCGTGTCCCCCTCGATGGCGTGGCCGCGCGCGGCGCACGACGAGGCGAGGACGGCGAGCCCGTTGGTGACCGCCTTCGCAGCATCGATCTGGGTGACCCGACCGGGGCCGAGCCAGGCTGTCCGCACGTTCTCCCTCAGCAGTCGCAGGACGTCGTCCGACGCCTGATCGGCGCCCTCACCGTCCACCGTCTCTTGCCAACGCTCGAGGAGCGCGTCCCGAGCGACACGACCGTCCGTGCCGGCGGTGCGCGCATCGCGGTAGTCGCTCCACGCGCTCTCCACCGAGGCGCACCACCTGGCGTCGACGTCGGCCATCGGTGCGGAGCACCCCGAGAGGAGGACGACGCCCGCCAGGGCGAGCGGTGCTCGGTGACGACGGGCCGGGGTGGAACGGGCCCCACCCCTCTCCACCCTGGCCCGCGTCTGCCTTGCTCTTGAGCCCAAGGATGGACCTCCTCCTGACGAACTCTTCGTCGATGAAGATCCTGCCCGAAATGTCGATGAGGAACGCATCGCGTCACATGCTCTTGATGAGGCTGACACGAGGGCGTCACGCCCCGCTCAGCGCTCGGTGACGACCCCGCCCTCGACGTGCCAGTGCCGGTCGAGGCGGACGGCCTCGAGCATCCGGCGGTCGTGGGTGACGAGCAGCAGTGTCCCCTCGTAGCCCTCGAGCGCCTGTTCGAGCTGTTCGATCGCGACGAGGTCGAGGTGGTTGGTGGGTTCGTCGAGGACGAGCACGTTGACGCCGCGGGCCTGCAGCAGGGCGAGGCCGGCGCGGGTGCGCTCGCCGGGGGAGAGCTCGTCGACGGGCCGGCCGACGTGGTCGGCGCGCAGGCCAAACTTGGCGAGGAGGGTCCGTACTTCGGCCTGGGGCCAGTCGGGCAGCTCGGCCTCCACGGCGTCGGCGAGGGGGCGGTTCCCGGCGAGCTGGGCGCGGGCCTGGTCGATCTCGCCGATCGCGACGCTGCTGCCGAGAGACGCGCTGCCCTCGTCGGGCGTCAGCCGACCGAGCAGGAGGGCGAGCAGGGTCGACTTGCCGGCGCCGTTGGGTCCGGTGACGCCGATGCGGTCTCCCGCCGACACCTGCAGCGAGACGGGCCCCAGCACGAAGGAGCCCCGGTCGACGACGGCCTCGCCGAGGGTCGACACGACGCCGCTGGACCGCGGCGCGGAGCCGATGGTGAACTGCAGCTGCCACTCCTTGCGCGGTTCCTCGACCTCGTCGAGGCGGGCGATGCGGCTCTCCATCTGCCGGACCTTCTGCGCCTGCTTCTCGCTCGACTCGGTGGCGGCCTTGCGCCGGATCTTGTCGTTGTCGGGCGACTTCTTCATCGCGTTGCGGACGCCCTGGCTCGACCACTCCCGCTGCGTGCGGGCCCGCGCGACGAGGTCGGCCTTCGTCGACGCGAACTCGTCGTACGCCTCGCGGGCGTGCCGGCGGGCGGTGGCGCGCTCCTCGAGGTACGAGTCGTAGCCGCCGCCGAACAGCCGGTTCGACGACTGCGCGAGGTCGAGCTCGAGGACGCTGGTGACGCACCGGGCGAGGAACTCGCGGTCGTGGCTCACGAGCACCACGCCGCCGCGCTGGCCGCGGACGAAGCGTTCGAGCCGCTCGAGGCCGTCGAGGTCGAGGTCGTTGGTGGGCTCGTCGAGCAGGACCACGTCGAACCGGCTGAGCAGCAGCGCCGCGAGGCCGACCCGGGCGGCCTGCCCTCCGCTGAGCGACGTCATGAGGGCGTCCGGGTCGAGGGCCTGGCCGAGCTCGGCGAGCACGACCGGCAGTCGCTCGTCGAGGTCGGCGGCGCCGCTGGCGAGCCAGCGGTCGAGCGCCGTCGCGTACGCGTCCGCCGGGTCCACCGCGGTGCTGGCGCCGGAGTCGCTCCCCGCGTCCCCGAGGGCCGCCGCGGTCCTGTCCATCTCGGCCGTGGCCTGCGTGCAGCCCGTGCGGCGGCCGATGTACGCGGACACGGTCTCGCCCGGGACGCGCTCGTGCTCCTGCGGGAGCCAGCCGACGAAGGCGTCGCCGGGGGAGAGGGTGACCGTGCCGGCCTGGGGCTCGTCGACGCCGGCGAGGAGCCGCAGCAGCGTCGACTTGCCGGCGCCGTTGACGCCGACGAGGCCCACGACGTCGCCGGGGGCGACGGTGAGGTCCAGGTGGTCGAAGAGGGTGCGGTGCCCGTGGCCCCCCGAGAGGTCCTTGGCCACGAGTGTCGCGCTCATGCGTCGATCATCGCGCATCGGGGCGCGCACGGGGGCCTGCGCCTCCCCGGTCCGGGGGCCTGCACCCGGGCGTCGCGCAGCCGCGGCTGGCACGCTCGACGCATGGCCCAACTCGTCCGTCCCCGTCGTGGCAAGGTGATCGCCGGCGTCTGCGCGGCGCTCGCGCACCGGTTCTCGATCAGCCCGTTCCTCGTGCGCGTGCTGTTCGTCCTGTCGTGCCTGCTGCCCGGCCCGCAGGTCGTCCTCTACCTGGTGCTCTGGGTGGTGTTCCCGAAGGAGGGCGCCGCGCCGCGCCCCGTGCGGACGCCGCCGCGCCGCTGACCCGACGGTCCCGGACCGGTGCTGTCCCGGCCACGTCGTCCACCGGGCGGGCGGGGCCGACGTGCGTCGCGCCTCCGGCCGTCCCGACGTCGTCCCCGTGCTCCCGTCGTCAGCGCATGATCGTCTGCAGCAGGCTCTCCTGCACCCAGGCGAGCCAGTCGAAGACGTCGCGCATCGTCGCCTCGTGCTCGTCCGTCGTCGGCGGGAACCCGTCGGGGCCGGCCCCGAGCCGTTGACCGAGCACGAGCCGCAGGTCGGCGAGGGTGCGCAGCAGCGTCTGCTGGGCCTCGTCGTCGAGCACCACGGACGAGGCGCCCTCGTCGTCGCCGCCGAGCAGCCGCACGACGGTCCGTGCGCCGTCGACCTTGTGCGCCGTGAGGTCGTCGCTCGTCCAGCGGCGGAACTCCTCGTCGGCCTCGGCGTCGTCCGGGTACGCCGACGGCAGGAGGCGCGCCACGGCCCCGTCGGACCGGTCGCCCCGCTCGAGCAGTCCCGCCACCTGCCCCGCGAGGTCGACGACGAGCCCGCGCTCGTGCGGTGCGAGGGTCGCGACGACGTGCTCGCCGTCGCGGTGGAAGAGCGTCACTCGTCGGCCTTCTGCACGGTGGCGTGGAGGCCGTGCTCGTGCATGGCCTCGACGTGCCGCTCCATCTCTTCGCGGGGGCCCGTCGCGACCGTGGCCCGGCCTTGCTCGTGGACGCGGCGCATGAGGGTCTCGGCGGTCGCCCGGCTGAATCCGAAGTAGCGCTCGAAGACGTGCGTGACGTAGGTCATGAGGTTGACGGGGTCGTCCCAGACGACGGTGGTCCAGGGAACGTCGGGGGCCGCACGCAGGCGCGTGTCGGGCAGCTCGGCGGTCATGCTCACCTCCCCAGGGTCGCACGGTGCACAGCCCTGCGGGGACGCGGACCGCGGCCTGTCCCGTGCGGGGGCGACGCGTTATGCTGGCCCGGTCGCGACTGGCGTTGAGGTGGACCACCACCGGGGAGCGACTGACACACGAGCGGTGGCCGTACGCCTGGGCCGCCACGCCAG
>Ga0265797_10003657_pt1 | contig 24456 bp, 20 predicted proteins | sample P2T30metagenome_FD_192433 | JGI IMG/M metagenome (GOLD analysis project Ga0265797, IMG submission 192433) | Plant litter microbial communities from East Loma Ridge, Irvine, California - P2 T30 | ecosystem: Environmental > Terrestrial > Plant litter > Unclassified | place: USA: California... | reverse complement strand
AGACCGGTCTCTTCGAGGAGAAAGAGCGCACCCTCATGGGCAGGTGGCGCTTCCCCTCCCTCTCCCTCCACGGTGTCGAGGGCGCATTCTCCGCCCCCGGCGCAAAGACCGTCATTCCCGCAAAGGTCATCGGCAAGTTCAGCATCCGCACAGTGCCCAACATGGAGCCCGAGGACGTCGACAAGCTCGTCTTCAAGCACGTCAAGGAGTCCTTCGCCAAGCTCAAGACCAAGAACACCCTCAACGTCTCCCTGCAGCACGCCGGCAAGTGGTGGGTCGCCTCGCCCAACCACCCCAACTTCACCGCCGCCGCAAAAGCCGTCGAGCGCGTCTGGGGCGTCAAGCCCGACCTGACCCGCGAGGGCGGCTCCATCCCCGTCACCCTCACATTCGAGACTGCCACTGGCAAGAACGTGCTTCTCCTGCCCATGGGCAGCAGCACCGACGCCGCGCACTCGATCAACGAGAAGCTCGACAAGCGCAACTACATTGAGGGCACTAAGCTCCTCGGCGCTTACCTGCACTACATTGCGGAGGAGCCCATGGAGAAGAACTAGATTTTGTCACACACGCATTAAAAGCTGAATGAAGTCTCCGAATTCCCATGTCATTAATCTTGCATTCATTATGTCTAGTCTGGTGCTCATATCTATCTATGCTGACTCGCAGTTCCGCCGCGCCCTGATCCGCATTATCATCATTTATACACGCCACTGTTCTGTGTTCCAGATGGCAAAATCTCCGCTGAAGAACTAAGATGTGGCTAAACGGGCTCCTCCTGGAGTCTCTCGTCATCGAATCATGATCTTCGTAAATCGTCGTAGTCAGCGACCCTGTCTTGACGGGGTCGCTGTTTCGCGAGGGAATGCCCCCAGAGCTCTCTCGCAGGCAGTATCTGCCACTTCAATTGGGAAGGGAAAGCCATTCGCCCCTCAAAAAGGCTCATGATTGCCAGAATCACGGCCGTGGCACCAAAGATGCGTAATAGTGCACATCTCGTCGTCAAGTCGCTTGGCTATCTGTTTCACGCCAAGCCGACACAATATCATCAAATCAAGTAGGAAGCTCTCTTCCATTCGCTCAACGTGCCGCAGAGGTAACGTTTGTCGGCATTCGAGCGGGACTTGATGTTCTGCCAATAGTTGTGCTGTGCGTTTGCTGGTGACCGGTGTATGCCGAAGTCATGTTTCGCCGAGCAGGGGACGATGTTCTTGGTTGTGATGATGCTGGGCTGGCGGGTCTGGAGGAGCCGGCGATGAATTTGTCGAGGAAGTGCTGTTCCCAGTCTGAGGACGGCATTGTTGTGAGGTTGGGGTGTATTATGTTGTGGTATGTTTGTGTTTGGATTGTTTTCGGTTGTTGGGACGATTGGTTGGATAATATGGTTTTCGGATTGATTGATTTTGAAGATTGAGTACTGAAGTGAGATTGTGTACAGAGCAGGTATAGTATATGTGAGTGTCGATGCTGATGGCTGGTTATTGAGCGGTCGTTGTCGATGGAATGGTTTTCGAAATAAAATGCAATGAACGATCGAGGACAACACGGAATATATCTCCCACAACCCAATGCTGATGCCTTGTCCGCGGACTCATCATGCACGCGGTTGCTGCGGTATTCTCACGTACGTACGCCCGAGAAGCCGTGTCAGCACCTGCATGGATGATGCATCATTCCGCCGCTTCCGCGCCCAGGGAACTTTCCTTGAAGCCGCGTAACGCCGTGTCCGCTCACTCGCTTTCGTTTTTCCCACTGGCTGCGGCAGAACGCTTCTTTCCGTGAACTGCATGACAAAGCGGCCTGCATTGGGATCCGGGTCCGGTCGGGTTTTGAGATATAGTAGCTCTTCGTGCGGACTTAGTGATGATACAGCGGGCTGATTTGCAGTTTTACTTCGCTTACTGAAGTTTACGCGTATGTCTAGAACGCCCTCTGAGGGTGGAGTTGCGTATGTATTGACATCATGGGTATCCATTGGAAATAACAGATTTTGTTGAACTCAAATAGAAACAGCGAAGATCTGGTGTATGTTGCATCTTTACGCATCTAGATCTTACCAGTTCAACGCAAACTCCAAGCTGACACTAGGAGATATGATATGTCGAGGCAATCAGCGGGATCGACAACTCCCAGAAGAACATTGCGGTTGAGCCTTCGAATGTTTGACAATATAGGCTTTTGTACATAGCTGGTTCATAGAATACAGCCGTCTATCAGGGTATCTTGAAGACAGACGTCCTGTCTCGACCCAAACATCACTCCGATCCCCTCCTTTTTGTTCATCGCCGCTTAACGGCCAGCATTCTGCACAAAGGCCTTCTCCATCTTGCCGACCTCAGCCTTGAATTGCTCAACCTCCTCCCAGCAGTCCAACGGCCTGCGGTCGTTCTTCCTCAAGCAGTTCCTGACATTCTCACGCGCCTTCTCGAGCTCAGGCGAGGGCTTCTCTAACTGCTTGCGGGCCTCGAGCTTGGCCTTCAAGTCCATGATTTCCTTCTGCACGCTGCTGTGGCTGCGGCCGGAGTCCGGTTTGGGCGCGGCGGCGGCGGGCTTGCCGGCGCTGTGGTCTTGGTAGAAGGGCGAGGAGAGGTGCGCGGCGAGGGTGTGCGGGTCGCGGGCGGTCTGCTGCTCGGGGACGGCGTCGGGCTGGATGTTGGTGGTGAGGGATGCGGTGAGGTCGGAGAGCTTCTGGGCGCCGGCGTCGCGGATGCGCGTGAGCTCGTTGTTGACGCGGGTTTGGACGTGGAGCTCGTGGGTCTGGGCGCGAGTGCTGTCGGTCTGTTTTGGGTGGTATTGCTGTCAATTACTGGTGATATTGTATATGGAGGATGTCGTGGTAGGCAGGCCGTACCTCAGGATTTGACTGGAGCGATTCAATCAAGCTCTGGCTGAAGCGCACAGGGCTGTCTCTGCGGCGCGTGTCAGTCTGTGTGTACATCCAATGGCTCGTCTCTCGAGTTGAAAATACTCACGCGTTGAAGGTGTGCTGCTCGGGCTTGGATCCGCCGTTACCCATTGCAAGTAATTATGGTATTGCTTTGCGACTGCGACTGTCACGCTGGCTCTCGAAGACCTCCGTGTTGCGCCGGCCCTCGAACTTTGGCGGCGAGGTTGAATCCCCACACAACGTCAGCTCCCGATCGAGACATCCTACCAACCACCACGCGACCATGATGGCACCTGAATATGCCGCAGTCTTCGCTGATGAAATGGCTGAACAAGCCGGCGACTGTTACGGAGTCGCCATCTGCTCCTCTACCACCAAGTATCCCTGAAGTTGCGAAAGCTGAAGAGACCGATACGCCACCAATACCACCAGCCAAAAGAGACCAACATGACAATACACGCGAACAACCCCCGGTGGACGCGCTAAAATCTTTCCTACAAGGCTCCAAGCCAACTCTACCTCCCAATGTAGAGATCCGTGGACCCACAAAGGAAGATATGCCATCTTTCAAGAAACTCAACAGCATTCTCCTCCCAATACCCTACCCAGAGAGTTTCTACAAGGAAATCCTCGCGGATCCCGTGGACCGAAGCATCACTCTAATGGCTCTCTGGCACGACTCGCCCTCAGATATCGGCAAAGTGAAAGGCCGGTTAGTCGGTGCTATCAGATGTCGCCTCTTCACCAAGCCACCGGGAAACTCTGCTTCAAAAGCCAGAGTCGATGGACCTATGCTTTACCTCTCCACTCTGGTGTTACTGTCGCCGTACAGATCGTACGGAATTGCGGCTCATATGCTGGACTGTCTCATTCGAAGTGCTGTGACCGACTATGGAATCACCAGCGTGGGAGCACATGTGTGGGAGGCTAACGAGGAAGGACTGGAATGGTACCGCAAACGTGGCTTTAGAGAGGTCAGTCGGGAGGTTGGGTACTATCGGAGACTGAATCCGCGAGACGCGGTGGTCATGTTGAGGGATGTTGGAGTCATGGATCTTGCTGGGAAGTGAGATGCATAACTCGAAGGATGCAACCTACTGCATTTAAATCCACTTACAAGTCTGCATTAATCTGGCGCAACCAGAGTTCGTGCATTGCAATGGTAAGCTCAGGCTACAAAAGATGGACGAGAGCAATATAGCTTCCAATGCAAATTAATGCAGACAAGGTACGACCGATGCACATCCCTCATCTCCGTTGACCGCTCTCCTTGCCAACAAAATATTTCGATCCAACTCTACCGATTCTTTCTGTGCCTCACATGCGTCCTGTTCCGACGGAGCCTTGTACGCCCCCTACGACTCAATCTCAGCGGATCGTTATATCAACCTTCCTCGGACAATCAAGAACATACCTGAACAGTGAGCAGGTCACTCCTGGAGACCGTGCCACGGCTCTTCATTCGGATTCTGCTCTAGCCAGCGATTCATGCTGTACGACATGTCCGAAGGGCCTTTCCCACTCGGCTTGGGGGTCTCGACCGCCGACTGATGGTTGCTCCCGATCTCTGCTTGCATCGAGGAGGAGCGTGATCTCAGTCCTGGAGCCGGTGCCATGGCTTGGATTTGGGTTTGGGCTCGGCCTTGAGTGTTCATTGTGATTGTGCTGTTCTTCTGGTGAGCTCTTCTGCACCTAGACGCCTGGTAGCCTTCACTGACTTACAAGTTTGAGACGTGTTCGGCGATGCAAGTTCTTCAGTGTTCGTGTGAAGAGTGATCGTGATTTTCTTCTCATGCCATCGTGTGTTCTATACATAATGCTATGGCGAGAGAGGCATGTCAGGAGGCATGGCCACTTTGAAGTCGGTTGTGCCTAAGTTGAGAGGCATGGCGTGTTTGAGATCGCTCATGGAAAGTATGCCCCTTTGACACTGCATACTGTACAAGAGGCATGCTTTCAAAGACGAACAGGAGAGAGTTGCATCGACCACGTTGACCGCACATGCGCAATCGCTATGCATAAAGAATGCTGATAGATGTACCTACAGAATAGTCGCTGCCTTTATTACCGCGCCATGTGGAGCCGGCCATGCCTCCCAAACGGAGACCGGCCGATGTGACAGTTTGGTTGATCAACGGAAATATACAGCGTGGCTAGGCTATTTCGAGTGCTTTGAAAGCAGGCCAAGTGAGCTCGTGAAACCGACCATTGGTCATCGCGCCATGATCGCGACTAACGTCAGATGATGGGGCATGCCCGTGTATCTCCTTCCCCGGCAGCATCCCTTGAATAACCTTTTTGTTGATGCACGAGATTTACCACTCTCATTGGCTTAGACACGCAAGCAGCAGTTTTATAACACTCTGAATGGCTGGAACACTGCATTGGCCCGCTGAGACGACCCTTTCAAATTACACGACAAAGTACGCTACCGGGGAAGGAGATGCCTCTTTCCAAAAGACCAGAGGCATCGCAGAGGTACCTGGGTAACATCGGAGCTGCAGCTTTCCGCCGCAGTTACACAAAGAGCTAACCGAGCAAGAGGGGCTGAGTATGGCTTGCCATTTGCCACCGTTGCAAGAGGCATACCCGCTGAATGACAAGATAGCCTTGCTGGCTTGCAGAAGCTTGCTGCTTGGAAGACATTTATTCTTGGAGGGCACGCGAGGCATATTCGTCTGCGGAGTGACTACTGCATGGTGAGGTATGCTTCGCCTGAATAACGTTGTGTCGCAGACGCTTATCGACGCCAGCTCCTTGCAAGATTGTTGGCAGTCTTGCCGCAAATCGTGTCGCAGGTGCTGGTCGCTGCGAGACCCGATTTGGAGCGAGTCTATTGACTCCATTTTGCTGCTTTTTGCGATATCCACCCCGTCACGGCCGATTGACACATGTTCGCCGCCTTCATGTTTTATTCTGGTTCGAATACATATCGCTGAGGGATGGCGGTTTCGAGCCAACAGGTCAGTTGGCGCGGAATCCAGCACTTTGAGGCATACTTGCAGCGACTAACCGTATGTAGACGCGTCAGCCTTGCTATCCAGCTCTTGAGGCATACCCCCACCAAATGAGACACGGCGCAAGTCACAACACGTGTCTCCGCTTCTCGGGCCCAAGAGGCATGCATGCATAATACGTATCTCCTTGGCACGTATCGGCCTCACTGATGGCAGTCTAGATAAGTGTTGGGTGCTTCCATTTCCTCCTCTTTTCCTCTATCGATTCCCTCTCCTTTTCACCCTTCTTCCCCCGGTCGACCCACTACCTCGAGGGTCGACACTCAGCCCGGCGTCCCGTAGGCCTGTCTACGAGCGTGGGGACACGTACATCCAACCCTCATGGGAGGAAGGCCTGTGCCTGATCCTCCCCTCACACCCTCGCTACGGGGACTCTTTGAAGCAAGCAACGGAAAGCTGTTGCTTGCATAGCCATCATTAGCTCTCAAAACCTCACCCACCAAGCTCTCAAAACTCCATCATACGTGCAGGGGCGGATCCTGCAAGAGCGAGATACCCACAAGCAAAAAAACCGCAATGGAACACATGTTCCATCTTCAAGAGAAGAGGTTTATCCTCAAGCTCTATCTGGCTCACTGCAGAGTGAGCAAGCACTGGCAGAGGTTGAAGTACGATACGATGTATCTGAATCCATCCCGCGCGATGATGGATTCGACCGTCGGCAAGACATTTATGCTTCCTCGTGCTATCCTACCTACCAGATCAGCAACGACTTCCAATACCACAATATCTTCAGCCCTTGTGATCTGCCATCTGGAAGTCAATCGGACAGTGTTCAGTTCCTCCTTCATGAACCGACAAACGACGCTGGGGCGTTGACTGATGCCTTCGATCCGCATACACAAGCTTGGAACCATTGTGAGATCAGCTCTAGCAATAGCTCCAGTTTCGATTTTTCATCATCTGGCGGTCTTTACGATCCGATGCTGTCTACTGGCCCTTGGGACTATCTGTTTGAACCATATTTCGCCGAAAGCGGGTCTTTCGAGTTACAGGAAGAAAAGCATGAGGATTGGACTCCGAGTCTCACCAACGGGCTCTGTTCGCCTGAAGCCAGCCAAGACTCTGCCACGCCGTCCGAGAACCTGTCAGCAACGCCGTGCTCGTGGGTGTCCCGCCATTCTTTCTAGGTCTACCATAGATCGTCTCGTGCTGACTGCACCACTAGGCCAGACACGTCATTCAATATCGCTTGTCAAGAAGACTCTTGTCCCAAGCTTCGCAAAACTTTCGCAAACAAAAAGTCATATAAGTGAGTGCCTCTGGTTTTGAAGACGTCCACCTGTATCGAGACTACTGACACCGACGAGTAAACATCTTGCGATGGCCCACAACAAACAGTATCGATGCACAGTGAGCGGCTGTCGAGCGAAACTGTTTGGTCTCAGGTCTGACCTGCGGAGACACAACAAAAGTGTTCATTCCAAGGAAAAGGACATGCACTGCACTTTTGCAACTTGCCATCGGTCTTTCAGTCGCAAAGACAACCTTGACAGACACATGAGAGCTATGCATGCCACCGCAATCATTGCTTCGGAGACGTAGAGTAGTGCTGGCTAGACGTAGCCATGGACATCGGCGCCTTAATGAGAGATGCATCCTAGCCCATATTCTAGACTTCAATTTGACAATGGTTTTGTCCACATAATGCACGTGAACATACTGAGCTCCATTTAATTTTGCTGCCACGCTAACCACAAGGCTCGACGTGGTTGTTACATCATGACAACTCGTCGTACCGCAGCTTCCCTGATCCGCTATGGTACACGAGCGCCGCATTCACGTCCAACCATATGACCTACTTCCACTATGGCAGTGGTATCGAATAATGCTTCGAGTGGGGGGTGAAAAGCACAATAACGTATCTGCAGAGCTACTCGAAGATGCCTTAGGACCTTCGGGTATTTGGGCGCTGCGACACAGCACAACGCCATCTCACACAGCTACAGCTCCTCTGGGCGGGTGTTCGCACGTGTGCTGAGGCGGCTCGTCGCTTCGGAAAAACAACAGATACATTCGGTGTGTCGTATGCCTACGGTTTAATCTGACAATCCTCCTACCCAGTCAACATACGAATACCCCATTGTGGCGCTGCGAGGCATAGCATACAGTATCAGATTGGGTGCAGTCTGCGGCAAAGCATGCATGATCGTTGCTGCGTGTCAGCTTCGGATTGGCCCACCAGCCTCTGCCAAAAGCCGAGGCTGAGATACGGAGAATGATCGTCAGAGGCATAGCCAGGCAATGCCTCAAATCTACATGCAAGGCTCGAGGCATACCGGCATGACCGCTCGGCGGGCTGACATGGTGAATATAAACACCATCTCTTGTCCCGACCAACACAAGCGCCTTTTGCGACACTTCACTTCGGTTTTACCACCACAATTTAGGGGCTGCCACTTGCGCTGCCCCAATCATCCTTCCTGGGAAACATCGACATCGCCGCTTGACATGGGAAAGACGGACCCTCTGTCTTTCCCTTCACATCCAGTACCACCAGAGCCCTGTGGCTCTATGTTAGCATCCGTCTAACAACCTTCCCAATCGCCCAGAAATAGGTCTGGGCTGTCAACCTGACAACATTTCTTCTTACGATTACTACCTCTATACGTTACGTTCTCGGCTCTCTTCTGACGACAACGCCACCCCAAACTCTTTTGACTGGTACGATGACTACCTCTATACGTTGCGCTCTCGGCTTTCTTCTGACGACAGCGCAACCCCAAACTCTTTTGACTCCTACGAATCACGGTGGAATGCATTCGGTGTTGACGAAGCATCAAGCAGTCACTACGATTTTCCGTTGGAGCAGCCGGATTCTGGACACAATAATCCCGAATTTGCAGGTTGTTTCACTGACGACACGCACGCTTCTATCAATGAAGATAGTGTTCTTCAGACGTCATGGGGCGATCTTATGGCAGGATTTGAGGTCAACGCATGCATGTGGCAGACCAATGATTTCCTGTTACCAGAACGTCACACGAACACGGTCGAAGCAACAATGGCGAGCTCGACCACCGACCAGCCATACAGAGTTTCGAGCTCTGACACCTCATCGGACTCAACCATAGCGGGTATTCGGTCTCTTCCACGAATGACGCACTCTGGCTCAGCTGCAGTCACTCCATTTCTGACGCCCCACGTCCATCAGTCTGACCACATGCTCTTGTCCATGACAGTACCTGATCTGGAACGTTCGATCTGTTCCCAAGGGTCGAGCTATGTTACATTTGGCGGCTCACTCGACGGGACAGCGCCAGGGGATCTCATGTATGGTCCGCCGTCACTCGGAGACTACACATACGTTTCGATCGAGACCCCTTCTACATCTGCATCTACATCTGGAAGTCCATCATCGTGAGTGTCTCTTCGGCCTTAGTACAGTTCTCGTGTTAATGCGGTCAGTAGTACATCATCTACCGTCCTCCGCTGCCGTGTCAGCTCATGCAACAAGACTTCTGTGGACAAGAGAGCGGACAAGTGAGTACTGAGTTCCACCTCTAGATTCGAAGCGGTTTCTTACAATATTAGTCAACACTTTTTCGCAGTGCATCGAAAGCGACACTGTTGTAAGGTACCCGGGTGCACTGCCTCAGCCTTCGGCTATCGAGCGGACCTACGTCGACACCACGAAAGCATTCATCTCGAGCGGGAAAATCTAGTCTGCCCTGTACCAACCTGCGGCAAGTTGTTCAGCCGCAAAGACAATCTCGGAAGACACATGCACCAGAAGCATGTCGGTGAGGAGCAGTCATTCAGACTCTAATAATGCATATTGATAGGGTGTTTGGAAAAGATTTCGGCGTTATTTTGTATGACAACTTTTGTGCCAATACGTTTCTAAAGTACCTTCAATTACTGTGGACTTGTTCCCGTGATCACCGTGGCAATGGGATACGGCCGCCTCTCGGGTACAGTACCCCAAGGCTCGAATCTGTTCGTGACGTACATACTTACGCTCTCCTTTTCTCCTTCCTGCGGCCGCCTTCAACAAAGCCTGAATCCCTCACAGTCCTTTTGCGGCCAATCTCCGGCCGCAACACGCTCTCATCCTGGTCCTTCGGAAGCCGTAAACATACAAGGCCGAAATAGTAGTCTAATGTTTCGGGATACAGCAGGCAACATGAGCGCCAGTCCTGGTCTACGCCTAACTTCAAGTTGGCATCGGCATTATCCAACTGTTGCTGCAGGTATCCCAGTTCACGACGGTGCAGTGGTGGTTGCCCAGCGTATGATTCATACAACGAGTAGTAAGGCAGGCTCCGCAGGTACATGCGGTGCGCGTTGTAGCGGCTTTCTTGGAGCTGTCTGAACGTTCTGATGATGTGATTGCGAGAGTTGTCAAGAACCCAATCTCTAAAGTGGAACGTCATCAGCAAGCAACAAAGGCAAAGTCAGTATTGATGTTCTTACCTGATGCGTTGCACTCCAGTCCACCGGTCTTGAGCTTGTTGTAGAGCTCTTTGTAGACTCTCGCCCTCGTGGGGACATTCGGGATACGGTGGGGCACCACAAATCGCGCAACTCGGTTCGAGGTCGAGCCTCATTTGGGCCTTTCCTGTTGTTTCTTTGATCTCTGGAGTCTCTGGGGTCTCGGCAATGGTACTGGGTATCGGTATACTTGTTCTGGGGACAGTCTGCTCTGGTTGCAACAATGTGTTCTTTCCTGTGGATTTCATAACCCGAGAAAGGTCGGATGTCATCGTCGGAGTCGAGGTCTGTCTGATACCGCCCTCAGTCGATTCTGGAGTAAAGACGCGCGACCAGTCAGTCTGGTCAATGAAATCATGTATGGACGAAGACACCGTCCCGTCTTTCGCGGAGCCGCGAAATGACTGAGCTGGGGCTGGGCTCAATCCTTTCTGATCCCTGTCGTCCTGTCTGTTTCCCTCTATGCGGTAGTCCAATTCACTACTCGTGCTGTGTTCGCCCTCCGATGGCTGTGCTTTGTCGGGAGTGGATATGCTTACGCCACCGTCCCATTCATCCAAAGTCGAAGAGATGTGGCCCTCATGGTCATTCTCCACGTCAGAGCGTTCAGGGCTAGGGACGATCTTGGTTCCCTTCGATGGCTCTTGGGGCGTCTCAGGCGTCTGCGTTACCTTTGCGGGCGGATGATGCATTACTCTGTCATGAGAGTGCACGTGTATGTGCGGAACAGCATCTCGCAGGGCTTGAGTGGCGCTTGTGTGACATGAAGTTTCCGCCATCGATGACTCTTGTGTAGTGATCGGTGTGTTGCGTATCGGCGTGTTGCGTATCGGCGTGTTGCGTATCGGAACGTGCCCAGATTCGTCTTTGAAGACTGCGTGATCATCGGCGAGCATATCTCTGATATCATAGTTCGATATCTCGTCGCATTGTACAGACGTGGCCAAGGTCGAAGCTGCCTCATTCGATGTATAATCCGACCTCCCGTCCCAGGCAGATTCATCTGTCGCGCTCAGTATGTCGGTTTGAGTCCGGGCAGCATTTCCGACTTGGTCAGGATCTCGAAGTCCCCAAGACGCGAGTTGAGCATTAGTTGCTACTTCAGGGTTCGTGGGTGGTGCATTGCCCTTGAAAGTGGAACCTGGCGGCATTAGTGAGAAGACAGCGAGCTTCTCTAGATGCCTGGCGATATGGCGGTATCGAGCGCGGCTGGTGCCCGCCAGTTCCTGACAGAGCGGGCATCTTGGTCCGTCGTCGGTCAGAATGTGTTTCTCGCACATGGCTGCAAGCCCCAACAGTTCTTGGGGACCCAGATCGACGCTGTGTGCAGTTTTGATGTGTTGGTAGAAGCCGTCCCTGGAGCCGAGCATTTGTGGACAACCAAAACAACACCGCCACACTTTCCCATGAGCGGACTTAATATGCTCGATCCAGGCGCTTCTCGACCTGTAGCGAGCGCTCGGCAGCGTGCAGTCTTGAAAAAGACACACATATGGTGTCAGGTCATGATGATAGTGTTTGCTTTACGGCGTCAGCTTCTTTTGCATAACATCTTTTCGATAGGCATACCGTAGCTCTGAAGCCGAAGTGTACGACACTACCTGGTGACAAATGCTGCAGTTCTTGGTCTCGGCGCGATGGATGTCAACTAGCAACATGTGAGTAACTTCCGGGAAAGCAGAAACTGCTGACATACCCGAGGATGCAGACGACACTGATGAATCATCGATGTCGTTGTCGCAGCACGCTGTCGAATCGGATCTCGCTTCCAAGACCGGTTGTAAATCTCTCAAGATTGCCGATAGTATTTGGTTGGCCCCTCCCTCTCTCTTGAGCCCTTTCTCGATTCTCACCTGTAGCCCGTCATCCACCTCCTGATCATCTGTCGTCGACGATCGATGCTCAAGAGGAAGTAGTGCATTCCTTCGGTCGCTGATAGTTTTTGACAGCCTATCTGCTACAAAGACAGAAGCGTGAGGAAACTCAGCTTTTAGATCAAAGCTGTATCGAGTATCCATGCTTCCTCGAATGCTGGACATCTGGATTTCGCCAGCGATATGATCGGCGAGTGGGACAGATAGTCGCATCAGACAAGTCAGTGTTTCGTCGATATCTTCAGCAATCAATTCGAAGGTCAGTCCCTCTGAGAGTCCAGATGGATCGATGTTTACCGAGACCGGGTCATTTGTGACTGCGTGTTCCAAAGCAGGCGCATCTTTCGAAACTTGGATAGAATCTTGAGCTGCGACAAAATCAGAATTGATCATGACAGTAAATACTATCGAAAAGTTGGGATAAAGGGAAGATCTACCCTCATACAAATCGTCCGACAGATTCTGCAGAAGCTCGGTAACCGTCTCGCGCAGCTCTGATGCATGGTGAAGTCGTTCGTCAAGCCGCTTATATCCCCCAGGAAGGACGTCGATATTACTCAGCCAAGTCCTGAATCTATCGCGTAGTTCTTCGATGTTTTCCTGTCTTTCTTCCGAGCCGGGCACAGGTAAGTCGCCAGCCGCGAGTGCGGCCACACCAAGGAACGCTGCCGCGACTTCGTCAATGCAATCACTCACGTTCATGTTGCTAGGTACAACGATGTCGCCGTGGAACAAAGGGCAAAATGTTATGTGGTCTTTACGATCGTGGATCTGGTCGAGCTTTCGAAGATAGACTCGAGAGCCATGACTCGTCTGACCGGGTGCAGTGGACCCCGCTCCACGACTATCGAACATATGCACCTAGCATGCGGATGTGATAAAGGCGTGCATGCATGAATCAGCATGGAAATCAGGCTGTACCCGTCGAGAGCTTGGTAGCCGAGGGCTGAACATGTCCAAACGACTCCATCTCACCGCACCGTTGCACTCGTGCCAACAGCAACATGTCCGGCATCGAGATAGTTGGGCTCGTGCTGGGAGCGCTGCCACTGCTCATCAGCGGTATTGCACAGTTCTCAGCAACCTTGTCCACCGCTGAAAGACTTCTCCGCCCACAACGCGAGTTGAACAGCCTGCGAATGCGAATCAACACTGAGTTACAGCTGTTCCGCAACACAACTCATCAGCTACTCTTGAAGATCACCAATGATACGGACGCCAAAAATTTGCTGGAGTATCCTTCGTCCGCCAGATGGAAAGAGGAAGAGTTTGAGAGGAAGCTCAAGGACATGCTTGCGGAGTCGTACCCGGTTTGGCAGCAAGCCATGGACAACGTACTTGGAGCCATCAAAGACATTCGTGCCCGATTAAATCTACCTGAAGACAAAGTGTGTTCCGCAAAGCTGGCTCACGTAAGATACTTGGCTGACTTTAGCTTCGTAGGGGACTCCCAAGGCCAACGAAGATCGCCTCGACCTTCTCTCGAGGCTCAAACTTGGTTTCGGCAAACCAAGATTCGAAACTGCGCTCGCGCAGCTCTCATCTGGAAATGGGCAATACAGGACATTGACAGACCAAGTGATCTCGCTATCAATCGCAAGAGTCCGAAGTCGCTCTCAGGCACCTGACTACGTGCGATTGCGTGCGGCAGCTTGCAGTGTCTTCGCGGCAATAGACACGGGTATGCAATGTGCCTGCCGGTCAAATCACGTCCTTTGTCTCGGATTGAAAACTATAATAGAGAGCCAAGCCTCTCGGAGCGAACAATGTGCAACTGAAGAACCAGGACATCACCGCATCGTGCTCGCGATCAGGTCGGGCATAGGTTCCATGTCCGACATTGAATACATCACCGATGTTGACATTTCGAACCGCGATACCAAAAGCGCAGGTCTTGGATCTGGTTTAGTGAGTAACGCTCTCACTTCCAGTAACATTTCCGAATGCCTCACATTCTTGACAGCGACCGGCAACTTCCATATCGACCCGCCGATCCTGTCGTCTCTACTATCAACGGCCAAGTGCCCTTCTCACGTCGTGCCAATACACAAGTTCTTTCCGGATACTATAGGCCAAAAAGGGAAGCTTCTGGGACGCGTCCGTCGTAGGATAGCTCTCACAGCGGCATCAAGTGTCCTGGAATTGTATGCGACTCCATGGCTACAAGAGCAATTTTTTCAAAATGACATTGGTCTGCTTCGAAGACACGATGGTTCTTTGGTAGATCTACCGCTGCTGCAAAGACATTTGCAGCCTGCGAAGAGTGTCAAAAAGCGAGCGCGTTTCGCAGACCCTATGGACATGAGACTCATATGCAACGAGTGGATCTATGGCCTCGGAATCTTCTTGATTGAGCTTCGACTTGGACGGACTCTTGAGCAGCTCCGCTTGCCAGAAGACGAGGTGTCTGACAAGGCGTTGCAGCGGTTTGCAGAGTTTCGAACCGCGATGCGCCTCGTCGATGTAATCACAGACACCGCAGGAAGGCGGTATGGTGATGTCGTCAGGCGATGCATTCGGTGCGAATTCGACCAAGGGAATTACGACCTCGACGACCAAAAGTTTTGTCGGGCCGTGTTCAAGTATGTTGTTGCTCCCTTGGCAGAAGAGATTAGGTCGATTGACGGTGATGGCGACGATTTCGATCCGAGTGCGTCATGTTCGACTATATCGAGCGGGCGTCCGGTGTGCTTTTAGCCATACGCAAAGTCTGTCTAGGATATGAGCATGTTAGCAAGTGTAAGAAGCCACCGTGATCCGTGGACTCGAATTATAGTTCTTGATCAAGGGCGTGTACAGTCACTGAAGTTGATTTCGCAGAATCAGATACGCTTGAAATTCTGTGAGCGCAAGGGTAGTGGGTTCAAACCATAACATTTGATTCCTACAACGGTATCGAGTAGTGCTTCGAGTGCCCAGCACCAGAGAAACGACTCCAAGCCAGCTCAAAGGCATCCACCACATTTTCGGGCAGCTGTCCGCCCTCACAAGCGGCAATATTCTCCTCCATCTGCTCCGTGCTACTCGCCCCGAGAATCACACCATCATCCTTGCCCAAGATCGAATGGTGCATAATCCACCTCAACGTAGCATCCTTCAATGAGAGACCTGCCTCCTTACAAGACTTGCTAAGTTGCTCATGAATGTCAAGACTCAGATCATTGACGTACATCGCACTGAACACCGCCATCTGGTCCATCCTGCTCCCTGGTGGCGGTTTACGCAAGTCCGATGCAGGTCGCGAGAAGTATCCGCCGGCGAGAGGGCTGTACGCGTAGAAAGCGATGTTGTGCTGGCGCAACAGAGGGAATAGTTCCTTCTCGCCTGCTCGGAATAGAGCATTGTAGCCTCCTTGGTAGACTGAAGGGCGAACAAAGTCGTGTTTGGCACATAGTTGCAGGATCTCTTCCACCTCCGTGACGTGGTAGTTGCTGACACCAAAACGCGTGAACTTGCCTTCGCGGTGGAGCTGGTCAACAGCGCGAAGCGACTCTTCAAGTGGTGTCTTCCTGTCTGGGCCGTGGAAGTAGTACAAGTCCAGTTTCTGTTGTTTCAGAGCAGCCAATGAGGCATTACAGTTGTCGATGACTTTCTGGAATGCTAGCGACCCCGGAGAGAAGCCTGGCGCTTTCGTCGCGATGGCAAAGTCGTTTTGGGCTTCGGGAACCCTGCCTAGATCTTCTTCGCTCCTGCCGGCGTTGTATACGCGTGCGGTGTCGAGCTCTTTGATGTTGCGAGACTTGAGTGTTTTGAGAAATGAGCGCAGTTGTTCTTGTCCGGAGAGTTTTGTTGAGCCTGACGCGACTGAGCTGCCCATCAGGCCAGCAATTATCTTCACCATGTTGATAGATTGGGACGTGTGTTCTAGATGGTTGGATGTTTGGACCTCCAGGCGCCGTTCAAGAAGCTCATATAATTGTCTTTTTGTGGTAACTCCTATATCTCCGATGAAGCTGGCGCGCTAATCGAGTGTATGATGCCAAGTTCCAGCCTACCGGATCTTGTGGCGCTCTTCGAATCTCGTTTAGGAACAGCCAATGCTCAACTACATGTACGTGTTCAAGATCGGCTGACACTCATTTGTCAGCGGGAGGCTAGGCCATCAAGCTTTGGCATAGTGAATTCTTCCGTGGGCAAAGTAGCATACCACATCGAAATATGCATTGCGGCAGGCCATCATGAAACTTATGTACAATCTCCTATTGGTAATTACGGCATAGTGATAGGCACATAGTGAACGTTCATGATACATGTATCTGAGAGACACTCATTGTGGAAAATCAACACTACAGTGACCCTGGCTGTCGAACAACACACAGTGCATCTGTGCACGTGTACGTATAGTTGAGTTTGTTACATGTACTGTATCTCCTAAGGATATCTGCAAAAACGTAGGATGATTAGATGGACCCACGGGTTTGGGCGAAAAGAGCATATGTATCTGACTGGCACCGTTGATAAACAAGTGCTTTCGACGTGTGCGACCACGTTTCTACACATGATTTCAAGATGAACGATCCGCAATCTTGGGAGACGTCTCGTGGTCCAAGTATCACAACTTAGAAAGCCATACTTTGAAAACGGCCAGGACAATATCAATGTCGGAAATGCTGAGCTTTGTACAGCTTAAATGTTACAAGACGTAAATTACAACCCCCACAGGCCTAGCACTTTAAATACGAATCCTGTCAATCGAGTACTTGCCGACCCTGAGATCCTTCTCCCTAGCAATCTCCAACCTGGTCTTCTTGCCATCCTTGCCACTCCTCTTGGGACCCTCAACACGACCACCTAAAGGCAGCGCAGCAGCCTCGAGATCATCAATCGGACCAGTGGTCAGACCAGCCTTCTCAGCATCATCAGCATACTTCTCAAGCTCAGCCAGGAAGCGCTCGAGAGTCTTGGCCTCGAGACAGCCTTCCAAGCTGGCCGAGACTTCAGCGCGCACGCTGTCGAGAATCTCTTGTGTGATGTCGACGTTGCCGCTCAAGCCAACGAGCCAGCCGCTGGTGCTGATGGCGTCGATAGCGCAAGTGAGCAATTGACCGATGTGACGGATGGCTTGGTCTTGGGGGCCTCTGACTTGTTCGGTGAAGCTGCCGGATTGCTTGTCGCTGGCTTCGATGCGGTTGGCGTACTCATCGTTGCCAACATCGATGTAGCGAGAGGTCCAGCCGCCTTCGGCGAGTTCGATGCGGAGAACCTGAATGAAGAACACGAGTTCCTTGTGGGAGAGGCGCTTGCGAAGGACGTCTTTCACAGACTTCGGAGGGAAAGAGCGCAGGCGGGCGAAGATGAGGCGGAAAGATTGGCTGCGGACTTCCAGGCCGTTTTGCAGGGCGGACAAGGCGTGGCTGAGCTCTTTCTCAGCTGCAAGAGTCTCGACTTCGAAGTTTGAGTCGGCATCGCCGATTTCCATCTCGATGTCTGCTTCCGTTGGCGCAGGTGGTGGGAGAGTGATTTGTGCAATGTCGGAAGATGGTGTGTCGAGTGATTCAATCAAAATCTTGAGTGCCTCGACGACCTCCTCAGTTTGGAAGAAGATTGGTAGTTCGAGTACATCGTGGAGAAGTTCGAAACTGTCGTCGGCAGTACCAAGAGCGCGCGATAACTCTCCGGCAGTCACGGGCTGTTGCAGAGCCTTGGAGATGTACTCTGCACTCAAAAGTCCAGCCAAAGCTAGCCATTGGATGACGATTGGAGATCGTAGTGTTAACCGGAGAGTTTGTGACACGCCATCTCGCGCGAATATTTTGCCAAGCAGGTGCAGAGCCTTTTGTCTGTCGACATTTGTGGGATCGTATGAATCGGTAGACAGCTGGAACACATCGTCGTCGACTTCGGCGTCGGTGTTCTGGGGAGACGCAATGAGGGCAAGATCCTTCGCAAGGAACTCCTCCAAAGCATCGACGTCGCTTGCCTTCGCAAAGTTGTCGACCTTTGACTTCCACTCCTCCCACTTTGCGTTGATCTTCTCGCTGCTCTGGTTGTCTGTGCCGGAGGCTTTCCCAATAGCGTCAATCAAGGTAGAACCAGTCGCTCTTCCGCGCTTCGCGTCTCTTGTCTCAGCAGTAAGCTGGAATGAGACAAGCTGAGTACCATCGATAGCAGCAACAAGGCCCACGTCAGAGAAGCTTGAAACCACACGAACACCAGAGTCAGACTCTGAGACGGTATCCCGCTTACGCTTTTTGCTTGGTCCGTTGTCTTGAGAAGCGCCCAATGTCACCGTTGCTTGAATAGAGCCGAACCTCGATTCGTATAGTCTCGCCACTCCAGTACTGATCGCCAGGATGGAAGATGAAGATGTGTGTGTGCAAGATGTGATCGGCTCGGAGGAGTTGCCCAACTTGGACTGGATCCGAGGAGTGAGAGTGGTCAAGTCGTGAATCGTCAAGCGGCCCTCAGATAGCTGGGAGATTTGACCGGTGGCGGCGTGAATTTCCCAAGATGTGCTGATTTCCGAAGCGCTAGCAGCGGTCTCAGGGAGGGGAATGGCTTCGAGGAAGTCGAGTCCTGATACGGTGCTTCCAGCCTGTTGGAGAGAAGCATTGCGAATCTTGAAAATTTGTAGGATGGCCTGCTTCTTCGTGCGCGCAATACGCATAAACAAGAGGGAAGAGCCAGAGATAGAGGCAGAGACTGCAGTGGCCAAATCTTGGCGTTCCTTCAAGATGCCCTTCTTCGCAGTGTCGAAGTCCACTATGGTTGCGTGCTCAATCTGGGGCTTCGAGGATCCATCTCCAGAGTATTTCCAATCGATGCGAGTGCCATCCGGGGTAATGCAGTCGACAGTCCCGTTGGCGTATGAGACCAAGAGCTGTGTAGAAGATGCGACACCTTCGCTGGCGGGTGGTAGAGCCTCCAGAGCCAAAGGCGCGTCCTGGAGCTTCACCTCGCTCTTCTCAGGCGCAGCAAAGCTAGCACCCTCTCCCACGCGCTCCACAAAGCGTAGAATCCTGCATTTTGATTGTGTGCGCGAGTCCTTGAGCGCGGCATATGTGTGTCTCTCGGCGGGTGCGTCGCCGTTTCGTCGCAGGTAGGTCGAGCATGGCGGGCAGCAGAGATGTGATTGGGGAGGAATGGCGTGTGAGGCTACAACGGACTGTGACTGGACCTGGTATCTGTCAATATCTCGTCTTTGTCCATCGAGTCGCGCGACCGTACATTGTAAATGTTCAAGCTCTCTCCATCCACGCCGACGATAACTTCATGTCTCTTTCTTTTTTTCAGGCCACGGTAGCTGAATACGGGCGCAGCATAGATGGTGCCATTCTCTGCGTCCAATGGCTTTGGTAGCGAGGCAATTGTGTATGGCGCCTCCATTATGCTTGCTTGTGCTTGACCAAAAGTTCTTGTTTCCAGCTCGTCTTCTCTCCAGCCGCCCAAAAAAAGTCCAGCGCCTGCCTCTGCGCAAAGCTTCGAGGCTTCCTCGGCTTAGACGGCTCGGTCGGGACGCCACGTTCCGGCCGCAGCCTAGCAGGCCGGACCTCGAGTTTCAATTTACCGACGACGCGTTCACGTCACGCGTGTATGGGGAAAGCGTTAAAGTGTAGGTAGACTGTCGATTGAGTGAATGACTTTCGCTGCACGACTTCCACTTCCTCACGGTGAGACGAGTGCTTGTGTTTGTTCATGGCTACTGTTATGAACATGCAGAGTAATGGAGGAAATGCTTTACATCCATTCTTTACTCGGCCAAATGGTATGTTTGCTCCATCCAGCTGGAATACCACGGTCGCCGTCTAATCACTCCAAGGCTGCCAAACAACAGATGAAGGGAGCCGGCCTCCACATGTGATCGAGCCCGTCGCCGCTAATCCTGCTGGTACAACTGACGACGATGAAACGGTCGAGTCTGCAACACAACCGAAGACCAAAAGCAACTCCAATAGTCGGAAGCCGAAACAACCCGGAACCAAATCGCAGGGCCAAAAGACAATCGCTGAGGTGCTCAATCCAGCTGCAGCTAGAGCAGTGCCGTCTCATGGACCAGAGAGCGAAAACAATGAGAAGCATGTGACGTGGGATGATCATGAGGCGGATGGGAGACGGAAACGACGACGAACGAAATCCTACAATGCCGACGATAACGACACCCATGGCATCAATGTCGGATCAACTTCAGCCACCGAGGGAGCGACGCAATCAGTAGACTTTGCGATTCGGTCATCATCACCACACGTCTATATACCACCACCGACGACAGTAGAGACCATACCAGAGCCCAGTACAGCAGAGACAATCCTCCCAACTCCAGGAACGCCACCAAAGAAGATGATGAAGCTCAATGCCGGAGGCAAATTGAGTTCTCCTGGTACAAAAGAGAAGGAAGATGGCAAGAGTGGAGATGTTGAACCAAGGAGACGAGGGCGTCCAAGAAAAGCAAAAGAGCCAGAGCCTCCAAAGACACGAGTTGTGATCTTGCGATATGGAAGTGAACACGATACAGATAGGAAAACGTCCGTGGGAAGACTACTGGACAAAGTTCTCAATGGCGAAGAACGGATACCAGAGCCCGTGACAGTCCAAAAGAAATCCAAGGCGGGACGCAAGCCGAAGCCAACGAAATCGACACACCCCTTCTTCACTGGTAAACCAACTGAGAAATTGGCACCAAAACCACCATCTCCCCGCAAGGCTTCTGCATCGACACCAGGCAAACTGCGTAGTCAAGCTTTCCACGACCGAGTACCGGATGTCTCGAAGGAAGTACCCTATGCAATCGGATCTGCGTTACTGCGAGACAGGCTCATGGTAAAGCACCCTGGTGCAAAGGAGCCACTGTGGCCCAACAAATCACAAGCTCACGTCAGAGGCCTTGACGATTGTTACTGGCCTAGTCCTACTCCATACTCAACGAGCAAGCGGAAACAAAAACAATTTAGACAGCCAGTCATGCCAGCCGATTCAATCCTGGATACGTTCACTGCTCGACTGAGACCCGAGCACGAACCTGAGCAGCGATCCGATGGATACGCTGGACCACGGCACGACTTGCGGCTTCCTAACAAACTCCTCATGCCGGGCAGCGAGATTATGAGTCGCGTCTCGAGCGAGCTCAGTGTGGCAATGCACGATGCAGACGGTGACGCAACGATGAGTTCAACTCTGTCACTGACCAAGGTACACCCAAGCGTGCGGAAGCTTTGCGATGCCCTCCCTGAGCATCTGTCTGCGTTCGACCATTGTACTGGCGACACACAGGGATGGACACAAAAATATGCGCCGACCACCGCACTGGAAGTCCTTCAACCCAGTAGCAAGATGATAATTCTGAAGGAGTGGTTGCAATCGCTGAGGGTCAACACAGTTGAGGTGGCACCTGCTACGCAGCCTGCACCAAAGACGGCCTCCAAACCAAAAAAGAAACGCCGACGACAGGTCGACGACCTCGATGATTTTCTTGTCGACGATGACACAGTATTCCATGAGATGGATGTGCTGCCGGAAACCCTCGAACTAGATGAGCCGTTCAGCAGATCTCAGCCTAGATCTATTGTGCAAGCACTGAATGGCTCCAAGGTCAGCAATGCAGTCCTCATTAGTGGACCACACGGATGCGGAAAATCAGCGGCGGCATATGCGGTGGCAAAGGAGCTGGGATACCAGGTTTTTGAGATCAGTTCCGCTGAGCGACGCAGTGGCCGCGATGTCATGGACCGAGTTGGAGACATGACCGAGAACCACATCGTAAGACACCATGGCATCGATCCTGGCGAGTTGTCAGCATCCGAGGATCACAGTCATATCGAGGCTGCATTTCAAAAGGATCTTGACAGTGGACGTCAAGGAAAGATGAGTGCTTTCTTCAAGAAAAAGCCAGACTCGAAACCGGCAGCGCCAAAGGTACAGACCATCAAGACACAGACCATCGAGAAGCTTCAGAAGGTTCTCAAGCAGCCGGCTAGAGATCAACAGCAATCGCTTATCCTGCTTGAAGAGGTCGATGTGTTGTTCAAAGAGGATAAGGAGTTCTGGACCACGGTCTTCAAACTCCTGGCTACTTCGAAGCGACCATTTATCATGACATGCAATGATGAGGACCTGGTGCCTTTGCAAGCATTGACTTTGCACGCAATACTACGACTCTCGCCACCACCAGCGGATTCAGCCGTCGATCTCATGCTACTGATAGCGGCTACAGAGGGTCATCTCCTCAAGCGCGAGGCGGTCCGCTCCCTGTTCGATTCCAAGGATCATGATTTACGTGCAAGCATCGCCGAGCTGGACTTCTGGTGTCAAATGGGCGTTGGTGATCCTAAGAGCGGACTCAGTTGGATTTACCAGCGATACCCACCTGGCTCCGACGTCGACAAGGAGGGCAGGACGCTCAGATTGATCAGCGAGGGCACGTTCCAGGACGGTATGGGACTCGTCCAGCCAGGTGTGAACGCCGACGAGGAAGCCTTGCTTCTTGCTTGGCGTGGCTTCGGCATCCACCCAACCGCCGTGGTGGGCTGGACTGATGCACCATCAGACGGCATGCAGCACGCATCTCTCGAAGCATTGCCGTCATCGCTCAAAGACTTCTCTAAGATGGCGGAATCGTTGAGTGCAATGGACACGTACACAACTCACACATCTATGGACGCTTCGCTGCCTGAGATGCCAGCGAAGTCGCGGACGCATTACATCGAGGGCATGGCTTTGTTGGAAAGCAATGAGAAGATCGATCACGAGCACATGCCTATGAAGCTTGCCATCAGCTCGACCCTTTTGGCATGCAGTGTATATTGTCCAAGCGGTGTCGTCGATCGCAGTTTGGAGCCATCGAACCTTCTACGCTGCATTCGGAATGTCGGCGAAAGTGATGAGTCTCAATTGACTCGTCGTGACTTTACATGCTTCGATGTCATTTCAACTGCACCCAGCGCTACTTCCAGTGGATTGGAGCAGTCTGCCTTCGACGGACCGCTCACACCCATTGCTCTTGACATCGCTCCCTTTGTCCGATCGATCGCACAGTACGACCTATCGCTTGAAGAACAACGCGCCAGATTGGGAGAGATCTTGGGAGAGGGACCAAAGGTGAAACGGGCACGCACTACCCGAGCAGCCAGAAGCGCCCTCGAAGGCAGCCAACGTGGCAGCACACGACGAGAAAGATGGTTTACAACAGACTTAGATCTCAACGCCATTCTGACAACGGGAGGGAACGACTGGCCGAAGACGACTGCTGTTATGAGGGACGAGACTAGAGATGGCAGTGAAGCCCCTGGCTCTAGCATGGGCAGTGTGGCTTCACTCGAGGAGTGAACTGACGGGAGACATGTTCGGTGATGCCTAAGGCATGTGTGTGTTTACAGTCCCTGCGCATGAGTCTACGTACAGCGATCTCTTTGGCCATGAACTCACTCTGTGGCATTATCGACAATTTCAATCTCAAAGTTGTGTATAACTACCATTGAGATACCCTTCGACTTCCTACACATTCAAGCAACTATTTTGCAACTACAATGAATCCTAAGTGCTAAATGACTGCGTCGTGCCATTGAGATGCGGCTGATCAAACTGTACGTAGATTCATGCACACGAGCTGTACGAAGGACCTGCTAGCGGCATAGCAACAATCTCTCACTAGTGTTGAAATCTCGGTGATAGGAGGTGGGGCGTGGCAAACACGAATGGCGACGAGCACAAGAGTAAGCAACGTGAGCTGCACGTGAGCGTCACATGATCTTAGCATCACATCTAGCAATACCTTAGCAAGTAAATGAAACAAAGACGATCACCTGCAGTGAGAAGGAAGGCGGCAAAGCACGCGCCGGAAGTGAATTTGCTTGTGCCCATCAGCCTTGCGCTGCGTGCCTGCCTCAGGTGCGGGGCAGGCCTTCCACTAGTGGGACCGACCCTCTCCTTGATGTTTTGCTCGAACGTCACATCTTTCGCCTTTTCTTCCATCCACCACTTTCTACCCACACACTCCCACCCACCTCCCACATCACGCTCACGACGGGACACCAACACCAGCCCGCCATCAACACAGCAACACACACGGCAAACACGCCCACAAGCTCTCCGAGCACACCACACACACAAAATGGCGGACCGTTATATCCCCGAGCACCGCCGCACCACCTTCAAGGCCAAGAACACTTTCAAGCCCGATGAGCTGCGCCGCCGTCGTGAGGAGCAGCAGGTCGAGATCCGCAAGCAGAAGCGTGAGGAGAACCTCGCCAAGAGGAGAGGCATTGGTAACCGTGGCGAGGGCGGCCCTGGTGCGTCACTCGGCGCTGCGCCA
>Ga0265797_10003656_pt1 | contig 24461 bp, 28 predicted proteins | sample P2T30metagenome_FD_192433 | JGI IMG/M metagenome (GOLD analysis project Ga0265797, IMG submission 192433) | Plant litter microbial communities from East Loma Ridge, Irvine, California - P2 T30 | ecosystem: Environmental > Terrestrial > Plant litter > Unclassified | place: USA: California... | reverse complement strand
GATTGCTGACGACGTTTCTACATATATGCGATGTGTCGAAGGCTACGAAACACATGGGCAAAAGCTAGTCCGCGATGTGGAAAGGTTGTTGGAACATAGGGTGGAGAAGAGGAAGGCAGTTGCTCAAGAAGGGGGAGAGGGGAAAGTTGCGAGAACGATAATGTGAGTCTTGTGTGTTATTGATAGGCCAGAGATTCTCCCCTTCATAGCATGATGGTGATAGTGCGCTGTTTAATTCATTTGTCAATCATGGCGTTCAAGAGATCTCTGTTCTTTCTCTTTAGGTCAAACAATTATAGAATCTGGCTTTTTCATGGAGCGGGTCACATTTGGATTCCCATTGCGACGCATAAACTGTGAAAACGGCGTGAATGTGATGTCTTCTGACTTTGGTATACGCATATCTAGTTTTGGTACCCTGACCCGAAAATGCTAAATGAGAGGTATAAAACGCATCAACAAACCTGAAAAGACCATGCTGTACAAACATTACTCGTCAAGATCAAACAACTCCCTCACCAACAACCCTCCGTTCATGCCCAACCCACTCCTCCCCATCACTCCTCACACTCTCCGTCCGCTCTCTCCGGTCATCTTCAATCTCCACTTCTCTTGTGTGAATAGTCTCAACTCTGATGTTGTTCAGCTCAACCTCATCGCCAAACTCTTCTCGCGTAGGCGTACGGTACAGACCGCGGCTCGGGGCACGAAGCCTGCTTTGCGTAGGAGACGAAGATTTGCATTCCGTTGTGACACCAGAAGGCATGAGCCGCGGTGAGGTCTGAGGGCGATGATGTGGGTTGCTGGACATGACGGTAGGGAAGACGTTGAGACTAGGCCTACGGGAGCTGCTACCACTATTGTTGCGGGAAGCGTTGGTGCTGTTGATGCTGTTGGAGTTTTGGGAATTTTCAGATATTCCTTTGATAGTTATGATCTCGGTCTTCTTTTCGTTTGTTCCTTCTCCGTAGGTCATCTTGCTATTCCGTCTTTGGTCGGATCTTGTGCCGCTTCTTGAGCCGATCGTGCCGTTACCGTAACCGCTGTGCGGGTCTGTAGTCACTGTCTGCTTGTCTTTCGATGTGACCCAGTGTAGGACTATTACGCAGAACAAGATATCGGCGTTGCAGCACATAAGGCAGATCCAACCTGGTTCACCCTTTAATACCATGAGTATGGTCAGGTTGATGACGGAGGTGGTGAGGGTAGCAAGGGAGCCGATGAGCGAGCGCTTGGCCATGCGGTGGAGCGTAGGGTTTGCGTTGTGCTTGTAAGAGTAGAGGTTTCGGACGGGAATGATGAAGAGGGCGGTCAGGTAGACCTGAATTTAGATCAGTTTCTGGTGTCGATATAAGCCAGCTGAGGAGAAGGGAATACTTACGTTGACAATGACCTCGAAAGTGATCAACGGAAGCATAGCGATCTTTTGCATACCGATTATGCACACGCCGGAGTCGTTGATGTAGGTGATTCGGAAGATGAAGTTCATAATGACAAAGACGGTGTATGGTAACAGCATGAAAAGGCAGTTGAAGAGCCACAGCTTCGTCTTCATGCGAGGCTTCATACTCCCTCGAACCACATATGCTTTCTCGACGAGGAAATAATAGATGAGAATCTTGGTAGTCATGTAACATATCAGACCTGTGCAGTGGTGAGCCTTGATTCTAAGCATTCCCATGTATCCACTGTTGTGCACTTACATAATAAGATTCCCCCTTCGCACACTTGCGGCGAGGAGTTGATACCAAAGCCATGAACCACAATCGCAGTTGCAAATACGAATAACGCCGAGTCGCAGTAGATGATGAGAATTACTGTTTTAGGCCGTCAGCGTCATATACTTTCCCAGGATGCTCGTAAGCATGTATCGTGTTGCACTTACACCACATCGCCAAAGGAAGTGCAGCCCATTTCTGAATAAACTGTGTTCGTCGCACTGTTACACGCTGTTAGAATTTCTGTTTCTTCTCGGCAGCATCGACAAGCTACGACTTACTTATGCAAACGGAGAGTACACCAAATGTGCTGATCTGTAACATGATGCTAATAATCTCTCCAGCCCGCGGTACCAGCGCAGGTACATAGTCTTGTGCTACCATGATCGCGATGTTGTTTTGTATCTTCACCTCACAGTCGATCAAGGTATTGCAAGTTACAGTAATCCGATATGGCGCAAACAGGCAGGCAAGTAAGAAATCGTATGATAACGACGAAACAGGAATGAAAGCACACGAGCCAGTTCACGAGCCTCAGCCCAGGGTACAACAGGGAGAAATAGGAAGCCCATGTACAATTGACCCTTTAACGGAGCCGCACTCAAGCAGGACAAGGCTCGAGTGTGCGCCATCGAATCTTGTACACTGACAGCCCTGGCTAGTCACGCCACTCCTTCTATTAGGGTTGAAGGGACTTCGTCTGCGTGGTGATTAGTGCAAATTTCGGAAGTTTAATGTTAATGGCGGAAGGACGTCCGGGGGATCGTCGTGGTTCCGTTGGGGGTGAACCCAAGGCCCTATGGGAGCGCCACACACAGGCCAGACGACCAGTTCAGCGGATGGTTGATTAGCTTCGTTCATGCGCCTTTCTCAAGATCTTGATGCGAGTTTATTCTTGTAGCGTGTGGCTAATTAGTGGGCTCATGGTCATCATGAGATAAGAATGAAGAGGGGCAAGCAGAAACTGACATAGATGTTGACAATTAAGTCGTCAGATAGCAACAAGACTTGATACAATCATTCATACAAAACGAAGAATACGCCAACAAGGTCAACGCACGACTAGCCCTCTATCTGGTGCTAAGGGAAAACGTCGGATCGTCGGCTATCTCGCGTGGCTGTCGTAGATCTCAGACCATCTAGCGTTCCAGATTTCACGCAGCGGTACCCGAGCCGATTGGTCTGAGATGGTCAGGAAGATAGCTAACAGTGTCAATTAAAGGCACCAGGCATGTCGAGCATGACTAGCAGAAGAGCAGCCTCGCCAGATTTGGTGCTAGCGACCAATGTCGCGCGTCCAGAGACCTGGCTGGACAAACAGTACGCCTGAAACGTAGCGTCTGTGCTGCTACCTCGCCGAAGTGGCTGCTCTATCAGTAATGGTGCCATTTCTGGCGTAGCAGTTCTCATGCACTTCTTTAGAGTTTAAAACATCGTGGCTTGCGTTGGCATTGGTAAAGCGCGACCTTTATAGCTCTTGTTGATACTGCTCATCGTCGGCGCCATCTTTCCGAGCTTTCGAATAACTGTCATCAAGTCCCTGGGCAACCCATTCATCTTTGATCAATCTAGCAACATTTTTCCCGCTCAATGCACTTGTCTCCATAGTGCTGATAAAGCTCTCAATACCACTAGTATACCACAGGCCATCGTCGAGCTTGATCTCCTCAAATGTCACACGCGGGTATTCTCTCGGGTACGAGTACCAAAGCTTGTGATGAATCCAGCTCACGGTTCCGTTGACATTACCGTGTTCGGCTTCCTCGGGGAAGACATCTTGGCCAAGGATGTGGGAGAGGAATGTGGCGTTGACACGGAAGGGTGAGAAGATCTTGTAGATGTATTCAAATCGAATCGGAGACGACTCTGGGTTGAGGCCAGCATCGGATACGGATATACTGTAGAAGCTGGGCGAGCCGGCGCCATCCACTGGGATCTCAGCTGGCGGTAGCGTAGTAAGGACGTATTGTGGCACAGGCGTCTTTGCATCTAGATTGAATGCTTTCTGATCCAGCCTGAAAGGTGACGCAAAAAGAGTGGTATACAACTTCGTATAAGGTATCTCATCAGGGACGTGGTGTGGCGCAGGATGGATATCAAGATCTGAGTACTGAAGAGGTGCTGCGAGGACAACTTCGTCAAATACGGAGGTCTGGCCGGCAGCTGTAGTGACTTCGTAGCTGCCATCCTGTTGCTTGGAGATTCTGGCGATAGAGGTGTTGAGATGAACATTGGCGCGAGAGGCCTTCAACATATGCGCGAAGATCTGCCAATTGCCTCCTTCGATCTGCATTGCTCCATTTGTTGCCATGCATACCATCGTCTCCAAGCCGTGAATGTAGGGCAGATTCGAAGCGTAGTTGACACGAGTGCTAGCTTGGATGATCTCCTTCGAGAACGCCTCGCCAATGCCGTTTGCTTTGAGATACTGTTCTCCCGTCACTCCAGTGGCTTCCAATAACCCCACTCGCTCGACAGCGTCGCCCAAGCTCTTCCACGGAAACACTGGCTCATCATACATCTGGAAGAATCTGCCCACAGCACTCTTCATCAGCCTGTTTGTCCAAAGTGGCGCAGCACCGTATCTCCATAGCAGCTTCGCCTTATCCCACCAAGTGTCTCCGGCCTTTGTCACGATAACAAATTCACGTCCATTCCAGATGCCCAGATCAGGCATGTCCATTTGGGCTGCGAGATCGTGCCCGGCAGCCGATAGATTGAACTCCTCCATGGCTTTCACCATTATGCGATTGCTTTGTACGAAGATTGAGCCGCCCAATTCCACTGAAATCGTTGGGTCGTTCCATGGGTTCACGGTCGTTGTGCGACCACCAATGTAATCGTTACGTTCGAAGACGGTGATGTTTGTCGGAATGCCTGCCTCGGCGGCATACTGGGCGAGATGGTACGCAGCGGATGAGCCACCTGCACCTGCACCTGCTGGGACTCAGTACCAGCATAACCATCTTCTAGAAATGTGCTCTTACCTATGATAGCGACCTGTCTTGCGTGATGAGGCGGTTCACTGGCTCTGAGAGCTAGCGCGCAAGGTAGCAGCGAGGCAAGGCGCAACCATTGCACCATCATGGGCGCTCGGTTGATTGAACGGTATCGTTTCTTTATGTGGTATGGGTGAGAATTGAAGATGAAGAAGCGTTGCTACCTTCAGGTAACTTCTTAAGTCATGGTGGTATAGTAGGAAGAAGGTCTCACGTAAGAGTGCGGTGATGACGAAGACAGCCCCGGGAGCATGGATCAACCAGCGCCAGTTACCTAGGTACAAACAAGCATTTGGAGACGATGCACTTGTGCAGCACAGCAGCATGGATACCATGTTGTATATGCTCAGATCTGCTTTAAGAATCCAACAATCCACTCTCACTGAGGCGCAAGCGATGAATAGGAAGTCATAGACGCGTGTTGGGGTGCGCACTTTCACGTGCTTGAAGCCGGTCACTAGGGTGTTAAGTCCGCTCAGTATCCGAAGGCTCAAGACGCGACCAATTCATTCGACAAGACGGCAAAGCATGTTTGAGCATGAATCTGTAACAACTGTAACTTCAGCAGAAGGCGCCATGATCGTATATGCTAAATATATCGTGGAAAGATAAACACCCTTTCGCGCCATACTCCAAGGATGCTGCTAATCCAACATCACCCGTATCATAAATATCATGAAATCGTCATCGTCCCTACTGGGGCTTACCCATCTGATTACACTTCTCTGGAAATTATGATTAACTCCTCGACATTTCATATAGCGAACTTGACTGTCCGCTTCGTGGTCTCAATCTTAGTAACGGGCATGACTTCCCGTTCGACGGTGACTTCCCTTGAAGGCATATCTCTGACGCCTCTCTTCCGCCTCTCGCTACGTTTTGCTCTCGCCTCGCGAGTCTCCCGTAGCTTCCACTCTGTCAACTGTTGTCGTCGCTTCTGCGATCTAGCATATGCTAATGCTGGTGTGGGTCTAAAGCCAATCCCATTGAGCCCAGTACCATCGTCATCTGGATCAGTTGACGGATCGACCAGGTGTCCCGTGATCTCACTATCTCGCCACGTGAGAGTCGACATTGGCGGCGACGGTGATCTAGCCCGAGGGTGGGGTTGCGAAGACGATCGATTTTGCGCGCGAAGCTTTTCGTGTGTGGATATAGACGGCTGCGATTTAGTTGTTGCGGGCGACGAAACAAAACTGGTGGTTTGCGCGAAAGAAGCGATATCTGGCAACAAGCGGGGTTGCGACGACTGAGGGGTCTCTGGTATCACCCTAGAGACCTCCATCTCGGGTGTCGTAGCAATAGTATCTATATGCTTCCTATTTGTATAGCTGTTCGGTGTTTCGTTGGCTGCATATATTTCTGAGCCAGTTCCGCTGTCTGCTCTCATAGCATCGAGCTTCGGCTTCTTGCGTATTACATCGTCGGTAGGTGTGAGCGGGGACATGGGTATTTCCGAGAGCGCAGTGAGGGTCATACCTCGCAGCGTGTCTGCGACTGCATTTCGAGGGCTATCGGCGCCCGACGAAGGCGCGGGACTACCTCGTGGCGGTGTTGACGCGGGACGCAGGGCCAGAGCCGTGTTGAGCAGAGGAATAGGCGCGGGTTGATCGCGCTTGCGCTTCGGAGATGGATGCGCCAGGTGCGTAGGCATTTCGCCGATGATAGGGTGCCAGAATTACATGAGGAATACCGCTGAAGTATGTTGGTGAAGGTGACAGGAGTATTGTTGTTGTGAGTGGAAGAGCACCCAAATCCCACATGATGGCTGTTGGTTACGCGAATGTGGGGCAGACGCACAGGCCCATTGTAGGGCTGAAAGAGACCCTTGCTGGAACCACTGTAAGGCACATGATATATGCGGGCCGGCTATTGCTGTCATGTCCATATGCACGTCGAACACTGCGAGCCATTTATGGACCTAGCGGCTGCGATTCAATGTTCGCATGCATGCCTCAGAGGCACTAGCTCCGAGCTCACATAGCACGTTCCTTGCCTGCTGCTGCCTGATATGGCTGTATGAGTCTTTGCTTACATCAATCTTTATGCGCCTTCCTCATTCTTGATACATCTCTCGATGCCATCAGGCATTTCTGTGCACAATAAATGCGTCACAAGACTCTAATTAAAAGCTTCTGATCCCTCGGCCTATGCATCCTCAGGCAGCTCTATGCAGCAGAACCCGCAACGCACACGGTATTCATTTACAAGTACCCTGTGGATTCACGAAAAACACTCGGTCATTGTGGCTTCCTGCTTCGACGACATTGAAAGCGCTCCTTACCACCTACCTTTTCCCCTCCAGCAATCATGGAACAAAGATCCATCCTCGATTTCCTTAAAAAGCCAGGTTCGGCACGACCAGAGTCGTCTCGATCACAACATTCTCATCGAGATCAACCTTACCGCCGCAATAATACCAACGCTCACAAACATCACTCATCTAACCAAAAGCGACCCCCTGACCGCCGCCGCAACATGAGTCTCAAACTAGTTGCCGACGAGACCAAAGAAGCACTCCCGAATGTCCGGGCTCAGCTTCCACCGGAGTTTGATGTTGAATGGTCTTTTCTCGAAGATCTGAATCATCGAGATTCAGCTCCTCTTCCGGCGGACTTATGCCCAGCTTTAACGACACCGTGTACTATTCAAGTACTCGATATGGATTCATTCGATGCGGCAATCCAGCTAGACCCCTCTCACACCGTCAACCAGCATGTCACCAAGAAAAGGTCGGATACCAGTACTGAGAAGGTGACCCCAGTGGCAGTCCTAAACCTTGCTTCCGAGCGTTCACCCGGAGGCGGCTGGCAGAAGGGCGCCCTCGCCCAGGAGGAATGTCTGTGCTACCGCTCTTCGCTCTACCTCTCGCTCGACCGAAAACTTTACCCAATACCCCCTCTCTCTGCCATATACTCACCAAACGTGGTCATAATACGCGAATCCATGTCAAGAGGCCACAAGTTACACAGTAACACTTGTCCGCCTGACCTCCCTGCAGTTTCCGTCATCAGCGTAGCAGCACTTCGTCAACCGGAATTATCAAACGACGGCACAGCGTTCAAAAGCCATGGCGTAAGGTCTCACACCAAGAAGAACATTCGCCTCATACTGCGCGTTGCTGCTCGACATGGACACAGAAAGCTCGTGTTGGGCGCACTGGGCTGCGGTGTATTCGCCAATCCGCCACGAGACGTCGCAAATTGCTTTCTTGAGGTTTTTCGAGAGCCAGAATTCCAAGGAGGGTGGTGGGAGAAGGTCGTGTTTGCCGTCATGGACAACGTAAACGGACCAGATGGTGGCAAGGACGGCAAGGGAAACTTTGGTCAATTCTATCAGGTTTTACATGGACAAATTGCGTGAATAGTGGCCGACAGGGTTGGTAGGGATTTGTGTATGCATTCCCCAACTGTCTCACGACCCAGGGATCAGGCAGCGGACATTACTGCTATAGCTTCGTACAATGCTCAGAATGCATACTAAATGTATCCACCGTACTTTGTGTGGCGATAACTCTACAATATTATACGTGTATACCTTCCGGGTGTCTTTCCAGTACAAGGTACAGCTCAATAGAAACGAGCTGCTTCGTAGGTAGTGATGGGTCACTCATGTTCAGAGTAGAGGCGTAGGAACGGCGACCAAGTAGCAGTAAGCCCATTAGAGCAGTTCTCCTTGAATTGTTTTGACACCTCGAGAATTAGGTTGGTATCATGATGCAGGTATATGTACAAGAACGCAAAAACGCAAAGCAATGCTCTTCTCCCTTGCCTCGAAACTGCCACGTCTATCTTGTAAACGTCTTGCTTCGTCCTGGGACTTCCTTTTGCGCCCTCGGTAGTCCCTTCGGTGCATCGGACATACCCGAGAAAGGCGCGAAGGCTGCACTCTTCTTTTTCTTGTCCTTCTTCTTCTTCTTGCCATCGCCATCTTCTGCATGCAGTACCGACTTGGCGTTTGCGTAGTCGAATGCAGGCTCGTTACCGTAGTCAAGACCAGCGGCGCGGGCAGCAGCGTCATTCTTCTTCTTTTGCTTACGTGCGGCTTTCCTAGCGGCCTTGGCATGTGCGTGATCTGCGTCTGGTGTTTCCTCGGATGCGTCTAGCATGATTTCGTCGTTGGTCATAGGGTCGAGGGCTGGCGTTGTGGTGGAGGGTTCGTCTTCTACTGCGTTTCCTCGCTTTCGCTTGCGACTACCGAGGTGCCTGACGACAAACGTGTCGGTTCGTTGGTCTTCAGCAGGTCTCTCCTCTTTCGGTACAAAAGTGTGCTGCGGTTTCTCCGCCTTTAGTGCAGCTTGTGTCATTCCGTTTGCATCAGCAAATATTTCTGCGGTAAGAGGTGGTAATGGCAGAGCGAGACCGATATCAATGGTGGGAGTTTCCCGCTGCTGTGACGGCTGGCTGGCTTTCCACAGTTGTCCCCAGAACTCAGAAGACGAAGCGCGAGTAGCTGGGACAGCAACGGTACTCTCAAGTGCTGCGGCCTCAACAGCTGGAGCTGCAGTCGCCTCTGCTACCTTCGCAGCAGCAGCATAAGACTCAGCCCTTTCCGCTTTTTGCATGTCGGCAATCGTCTGAAGCACGCTATGCAACTCCGGTCCCCCAACGCCCTCCTCCTTAGCCTTTGCGATCACAGCTACGAGCTCGTCCGCATGGGCTCGAATGATGTGCGACACGTGTTGGATAGCGTTGAAGAGAGCAGCCTTATCCGCAGGTATCGCACGAGCTACAGAGAACACGGCGTGGTTGGGCATGATGAAAAGCGGGCTTTCGTCTTCCTTCCGACTGAGGTCGTCTCTCCACCTATGCACAGCTCGGAAGACTGAAAACTGCTGTGGGGTAAACTGCACGGGTGTCCGTGAGACAAGTTTGTACCAACCAGCTGCTCCAAGACCCATCTCCATATCGTAAACAGGGTGTTCGTATCGCTGTAACGCCGTCTCTTTCGATTTTTGCAGTACGTCCTGAACCTTGTTTTTCTCGGGGTTAGAGAAGTCAGACTTCTCAACTAATTCGTTCCGCATGTTGTCGTATACATAAAGGAGGAAATGGGTGTCGGCGCGTGCGTATTCGAACAGTTCCTTGCTGAGCGGCCTAGTGCGCCAATCTGCCAGTTGGTACTGTTTCTGGGCTGTGAACTGAACATGCCTCTCAAGCAGGTAAGCCAGACTCGCACCAGGATAGCCAAGAGCTCGAGCAGCGTGGTACGTGTCAAAGAGGCCAACGACATAAAGCCCAAGGTCTCGTTGAAGCCAGACGATGTCCATGTATGCACCGTGTAGAACCTTCAAGATATTGGGATCGGCGAACACCTCGTTCAGGCACTCGAGCTTCCGCCGCCAGGGCTTCAGTGTGTCGACTATCCAGTCCTTGTCGCGCGTACTTATTTGCATTAGCGAAACCATGCCGATGTAGGAGCGGTTGTCGTGGTGTTCCAGGTCAATAGCGATTTCCTTTGCGGTCTTCAGCTCTGAGAGCATAGTAGCTAGTGCTTCAGGGGTATCGACCAAAGTTGCAGTGGTAGATTCGAAGGGTGGGTATTGCTGCGGCTCGGAGTACTCGTATACGGTCGAAGGATATTCGTAGGTTTCGATCTCGGTCTGGTACGGGTGAGGGTATCTGGGAAAGGTAAGCTTGCGGTGCTAACATAGCATATCTGTCATACTGTTCCCGTCCGCGTCTGTCTTTGAAAGTTTCCAAACATTTCTCGAGCGGTATCTTCGCGTGCGGCTTCGCTGTGACCAAAGGGCGGAAGCCGCCAGACTCGTAATTGGCGGGCAAATGCTCAAATTTAAGCTGGGGCTTTGCGATAATCTTTTTGTCGGCGATGTTTGGGCGCGGCTTCGCGGTTGTCTGCAAGTGAATCAGATGACGCGCCCCCCTTTCAGTATGTGTATTCCTCACCTGCTCGGTCGCGGGACTCAGTCGCTTGACAACACCCGTGTACTCATCGAGACTGGTGTCGGCCTTCTCAAGCAAGCTGTCGATGACATCAACAACCCCCCTCCAATTGGCGTCTATGGCTTCGACGTCGGGTAGCTTGGGACCTACAGCGTCCGAACTCGCAGCAGCATTCTCGAGAAGTCGCTGCGCAAGGTGAAGGAGGCGCGCATTCTGAGCATCCAGCTGTGTGCCAGCTTCGGGGTTGAGCGACCGTTGAAAGGAAATGTCTGCTGCGCCTATTAGGGAGGCAGACTTGGTGGTCGACTTCAGGGCAGCCGAGATCTCTGTCTGAAGCGTTTTGAAGGAATCCATGGCGTGTCTATTGTGCGCTCATCCTCTTAAAAAACGTTCGATGACGTGGTCTACGGTGGCGTCTCGCTTCGATGTCGTAGGTCGTGTTGGGGTGGAGAGGGAGCGCGTGTCGCAAATGTTTAGAAAGAAACCTTCAATGATTTCCACGTTAGCGCGCTTTCCCTATCGATAGCCGCAGCCGCGCACCTTCACCCGCCGCCTCCGTCATGCTGATCAAGGCCGTCACTTAACCAACATTTCACCAACATGTCGGCTTCTTTAGCCCCCGAATGCAACGAAGTCAAGGAGTGAGCGCCAATGTTATCTAGTATTGCTAGTACAACTAACTGATACATCCAAGACGATACGACAACTGCTTCCTCAAGTGGTACAGTGAGAGTAAGCAATAGTGCATAATCTGGGCATTTATGACTCCTGACAAAATCTAGAGTTTCTGCGAGGCACTGCCACGACCGACGAATGCAAGCCGATATTCGAGCAGTACGAGAAATGTCTTTCGGTCAGGCACTTTGCCCTAAAGGCTCTGCCCTTGAAGCTGGCTAACCCAGCAAACAGAGGGCTTTGAATGAACGTGGCATCGACAAGATGCTAAAGGAAGTGCGAGACGACAACAAAGAAAATGATGCTGAGCACATGAAGCCTGTAGGCACGGTCTTCCCTATGCGATGCCACTGAAACTAACTGCATACAGAACCGATGAACAACGAGGCTTGCCATAGTTATTCCATAGAACCACAGACGTGTTTGCACTTCACACTCCTCTCAAGTGAGTTCCCTACTCTTCTCTCTTAGTGCAGTGGAACAATGCATAACGACAACAGCTTATTGAAGTTGCAGAACTTGGACTTGGCGTATACACCGTACCATTCGGACACGACCTTTGTCAAAAAATATGTATTTTGAGCGCGTAAGACATAGTCCCGAACGTTCTTGAGGTTTACCCCGTTCAACGGCGCACCAAAGAATGTTGATCGGGCCGCTGCATATATCTGCGCTAGACCCCTAGATGACGTCGACAATCGGGATCCATGTATTTCGGAAAACAATCCTATCTTCTCTCCACCAAATCCACTTTGAAAGTCCCCACAACTATATAAACTCCTCTCCCCCACTTCCTCGGTTCGATGGTCAACTATCTCTCCGTTCCTGAATCAAGCATGGCAACCAAGGTTGGTCTCGGCGTTCCAATGCCGCTTCTCGCTCCTGCGACTGCTACATGGGCTTTTCCCTTTGCGGCATACTACATTTTCCTCCAGAACCGCATTGCTTACCACCGCATCACCTCAAAGACGTAGGGAGCTCATATCAGTTAGCCAATAGCATTCTGCTGACGCTGACGATAGTTTCATGGGTGACAAGTCGGATGATTCGAAAGGCGTCACAGATCCCCTATATGTGGCCACGCGTGCGCAGCTGAACTTTGCCGAGAACGTGCCATTGGTATTGGGAGTGGCGCTCCTCGCTGAGCTCAACGGAGCCAACAGGTAAGTGCACTGCGTCGAGACAAGACAACGCGTCTAAGTTGCTACATCAGGACCTACATCAATTACGCGCTTGGTACTCTCCTTGCCCTCCGTATCAGTCACGCAGAGCTTGGCTTGATGATCAAGGGTTCTACGGCTCCCGGAAGGATTGTTGGTTACTACGGCACTCAGGCTGTACTTGCAGGTATTGCTGGATACGCGACGTACTTGATCGCGGATTTCTGGATGATTTGATAGATGACTTTCATGCTTTGAGATAACTAGCAGCAGGTTTAGCAAAAGAGCTCGACCTAGGTAGTTATTATGAAACTATTCTTACCCAGAGTGAATACCCTTGAACCATGCATGTGCGTAAATAAACAAAGGTTGAGCTTCGAAGTTACATGTGAAATGAGGCGCATTACGTAGCAACTGTGGCGCCAAGGCATCGAGCAGGTGGATAGCTGCCGCGATCTCCAATCCCCACCAATTCTTAGAACATACGTTATTCATACAACCAGCTTCGGCAAACACGTGTCCGCCCTTCCGAACCTTAGAATCTCTTACTTCTCGCTATCTACAGCCTCGATACTCGAATTCTCTGGCGGCGCAATGGAGGCAGCGTCTGCGCGCATGGCCACCCGGGATCGGTACGGCGCATTCGGGGAGGCGCCCAGTTCACCACTGCAGCGCTACATATGTATGCACAAGGCCGTTCCTCGGGTACGAACCAAAACTGATATAGTATGGAACAGTACAAGCTTGCGATCCGCAGAACTTCGAGCCCAACCTGGCCTTGAACCTCGAGATCTCCGACTTGATCAATAGCAAGAAAGGCTCAGCGTAGGGTCATGCCACTCTTCCGCTATACACTCGAGGCTAACGATGTCCCAGGCCTCGAGAAGCAGCTGTTACCATCGTGCACTACGTCAACCACCGCAATCAGAACGTTGCCCTCCTCGCGCTCAATGTACGCCCACACTGCCCCACCTTGTACTTCGCATAGCTCACCCTTGGATAGCTCCTGGACATATGTGTCAAGAATTGCGGCTACCCCTTCCACCTCCAAATAAGCACAAAGGAATTCCTCAATGAGCTTGTCCGCCGATTCCCCGAACGTCCGCCTGTGCATTCGACGCGTGTACAAAACAAGATTCTCGAGCTGATAGAAGAATGGCGGCAAACCATATGTCAGACGTCGCGGTACAAAGACGACCTAGGGTTCATAAGAGACATGCATAGGCTGCTGAGTTACAAGGGCTACATCTTTCCTGAAGTACGCAAGGAAGATGCGGCAGTCCTAAACCCCAGCGACGTATGTACATGGTGGTCTGGCGGTTCAAGTATACTGCTAACATGGCGCAGAATCTCCGCTCGGCAGAAGAAATGGCCGAAGAGGAACGAGAGGCACAATCTGCGAAACTCCAGGAATTGATCCGTCGCGGTGGGCCTGCGGACCTGCAAGAAGCGAACAAGCTCATGAAAGTAATGGCTGGGTACGATACCAGGAACAAGACCGATTGGCGCGCAAAGGCTGCTGAAGAAGTTGGAAGAATACAGCAAAAGGCAAAGATACTGGAGGAGATGCTGCAGGGCTACAAACCGGGCGATCAGATCAAAGAGGGCGATGTCTTTGAGGCATGTCAAATGAGGTGTCAATATGGTGACATTAGCTAACTGGACGACAGGAACTTGCGAATGCCCTCCAAAGCGCCCAACCAAAGATCCAGAAGATGTGCGAAGAAGATTCCGAAGACCACGAAGCCGTAGCAAAGCTGTTCGAAATCAACGACAGCATACACCGAACAATAGAGAGATACAAGCTCTTCAAGAAGGGTGACATAGAAGCCGCAAATAACATACCCCAAGGCACGCTTGGCCGCAGTGGTGCTGGCGTTTCCCAGGGTCCAAACAACACATTGAACTTGATCGACTTTGGAGACCCAGAGCCCGTGTCTCAGACAGCAGGATCGTCACAGGCACCTCAACAGCCAGCAGCCGCAGGCAATGCTCTTGAAGATGATCTTCTAGGACTGTCGTTGAGTGGAGATACCTACGGACAGCAGGGTAGCATCTCTTTGGGAGGTTCGAATGGCTCAGGTACGTTGCTTGTTGTTGCAACGAGCATTCATCAGCTGACGTTTTTTAGTCCTAGGCATGTCCGGAATGGCAGTGCCACAATCGCAAAAGGCATCAAACCAGGCCATCACCGATCTCTTCTCAGCAGGACCGAAGCCAACACAATCCCAAATCACGTCACCCACTCCGTCTACCTTTTCACCGCCTCCAATACAGCCAGCGCGCACACCGGATCCTTTCGCTGCTCTTACATCCACACCACGCCAAGGCTCACCTTTCCAATACCAACAGTCGGTCAAGCCCCCACCGGTGGCATCTGGTGCTGTTGATCTACTGGGTGGTGGCATGCCTGCGCCGTCAACCAATTTGACACAAAGCAGCGCTACTGCTGATGACGACGACGAGTGGAACTTTGCTTCAGCTGTGCCAGATACTTCCAAGGAGATAACTGTCACCAACACGAGCATCAATGTTCTCTTCAACATCTCGAGAGAATCGGACACTACCTTGCTGATCCAATCACGGGTATCGAACAACACACCGCTACCAATCTCTGGTCTGACACTGCAGGTTGCTGCATCAAAGGTAGGCAGTGCAATGTGATGATATTGAAGTCATTAGTTAACAACAACCAGGGCGCCCAACTGCAATTGGAGCCACAATCTGGCGTCAACCTCGGACCACATCAGAAGTTCGGAATTACTCAGAACATCCGCGTGAACAACGTGCAAAGAGGGTCGGGGAACAACGTCAAAATGAGGTGGAAGGCTACATATTCCCTTGGTGGACAGCAGAAGAACGAGATGGGAGAAATCCCGAGCCTCGGTGTTTCATAGCATCCGCAACACGGAAACCGTGGTCGTCGACCCATAAAGAACATGAATCAAGCATTTTCCGTACCCCAAAGATGAATTGCTCTTATAAAAGCTTGTTACTCAGCTAAGCGGCCTTGACGCCATCGCCATTCGCTCATAGAAGCAAGCGCAACGTCATCGGACTAGCGCGTCTTATCGATTACGATGTTCAATAATTGTTATTCCACAATCTTGCCCCTCTCTGCGACTCACGCCCAACTTAGGACCTGCAAATCGCCTCTCTCTTACATACAGACATATTATTCGACATGGTGCGCCACAAGAAAGACTTCAAGGGCAACAACAAGTTCAAAAATCCCGCGAAAGCACGCGGTCCTCCCCGCCCCCGCCGCGCATCGGATGCAGATGAGAACGATGGCGACAACCCGAGGCCTGCGAAACCAGAGTTTAAAGCCGCATGCTGGGACCTCGGACACTGCGATGCCAAGCGCTGTTCTGGAAAGAGGCTCATGCGCCTGGGCATGATGCGCGAGCTTCACGTTGGACAGAAGTTTGCAGGTGTCGTGGTTAGCCCGAAGGCAAAGAAGATACTTAGTCGCGAAGACAAGGACTTGATGGAACAATATGGCGCTGCAGTTGTGGAAGCCAGCTGGAAGAGGATAGACGAAGTCCCGTTCGGCAGGATAGGTGGCAAGTGCGAACGTCTACTTCCGTACCTCGTTGCTGCAAACCCAACAAACTACGGTCGACCATGGCGGCTAAACTGCGTCGAAGCTCTTGCCGCTTGCTACTATATCACTGGGCATCCCGAATGGGCCGAATCAATTCTGTCGACTTTCTCATACGGCCAGGCGTTCTTGGACATCAACGCTGCGCTGCTCAAGCGTTACATGGCATGCGAGAATGAAGAGCAAATCAAAAAGGCCGAGGAAGTCTGGCTGGAGAAGATTGAGCGCGAATACAACACGAGCCGAGAAGAGAAAGAGGATGGCGTTGAAGAGGATGTTTGGGCTGGCGGAAACATGAACCGAAGGGTCATCGATGAATCAGATGATGACGATGATGATGAGAATGATGAGGGTGATGAGGATGAAGAAGACGAAATCGACCCGCGAAACCCTTACAATATCCCAGAGTCCTCAGACGATGAGGAGGAGATGGCAGAGCTAAGGCGCCGTGTCCTGGCATCGAAGCCCTTCACCAACCCCACGCCAAAAGATGCAGAGGAAGAAGAAGACGAGGATGACAAGAAGATACCCGAACGTATACCTCGAACTGAACCTGCGCCAGGAAATGCCAAGGCAGGCGAGGAGGATGACAGCGAGCCTGCAGAAGGTGATGTCGACGACGATGAGTTTGACAGCTTCATGGCTGCACAGCCCACAACAGATCGTACAGGGATAGGAAGCAAGCAAAGATCAAAGGCTATGGATAACAAGTACAAGGCCACTTTTTCGAGTGGCAGTGTGAAAGCACCCAGTGGGCGAGGCTACCAATGATCACCAATGTAGTTCCTGTAGCAATGAGAGAGCAGAATCACAATCTGGGGACTCCTGTCAGATTGACTGAGCCCATTGCAACCGCTCAAGAACCAAGTTGTTGACCAATGATTATGCTCTGTCCGTTTCGAGACTAGTGTATGGAAGTAGCCGAAGGCGATCGTGTTCGTGCGACAAACTGCATTCGCGAAACACCACTCTAAACATCGTGGTTTGACCATGTAATGCGCGACCGATAGACTTTGCACGCAAATAATCAGGAGTTTTTCGCTGTCTTACAGATGAGCCTTTGCTGCCAGCCTCGACTGACCAACCGAGAACAACGTGGAAGCAATTACCTGTATGGCTGCACGCAGCGCAGCGCAAGAGAACAAGAAACAAGAGGCCTCTTGATGACATAAGCTTTCTGTGTGAGCCAGGCATCCCATCATTTTGTCAGATTGTTCCATAAATACAAACCTTCAGAAAGCTCAGACTACCCGACCATTGATAGAACAGTCTCGCCATGCGTCGATGTGTCTCGTAGGTCATTAGGGCTAAGCTTTCCGGCAAATCCGTCCCAGATGGGCAAACCAAACGTTCTGCCTGACGTTTGAAACCGAATTCGCAAAGAAGCATCACCGTTACTCAAGCAATTTCTTGGCCGACACCATACCTGTAAGGACAACGGTCTCGTCAACTGGTTCTAACGAATCAAGCAAGTCACGGCAGGTTTTATGTGGACCTCTCAATCCGAAGGGGTCGAGTATGCCTGATTGCTATGGAACTGTTCGCTCCGGGACATCTCGCCATCAAGTCCTGGAGCACGACTCGAAACCCCATTGACCGGATCATGGCTCGCCGGGCTAGAAACCGAAGTCATGGTACGGAGACACAGAGTCTTCATATTAAGCCACTGTGCCACGATTTGTTGTTCGAGTACCTCTCTGCCGCAGCAAGTCTGGTCAGTTGCTCCGCCGTTCTCTCGCTCTTCTCTTATTAATTTTTCTTTTCTATCTTCTTATTTAATATTTCTTCAAAGCCCAGGTGGCTTTTATTATTACAAACATGACGTCCGGTACTGTCTCCTCGCTTGTTCTCCTGCTTTTGAGCTGTACACAGGTGTTGGCTCAAAACGCAAACACACAGCAGGTGTCTTTTAACCAAGTCCTTAATGTCAATGGCGATGTAAGTAAACTATCTCCAGCAGATCCTCTCATCGACTTTAAACTGACAAACGTAGATGCAACTCAACTCTTTTCAATTTCCTGACCGCTCAAAGGTTGAGACATTCTCCCAGAAGCAACAGCAGATAATTGTTAATCAACAAACACCCGCCATTCCCGCAAACCAAGTCACGGGAACTACTGGTCAACCCTTCGTCGCTGTCTCGCCGCAATCGATGACTATCAGCACGAACGGCGCTACAGATCTCGTTGGTGGCCAAATCGAGATGGCCATGACGATGCAGAACTTGCAGGCAGTTGCTGTCCAACCCGACAACACATACGTTGCTATGCTGTCGCCTGACCGTCAATCCTGGATGATTCAGGAGACTATGAGGAGTGTCAACACTACTGATATGACGGTCCGCATGGTCAAGCGCACTCAGATGGACGGCGAGTACATGGTTGTTGGTCGTCAGACCGTCGAGACCAACACTCTGGTCACTCCTTTCGGCAGTGACGGCAGCACATCCGTCGCTATTCAAGGTACTGGTCTACAAGAGAACGAGTTCCAGGATGGCTTCAGGATGTCGACTCGCGCTACTCAGCCCATGACTATGAACGTCGACGTCAAGGATGGCGTCGACTCGAGCATGTTGGCTGCTCTCCAGGGTCAGGCCCCAGTCAACGACTACCGTTACTCAGTTGTCTCCAACCTGGCTGCTGTCACCCCTGATCTAAACCAGCAAGTCACTGTTGTCCAGATGCCCAGTAAGTCTACCCATGTCTCAGTCATATAGATAGCTGACAAACGTCTAGTCAATGCTATCCGTATCCAGAAGATGATGCAAGCCATGGGCGTCCCCCCCACCGGCCAAGTCGCTATTGCCGTCGCTCAGCGTGGTGTTCTCCAGAACCCCGGAGGCGCAACAGGAAACCTTGGTGGAGCCGCTACCCAACGTCGTGGTCTTAGCCGTGGTGAATTCAGACGCCAGATCCAGCAGGGCCAGCAGCAGGGCCAGCAGCAAGGCACACCTACCAATGGCAACAACCCCGTGGCGACTCAGCTCCTTCTTGCACCTACCTTTACCCCCATTCAGGCTAACGCCGTTCTTGACCAAGCCAACATGCGCATTGCTGTTCCTGTCCGCCAGATTGATGGAGAGTACATCCTCACTATGCAAGTCATGGGCGGTGCGCAACCCGCACAAGCCGCTCAGCCTCCTCAGCCTGCTCAACCTGCTCAACCAGCCGCTGGTGAGGGTCAAACACCCACTGCTGCTGAGCCTGCCGCTCAATCTAGCTTGACACCCACTGGTGAAGCACCTGCATCGAGCGCCAGCGCAGCGGCCGGTGAGAAGAAGCCCGCAGCCGAAGGCGAGAAGCCAGCGGCCGAGGGTGAGAAGAGACCCACCATGGAAGGTGCTGCCGCCAACAGCACCGAGGCCAAACCCGAGCGCCGCCAGGAAAACAAGGACTCAGGCAAGGACAAGTACGGCCTCGACAAGGCGCCTCAAGGAGCTGTCATCATGACTATGAAGGAGATCGATACCATGGCTAACATGGTCACATGGGGTGGTCAAGTCGCCATTACTAAGATGATGAGCGAGTACGTCAAGGAGCAGACTGGCAAAGACATGGCACCTATTAACAACGGTACTGAGACTGCCGAGGCTGGTGCCAAGATTGTCGTCTAAGCCAGGTCGAATGAATGGATGGTAATGTGTATAGGGATAGGTCGTATGCATTTCATATGCATAGGAGGAAAAGTGGCTGTTAATAGGATCGTTAGGCAGGGCTTGATGCTCTGCCTTCCGCACTCTTGAGTACGTTTATTAGCTGTATATAAAATTGATTGGTGAGAACTATACCTCGTCTTTCCGCACAGCCCTGGTTTGTCTGTCGTGAAAGTTCTTCATGTCGGGCGGTATCTACCTTTCACGTTCGTAGCCCAGGTCTCTTTGTCTCCACTTCAGCGTCGTGTTGTTCATGAAGACTTGACGAGTACTGCGCCGTCTTGGTAGCAGGCTCTTCACTGTGGTATACAATGCATGTGGATCGTGAGCAGGAGTCACAACCGAGAGGTACCATATCGCTTGCTTGATGATTGCGAAATCTTTCGGAGCCATTTCAGCTCTCTTCAGCGTTTTCATTATCGTCATCATCATCATCATCATGTGGTTTTGGTTTTTGTATCTTGCCTTGCGTGCTGATCAGCTACGTAAGCTGTCTTTCCCTGCCGACAGGCGAGAGTTGTTCTGACTCTTTTCCATTCAGACACATTCACTTCTTTTCCTCTCCCTCCCTTTCCTTTCTCCGCTGTGCAACGTCCCAGTTGTAAACCCGTGCGAATGCGACTTCGAGTGTCTATGGCCCTGTCAGTATTACACCTCAGCCTACTGCATGGAGTATGCATACCGTAATCTGCTCACGTAGGAAGTCCAAATCCTCTTCGCATGTACTCAAACTTTGTTTCGCGGTCGACAGCTTCGATTGCAGCAGTTCTTCGGCTTCGGGTATGGGGTATGCGAGCATAACATTGGCGCCGAGCCAGAGGTAGACTTCGTCGGTGGGAGGCACTTCAGCTTTGGCGTAGAGTGTATCGTTCAGTTCGAAGGTAGTTTCGAGGGGCTCCGCATCGTCTTTCCGTGACTTGAGGAACCGCACAGTCTCTAACGTCTTTTGAATATCGGGGATCTTGTCCTTGAGGCCTGCAGCTCGCCGTTGAGTGTTTTGCTGCATGAACTGGTACTTCCTGGGAAGGCACGTTAGGCGTTGCTGTTCTTATGGGTGTGACCAGTTGGGTGAGACATACGAGATCATCTCCTTGAAGTTGTTGATGGTCTTCTCGACATCTGCGCGGTCTGTGACATAGTCCTCAACCTGTCCATGTTAGACGCAATCCTCCAAGATGACCAATGGACTTCGCACCCGATCTATAAAGGGCGCAACGGGAATACCGCGAGGGTTCGCTGGGGGTATGTCAGAGAAATGTCTGGACTCTGGTGGTGTTGGGGGATGTACTCTCGGGACCGCTGTTGCAATGTCAGATCTATTCGCCAGGACTGACACATTACTCACCTCGCGCCTTTGGCTACATCAGCCATTGTATTTGGATTTGTATATTTCGACGTCGTTCGCGTTGTTCGCGTTCATTCAAGGTTTCGCGTCTCGGAGAAAATGCCCCGCAATGTCCGTTCTTGGCGGAAGAGCTTCATCCTCCCACGTCCTCCGCCTCTCGAGACTCCAAACCCTTTCCGCTCCACCCCGCCATTCACTGTCTTCCGCTGTGCCGCCCAATCTAGCTAGCTAGTTTATGCGCAGAGACCAACAGGAATGGCTGCCGTACCCGTCTTTGGCCGAGATACCAACCGATCTGGCTAAAAATATATGATCTCACCATCCAGCATCTTGCATGCCATGACCCTGCTGTATACCTGGTACACTACGAAAAGCTACGCGGGAAGTACCTTGATAGCATGAGCATCAAGATTACATACAAAAAGATTCCGTCGTCCTGGGACTCGATGGGATAACACGGGCCCCCCGACCCGCTAGCTAACCGACACGATGATGAGGTCGTTATCCATCCAACACGGCAGCTCGATCGCCTCCAGTACACTCAAGATCGAGGTAACTGCCACGTCTGTGGCTGGACCTATGCAGTACGTACTTCAAACACTGGAAAACCCTGCCTATATCGCATATGCGGACAGCAAAAAGTCTAGTGCAACGGGCGGCGGCCATGCTTTCCGCCCTATGGAGACGGCAATCTGCAGCCCTGGTCTCCCCATCGAGGAACTATTGAAAACTACTGCAAGGCTAACATAAGGTAAGATGCAGGCGTCAATGCCTGTGAACTGCTCAGCCAGGTAAGAACCGAACCAATCGTTCCCCGGACCGCCAACTCCATGACGGACCATCAGCCTACTGTATCGATACAAGCCACAAACTTAATCATCGTAAAGAAAATATGAGCCGTATTACGCTCAAGGCTGCGATCAGCGGTTGCAGCCGCCACTGTTGAGTGCACTTCAGGCATAGCTGCTTGCGGCTTTGCAGGATGCACGTTCGGGCCTCCTCACTATTCTCCGAGCATATCATCTTTGAGAATCCTCGCCGACCAAGCTTCCCAGCCAGCGCATTGAACTTCGCACTCGTACTCGGAGGGTCCAAATCGTCTGTCTCCGAATGGTTCCATTCGTTCAACGAGGACCTGCAGATCCTTAACTGCTCACATTTCGACTTGAACACGAACGGAAGACATCGGGTCATACGAGGATCGACCCCAAACGCGGTCCACAGCCTAGGAACCTTTAGGCTTCGCAACATCAGATCTAGCTCGTCTCGTTAAGACTGAGGATTGCACTTATGCTTCATGCATCAGGGTCACATCCCAGAAGTGAACATAGATCGACTTACATGTTTCGATCGTCCGTTTCTGGAAAGCTGCTCTGCATCAAAGAAGGAATTCGATACTGATCATCGTGGCGATCGTCATGCTTCAGCCCACGGCATATACGGCGACGTAGCTGTCAGACCGGTTCTTGGGACTCCTGCAGTCGGATTGGTGCTGATCGGCGCAATCCTTCTCTCGGCACTCCTTGACATGCAGGCTCTCATCACTGTCTTGGTACCGGTGGAAATAGCATATGCAGTGAGATGGCTGAGTAGCTAAAGGTGAGCAAGGCGCCCTGCACGCCGCAACGATGGCATGACGTGGCGGGCGCTCGCTTGCTAGCTAAGGAACGCGGGAGTGATGTGACAGCCACATTTTCACATGAAGCTTGACTCAGTGACAAGGCTCAGGCAGCCCCGTGTGGGTAGTGTGTAAGGCGACCCGTAGTTGAAATTTGCCCCGTCACGACAGCGACTTTGAGCCATGCCAGGGTCTTGGCTGGGCTTTCTTCGGATGTGTCAGTATTGCAGGCGCCCAGCAACTTCGCTCCAGATACCATGTTTCCGGAAATGCACCGTGGATGCCATCCGACGCCTGAGATCAGGAAGTATGACTGCATACATTAACATTGCTAGGTACGATAAGGATGGCCTAGTCACGTGAACAGACAGAGCTGAGTAAGTGCTTGGCCTTTTTTTGGACCCAGAAATCGGGAGGAGGGTCCAGTAGATCGAGAAGGATACATGAACATATCTTGGCTGCTGCCAGGCTGAAGGGTGTTGCAGATGTGTGAGGATGTTGCAAGAGCTGGAAGTCTTTCGCATGCGCGTCCAGGGCTGCGCGGTAGTCTCGGTAGTAGCAAAAATACTTTGGATGTTGCATTGGCTGGAATGCCAGGTATACTTCCGCAGCGGAACTTGGAGCGAGAGCGGGTGCACGTGCCATACCCATGGAGAGTGTTGCGTTGGCCACCTTCTGTGAAGCACGCATGTACCCGGGCATCCACATTGTACCGCGGAGCTACACAGCAGTAGGAGTATTAGCTGGATCCTTGAGCCAAGACTTGCGATACTTGGATTCTATAGTGCTTTCCAGAGTATAGAACAACGGTTTGCCAACGTCCAGACTTTCCCGTTTCGATGCAACACTGAACAACAACCACGGCACCATCAGGCTCAGTATCTTTTGCGAAGTCAAGTTACATCGCAATTAATGCAGGGCGCCGCGTACCAGACCTCCAATATACTGCCGTAGACCATGAATGCCTACTGGTTAAGCAGGCTATCCGTACGTCGGTCCCAAATTTGTTCATATAGTAACCACCATGCGCAATGGCACTATAGCAACGCCAAATATACGACGGCTGAGCTTCCGAAGACGGAAGGACATGTTTGCGACCGTCCAACGGCGTTCCCGTCGGACCGCAGCTGCATAGCGCATGAAAAGAAATCCTTCACCGCGGACCGGGACCATCTAGATCGTGCCAGACAAAGCTTAATCTAGCTTGCATGAACAGTTCTGTGGGCGACGGGATAACGGGTATCGTATCGAGACGTGCAACTTAAGGGTCGAACATGCAGGCATTTATCCGTGAGTTGAATGGTTCGTTGTACCTGCAGCTAGAGGGTCGGGATATGAGCGTCTGGGTAAATGGGCCACAGCGTTCCATTGCTAGTAGAGCGAGATGTCAAAGGCGTGGCAGAACATGGATCCTCGTTCCCGCTTACACGGATGTGCAATGGGTGCGAGAAGCTGTGAGGCTATGGTATTTGGTCCACGATCACGCACAGGGGATTTACGCCAGCGGCACGATCATGCAAGCAAGTGCTCTGGATTATGACATGTTGATTACCTATACGATCGCGTGGGGGTTGTCTTTAAAGTATCCCAACAAATCCAGATACCAACACTTATGGTTGTCGGACTGTGGAGCCGGAAACGAGACAGAGTAACAGGTTGCGCAATTTTCAGTTTCGGTTGCTGGTAGTATGGATCTGGCACTGGAAAGACATGGGAAGAAACAGAAGCGGGATAGCGACATCGGTCATGAGCTGGAACAGGACTGAAATGGTCGTAGTGCCAGTCAA
>Ga0265797_10003655_pt1 | contig 24464 bp, 20 predicted proteins | sample P2T30metagenome_FD_192433 | JGI IMG/M metagenome (GOLD analysis project Ga0265797, IMG submission 192433) | Plant litter microbial communities from East Loma Ridge, Irvine, California - P2 T30 | ecosystem: Environmental > Terrestrial > Plant litter > Unclassified | place: USA: California... | reverse complement strand
TTCTACTGGCTGCGATCCCGCGAGATCAGCTTCTATGCTTCACTTACGAAGGCTCTGAACCCCTTCCGCTTTCGACGTTGCAGCTTCTGCTCCAATGTCATGGGGAGCTGAAAGCGCTCCGTGCAACAGGAGTCCATGAGCTTGTATTGTAGTAGCTGTGCATTTTCCAGCGATATCGCACTTCTTGGAGCATCTCACTACCTTTCTACTCGATCTTCGAGACACTGTAGAAGGGGTAGCGACGGTCCGCCAGCTGCGAAATACCCATGCTCTTACAAAAAGATGCCTAATTTGACAGATCTCGAGCTGATGGGCAATCGAAGTCTGGACACTTTCGCATTTTTCGATGACAATGGAAGCAAATTGGACCTTTCTAAGTTGCAGCACCTGTCCTTCCATCTTGTAGGGATGGAGACAAGCTATGTCCGAGTTATAGCTTGCTTGGATATCTGCGCGCTTCGCAGCATGACTGTTTCACACTGTGCTAGGCAGACTGAGCTTCTGAATGCCCTCTCTGACGCCTTCACTGCCGGCACCAACAAAAGTCGGCTTCACGACTTGAAAGTCATCTTCGATGTTGTAGAACTGGATGATGGAGCAGCGACACGTTCGGTCGAACGCTTGTTGAAATCGTGTCCACCTTTGTCTTCCATGCAAATCGGCATCTCTCGATACCCATTGGTCGACAAGTTGGCCATAATCGCTCATGCGGATACCCTCAAGCAGCTGATGCTGCACACTTCGGAACGCGCCGAAGTGACCGACAATCGCTACTATACGCACCAAGACATGCAGGCCATCGTAACAACCTGTAAACGCCTGGTACATCTTGGCATCGACACGCCTCGAACTCATCTTGGTGAATTGAGAGTTGGCGGCGATGAGTTTCGTCTGAGTGAAGGAAGTGCTCAATTGTCTGTCCGCATGGAGCTCGAATCATACCTCGTAAGCAATCCTTTGACAGACAACATGAGAGTCGTACTAACACCATACAGGAGATACTTTCGACCCTAAAGAGCCTCCAAGGCTTGCGCATTCTCAACATCCCGTTCATGAACTACACCACCGAGGAACCGGATCCGATCAGCAGGGAAGAAGTCACGCTGTGCCGTCACGCTTTCCGCAACTACGCGACCGAGATCATGCGCTTCATGGCTGTCCGTGGCTCCAACATGCGACTTCTGAAGATCAAGTCGGATGTCGAGCCTAACTGTCGGCCTGCAAGGGATTTGGATGGGCTGCAATGGCCGCGCTACACGTATGCCAAGGGCCGGACGATCAATGCTCACGGAATGAGCGAGGTCGTTGCACTTCCTGCGCCTGGAGCTTGCCACACGTATCCTGACATGCATTTCCTTCTGTGTGCTTAAAGAAGGGTGTCCACGAAGGCCTGTGAGATGGCGAGCGGTATAATAGAAGCGCTAATTCTTAAGTTTACATAGGGCTTTCTTGATTGATAGCGGGCGGAAGTTTGACGCCATGGTTTGACAATTTGCTGGAGACTTCCACATGAGCGGCGCGGCTAGGAGTCGCACCGCCTTGTGACAGTCTATTGGAGAGTTGTGTGTTGGAACAGAAGTGCTCGCTCATCACGAGTAAGTCAAAACACTTTCTTCACTCCTTATTACATCCTGCAATTAGAGCCAGATGAGCCCCTCTATAACTGGTTCCTTGCCAATCGCGAGCCTGCCACAATGTAGACTACAACTTCTTCAACTTTAGGTCTTCATATGCTTCGCGGCCCATATCCAAGAGCGTGCCTTACTTAGGTCGGTATGCCATGCGACGCCCACAACCATCCACCAGTATGCAAAAATGTTGGCACCGAAGTCACTGCACAGAACACGCCAAGTGACAGAGTCATAACGGCCCAACTCGCGTCTCTCTGCGCGAAACCACCCCAAAGCGGTCCGACGGCCAGACCTAGCGTGTATATTGCCCACCACAGTCCTCCAGATTGGGCGAACACTCCTCGCGCATCCAATGTCTGAGATTGCTGCTGCTGCGTTTCACTCGCGACACGACTGATCTCGGACGAGAAGAGAGGAATCAGGGTGCCTAGAAATGCTCCAATGAGTGCGAGCAGCGTGCACAGCAACGCTTTCTGCCCTGTGGTGTTCGCAGTCACGAACCGCAGGCAAATGAAGCAGATGGCCGAGATGAAGAATCCGACGGCTGTTAAATATCGTGCACCCCCATAGCGATCGACCATCCAGCCTACCAGTGGCGTTGCCAATCCGGGCAGCACCATCGCGATCCACAGGAGCGACGTGCTCTGCGCATCCCATCCGAACGCATCGTTGACATGGATTGCAAGCGATCCATCAAAGGACGTCAAGGCAGTCGCGAGCGCGAACGTGGCCCAGAGCGCGGTCAAGGCTCGAGGCGAGCGCAAAAGGGACCAAAAGATGAGCGGCGTGCGCTTGCCTCGTTTGGCGTCGCTTGCAGATTGGTTGGCTCTCGGCTCAACTATGAGGATGCGTAGAATGAGATCCGCGACGGTGACGCCCAGCACCATTCCCCAGAGCGCACGATTGCCGCCGTGAGAGTAGGCCAGCCCTCCGAGTGTTGGGCCAAGCAACATCCCAATTATGATGCCCAAGCTCGTCAGACCTAGATATCCACGTCTTTGATCTGGAGGAACGGCGTCGAGGATGAGTGCCATCGTCGTTGGCCATACGACCGCAGATGCTACGCCGATGAGCACGAGGCCGGCGATCCAGCGTGCGATCGATGTGCCAAAGAACAGGAGCAAAATGCCAATGAATTGTGGCACCATGGCGAGCAGAAATAATGGCTTCCGGTGGAAGCTTCTATCTGATAGCCATCCGGCCAACGCTGTGCGAAAACACCTTTAGCCTGCCTGCATGCCCACATTAAACTGCCCCCAAGTCGGGAACTTACGGGCTGAAAAGACCGTCGCCGCCGCCAAAATTGCAGGCAATACTGCGACGTACGTCGCCACGTGCTCAGGATTGACATTGGCGGTGTTCAGAAGAACAAATGGCAGCACTGGCGGAAGCACGCCATATGAGAAAACATCCTACGAAAGTCGCGCTCAGTTCGTCGTTCGTGGGAGATGTCGTTTCACTTACCGAGAAAGTCGCTGTGCAACAGCACAGCAGGAGAAGAAATCTTGATGCTCTAAAAGCCATGGCTACCTTTCACCTTCTGCCGAATATGGCACACGATGCCGGTACCGCAAGTTGTAATCGAGGGATTTCGAAATAGGCTCTGGGCACGCCTTCCACAATGCCATATAAGGTAGGTTTGCACACGTCGTCTGGTCTCGATCGCCGTGACAATAGATCTGGGAGCCTTTCAGCAACGCACTGTTCTGGCAGGTAGTGCCGCGAACCGCGAGTCTACAGACATCGCTAAGATATAGGGCGCAGCCGCGATCTGATCTGCAAAGATGGCGGATACCACTCATTACTAGCGTCCAACTCAAGCTAGCAAGATCGTCGTGGCGTCGATCTTAAGCTCGACCTCGTCACCTCGAGTAGCGCTGCCACCAGCTGCATGCACCAAGTTTGTCAGTGGGACCTAAGGTCCGTAGCGAACCACAGGCAAAGCTCTGCTCTTCTCCGATAAATACCGTCCGGCTACCGCGGGAGCTGTAGCACATCCTTCACCAAGTATACATTATGCTCCTAGCAATCTTGTCCGCTCAACAGTCAGGATGCACATCGAGCGACAGTCCCCACCTCTTGCAGCAGACCAGCTCGGCTCCATCATTCTAACATGTGCTGTTATCATCAGTCGACAATGCATGGACGAGACTGCAAGCTTTGTTGCAGACCTCGTCGATGTTCAGAAGCAATCCCGCCAATTTGCACTCGATCTAGTGCTGAATGAAGACGACACCATCGAATTGAGCTTGCAAAAAGTCAGTGCTGCAATCGCATCATCAGGCACAGGCCAGCCAAACGCCATTCCGAACCCGGTGCCATCAAACGGAACAACGTGTAAAATCAGTCATTCTCCGGATTTGAATGGTTTGGAAGTTGACACAAGCTTCATACTGTCAAGTCACGCCTCGGAGGATGCAAGCATTTTCCAGCATGTGTATTCGCAGATTTATACGACGTCGACAAGCACGACAGTATCACAAATCGAGGTGATTGGATTACAAGACCTACAGTGGCTTGCAAGTCATAGTGTGCACTCACTTCCTGTTGAGCAGCCGATTTCGGGGGTGGACGTCTTCTCTAGATGCGCGGCAGAGAACCCACGTAAAACTGCTGTCGAAGCCTGGGATGGATCGTGGACGTATCAATTTCTCGATGAAGAATCCACCCGTATGGCGACTGTGCTAGTACAAATGGGCATACAGCCATTGACAATCGTGCCATTGATGTTCCCCTTTTCAAAGTGGGTTCCGGTCATGATGCTTGCCTTATGGAAAGCAGGCGCCGCCTTTGTCTTCGTGGATCCAGCTCATCCGCAAGCCCGTCTCGAGACGATGATCAGCCGAGTCGGCGCACAATACATCGTCGCCGATGCTTCGTTCTCGGATCAAATACTCGTCACCAACGCAAAAGTACTCTACCGACAGTCGTTGCTACCAGAACTTGTATCTGTACATGTGAGGTTGCCACAAATCGTTGTGGACGGACCGGCATATGTCATCTTCACATCTGGCAGCACGGGTGAACCCAAGGCAGTGGTGCACACTCACCGAGCCTTCAGCTCTGGTGTGATTGATCAGGGCAGAGTTCTTCGCTTTTCCGCAGACACGCGAATCCTCGAGAATGCCCCTCTTATATTCGCTGGAGCTATTGCCGAACTGCTCTTCACACTCTGCACTGGTGGTTGTATTTGCATTCCACAAGAGAAAGACCGTATTGCGGATCTCCCAGGTTGCGTGCGACGACTGAGGACTAATACGCTGATCGTGTCCTCCTCCTCGGCTGCAATACATGACCCCCTGAACTTTGTTCCCCGACAGACGCTGCTGATGGGCGCTGAGCCCTTGCCCGAACATACTGCAAGGCGGTGGGCCGAACTGCACGACAACTGCAATGGCTACGGGTCTACAGAAACTAACACTGTAGCAACATGCTCTTTAGTGAGCGATTCAGTTTCAGCCAAGTCTGTTGGTGCCGGCGGAGCACACCAATACTGGGTCGTCGACCCGCTGGAATACAACCGTCTTGTACCTCCAGGCTGGCTGGGTGAGATCCTTGTCGAAGGCTATGCACTAGCATCTGGATATCTAGGGAATGACGATGCGACGCGAAAAGCATTTCCGCCCACGCCACGGTGGTACTCTGCGATGACTTTGGGTAGACAGTCTGCGACACGATTCTTCCGATCTGGAGATTTGGGCCGCATCGCATCTGATGGAAGCTTGGAAGTTCACGGTCGAACAGATCCTCTTCAGATCAAACTCCGGGGCCAAAGAGTTGAGCTTGGCGACATCGAGGCCAACATTACAGGTCAATTTCCGAAGGGAACGCCTATCGTGGCAGAACTAATTCTCCCTCATGGACAGGACCGACCATCAATCGCCGTCTTTATTGCTACCAAAAATCTCGTGAAGGATCTGAGCCCAGTGTTCTTTGCCAAGGATCTTTCGGTCTCAACGGCGCAGCTCGAACAGCTGCGCGAATTGCAACAGAAAACACATGAGCCTTGGAACAACTCTCTCCCGGCTTTTATGAGACCTTCCTATCTGATTCCGTTAATTCAATTACCACGAACAGCAACAGGGAAGATTGATCGTCAGCAACTTCGGAGATGGAGCGGACAGTACAGTGCTCCGGACCTTAAGATCTTTGCCACGTCACAGTCCGATGCCGCAGTTGCTCAACCGCTGCAAACAGAGACCGAGGTAAAATTGAGAGACGCAATCAGCAAAGTCCTCAGGCTGCGGCACCCTCAGTTCGACGGTGCATCAGCATTCACTGTACTTGGCGGCGACTCGTTAACTGCCATACAGCTTGCGACGGAGCTGCGGAAACACGACTTGATTGTCTCCGCTGGAGATATAGTCCAGTCGAGAGACTTGACGTCCTTAGCGACAGTGCTGGAGCAAGCAGCGCGTCCTGCTGAAACTACAAATGGTGTTGCACACGGATCATGGTGCGAGGACTTTGATACCGCTTCCATTGCCAAATCGCTGGATATTTGTCCCGACCATGTATCTGCTGTTCTCCCGACTACAGACACGCAAGCACGCGCCATCGAGTTGGGCGCTGGCCAAGAGCGATGCTTTGTTTATCACTTCGTAATCCGAATTCATGGTACACTTTCAGAAAAGCAGCTGGCTGCATCCCTGCAGCGTCTGGTAGATCGACATGATAGTCTACGAACGATGTTCACACATGAGGAAGGACGCACACTGCAAGTTGTGCTGACCCAATCCACCATAAACCCGGAGATATGCGAGTGCGAAAATGAGACAGACGTACTTCAACATACGCAACGCATTACTCAGAGCAACGTCCGCTTTGGCGAAGTACCCACTAAATTCTGGCTACTTCGCACTCAGGGAATTCCGGCAGCGTTCATTTTCAGGCTCTCGCATGCCCAATTCGATGGTATGTCGATGCCAATCATATGGAAAACCTTGCATGGACTTTACAAGGAGACGGAGCTGTGCCCTGCAGCATCTTACGCAGATTACGCGCAAACCATCGTCTATCGAGATGTTGAGCCTTCCAAAGAATACTGGCGTCAGCTGCTCCGAGATTGTCCCTTTACAGATCTTGTTGAGAGGCCTGCGACCATGGCCAAGCAGCCGCAAAACTGTCACTTCAAAAGACGTCTATCTCTGCGACAGACTGCCGGCTTCACACCGTCTCTTCTATTCGAAGTTGCATGGGCACACGTGCTCGCTTCAAACTCACATGCATGGGTGGTGTCTTTCGACCACATCGTGTCTGGTCGACAGAATTGGGGCCAGATTCCAAGCCAATTTGACTTTGGAAATCTTGTGGGCGCGTGTTTAAACGATGTTCCTGTCGTTGTTACATTCCATGCCGAGCAGACGTTGCAAGAGCTGATGACTTCAGTGAGAAGTCAGCACGTTGAATCGGCGAAGCATGAGACTCTAGGATTCCGGAGTATATTGGGAGAATGTAAGCCAAACCACTGGCCACGAAATGCACACATGACTAGCAGCGTGCAGTATCGCGGCTTTGAGGAGACGGAATCATTCACACTAGGTGCTGCACGGTGTGAAATCGAAATGGTGGAGAGAAGCATGGATCTGGAGGACCTGACAGTGCTCGTTACCCCGGACAAGAATTCTGCCAGTGGGCAGTTCGATTTGGAGTTCCTTTACTCGGATGAAGTTGTCGACGAGGCACAGGCCGCAAAATGGTTTGAGCAACTTGTCCACAATTTGTCCGCCACAATGACCGAGGGCGCGTGGGATCAGCCTATACTTCAACTCTGGGGCAGCATACAAGCATAACGTGTGGCGAGGGTCTAGTAATTTTGTCAATACCGCAAGCTACCTTCAGGCGAGCCCTCGATTGAATTGATTTAGTTATGACTGAACGGAGGTGCAACCATCCTGCGTTATTCCACGAAACTTATCCCTGCCGGCCGATGAATCAATGCGATGTGCCTCAGATGCCATTGTGTTCAAACTGTACGCTGTATTCTCTCCACTGTGCTGGCGACAGCTTTTCTATCAGCCGTCGGAGAGACGCTCGATCTGTTTTGCCTGATATGGTCAAGGGACGGCTACGGATAGGGAGCCAAATGTGAGGCACCATGTAGTCTGGGAGGTCACCGTTTGCCGATATTTTCGCTGTGAGTGCGATAAGGCACGATTTTGATACTGCTGACTCGTCCCATTTCATGAGACATGTGGAGGCATTGGAGGAATGCATTCGGGTGCGGCCTCCAGCGAAAAAGCCGACCACAGTTTGAGTCGATGCGTCAAAGTCTGAGAAGCAGTCGTAGATATGACCAGGAAGCAATTGATTCAAATAGTAATCGATTTCCCCTAGTTCAATTCGCTCGCCGTGATAGTTCATCTGGCCGTCAAGCCTGCCAAGGAAGGTTATCGATCCGTCTGCATGTTTTTGAGCAAGATCTCCCGTGCGGTAGAAGCTTGCCATAGATCCAGACAGTTTCCACGGGACAGTCGAGAGGAATGCCCTCTCTGTCTCCTCGTGTCGACCTAAATATCCTGTCGCAAGAACTCGGCTTTCAACGATCAGCTCTCCAGGCGCGCCATCTTCTATTAGACAATCCACGTTGGTAGGATCAGTAATCCACAATCGACATGCTCCTTGTATTGCTTTTCCGACATTCTGTGGATCTTGCGACGATGAAATCGCCGACGTTATTGACTGGAGTATAGTACCTTCCGTACAACCCCATAGCTGGTAGAAGAGTGGTGCCGACCGATGCGCCCATTTTTGAATCGCACGCTGACCCAGAGGCTCACCCATCACGCTTAGGACTTGAAGTGTAGGGACGTCATCAGGCTCCATAGTATTAAGCATCGTAGGGGACAGCGTGACATGTGTAATTCCATAGGCGGTCAACTGCTCTCCAACCTCCTTCGGCCCCGGCAGCATCATGTCTTTTCTTTTGGCGATGCATAGCGTCGCACCTGTGGCGAGACATATGCAGATCTCCATCATAGACACATCGAATATATACGGGTGGAATTGGGCCACCCTTGATGACGAGGTAACATGCAGCCGCTCGGCGAGCGCGATGCTCATAGTGGCTATCCCTTGATGTGTTTGGCAAATTCCTTTGGGTTTGCCAGTCGATCCAGACGTGAATGCCACAAATGCGATATCATGTGGCTGACCGAGCGGTGCTTGCGATTTATAAAGACAACCCTTGTTGCCAACAGCCAGTTTCGAAAATGCTAGCGCCTGGAAATCGGGCTTCGTCCAACTAACATCCTCGTCGTTATCATCCAGAAGAATTGTAAATACCCCTGCTTCTCGAAGCATCGTGAGACGGCGCGCCACAGGATGAAGAGGATCAACCGGTATGACAGATCCTCCAATGGTCATAATGGCGAGAATGCTGATCACTGCCCTTGAAGACAACTGGGAGCACAATCCAACTCGATTTCCCGGTCGTATACCCATCTCCCGCAATTGTCTTGTTGTTTTATCAACCTCTTCCCACAGCTCACCATACGACAGGCGGCCATCGTAGCTGTCGATCGCAGTCGCGCTTGGCCGTGCGTGAGCCTGTGCCAGGAGAAGATCAGGCAAGGTAATCTCGATCAATTTCAGGCCAGTGGAATCGGTTTGCTTCATGTTCGTCCTCTCCATGGCCGGTCGGGGAGCTCACATCGATAACAGTGACCAGAATACATGATTGCGTGGACCATTTCCGCATGATATCTTGAGATCTTCAGATCTTCGTTGTAGAATCAGCTGGCTGAGTCCGTCAGAGGCGGCGCGGTGCTACCCCGGTGCAGTCGATAACATGTACAGTAAGATCTGCACTTTTTATGTTCGATCTCGTCGCGTACCGAGAGGCAGCGTGGTCGGTGCAGCTCCGACGTTCAACGTTGGCGCACTCATCACTTTTGGCCTGATGTTACATGACTGATGACGTTGATAGTGTAATGCATGACTTCCAACGTAGCTTAGCTCGTTCAAGGGCGCTTTTCCCTTGGCCAGAACGCGTATGACGTGCGTTGTTCGATGCCGATCGTTCCAAGACACTTACACGAGCAGTCCGATTGAGATCCAGTCGACATCATAGCATTGCATGATACGCAAGTGCAGCAACGCGAAGATCAGTCGACAAGATGAAGCTGGTGATGCGGAGCAAACAAAATTCCTCTGAGCGTTGAAATGAAAGGTCCTTGGTTTGCCAAGGAGCTAGGCACGACACGACGGATTCGTCAACAACTACGACCACTAATGCACTTGAAAGATGGACGTTCTTGTGGTATCAGTTCCATCTTAGTATTTCATGCTGCTATGAAGTTGTTCTGGCATCGGCAAACACAAACTCAGTGGCACATCACTGCCTTGAGACGCGTAACCCACCAATTTGAGAATTCTTGCTTGCGTTCAAGTACTGACTCCTCATAGCACAGCCTGTTTCATATTTCTCGAACATTTTGATCGCAGCATAGGTGCACCCTCGCGATGCTGACAACACCGTGTCTATTTGGTTCCAATTTCCACCACAACAACTCCACCCAGAATCATATTCACGCACCAATTGCCTGAGGATGCCAAAACACCCTCTGTGGATCCACCCGTTCCTTCAACTCTTCAAGCTTCGAATGAACCGCATCGCCATAATATATCTTATGCGCCGTCGCAGCATCGTACGTCGGGTCAACGTAATTGAGATACGCGCCGAATTGAGTCTGTGGCTGCGCTTTGATAATCGCGTCGTTGATGCCATTTATGAATGGCATGGACTTCTCCTCGAAGCCGTAGTTTTGGAACACCCACAGATTGTCTCGATCGGTGTATGCGGCAAAGCTGGTGTCTTTGTTGTTGATGTTCGAGCCAGGACCGCCGTGGAGATAGATCTCGATCCAGTAGTGCACGTCGCCAGCGGTCTGTAAATGGTCGTACAGTGCATTCATGGACTCTGCTGAGACACCGTCTTTCTCGGGTACCGACACGGACTTGGCGAAGAAATTGACATGTTGATCGTAGCCCGTCGGGTCGGTCTTCAGCGAGTCGGCTCGCGACACTTCAACGAGGAAATCGATCCAGCTCATTGACTTGACAGTGGCCTTGGAGGGTGGCAAAGTCCGGAGAAGCTCGTCTTTTAGCTTATTGTTGTACTCGTCGACACTTCCAAAGTAAATGCCGCTCACGCTGTAGGTGCCATTTCCGTCGAGGTAGAACTGGTAATTTGACTTGTCGTCCATGACGGAGGCGTTCATTGCGACATCCTGGAGGTGCAAGAAGATGTCTCTGAACTTATCCTTCGACTTGAAGATGCCTTCGAAGTCGTACGTGAAGTGCACGACGCTTGGTGGAGCCGGATGAGTTTGGAGGTAGAATTTGGTCACGATGCCAAACGCATCCCCAGCCCCTCGCATGGCCCAGAAGATTTCAGGACACTCATCGGAAGTAGCTTTCACGAGAGTGCCGTTCGCTAAGACGACGTCCATGGCGATGATCTGGTCCATGGCGAGTCCGTAGTGGCGAGACGTGTAACTGTACCCGCCGTGCGTAAAATGACCGCCAATACCTACGCCCGGACACGTTCCCTGTCGCATCACTCAGTGACTCATCATGCCTCAATGTACACTCTACTTACATGAGACAGTACTCTCTTCCCTTGATTCCAAAGACCACCCGCGAGGTTACCCAACCGTACTCCACCGCCAACAGTAGCAATACCAGACAACTTATCAACCTCTATAGTCTGAAGCGGTTGTAGGTTGATGATCATGTGCCCGTCCTGGCCGCCTGAGGAGTAGCTTGCGTAGCTGTGGCCGCCACACCTGGCCTGCACCTTTAGACCTGTCTGCGCTGCACATAAGACCGAATCTTGAATATGCTGCTCAGTAGTTGGGAGGACGACGACGGCTGGCTTATATTGCAGACGGCTGTTGAACGGTTTGACGAGTTTGGCGTAATCAGCATGAGATGGCTTCTTGTGTGGCACGACCATGCTTTCGAGACAGTTTAGAGCGGCATCGGTGGCTTCTAGAGACGGTAGTAGGTCTTGCCCACGTGCAATGGAGAGAGTTGCTGCTATGATAGCGAGGTAATTCATGGTGGGCGTATTGTCTACACAATGTAGCTGTTGTTGTGGTGTGACTGTCCGAGCTTTTGAACGAAGCGCAAAGATGCAGCATCGACTGACGAGCTAAACTTCGCGAGTAGGGACTCCATCTCACCATGACATACGACGACCAGCAGTTGCATCACGATCACGATTGTATTGGATGTGGTGCAGAATTGGTCGAATGACGTGGGTTCTCCGCACTCGTTCACTGGGACCTAAAAGTCCCATCTCAGAAACACGACTTTCACCTTCAATAATGTATCCTGAAGGGCGGTAAAGTAGATGCTTCTACTGATGGATGGACAAAGCCTTCTCAGAACTCTCACTTGCACATTTCAGTGTGTCTTGGAGTGCGACATAATGCATAGAAGTTCAAAGATATCATGAGATTCTGACTGTCTTGTATGTTTCCCGAGCACCGTGCCCATCGCTATACCTACAATTCACCATACGCTGCAGATTTTGCGTTCAGTGTGTGCTGAAGTGCGACACAGAACACCTCCTCTGAAACCCTCTAAGGGTCCATGAAGCCGTCACCAGCCATCTTGCAGTCGGTCTCGAGGCCAAAGCTCGCCTCGAGAGCGAATACCTTAGCAGCTGCGGCGGTATTTACGTCATTGCTACGACGGCCAAGCTTGGTGGTGATTTCGTTTCGATCTTCCTGAACACCGACGATGTTGTTTCGGCGGATATCGCGCTTCTCGCCCGATCCCTTCACGCACTTGCTGCTGTTGCCCCATTGCGCATCCGCAGCAGCCTTCCAGATGGCGGTAACGTCGACAGTCATCTCCGGCGTATAGTATAGACGACAATCAGCCTCCTCGTAAACAAATTGCAAAGCAATCCCGGACGTATCGTTCTTGCGGAGGCCATCGCGGTTGTTCACACCGAAGCTAGTCCCGCGTATGAATGGCAGATCGCTATAATAATCACGGCGTAGCATGGAGTCATTCAGCGACTTATTGAACCGAACGGCGTATTGGACTTGTTGTTGGATATAGCTGAAAGCGAAGTTGTTTACGCCCTTCACACCGCCGATGGCCTGAAAAGTTTGTCAGTGAATGCATTTAGAACATCACTTCGGAACATACCTGGATCGGATCCTTGTTACTGCGACCACCCATTGCGATAGTCTTGACGCCAGCTTGCTGCGTAAGGAACTCAGTGAAGATGCCGCATGTCGAAGCACAGTATCCGTCAGTAACGATGACAATATTCTCTGGCTTGAACTTGGGTGGACCGGTCACGTTGGCCAACGAGTTGTAGCCGGTCACGTTGATGCCACCCGAGTTGGCTGGGATGAAGACATCGGATAGGTTCCAGCGGGCGAGGGTGGTGTACATGGCGCCATTGACCTTCTCTGGGCCATACTTCTCTGCCCATGAGGAAAAGGGCTTGCCATCTACCGTCGTGTCGGTATGGTAGTCGAAGTATGAGCTCTGAGCATTCTGAATTGTAACGTTTCCTTTGCCGGTTCGAGGGCCGAGTGAGGCAACAGCACTAAAAGCTTTTCCCATGAGATCAATTGCTTCGTGTGCGCGGAAGCGGCTAGCTCCGTACGGGTCCATGTCTGGGAAAAGCTGTTTGAAAAGGTCGTAGCCCTGGAGAATGGTACCGCCACCGTTTGCTTGGACGTCGAGGATAAGCTTCGTCTTTCCCTCTGCTAGAGCCTTGGGGATGAACTCCTGTGTTGTCTGCTGAAACCAATTTTCATACTGAACTGCGCCCACGAAATTAGGAATCGAGAGCACAGCAACGTGCTCGTAACCCGGGGAATCAATGAAGAAGCCGTTGATCAAGTTGACTGGGCCAGCCACGATAGGTACAGGATAGCCAGGGGCTGAGCCAGCAGCATTCACAGCGGCAGTTGAGATGATCTCGGGCTTGTCGCTCTCGGTCGTCTTGACGCTTGCGGTGCCATCATTCGCTGTGCCCCAAGAGAACCACTTCTTGGCAATGTCCTCGCCGCTGTTGATGCCACGCAAGTTGATCGATGGCCGAGCATAGTTCTGCATAGTGTATTCGGATCCATTGGCGAATTTCAAGGTCGTAGTATCGCCAGGATAGACGTAGCGCCCACGACCACCACCCGTGAACATGCCGGTAACAGTACCGCTGCTACCTAGACTGACCTGTGCGAGCTCGTAGAAGACGTTGTTGTAAAGAGCGTCACGGTCCTGGAGAGAGCCTCGCTGACTTAGATTCTCCAAAAACTCATTTGCGTCTTGGCCATCGATCTGGACAACCGGAGATGGGTCGTAGGAGATGTTCTTGAACTGGCTTCCAATGACATCTGCATAGACGAAGACACTGGGCAACTTCACTCCATCCTCTGAGACGGATACTAGCGGAACGGGGCGTCCCCAGAGGAAGATCTGACCAACCGAATCGGGGATGTAGCTGAAGTGTCCATCGTGTGCCGACTGGATGAGGGTGTACAGAGTCCAGCCGAAATCGTACTCACTAGTGAAGGTATTGGCGTCGATGTAGCCCTCAATCATATTGAGGCCCTGGAGGATGTCGATAGGAGGCTGCACCTTCTCCGCGTATTCGGCAGGAGGGCTCTTCAACTGGTCGAGGGTGCTCTGCCAGTTGATATAGGGGCGAATCGAGGCAATGAGCTTCCTAGCTGACGTGGCATTGAAGGGAACGCTGGACAAACAAGCAAAAGCAAGGCCAGCTGGGACATCTGTTTTCACTGTTTGAGTGCCGTCGCCGTACATGAACTCGGAGACTTGGGCACATGGTGCCGAAGAAGTGCCATTGCCTTGACGAGGTCCGAGCGTTCGTGAAGGAGAGACAGGCGAGGCGCCAATGAGTGAGATCAGGCCCGCGAGAGTGAGGACGGACAGCTTCATCCTTGGGTATATGCTGGATAGCTTGAAAGGACTGGAATGATAGTTGCGCTTAGATGGATTCGCAGTCGCAGGGCCGGAGGGGAAAAACGAGTGTGGTGCCGACGGCGAGGGTAGTGAGCGAGAGTCGGTGGTTGTGAGCGAAGTTTTACACAACGGCAGGTGCTTGAAAGTGAGGGAAGGCGCGGTTCCCTACTTATCACGTGCGACCACGCTAAGGCGAATTGATGTTGCAAGCAAACGGGTCACACCAATCACCCGTGAGTCTCTTGCCTATCACACCTATATATAAGGCTGTCAATCAGCATGCCTGCAAACGGTCGTACGATTGAGATAGCTGAAGTGCCGCTGCCGGCAACATCTTCGCGTCCTGCATGCAAGTTCGAGTGCCTGCCTCGAGGCAGCAACGGGCCTTACGAGTTTCATTCTCGTTGTAAATTGCACAAGCCTTGAGGAGTGGGACGTTAGATGAAAGAGCACCAAGTAGTTACTCGTGGAGAACAGGCGTGCAACTATTCTAAGGCAAACCGTCGTGGTTGACTCGCGTGGATTAAGTGGGGCTAAGCTTCCGTTGGCATGGCACTTCACATCTGACCTCTCGTTGCACCGCAGCATATCGAACACATTGCTGTCCAACATCCTTTGCATATCAAGTCTCTGCGCCTTGGAGCATCGTCACTGCGTTTTAGTCCTCATCCACCAAGACTCGCAACATCAAGCACGCCGTATCATACAGCCATATGGGCAATTAGGCAGACCACAGCAATCTACTCCATGTAGGACCGGCTTTACACACAGCAAATTTGATTGCGGTAGTCTGGCGCCCTGCACAGATCGCCGTCCTGCGTCTCGCCTCCGCAATACTGCGCCGGGAGAATTACAACTTTAGGCGAGCAAGTGGCACTGAATCGTGAAACTGGGTCCTGTCCCTTGCCTCACTGTCCAGGTTCAACAAAAGCACCACGAGAAGTAATTTGGCGCTTCATCTGTGATCCCGACGGTTGGGGTCGTACTGTCACCCCAGCAACTTTGTTCTCGCATCGCACGAGTGTCGTAGCACAACATGAGCGCCTCGTCACGTTTGATTCAGGTCCTGCTGGATCCTCAATGGACCGTCAGCGGTTTTATCCGCAATGCATTTGTGCCCGGGAAATCTTGAAGTGCCTGATGTTCGCGAGCGAGTGCTGCAATATAAGCAAAACACCCGCTTCTGTTTGTGATAGTGTTACAGTAATAACGTGACGATGCTGAACGCTCCGGCGCACGACCTTCGTGCAACGACCCCTGCCCTGTCCCCTTCTCTTGTCCATTTTATTTACATAAACAGCCTGTAATCCTCCGTCTTTTAACTGCGAGTCCGCGTGATCTCGCCACTAAAGCAATCCTGTCCCACAATGATCCAAACAACAAGTTTGTGCACCCACTCACACTTTCAACTCCATCGAACCATCAACGAGCGTCGAGTTCGCACCATGATGGTGTTGTCCCTCCCTCAAGAGGGCCTGATATTTGAACCCGAAATTTAGACACAAGGCAACACCCAGGCCCACACACACTACCAGTGGTCCTGTCAGAGCATCAAAGTCCTTACCGCTGCGCTCCAGAATCAGCTTCCTCCTGTACATGTACATACCGTAGCCCCAAGCGAGTGTAAACAGTGCGACACATGTATATACGACGGCGAGGGCGCGTGCGATGTTGTTGCCCTCGCCGGCTGCGTTGTACAAACCGAGCGACAACGATGCAAGCAAAACGCTAACATGCTGCCACTTGATGAATGTGCGCTGATTCGCAAGCCACACTTTGGCTTCGACGCGTACGGGGCCTTGATCTTTGATCCAGACGCCCGGATCCCGGATGCCAGGCGGCAACTGAATCTTGCTGCGCTGCTTGCGAGCATATTTCGACGTGGAAAAGGCAGGGAAGAGAGATGTGAGACCGCCAGACTTGGTGATTGGACCGTCGTCTTCGTCCGAGTCGTGCTCTTCCTCCACGACCTTCTTGTTGGCTTGTTGGGACTGAGAAAGCTGTGACAGATGTGAACCGACGATTGGGGGTCTGACCACGAGCTGCGAATGGGCTGCTGAGCTTGCGTTCTTGGGCGCTGAGCGCGCCGCTGGTGAGCCTACAGGCGAGGCGATGGATGGACGGAAGCTTGGGCTTGCGCGGGTGCCGAAGAGCGAGCCTACGACGAAGTCATCCTCTGCGGCTTTGCGCTTACGCTCGTTCTCGTCGTCAAAGGCTTTCTTAGGCTCTTTGCGGATGTCGTTGTCCACTTCGCTGAGCCAGAAGGGGAAAGTGTTGACATTGTCCTCAAAGAGCTTCGCGGCGCCTTGGACGAACTTGGAGAAGCGAGGCGATTCCTTGACCAGATGCGAATTTGTGAGATCCTCAATCCACTCTTGCTTCTTTGCTCCCTTCTTCACCTTGATCTCGAGTAGCGCATATGGAAATTTGTGGATTTCGCCCTTTTTGATCGCCTTGAAGGGGAACTCCATCCTGCCGCTATCGATGTCGCGGCGGTGCCAGTCGTCGGGGTCGCGGCAGGGCCTGTTCGTGTCGAGTGCATCCTCGCGAATCATGGCTAGGTTGGTGTCGAGCGAGATGCGAACATTGTCATCGCCCGGAATCTGGAAGGCAGTGCGGGTGTAGTTGGCTCTCAACACTGGCTGTAGCTTCTGCTCCAAGACGAAGCTCTGTATATCCGACACGGCCTTCTTGAACTGGTCTACCTCGGCCTGGTCTTTATTTGAGCGGCTCTCCATCTTGTCGATGCTCTTCTCCATATGGTATGAGTCGCGTAGGAATGCCTGCACATACTTGGCCTTGATGGGGAACCGCACTTCTTCTGCAGCATTGCCCTCTTTGATCACTTTCTTCTCGAACTTGATCTCGGGCTTCTCTTCCAGGTGGCCATACCACCTCAAACGAAGAGAAGCAGCGTCTGGTTTGCTGTTGACCTTGTCCGTGTAGAGCGAGAAGTTGGGGTTATCGAAGTAGATGGACGTGATGGTGGGGTCGCGTTGGGTGCCTTCTGCAATTTTGGAGGTCTGCGGGTTGTATACGAGTACGGGAAGACGGCGGAGGATGACCGTCTTGACTTCGAAGAGGTTGTCCATGTGGACCCAGACTGTACTTTGTTAGTTCTGCGTGTCTCAGCTTGGGAAGGGTCAATATACATTTGAGAGAGGTGAAGCCTTCCCCATGGGTACTGGTCTCGGCGAGGGACAGCTCATCCTTCGACTTGCCCTCCAGGCTCTGGCGGACAAAGGAGTACAGCGCCGACAGCCGATATAGCAGTGGTGAGGCGTCTTCGGTGTGCAGTGGGTGTTCGGCCAGGCGCGTGTCTATCAGGGGGCGCAGGCGGTATTTGGCGGCGCCGTGGAGCTTGTCGTGCTTCTTGGTCGCCTTGATGACGGCGGTGAAGTTGAGCCTACTAAAGCTCTCGAGCTCTTTCGTCTCCTTGGTGATGTGATCGAGCTCCTTCAACACTTCCTTCAGGAGCTTCTCGCGGTCTGTCTGGCTGAGCTCCGGCTTTTCAGTCGCATCGGCAGCGTTCTTGGCACCTTCGTCCTTGTTTTCAGATGGAAGGACTATGGCCAATGGCTCGAGTTTCTTCTCGCATGCCGAGGTGCGATCGCGTAGCTGCTGCGAGATCTTCTGGATGAACTTGTGCACTTTCTCCATCTGGACGTTGGCGAGCTCCGTAACGAAGTCCTCGAGGTCTTCGTCGGTCCACGTGTCGTCATCTTCGTTGTCTCTGAGCAGCTTCTTGAGCTTGTCGTATTCGATGTACTGGTCCTTCCACGGCGCGTACACGCTTCTGCGCAGGGTTGTGCCGAACTTCATGGCCGCACGTCAGGGAGGGATTCAGGTGTAGGAATGCCGGCGCTAGTGTACCAGCAATTGCGTCCGGAGTGATGTTTAAGAATTATCGCGAAAACACAAGTGAAGCTTGATGGCCGGTGCATGTGGAGCTCCTGCACCAGCCAATGTCCGGCTCCAATGGCGCACGTGCGGGCATATCCCGCGTCTCCGTCATAGCTGCCGCTTGCTTGCGCCTCGTCCACCATCAAGAAAAGAAGAGCCAGATACAGCTGTCTACAACGATACTTGGATGTATTCAGGCCATACTGAGCATGACAATTCCTCTATCGTGACCCTCCTATGAGTCTTGCCCGATACCACAGGTCATTACGTTGTGGAGCACGACAGAACTTGCAGGCGTACCCTGACACTTTCCAGTATTTTCCAAAGCGAGAATTCAGATCGTCTTCTGCCCTTTGAAAGATTCGTTGTTCCGGCCGTGCAATTATGCGAGCAGATCTGAAGTCACAAGTGCAATGCGCTGCTGGAGCGAAACGTCAGGTGACTGCGTGTGCTAGCGTGTCCCGAGGTCGATTGCGGCACGCGAGATGTCACGACCCACTCTCGAGGTCATCTCAACTCAACATTGCCATCACTCCAGCCTGGCCATACGTCGCTATTAGAAATTGTCACGACTCACAGTACACAAATCTTATCAGCACTTCAGCCAAAAAAAATTAGCCGAGGGTAACATTCGTAGTACGGCAAACAACTGGCTTTGAATTTGACAGACACATCTTGATCACGATGGACCAGTACATTCAACAGTGTGCTCAAGAGGGTACGAAAAAGCATCGCACTCATATCACCGAGCTTACAGTCATTGGACAGACCAAGCCGCTCTTGACGAATACATGGCAAGTAGAACCGCCGGAACCTCAGCACCACTGGAAGACCAGGCACTCAGTAGCTATATGCCTAGTGGCTCTAGTCACGGCCCTCCCCAAACTTTCAATCCATCAATGAGCCTGATCCGTGGCTGCGTTGCTCCCAGCTGCAACAAGACCAAAGACCTCAGTCGCTGTTCCGCATGCAAAGTCGTACAGTACTGCGGCCGTGACCACCAATTTGCAGACCGCACAGCGCATCGATCCATGTGCAGTAAGATCAAGAAAGCTAGCGCAAACCTTGAGAAAGAGGAGCGTGCTCTGAAGCGCGAGGAGGGCGACGAGATCTTCGAAGAAGAGAGGGGCCACTTCTGGGGCATACACGAGACGCGAGACTACATGCGCGCGCGCTTTACCCTCGTCGAAGCGCTCCTCAAGATTAACACAGCTCTGGCGGTTGGCTCAGCCCTGGGCCACCTCGTCGACATGTTGAGCTTGTGCAGGGGCGATAACATGGGCGTTCGAGATGTTGTCCCACACTTGTATTTGAGATTGGGACGCGATCAGGAGGCATACGACTTCTGCATGTGGTGGGCTACGACGGTGAGAGAGCTAGATGTACGAACCGCATGTGAGACATACACTGACCTCGTACATTTGCCTCTAGGGCCAGGAAATGGACTACGACTGGGGCGACACCGATCTCCCATATCTAGACACCAAAGACGCCGACGTTTTTGGCAGTATCGAACCTTTTGCAAACGAATTCCATGCCCTGTCGCACACCGTGGCCATAGTTCTGATCAAGATCCGCTTGTTGATAGACTTGCAAGCGCTGCAGCGAGCAAAGGAGGAAGCCGGGCCACATGTTCCACGCGAGATACTGGATAACATACAACAGCACACTAGCAGCTCGGTCATTACGAGTGACCCCACAATCATCGAGCGGGATGATCAGACACCGCATATTGCCAAATTGCGGACGCAAGTCCAAGCTTTCTACGCTGTTGTCAAGAAGGCGAATGCCCATTTCTGGCCTGCACTTCTGCAACCAGGCGACCATCTCAAGGCGCGCCCTAATGGATACATGCACGGAAGTCAGAGCCACATGCAGCTCACACTCCAATACAGCTACAATGCGTGGGCGGAAACACCGGGTGCGATTGGGGTCATCAGAGAGCTCTCCAAGGCATGAGCGTAGGAAGGACGACTGTGTACACAATGTACTGCCCCTAGAAGGAGTCGAGATAGAAGATCAATAACGAAGTTGAGTGAAGGGGCCGAGTTCTTGTTCACTAAAATATGGCACCAACAAGAGAGACAAGGGCGCGTATGGGAAGACGCACCTGTACGGCTTGCACGGGGCGCGACGGGTTCGATTACAGCGAGACGACGGAAAGAGGTTGGAGGGGAGGCGTAGATAGCAATTCAACAAATTCACTTATTTGTCTTCTAGATTCACCTTCAATTGCATCCCAGCTTTCAACTTCTCTTCCTCGCGATGTCGGTTATCAGCGGCCGTAAATTTTCTTGTCGATCTTTTGACATGCTCACTGCGCATGTTATTCTCATGAAAAAGATATCAGCACTGTGAATATGACAAACATATGTAGAGCGCAATTCATAATAATGCTACAGCGTAACTACGTGACTACTTACACTAGTTTACGAACGTGGAGAAAGGGTCCATCGTCGGTTGGTAATCGCCACCACACCGGCATCGCACTAGCGTGCATGTAGGGCGCGGGCGCGAACGAAGAAAAATGAGTAATGCATTCCACTAGTTCACTAATAGTACGGGTACGCCATGAGTCAAAAAATTAGCCAAATCCTTTACTTCGTACTTCGTACAGGACCTCTCTTTACTTACACCTCAATCAATCCAAACGAACCATGGCTCTCACAGACGAAGAGCAGCCGCTGCTCAGGACGCTTTCGAAGAGCATTGTCGACGCAGACGAGGAAGAGTTGGAAGTGGACTTTGAGCCGTTGGACCCTGAGGATCCGAGGAATTGGAGGGATGGGTACAAGTGGTGTATTGTGCTGTTGCTTGCTTGTATGGCGTTTACGGTGTAGGTTTAGGTTTCTTTTTTTTCGTTTCTTTGCCTCCGTTGTTGAATTTCTCCGCTCCAATTATCATGTTTTTCTCCGGATCTTGTTTTGGGAGTTTGTCATCTTTCTCGGCTTTATGGCTCAAAAGTGTTGTTGAAGGTATTTCCCGAGCAAATTACGAGCAAGAGGTAGAAGACGATCTCGTCAGGAGAGAGCCTTGTGATTTCTTCGCAGTACGCCTACACAGCAAGAATATCGTCCTCATCATCCTTTCTATTCTTACTCATCTCACAGCCGAAGTCCTTCATTCGGCACACTTCACAGTCGAAAAAAACGGACATGCTAACGACAGCAGGACCTTCACATGCATAGGCGTCGTCCCAATCGCCAGCAGAATAGTCGAAGATCTAGACGGCCACTCAGGCTCATCATCAACATCCGCCCTCCTCGTCACCAGGTAAGATCACAAACAATCCCGCACTCCAACCCTCTTATCACACACCAACTAACACACCCTCCAGTAAGCCCATCCCCAAATTCTCCCTTCCCACAACCCCATCAACCCCCTACCCTTCTAACCAACCCCATCCAGTCTGGGAACTAGGCGAATCCACCGGCCCCCTCTTCATCGCCCCCCTCTCCGAACTCCACGGCCGCGCCCCCCTAATCCACATCTCCACCACGCTCTTCATACTCTTCACGCTCCTCGCCGCCTTCGCACCCTCCACACACATCTTCATCGCCGCGCGTGCGCTCACGGGCCTCGCCGTCTCAACTAATGTCCTCGCCCCCTCCATCATCGGCGACATGTTTGCGTCCGACCAGCGCGGCAGCGCAATGTCGCTGATCATGCTGGCGCCGCTTGTCGGCGGCGCGATTGGGCCTGCGATGGGCGGCGCGATTGCGCAGAGGTGGGGGTGGAGGTGGGTGCTTTACATAGCAGCGGCGTTGGCGGTGCTGTGTGAGGGGTTGTTTATGGGGTGTTTTGGGGAGACGTATCGGGCTGCTATCTTGCGGCGGCGCAACACGAAGCTGGGGAAGAGAGGTGGGGGTGGTGGTGTGAAGAAGCTGTGGCATTCTATTACTAGGCCGTTTGCGGTGCTGTTTGGAAGTGCGGTTTTGGTGGCGTTGAGTGCGTTTGCGGGCGTGGCGTTTAGTTTCTTTTATGTGATGAGTATTTCGCTGCCGGTTATACTCACGCAGGAATATGGGTTTAGTCCGGCGGAGACGGGAGCGGCGTTTATGAGCTTTAGTAAGACACAGCACCCTCAACCAGTCAGAGTGAGAACAACTAACACAATACTAGGCGTCGGATCTTTCCTCAGTGTCCTAGTCTGCAACTTCGGCCTCGACAGAATATACATCGCCCTCCGCGGCTCATCGCCCAACGCAAAAGGGAAACCAGAGTACCGGCTTCCGCTGTGTATATTCGGCGGCTTCGCGATTCCGCTCGCCGTCACGGCATTCGGTTGGGTTGCAGAGTACAGACTTCCAGCGCCGTGGCTGCTCACGTGCGTGTCGGTCCTGGGCTTCACGCTGCTCTTGACGATGGTGCCGCTGTCAGCATACGTCGTGGATGCGTTTGGGATGTACTCTGCGTCGGCGATGACGGGGGTTATCGTTATGAGGTGTCTTGCGGGCACGTTTTTGCCGCTGGGGGTTGCGCCGTTGGTGGAGAGGTTGGGGTATGGGTGGGGCTTTACGGTCCTTGGGGGAGTGAGTATGGGTCTTGCGGTTGTGCCGGTGCTGATATTGGTGTATGGGGAGAGGTTGAGGCAGCGGTCTGAGTTTACGAGGGATGGGTAGGAAGTACTGCATGCTGGAGCATACGAGCGAAACAACCGGAGCATCTGTCAAATAAAACTAACGAATGATGGCTACAACTGTAGTTTATCAAGTAGATCAACACGCTAGTATTTGTCAACGGATTCCTCGGACATATCTCGATTTTCGCTCGTGTGTTCCAGCCTGCAGTAGAATAGCAGCGCTGAGACTTGATACTACGCACAGCGATCAGTTGTACTTTCGAATCCCTAACGAATTTCCTCTGATCATATCAGGGTACCTCACATTGTATACACACTCATCTAACATGCGCTCCCAAATATCCCAAGCACTCCCCAAATCCATACCAACACCCAAAACGCCTCGCCAAATGCAACACAACACAATATCAAACGCATCCACCTCACAGCCAAACCCACCAAAACAACACAATAACCGCCGCAAAAAAACCCACCCAAACCCTCCACCCAACCCCCGTCTTCTCCGCCATCCTCAACATCCTCCTCATCGTACCCTTGAGCCGATTCCGCGAATTCTCAAACTGGTCGTTCATCTTCTCCGCGAAAGCGGTTGAGTCGCGGATCTCGTCGCCGATGAGGTGCGTCAACTGAAGGACGTGCGTTAGCAAACACCGAGATAGGTGAGAGGTAGGGGTAATCGGGACGCACATCTTTCAACTGCTTAACCTTCCCCGTCAACACACCAACATGCGCATCATCATTCTGACTCTCCAGCTCATCCAGCACAGCCGCACTATACTGGCCCCGAGAATTCGGCGTCGCGGACCTCATGCCTCCATCCCTCACTCCCATACCCCCAATTCCATCTCCACTTCCTCCAGCGCCATACGAAGGATATAAATTCGATGCGCCAGGGTATGCGCTCGCCGCGGGCGCGTTGTAATTCCCACCGTAGGGCGAGTGCGATTGCGGCGCGGGCTTGGACTTGTTTTTTGAGGGCGAGGCGCTGCGGTTGTAGGTGCTGAAGAGGTCGTCGCGTGCGTTGTTGTTGTGGCCGAAACTGGGTCGTTGGATTAGTAGGGTGCTTTTTCTTATGCTTGAGTTTTGGGAAAGTGGATGGATTGGGGCGTACCGGTTGGACATTGTGGTGGGTGCGCTGGGCGCGGGTGTTGTTCGCAGTGAAGGTAGGGTTTAGGACGTGAGAGGTGCTTGTGTTGAGCAGGCCAATTGCGGATGTGGAGAGGCCAGTTGTTTGGTGGTGGATTTTCTGGGTGATGAAAGAAGGATCGGAGCTTAGGGTGGCTATCGCCGACGAAGGCTCGTGGCCAGAACGTGAAGTGCACGTCGCAGGCGTTCCTTCCTGACAATTATCCACAAACGCAGTATTTAGTAGTGAGAGTGCCTAATCTTGG
>Ga0265797_10003654_pt1 | contig 24467 bp, 27 predicted proteins | sample P2T30metagenome_FD_192433 | JGI IMG/M metagenome (GOLD analysis project Ga0265797, IMG submission 192433) | Plant litter microbial communities from East Loma Ridge, Irvine, California - P2 T30 | ecosystem: Environmental > Terrestrial > Plant litter > Unclassified | place: USA: California... | reverse complement strand
CGGGCTTGCTTCACGAATGGCAAAGAGCGATACTTCCATCGTGTTATGCTTGGAGTCGGGTCCCAATTCATGCAGCAGCTGTGCGGTATCAACCTCATTACCTATTGTAAGTCCGCTCGATTGAAGTAGGTGCTGAATGACAGATGCACCTGTCATCTTTGAGCAATCGATCGGCCTCAGTCGAGAGATCTCACTACTCTTGGCAGGCGCCAACGGGGTCGCGTACTTCCTATCATCACTCATCCCCATCTGGTTGATCGATCGAGTCGGAAGAGTAAGTCGCATTTGTTTGAGGAGGCGCTGATTCTTTCAGAGGAAACTCATGCTGTTTGCCGCTATAGGGCAATGTTGCTGTATGGCAGTTTTAGGCGGTACTACATCTGTTTCATTCTACGCCACCGGGATTGTTGCCGCTACAATGTTGTTCCTCTTCAATTTCTTCTTCTCAGTCGGTCTTCTCGCCATACCATGGCTGCTACCCGCCGAGTACGCCCCTCTACCCATCCGGGCATCAGCTGCGGCTCTCGCATCTGCGTCCAATTGGATCTTTACATTCCTCGTCGTCGAAATTACACCAGTCTCGATCAAATCCATCGGTCACTATACATATGTCTACTTCTGTATATTCAACGCTTGTTTCGTACCAATCATCTACTTCTATTACCCCGAGACCGCCAAACTTTCTCTGGAACAGATCGACTTCTTGTTCACCGGTCCCAAGGTTCTACTACATCTGCCGGCAGTACGTTGATCATTTGATGGTAAGATTACCCGTGTATCTGACAATCAGGAATTACGCGGTGCTAGTCACGGCGGTCATGAGGAAAGTCCACAGGAGGTGTCGTCTCTGGACGGAGACAAGGCCAGGACCGAAGCGGTCGAAAAGAGTTAAGCGGGATGCCTTTGTATGGGGGAGCCAGAACCACGCACATGTGCGAGTACAGCTGCTTTGGCAATGAGACATATTTCAGACACTCGATATATTTACGAGGGATTCCCAGGACGATATAGAGTTAAATAGATGTCATGCAAATGCTGAGACACAGTTGGAAATATCACTTTCATGTTTCACTTTTAGCAAATTATCGTCTTATCGCGCCCCGCTTGTCCAACCTGTCCCTGCCATTGGTCTCGTTCATATCTCAGTCCCCATGACCTATGGTAACGCAAATTCGAAAGCGTAAGCCGTCGATTTGTCATTCTGATAGATAGGGAAAGTAACGCTATCTCCCGAGTAGTCATGCGAGTAATATCCAAGATCGTTTGGCCCGTCAACTTGGGCGTAATGGCCTTTGTCGGCGAATCCGTAGGTATGAATATTGAGCGATCCAGAAGTTGGGAGTCCCAGAGACGACAATTTGTTGAGCTGGACATACCAAGTACCCTGCTTTAATCGGACGCCAACAAGGACTCGTGCGAGTTTGTTGGTCTTGTCGACGGTCGAGTAGACGTCAAGAGCGAGATCGGACGAGGCGGTCGTTCCGACTCGATATCCTGACATATTGTTGGCGTAGTACTTGTATACCTGGTATTCGCCGTTGGTGTAGTATCCAGTCCCCGTTGCCGAGTAGTTGTCTGGCGCACCGGGCTTGCTAAGCAAACTAGCTAGGAAATCATGTAATTGATTGGCGCTCAACCAATTACCCCGTAGCCCAATGGCGTTAACTCTTTCAAGTTGCGAGATCCACCATGCTGCTCCTGATGGGACTTGTTCGTTGAAGACCGCATATTCGTTGATGTTGACTGGTTTCTGAGGGAGTTGGTATTTCGAAAGAATAGATTGCAAGCCGCCATACGATCCCGTCATGGATCCACCTCCAGTCTCCATATGCCAAGCCCACTGGTCTGGGATTGAACCATTACTCTTGATGAACGAACCAAAGTTGCTCCACCAGGTATTACCAGTACTAGGTTCCGACGAAGTCGAAGGACCAGAGATGGGAACAGCAGTCCCAAAAGCAGCTCGGACTTTGGCATATGTTCTGCCCCACATCTGGAGGTATTGGTCTTGTGATCGTCCCCAGAACACAGTTCCCAAATCAGGTTCATTCCAACTATCCCAGATCACCCCGTCGACCATGGAATTGGCTTTCATATCGGCAAATAGGGTCGTGAGATATTTGTCGTAGTATGTCCAATCACCATTGTCCCCCGGGTAAGGTGCGGAGCTGTTTTGAGTCGAATCGGCACCCCACAAGTCGTGGGGGAGAAACACAAACGGCGCGTTGTATTGTCGAGCGGTCTTGTAATTGGACAACACGGATGCGAAACGGTTCTGTTATCAGCCCTCTTCTCGTCTCCCTGCAAAAGAAAATATACCTTGTACTCGTTCATTCCCCAGATCCATCCTCTTCCAGGAGCTCCGACCTGAGCACCACCTGCTCGAAGGTAATTAAATCCCATTCCCGTATAGAATGAACTCGGGATCTGATTCGCTTTATCAGGAACACCATAGAGGATACCGGAAGCGAGATGTTTGGGTGTACCGGTATTGTTGCCGAAGTTGACAGCTGCAGTGTTGTCGGCTCGAGTCTCGAGGGGATGGGCGGTGACTGCTACTAAAGAGCAGAGAAGGAGGTAGAGTGGAGTGATCATATTGTGATGATGTCGTGTGGAGGATGGGGTTGTATGCTCTGAGGTTCATCTTCTTATATTAGTTTCCTAGTCAATAGGTACGAGTACCACCGAGATCCATCATTGCCTGATGGCAAGTCATGTCAACTCAGTACTCAGCCGCCGGTACTCCACTAATTGACCCCGGATACATCAATGGAGCTCCTGTACCACCTTTCGGGGTGGATTCCGGTTGTGTCTGCGCATGTATGAGTACTTGAACAGTCAGACCGATATCCGCATGAGCCAACAGAGTCGCCGAGACACCGACCTGGCCAAGCACTAGATGTAACAGAGTGATATAAATAGTCGAAGGAGGAGCTAGCACATTTTGCGTCAGACAACATCCGGCGTGGCGGAGTGGCGGTCCAATTCTGCCTGGTCATACAACACTTGTGTCCTTTGTCCGTCATTCGCGATGTACGGAAGGCTCAGTGCATAGCCGGAACTTACAGCAGACAGCAGCTCATAATCAGAAGGCATTCTCTGCGTTGGATATCCGATAAACTCATCACTGCGTGGCACTGACTCGACAGTGATAAGCAGTGAACAGGCGGGCTAGCTAGTCTGATAGGATACGCAGGGGTCTGAGCGTGATCCGTGAATCCAACAGAATATGTCAAGCAATCTCGGCTTGCGACGACCCAAGAACCACATACTGCGGGGGACCAGGTGGAATATGGAAAACACAGTTCATATCTCTAAAAGGCTGAAGCCAATTTATCTACTTTCTTCCATCGAAACACCGGACAACATCAAGTACATTAAGCAGACTCGACCTATATCATCAGCGTGACCCTCAGACCCATATCGAATGACTCACAACATGAACTTCCGCTCCGGAATCAATTGAGTCCTTCTGTTTGAGCTCGTTGACGACTGTCTCTTCCGTTCCTTCTGTTCTTCGATGGGCCGGGATAAATGGCTCGTAGAATCTGATGGTCAGCTGGGTTTACTTCGTCAAGACTTAGTTCTCACCTTGGGAAGAAGAAGCCGAGAAGCATGAGTAAAATTGCCGAGATTGAAGCGATGAAACCCAAAATCATGAGTGGATCGTATCTTAGCGAGTGGAATTCAGGTACAGCGAAAGACAAGATGATAGCGAGGACAGGTCCAGAGATGTACCGAAGTAAGACGGGCATGAAAACTGGGATCTTCCAGTTCTTTCCGGTTCCGACAATCAAATTCAGATCTCGTCGAAGTTGGTTTCCCTATAAGTTAGCAATCTCACCCACAACGATCACAACATGGAGGATGGCAACATCGATGAGAATGACAACTTACAGAATAGAAGGCGAGATAGAAGAACCTTGACCAAACAGTCCTGAATGTCTGCCCAAATTTGGAATCCGGGTTCCAGTACTTTTTCATGATCCTCGCTGCCCATCCATTCGATTTATCGAGTCGCATGTCTAAGGGTGCCGTTCCTTTCGCCATGACAACCGAGACAATAGAGCAAACGAGGTATAATCCAATACCTGCCGCGGCTCCGTATCCAGGTTCACCGGTGACGTGCGCGACAATGATTCCGATCAATTGGCCAAAGAGGTATCCGAAGTTGTACACAACGAATGCGGGTTTACCAGTTTGACTAATGACGTCCTTGTATCGGTAGACTGTTGATGAAGAAGTAACTTCTGCCCATACTACGAAGATCAACAAGACATTGTTCATCCACCTGTCAATACCGTCGAGGAGGTAGTATCCAAATTCGGTACAATACGGTAAACACATCAAGAAAGAGATGAGCGTAAGGGCAGTGACGATGGTGGGTCGCGAGTACTTGAGCCCAGAGTCGACGAGCAAAGTAGCGACGACATCGAGCATGACGAATGCGGAAGAAAATCCAAGCACGATCAGGGTGAAGAATAGGAGGAAAGCCCAGAATTGTGATCCTGGCATTTGAAGGACCGCCTCGGGTAGAGTAAGGAAACCAACCACGAATGCTCCTAATCGCTCAGACTCCCATGGCCATCGACGTAGGAAACCGACGATTCCAAAGATGGCGAGTGCGGCGAAATTTTCGAACAAGACATTGGATGAACAAATCAAGATGGCGTCCATGACTGCGTTGGAGTGTTTTTGATTATATGAAGCGTAAGAGGTGAAATAACCGAATCCGACACCGGTTGAGAAAAAAACTTGTCCAACTGCAGTCTGCCATACAGTTCCTGACCTCAATGCTTCTCCTCGCCATGTTGCCCACAATAACCGGACTCCAGCACCGGCATTCTCGAGTGACAATGATCGACCGACGATGATGATGGTCGTGACGATAGGTAGACCCATTGTGAAATAGACGACTCGACCAGTGGTTCCCACACCCCTAAAGATCGAGAACCAGATGAGGAACCAGACGAATGCGGACCACCCTACGGTCTCGCCAATAAGTCCAACCGAGGGGTATGAGGTATAGCTGAGGACCGATTTCCCGTCTGGAGACAATTCACCACCGATAGGAGCTGGATTGGCGATAACATCATTGTTATAGAAATCATCAATCCTTCCCTCCCACGGTAGAGGCGAGTAGAACGAGTTCCTGAAGTAGACCATGATCCAAGCGAGATTGACGGTGAAATATTGAACGACAATGAAGCTGACAATGACTGGGCCGATGCCTACTCCCTTGAGTCGACCATGGATATTGTTGAATGCAATCATCGTTCCACCCCTATATGCCTGTCCAATACTGATTTCGATAATCAAAGCGGGGATGGCGACGAGTACGATAGCGAGAAGGTAAGGGATAAACCATTGCAGACCGTAATTATTGTAGACTACCGAAGGATATCGCAACAAATTCCCCTGTCCTGCGCATCCTCCCATGGCTGCCAACAAGAAAGCAGCCCGAGAAGGCCATTGATCACGTCCATCATCCGATTTGGCGGGTGCGGGAGCGATGATATTGAGTGCCTTGACTGCTCCCCGTTGGACGGAGGCCGGGATCACCTTGTCCCGTACGTTTCTAGCTGAATCTTTGAAGCCCATCGTGCGTTGCGTTCGGTTGTAGGTGTAATTCTGTCCGTTTCGTTTCCGTTTCCCAGAGCGAACTGATTATCGACCAGACCGTTGACCTTACGAGTTTGAGTCTAGATTGCGCAACCGCACTACTTTACAAAAACGGTGTAGGAAATGATGTGTAAAACCAAATCCAGAAAGACGGTAAAGGACGCCCACAGATCGAGCTAATTATGTATCTCAGTACAGTAGCCCAGACCGATGGCCTGCGAGCAAGCTTCGGAGGGTAGGGTAGGGGTAACAGGGCGATCCGACCATTCTCCTATTCCATATAGCCTTCCCCGTCACGTCCCCCCTCCTTCAGTACTGTATCCCAGGAGTGGATTACCATGTTGATTGTTCCTATTCACCCTCGGTGATTGTTCCTCGCTTCCTTGGCATCAGCCATCATGAAGGTGAAAGAGGTGAGGTTAACGTGTACATGTCAGCCATCAAAATTTGATACAAAGGCAAAACAGGCGAGGAGTAGTTCGCTTGGCATGACTTGGCAGATGTCATTTTCAGGAACTATCGATAAAAAAACGAAAAGAGGTCATATGGCGAAAGCGCTGATTGTCGGGAGATCGGTTTCGGGAATCCTGCAGGCTAGTAGGTCCTGAGTGGAGAGGGGATCAGGTGGTGACACATTGAAGGAGTTTAAGTGGTTGTCGGCAACAAGCGGTGTAGGTCATAAGTCATCATCTCGCGTGGTTCTCGGCAGTGGCATTTCCGTCTAGTAGCAAGAGGTGCGACTTCCGACCTTAGCCAGAGTCAAGTGAGGCTTTGCAGCATGTATGCATGCACTAGAGTATTGTACTCAAGATATATACTGTCCTGTTATTGACATTTTCAACTCAAGGTACCTTAAGCAGACTTGACCCAGACACTGACATCCTGACCAATCTTGCCATCCTTGAGCTCGCCGCTAGCGACGAGTAATTCACCCTTGGGGACCTCAACGGCCTCCTCACCAAAGTTCATGACGACCTCCCATCCACCAGGTCGTTTGAAATGCAGAACTTCAGACCCATCCTCGATCCATTCCAATTCTTCTTTAGTTTGCAATTTCCTCCTTAGGTTCAATGCTTTTCGGTAGAGGTTGAGGGTAGAAGTCTCGGGCTTGTCGAGAGCTTCGACGGCGTATTGACCCATCCATTCCGGCTGAGGAAGGTGGGCGGGCTTTCCGGATCCGAACCCAAAGTTCTTGCCTTCCTTGGTCCATGGCAAAGGCACTCGACAACCATCACGACCAATCTCGGCGTTTGGGGTACCCTTTGTTCGGAAGAAGGTGGGATCTTGTCGCTGTTCATCGGGCATGGTCACAACTTCGGGTAGACCAAGTTCTTCTCCTCTGTATTGTCAGTACCTTCCTATAGGATGGATGGTAGACGTACTGGTAAAGATAGGCAGAACCTGGAAGAGCAAGCATCATCAAAGTAGCAGCTCTAGCCCTCGCTAGGCCTTGCTCAAATTTGCATTCAGGCTTGGTACCACCGCTCTTGAGGTACTCTCGGCAGAATGAAGCGAATGATAAACCGCCCTTTTGCACAGCGTCGGGAATACCGTATCGAGTTGCGTGTCGCACGACGTCGTGGTCTAGTTGTAAGCTTGTTTTCTCCGGCGGGTCAGAGACTGGGGACGTACTGGAGAAAACCCAGGTGGTGGATCCATCGGCAGATTGGGCATACTTCAAGGACTGGGTGATTGTGTCTCTGAACTCTTTGCAGTCGTAATTGCACATGAGCATGTCGAAAGAGAAGGATTGTCCTAGACCGCTCGAAGATGCATATAGGTGTTTTCGGTCTGAAGCGACCCATGCCTCTGCAACAGCTCTGGTTATTCAGCACTGATTCAATGCGAGGAGCGGCGTGAGGGACTTACGTGAGAGGCGGATCATACTGATTAAAGACCTCTCTCCAGGTCTTGTAAATCTCGTGAACCTCATCCCTATCCCAGATCCTGTCCGAATTGCTCTTGGCCCCATTCTGCATCTTGGCATCCCAAGTTGCCTTCATCTCTTTCTGAGTAGGTAGCGGCTCAGACATGTCCTTCATGCATCCATGAGCTACATCGATTCGGAATCCTTTAACACCCTTGTCGGCCCAGAAACGAAGTGTCTTGATGAAATCGTCTCGGACCTCTTGGTTGTCCCAGTTGAAGTCAGGCTGAGAAGTGTCGAAGAGGTGGAGATACCATTGTCCGTCTCCTACTGGTTCCCAAGCAGATCCACCGAAGAGGCAGTCCCAATCGGATGGGGCTTGGTCCTTCTTCTCTCCGAGTCCTGGCATCAGTCATCGTCGAAAGAGAGAGGGAGAGAGGGGAGGATTCACCATCACGGAAAATGTATCTGTCCCTAGCAGCAGATCCAATGGGACTCTTCAAAGCTTCCTGGAACCAAACGTGGTCATCACTCGAGTGGTTGGGTACTATATCGACCATGACCTGAATTCCAGCCTTGTTGAAAGCATCCATCATGACATCAAAGTCGGCAAGGGTACCGATCTTCGGGTCTACATCTCTGTAGTCGGCAACATCATCTACTCTGAGCTCTCCTCCACGGGAACGAGAGGGATAGACTCACAACCACCATCCTTGAGAGCAGAAGGGTAGAAGGGGGACAACCAAACGGCTTCAACCCCAAGCTCCTGCAAATATGGCACCTTCTCAGTGATACCCTTTAGATCTCCAATACCATCTCCGTTAGCGTCGGCGAATGATCGTGGGTAGATCTGGTAAACAGATGCCTGTCTCCACCAGTTTGGGTCAACTAATGGTTAGCAATCACCGGAATAGAGGAATAAGCGGAGCGAGTGAAATGGGAAAGTGACTAACCTTTCCCAGTCGTCAAAATTGTCATTTTGTTTGTTCTATCGTTATACAAGAATCAGAACGTAGACAAAAAACAGTGAGGTGGGGGAGAGAGATGAGGGTTTATATACACATAGGATCTAGGAGAATGGAGCACGCTGGGACTAGGTGGTTCATACGAGGTTGTACCGATACACATACCAAGAGTAGAGAAATTCATGGCCGAAGGGGCCGGATAGTTCGCCGAAGTCAATCCGGTACAAGTCACTTGGCGCTAGCCCGCCGTGCCCGGTCGGATCGGCTCACCTTCACTTGCACTGAGAGTACAAGTGGGAAATAGGATAAAAGGCTTGCAAAGAAAGGTATGCATGGATAGAGGGGTGTCGTGATGTATAGATCATTCTATTGTAGTTTAAACAATTGGCTCTGGGAAGTGGAGTATCGATCTCCGAGGTACAACAATGGATTGATGCGAAGTGTTTGCTTTCTATATTTATAGACCGATGTGATATGAGATGATGGTGGTATGGGAAGTGGAGTCCGGCGAAAGTGGAGCTGGTGGGACTAGTATCGGTCGCCCCCGCCGCCTCCTCCGCCGCGGTCTCCACGGTCACCACGTCCACCGAATCCTCCACGTCCACCACCACCTCCGCGTCCTCCGCCGAATCCACCTCTTCCACCACCTGAGAATCCACCCCGCTCCCTCCTTTCATAACCACCACCACCTTCCCTATCTCCACCTCCGAACCCACCCCGCTCTTTCCTTTCGTAGCCTCCTCCACCTCCTTCCCTATCACGTCCGCCGCTCTCACCGAACGAACGTTCTCGAGTCCCGAACGCGGGTTTACGAGCTCCAAATCCACCTCCGCCTCCCCCACCTCCTCGGCTTGTACCGAATCCGCCACGTCCACCACCTCCCCCACCAAACCCACCTCGACCTCCTCCTGATTTGCCGAAACTTGGCTTTTTGTTCAGACCGAGTTTAGCCAAGAACGTAGGACTTAGATGGGGTACTTCCTCCAAACCAGCAGCTTCGGTTGACCATTTCTGAAGAGCTTCGTAAATCTTCATTCCACTGACTCGCATCGTGTCCATTCGACCGAGGTAGTAGCCTATCAGACTGGTATAAACTTCTCGAATAGCCTCAGGGTCGAGGGATGGCAAAAGTCCATTGACTTTGGTGTCGATATTTGCGAGTTGTTCAGGAGAAAAGACGGGAGCAAGGGATTCAGTGATCTCATCGACTGAAACAGACTTGATGGGGACTTTGTTGAGTTCTTGAACGAATCCAGCTTCGATAGGTAAAAGGACTAAATCTCCTCGTCCGCCGGTCTTGCCTCCTCGACCGGTTCTGCCCACTCGGTGGATGTACTGTTCACCAGATGATGGAACTCCAACCTGGATGACTCGAGTGACACCGGGGTAATCAACTCCTCGAGCCGATACGTCTGAGGTCACTAGCACAGAGGGTCGATTATCCTTTCTGAAATCGTCGGACGCTCGGGATCGACGTCGCTGGTCGAGACCCGAGTGGATTTCGTGAACAGCAGTTCGATTTGGCAGGACGCTATTTAGCTCTCGCAACATGGTCGCCCAGAGCATGGTCATCTTCGTGGTTGGCAAGAATAGGATAACTTTGGAGTCCGGGTTCTCCATCTGATCGTGCGCGATCAGTTTGAGTGTATGTGGGATCTGCTCAGCCGCAGAGGGTAGGACTGTGTAGTATTGAGGGATATGGGTATGGGTGTTGGTTTCGTTTTTGGGTACACAGTCGATGAATTGATGATCCGGCTTCAGCGATTTTCGGGCGACATCCCTAATCTGTGGCGAGACGGTAGCCGAGAACAAGAATGTTTGCCTCTGTTTCGGTAGAGCGGAAATGATGTCGTTCAAATCCTTCGAGAATCCCATATCCAACAATGTATCGGCTTCGTCCAAGATCAACGTCTGGGCATCTCCAACAGCTTCCATAACATCGGGCTCTGTGAGCATATCCTTCATTCGACCAGGTGTAGCGACAATGATGTCTTTTCGATTCCTCTTGAAGTCACGTAACTGAGCAGATCGAGACATTCCACCGACAAACAGTCTAACATTGAGCTCTTTACGCCATGTACAGACTTTGATGGCTTCATTGGCGATCTGCGTAGCAAGTTCTCGAGTAGGGGAGATGATGACGGCTCCGACAGAGTTTTTGGCGGTGGCCTTTCTCCTTTGACCACCTTCAGATCGGTCTTCCGAGTTCTTCATAATTTCCTCCAGCTGGTTCAATCGCGACTCGATAGCCGGGACCAGGAATGCCTACAGTCAGCATAGCTTGTGTTGGTAGACTTACGATTGTCTTTCCGGTACCAGTCTTGGCCTTGACCAGCAAATCATGCTTTCCCCTAGCAGCAGTAGAGACCTTTTGTCCAACGGCATTGACCTGCAGCGTCTCCTCTACTTCCGGGACCTCTCCCTCTTCAGAAGCTGAGGATCGCTTTGACCTTCCACCAGCTAGTTCCGGCATCATCGCCAAGACCCTCTTTTGGACCTCACTCATGGCTGTAAGCTGGAATGGTCGGACCGTTAATGCTTTCAGGATGTCGTGGTCGACTTTGCCTTTGAGACTGGTAAACGGCGTGATCTGAATGGCCGGTGTGGAAGGTGAGGGGGACGATTCTGATTCGGGGAGTTCACTATTGGGTTCGGTGGCTTTGCCTGAAGATGAGGGTTCAGTGAAGAAGTCCGATGATGCTGAACTTGGGCCGGTGGTCTCGGAGAGGGTCGACGATGATGAGGCCTGGGGCGAATCGGTGACGTCGGACGTGAAAAAGTCATCTTCCTCTTTCTCGGCGGCAGCCGATGAAGCGTACCACCTGGCAGCTAGCAATGTCCGCGATAGACCTGTCTGTCAGTGTCGCGTCATGTAGTATCTCGGTTGACATACCGATTTCGGACCTGACAGAACGAGAAGCCAATGACAAAGCAGCGATCTGCCTTGGCAGAACTGCTCTTGACAATGGTAGTCTACCTAGACCCAGACGGGTCTTTGCTAATGCTGATCTTGGTAGCATGGTTGTATGAGCGTTAATGACCTCCTTTACCACACTTGCAGTAAATGCTCGATCATCTCAAAATAATGCTCCCGTCGGATATCTCCTTGTGTTTAGTGCATCCTCCCCTTTAGGGAAGCAGAACAGGCACCGGTACACCGGTCCGTCGAATCCCGGTCGAGGCCGGAGTATATCCTCAGCTTATAAAAGATGTTCTACCGCTTCCCTATCTTCAATACTCTTCCAGCATCCTAGCATAGCATAACATACGCAATGACAGACCAGCTACCTCCTATCTCAGTCGGCCTCATGGGTACCGTGAGTCACAGCTGAAGTCTCTGAGGGAGTTGTAGCTGACAGCAGGGTGAATACACCACCGGTATCACCCCCTCGGGTCAATCCAAGTCGGACAAGAAGATTGGTGTTGTAGGAGTCACGATGTTTGACCTCAGGCGACGAGGAAAGGTCAGCGAGTAAGTGTTTCCTCCCTGTCTACTGGATTTAGCTGACGAGCAGGATCTTGATGGCTGGAACCAACGGTGGAAAGGTATGTATGCTGCATGTCGATCGGGTCATTGCTGATAGCCAGTTCCCAGAGATCCGAGAACACTTCCAGAAGAACATTGGTGACGTCTACAAAGGACTCGACCTCGACTTTAGGGGTTTCCCAGAAGGCAACCTCCGAGACGCAGAAGCATGTACGCCCACCCTCTCTGTCAATTGGATGTCAGCTGATCGTTCAGACAAGTCCGCCCTGAAAGCCCTACCCAAGGGATCAGCAGTCATCATTTTCACTCCAGACTCTACTCATTTCCCCATCGCTTCCGAGGCTTTGGAGCAGGGTCATCACGTCCTCGTCACCAAGCCCGCTACGCAAAAGGTTGAGGACCACCAGAAACTGATTGATATGGCCAAAGAGAAGGGATTGATCTGTTTCGTCGAGCACCACAAGCGATTCGAGTGAGTCTCGTTTGTCGGTGACAATAGGGAGTGAACTGACGTTAGCCCCGCATACAATGACGCTCGAGCCCGAGCTCAGAAGCTTGGTGATTTCAACTTCTACTGCTCTTGTAAGTTGTCATTCTGTAATCATGGCTGACTGGTAGACATGTCGCAGCCCAAATTCCAGCTCGAGACCTTCAAGTCGTGGGCCGGTATCGATTCTGACATCTCCTACTACTTGAACTCGCATCACATCGATGTAAGTTCCCCCTTGAATCACACCCGCAGCTGACAACCAGATCCACTGCTGGATGGTCGAAGGTCGATACAAGCCCACTAAAGTCACTGCATCAGCCACAACCGGTATCGCAACCTCTATGGGCTGTGATCCCAAGACTGAAGACACCATCACTCTTCTGGTCGACTGGCAGAACTTGTCGGACGCAAACCAGAGGGGTACCGCCGTCTACACTGCTTCTTGGGCCGCCCCTCTGAAAGCTGGTGTCCACTCAGAACAGAGGTTCCACTACATGGCTGCCAAGGGAGAGGTCAGGGTCGACCAAGCTCATCGAGGGTACAGTGTCGTCGAGGATGATGTCGGAAAGTTGGACGTGAGTTTCCTCTATACCTGCTCTGGCCGAATATCAAAACTGATGATATAGTACAACCCCTTCTACGTCAAATACTCGCCAGGTAAGTCCCGTATCCCATCGCTCCTAGTGTTCGCTAATCGTCAGATGAGGACGGTTACTTTGATGGATCAAAAGGCTACGGATACATTTCCCTTGAGAAGTTCGTCGATGCCGCACGACAGGTCACTGCTGGAAAGAGGACTGCTGCGGACTACGAAGGCAAGGGACTACCTACGGCTCAGGCTACGGTATTGACTACTGCCATCATTCATGCTGGACGAATTAGTCTGGACGAAAAGAGGAGTGTGGAGATTAAAGAGGAAGCTGGAGCTTGGAAGTTGATCTAGATTGGATTGAGACGATGTATAGTATGAGCACAACTCTGACCCCCACACCATTCGTTGCATAACTTTCTCCCCACTATACAGCCTTCACATCGATCGCCCTTTAAGTTCTACATCACCAAAACATCACGCTTTATCGTTCCAGCCCACAGCGTGATGAAGATTATCATCGTAACATCCGGTAGGACATTTCGGCTACATAGTCTCAGTTCAAAGTCTCCAAGGAGAGGCAACACCACACTCACGTCAAGATCGTATGTCCTTTCGAAACTAAAGGACGAATAATCCCCATCAATCTTGATACACTTTGGTTCATTGTTGTAATTGATGTAAAACAACTCCGAGCTGTCTACACACCCACAATCCCCGACGGGCTTCCCTTCGGGATCCTTCTTGCCATATTTCTGGAGACAGAATGTACCAGATCGGCTCTTTTGGTCCTTACCTGGCAAAAATGATCTGACTTGATCGGACGTTTTATGGATACATCCTCTATCTTCCATATCGTAACCATCTAGAAAGAGTGGATCGCCTGTGCAGTCGTCGGCTATTCCATCAGCTTGAAATCACCAGCGCGAGAAATGCCATACACGCATAAGTCCAGGCGTAGCGTCTCTCCTCTTTGATTGCGTTACCGCTATAATTGTCACAAAAGAGCTGTTCGTTGGTTGGAGTCTTTTCATGTCTTGGAAGGAGTGTATCTCGGTGATACGGTCCAGCCAATGCGCCAGGCAAGGCTAGAAAAGGCAATAGAGCGAGATAAAGCATTTGTTGATTTCTGTACATCAGTCATGTCATTGGGTGAGTGTGTGGAGGCAAGGCTTACTTGTCGATGTGCAATTTAGGTCTATTGGTAGTGTGTAGTACAAGTCGGTAGGTCAACTGTTCATAGAGAAAATCTTGCGAATTGCTAGCGTTTTTATATTCTCGATACCACCTCCAGATCCAAGAAAGCGGATCAAGGGGCATGAAAGGACCGTCGAACCCCTGATCGACACCCAATTCTTCCCCCTTCCGAGACGAGCGGGACAAAGGTAGTTCCCGACCAAACGTTCTGCGACGTGTACCAGAATTGAAACCTTGTTTAGGGGTCATGGTAAGCATGCGAGCCTTTGTAGTTCGATCCGGTCAAACATTGGTCAGATCTTGGAGGGGATGGGAACGTGGGGTGAGATAATTGACAATGGGAAATCTCGGTCTGATGTGATGATCACACAGGGAATAGTCGCCTTTGATAGCATTGCAATAGCAAGATGGTAGCAAGACAACCCCGGGTACCAGTACGAAATGGGATGTGTGATCGCTTTCCAAACATTGTCCTTCTGCCTAGAGGAACTTGATGTTTTCAAGCGAGCACCTCTGCCCCCTCCTTCATCCACCTAAAAGTGACACTGACTCTCGTACTCCTCATCCTCGTCTCCACCCCATGTTTCCCATCTACTTCGTCAAGTAGCCTTCCTTCAATCCCATGGCTCCACTCCCACCTAGCTTCTCCCGTCATCAGGTAGATAGTCCGTTCGGGGATATATACATCGTATCTCTCCTCTCCGCGCTGGAAAGTCATTGTCGTGCTCCCGATAAGTGAGACGCCGATGATACCATCTGCGTATCTGTTGGGCAGATCGATATGCGGCGAGATACCTTCTCCTGGAGGGTAGAGATTCAGTATGACCTGCCGGGCTAGGGGTTGATCGAACAAGATCTGGTGGTGGTTGTCGTCAAGACGAGCTTCGAGTGAAGTGCTGGTCGTATTCTGAAGTTTGAGGAGATAGTCAGGGAGTGAAGAGCCATGAGGAGGCGGTCGAGTGAACAACATGACTTGATCCTTCCCGTTGAACACCGCATCTTCTGCTATAGCCTTCAAAGTCTCATCTACACCTCCATCAGTTCTCGCTGAGTGCATGTCGTAAGTATACTGACCTGCTACTTCAGGTAGGAGAAGATCTGGAAAGACCCATAATCCCGGTATAGGCGGTGTTCTGGTCGATGCGACCGGCGTTGTTTCTGCCTCGTCGAATAACGAGTCGAAGGAAGACTCGGAAGAGCAGCTCATAGCCACCACATTGTCTTGAGATATCACGAGTCTACTCGCTTAACCCGTGTATGTGGTAGAAGGTAAGGCAAGTAAAGTTAATTGGTCCTCTAATTCGGGCATTTCCGGCCAAATCAACCCCACCACAGTCTTACATTGCATTCTTACTTGCTATACATACATACCATTACAAGATGTTCGCCAACTCTATCCGACAAGGTCAATCCGCCTCTCGCTATGACATGGCCCAAGCTAATATTCAGGTCTACGAACCGCCTCCAGGGCTTCAGGTATGTCTCGCCTGATTTCGTAGCTGACCAAAAAGTCAGGTCCCTCTCTACCGTCCCTGCTAGGTCTACCTCCAAGCTATCCGCTGGTGTCATCGCTGGAGCTGCTGTCGCTGGATGGGCAACTTACGAGTGTGAGTCTAGCTCTTTTCCAGGTAACGGCGAAGCAAGCTGATAGCAGCCATGAGGTCTCCCTTGATGATGGAGGGTCCCAAAACTATTGCTGGTGAAAAGGGAACTGTCAGCGAGAGGTCTTTCGTCATGGTATGTCCACCTGCTTCGTCTCTGAGATATAGCTAGGGAAGCTCATGTATAGATCAAGCCTGATGGAGTTTCCCGACAACTCGTCGGAAAGGTTAGCCCATTCATGCTCCTGTGAAGTGCATACTGACTATCTAGATTGTCGCTCGATTCGAGGGTACGTCCATAATATCATGTAGAACGAACACTGATGTCCAGAACGAGGATACAAGCTTGTTGCGTAAGTTGTCACCCTCCGATGTATCTTACTACGGCTGAACCCCAGTATCAAATCCCTGACCCCTTCCCCTGCTCTTGCCAAGGAACATTACTCTGATCTATCCGCTCGACCTTTCTATGGCGGTCTTGTCAAGTACATCACCTCTGGTACCCCGGTCGTCGCCATGTAAGCCACTCGTTCCCGCCTCGAGTATAGCTGACAACAAGGGTCTGGGAAGGCAAGGATATCATCAAGCAGGGTGTGCGTACCTTTTACAACAATGACAAGATTAGAACCTGATTAGTAGCGAAGGATCGTGGGAGCTACCAACCCTCAGGAATCTGACCCCGGATCGGTCCGAGGTCAATACGCCGTCTCTGTCGGGTACGTCTGTTGTTCTACTCTGCTCTTCATTACTTGCACTCCTTCCGCGAATTTCTGATCAGCGCGGGTGGTGCTGACAATCTAGCCGAAACTTGATTCACGCTTCCGACTCTTTCGATGCCGCTACCAAGGAGATCGGACTTTGGTTCAACGACTCCGAGTTGAGCGAGTACGAGCCTGCTGCTTGGGTGAGTTCTTGTGGAAGTGATCTAGGCTGATGAATAGGGATGGACTATGGCCGATAACTAGGTCTAGTTCGCTGCAACAGTCGAGAAAAAGGAATGCATTACATGTCAAATGTCCATTATCAGCAACGTGTATACTCTACAATATCGTGTGTACAATAACAAGACTTCCTGATCTAGTGACCGTTGATCTTGACACTCTCCCCCAAAGCCCTCTTCTCCAACTTCGCCCACCACTCGATACTTTTGGCATAAGCCTCACTACCCTTTCCAGGCCTAGCCACGATTCTCACACCCTCATCGACATCTGCATCGACCCGTAGATCTTTGCCTTCGTGCTCCTTCCTTGCCAATCTCCTCTCTTCTCGACAATCATGTATAAGCTCATCAAATTGAATCATCTCTTTTCCTTTTTGCGTCCTCTCATATCCCCACCTAGCTTTATATGCCATTCCGACCGAACAGGCATTCCAGTTAGCCCCGACCCATCCAGTCTCGGGCTCGTATTCGACATTCTTGCAGACGTTTGAACCGAAAATGTCAGAGGCTAGAGAGAGGATTGTGGTATTCGCCGAAGCTCCTCCTGTTGCGTAGACTCGCGATAGACGAGGTACACCGCCAGAATGTGATGATTGAGAAGAAGCAGCTTCGTCTAGGATTGAACCGGTTCGAGAGGCGTAGTTGAGGAATTGGGTTTCGAGGATTGATAGCGCGTTTGAATCGGGATCAGAGAATTCAGAGACTTTCTCAGTAGTCTCGGAGGTAGGGGAAGAGATGTATTTGTGGGTACCGTAGGCGTTTGTAGGCTATCGTCAGTATCCGCTGAGTAATCAAGTAGTATACTCACGATGATATCCGGAAGGAGCCAGTAGAACCCGGCCTGCTCAGGCAGCTCATCTGCCGATTTCGGACGACGGGAAGCTACGGCAGCATTGAACTTGTCCCATGATTTATCAAAGTACTGGTCCCTGACATGCTCACGAGCGAGCGAGCCATCTTTCATCAGCTCGATCCGTGTTTTATACGAAGGGGGCTCACTCTTGTAGACTAGCATATTGAAATACCTCATCTCGCTTCCTCCTTGATCAGGAGGGATCTGGGCGGGGTGGAAGAACGCATGGTACTCCTTGTTGGGAGCGTAGATTCTCGTCGATACTAGGACGACGTCCGAAGTACCGAGTGATATCAAACCTTCAGAAGGTCGAACTGAGGGTAAGTGCTTGCCCACAATAATCGTAGAAGACTCACGAGTGAGGGAGAGAAAGGTAGCTGGATTGTCTCCGGTACCACTAAATACCAGACAGTCCTTGTTGAAACCCCATCTCTCCACGAACCATTTCCCAATAGTTCCCACTGGCTTGCCTCCATCCCTCTCTACTGCACCCAACATGCCCTTCAGCTTGTCGCCATCATCTCCAGCAATAGCTTTCAGGATATCTCCATTCCACCCTCTTTCAGGTGTATTCATCGTCCACAAGTTCATTCCACATACATCACTCTCGTCGATCCCCTTTACCTCTCCGTCAAGACAAAGGAGAGTGGTGATGTAGGAACTGACTAGACTGATACGGGATGTATCGTTGAATTGATCGGGGTGGGCTTTGATCCATCGCATGATTTGGGGACCGGTGAATCGTTCGTGGGCCTTGGAACCTGTGATTTCGGCTAGCTGCTCGGCTCCTCCGACGGCGGACTCGATAGCGCGACATTCGACAGTGGTGGACGAATCTTGCCAATTGGGAATGACCGGTCGAGAGAAAGCGCCTTTCATCTGGTCCAACAAAGGCTTGGATGGGTCGACTTTACCGAGCAGAGTCGAAGCGTTCTGGTTCCAATATACCGAAGCATGTTGCTGACATCAGCTACCTTTCACTAAGCAAACTCACTTGTCCAGCAGCGGCGACACCCATCACGTCCCCCAGAGGCCATCCTTGCTCCTTCATCTTTCCAAACAAGAGGTCAAAAGCCTCGAGAATTATCTCGACAGGTGAATGGACTTGTCCATCTGGTCCGTGGTGTACTCCACCTTTAGTCTTGTAATGTGGTAGATCCGCATCAAAGTTGACGGCGACTTCTCTTCTGACATCAAGTGTCGAAGTGAGGAGTGAAGCTTTTAGAGCTTGAGTCGAAGCATCTAGTCCCAAAAACATAGGTGCCATTTTGCTTCTAGTTTCTATGGTGGACAGTGGAAAAGAATGGGATATTGCATTCATACATTGCGCTTTAGCTTACATATCCGTGGCTTGGAGCAAGGCTGGCTTGGAAATGCACAGTCGACAGGTAATCTGCCGGTTGTTCGGCTATAGGTAAGGATCGTCGGTCTTTCTACCGATATCAACCGCATATACACCGACGCGTCCGCTCACGTGAGAAGTTGTAACACACATTTCATCGGCTTGTCTACGAGCGTATGATTTACCAAAGCTCGTCTAGGCTGATTTTCGCAACACCTACTTGAAGGGAGAACGGCCCAGTGGCTACAAGCCACCCCTTCTTCTTGACTCCCTCCGGCTTGATGGGTATAATCATCCCTACTGATGCCCCACTAACCCAATTCCCGTCATCCTCAATCAACGATTTCTTCTGCAACTTTCCAATTCGATCTCGACGAGCGATCCACACAGAAGACCCAACTTTTGCGGATGGGTCCCGACATGTCTTGTCGAGATGTATACCGCCTAGTAGCCCGCCCAACACGTATCCTGACGCGTCTTCTTTGTCCGCAGAGAGGTCGGAGTAGTAAGTGGGATTATCGAGTTGTATACCTAGTGCGAGGTAATCTTGCTTGACGAGCCGATCATTCTCGAGCGTAAAGAGGGTGAGGTCCCCTCCTGCCGCATCACCGAGGATGATTGTTCCATTCGGACCATGACCTAACCCGTTCGCGTTATGCAGTCCATCCGCCACTACCTCGGCTCCTTTCTCATTTAGCCTAACAATACTAGTATGACTACTCCACTTGAAAGTCATGAGATCCTCTACGGTCCGCATATGTCCTCGGGTATTGACGTGATCGTTTGTGACCAGGAGGTCGAACGGTCCAAGCGAGTAGATGTCGTTGGGTGTTTGTACCAATGGGTGCTTGAGAGTGCGCAAGTATGTCGCAGCCCTCTTGCTGGCCGAGAGATCGATCTGAAAGACTTCAATTCGAGAATCAGAGTATGGCTGTGGTATCTCATCGATAAGGGCAGGGATATGGTTGACGGCATGAAGGTAGACTAGATCCGGCTTGGAGGGGTCGAACCATATATCAATCCCATGGGTCACGAAAGGTCCCTTCATTCCTTTGATCTCTAGCCTCTCGTATTCCCAAGTCTATCGTCAGTCACTTCCCACCATAAACTGACTTTAGGATCGATAACCCATATCCCCCCATCTGCCCCAGCTGCACCTTCAGGCCGATCAAAATTAGCCCAACCAGGGAACCATCCGGCTCTTGATTCGATGTTACCTTGGCCTATAGCTAGTATCAGACCAGAAGGCGGATGTAGAACGATATCTTCCGATTGAGCGATTGGGATGGTAAAGTAGTCGTTCGAGTAGTAGGAGACTGAGTTGAAGGAGGTTCGGAAAGCCCCCAAAAAGGATAGGCGGTCATAAAGGTAGTACGCTGGGTACAAGGGTACTGCTAGAACGGCGAACAAAAGTAGGGGCCACATCGTGTCGATGAAGCTAAGCACCACTTGACTGCAAGGTCGTCAGGTGGACGACCGGTCAACGAAGAAGGGCTTGTAACCGGTACCTTACCAGTGTCCGGCGAGGTAGCCCTTCATATTTGTCGCTGAGACCCAATTGTCATCGCCCTGGTAGCGCAGTGGTAGCGCAACAGACTTCGACGTCTGCATCAGCCAATGATATCTGTAGGTCCAGGGTTCAATCCCCTGTCGGGGTTAATCTTTTGCCTTTTTTTATCGGCCGGGGGGTTCGTGTCTTTTTGTGCCATTGGGTCTTATACATCTATGTGCAACCTTTTTGGGAGCATGTACAATGCAGCCCTGCACGTAGTTCCTGGTTAAACATGCCGAAATATCGTCCAGGTGAGATCATGAAGAAAGATACACCGAATGCCACGTCCCGTTGGCCCCGGTTGAATACCCCTGAACCCTGAATTCAGCCGTCTTCTTCCTGAATGCTGGCTCGGCCCATCCCATTCCACCGTCTCTTGCCTTCCATCACATCTCACTCCGCTACACCTACAGTCGTCCTTCGTAGTCCATACCCCCTCGCAGCCTGTTCCACCTGAAGATCGATCGGCCACAAACGGGAGCAAGAAAGACCAAAAAGCAACGATGCCCGAGCGTGAATCTTATTTAGTTATTGGAGGATGTGGGTTCTTAGGGCGACATATCGTTGAGCAATTGTTAGAGAGAGGAGAGACTGAGGTCGCTGTCTTTGACATCGTCCAGAGACATTTCGACACGTACGTCTGTGTTCTGAGACCCGAGTGAAGAGGGCTGACGATTAGAAATGTGACCTTCTTTATTGGGGATATCACCAAGCCTGAGGACGTTCGTAATGCCATCAACAAGGTGAGTACTTGTCTGCGGTGCTGTGGAGAGGGCTGATGACAAGTCTGGAGCCACCGCTGTGATCCACACTGCATCCCCTGCCCATGGTCTCGGGAAGGAGATTTATGAACTCGTCAACGTTACCGGAACCGAGAATGTTATTGCAACCTGTCAAGAATCCTCCAGTGTCCGAAAGCTCGTCTATACCAGTTCCGGAGGAGTCATATACAATGGCGAAAACGAGATCATCTGCGCAGACGAACGTATCGAATACCCACAAAAGGCTTTGGACGCATACAACGAGACCAAGGTCGCTGGTGAAAAACTCGTCCTAGCCGCCAATGGAGATGATCTCTTAACTTGTGCTCTGAGGCCCGCTGGAATTTTCGGACCTGGTGATCGACAGATGATTTCTGGATTCTATCAGGTTGTCCTCAACAAACAAACTCGATTCCAGGTTGGAGATAATGCCAATTTGGCCGACTTCACCTATGTCGGAAATGTCGCTCATGCCCATTTACTCGCTGTCGATCGACTAGACAAGACCTACCCTTACCTCAACTTTAGAGAACCTCTTGCCGATATCACGTTGTCAGTCGGTTCTGCTCGGATCCCTACTTCCGAAGTTCGACCTCTGGGACCCAATCAATCCCCTTCGGAAACCGATCAACTTGCCGCCAAGCGATTCGAGTCCGGTGAATACCCCGAATCAGACCTAAGACCTGTACTAAGGTCAAAGATGGATGCATGGGCAGATCAGGCCAATAGGGAAGACAGCGATACTGGAGGAGAAACGATCGCAGGACAAGCATTCTTTATCACCAATGGAGAACCAGTCTATTTCTGGGATTTCACACGAACCATCTGGCGAAACCTCGGTCATACCCCTCCTCCCATCTGGACCATCCCTTCTGGACTCGGTATCGTCATCGCCACTATCGCAGAATACGTTTCGTGGATCACTGGAAAGGAACCTGGATTCACCAAGTTCAGGGTCGCACAAGCTACGCTCAATAGGTGTTACGACATTGAAAAGGCTAGGAGGTTGTTGGGCTACGAGCCCCTTGTTGGATTGGATGAAGGCATGAAAAGGTGGACAGATTGGTACAAGGGGGAATTGGAAAAGCAGAATTTGGTGACAGAGAGTGAAAAGACCAAGTAGAAAGGGTTGCAATATGTGGACGGACTTGCGAGACTAGGGATAGAGACTTTTGGGGATAGTCTGACGATTTATATATCGGTATGTATGGCATATGCCCTCAATACGGTTGACACAGGCGCACTGGTTCCCCAACTTATACATCACTATTTGCAATCTCGCTATCGCCAACTTTATGCAAAGTGTGACAAGGAATGGGATGTCTCAGATAAAGGCAATGCGATGGTATTTATTCAGCTACCGACTCGACGCGATTCTCTCAATCTCTCTTCCACTCTCACAAACAAAACTCTGGCCACATATCCTCTTCCAACCATCAGACCAACAAACCTCAAACCTCAAGCAAATTATATTAAGACTACGATTCTACAAACCCAGATCGGTCATCGAAGCATCATGATGCAGGTGAGTTTGACGCAACACCTATCAGTTCGCAGGCCGCTGCTGACGTACAGGGCCCTTGTAAGAAGCCGCGACTGGGATGCGATGAAGACGAGAGTCCTCAGCCCATGTCTCCAAAACTCCCAGAGCTCCCACTAGAAGTCATCGGGATGATCGTGGGTCATATGAAGGACGACAAGCATTCTCTAGCGCAGTGGATGCGCGTCTCCTCCCATTTCAATCGAGTCGCTGCTCCGCTTTTCTACCGCTATTTCACTCTCGAGATGCCCAGAATTACATCATATAACATGATTGCGCAACCCGACGGTACTCCTTTCTATCAATCCAACCTAGCAGCAGAAGGCAGAATACCTAGTAAAGAGGACAACATGCAACATACCCAAATGGTCACCGTCAGAGGAAGATTCAATTGGTCAAACAAGGTGACGAAAGATTTCTTCCCTCGCTTTTCAGAAATCGTCGATATCCCGATCATGAGGATCGAAATACCACGCAATTATTCGACGGGCGAGTGGGGCGGGGGTATACCTCAAACTCCCCCCGAGGAATATCCAAGATCGTACCCTTACCTTGGGATTTGGCAGCGCGTCCGTCCAAAGAAAATCGTCATAGTCGGGAACATGCACCGGTATAAAGGTACGCAATACAAAGGCGATGACATCAAACGTCTACCCTCGGGGCTCGAGTGTCTGGTCATACATTTTGATTGCGAAGACGCCGAACTATTTCTTCAACGATATCACGCTATTCGGACCTGCCCTACCCTTCGGAAACTCGTCTTCATCATTTCAGATGCGCCATACATACACGAGGTCGAACCGATGACAGAAGACGATTTATATGGGTGGTGGGGGATTGGGTACCCGCCCGGCCGCTTCTCTGGCCTTATCGCGATGCGCGGAGATTGCGAAGCGGCTGCCAAAGACGTGGAGTACCGAGGCGAGATCATAATCGTCAATCGCGAAGGCCTTGGCCCGGAAATGACAGACTTCTGCTTGCCGAACGCAATCGGGAATAGGATCCAATATCTCAGTCTGTCAGAATACCTCAACAATCACGACACGGCTGGTGAATTCGAGGTGCTTCAGGAAGGTATATAAGTGACATTATGAGAGGTCGCATGATGACATAGTGGAAATATAGGAGGTAGTTCGTGAACCTGCGGAGTAAGCGAGACTTTGGCTGGAGGCCACGTTCATGTCAGTCGAGGGGGTCGGGTTGGTGTAGATGTAAATAATGGTGAGTTTCGGAGTGGACCCTTGGTAAAGCTCTGCTGACGATCAGGCTACGGTATATTTGTAACCATTAGTACCATGCATGTCATCCTAATACAGGCGAATCTTACGGTCGTGACCTAAGAGCAGTATCATGTGAAAGAGTGAAATGACTGATATTGGGAATGCAGGGATGATGTCGGGAGGTCGATGCCTGATGCAGACCATTGTACAGGTGTACAGGTCACTACTTCTCAACTTCAGCAACTATCCAGTAAGTCTATCCTGCTCCTGCGGTCGCCGGATGTTGAGACCGCCACCGAAATACAAGGCTGGTCAGGTACGTCTCCCTCCCCTCGAATTTACAACTCCCGAAGCTGATGACCAGGGGTGGTGTATCCCGGAGCGCATGCACATACACATCAAAGCGTCATTCCCCAATATTTTTTTGGGGGTGCATCCTTG
>Ga0265797_10003653_pt1 | contig 24472 bp, 26 predicted proteins | sample P2T30metagenome_FD_192433 | JGI IMG/M metagenome (GOLD analysis project Ga0265797, IMG submission 192433) | Plant litter microbial communities from East Loma Ridge, Irvine, California - P2 T30 | ecosystem: Environmental > Terrestrial > Plant litter > Unclassified | place: USA: California... | reverse complement strand
GTAATTACCTCCTTGCTTGCTGACTCCAAATCTGATGTTTTGTACCTGTAGGTTCTTCGTCTTCGTCATGGTGTTGCTTGTCAGAATACAACGCGAAAGCGATTCTTGGCTTCCAAGCCTCGGACGTCTGGCATGTTCCTTCAGCTTCAATACCACCCGTACAAGCGAGAGCCTGCGCGTCCTAAGGCGTGACTCCTCTATTACTTGGATTGGATGACTGTGATTTCCCTTGACCAGGTGATAAAGTAGATAGTAAGATGGTCGACTGATTTACACTTTCTTAGATGGAGATACGTTCCAAAGCCCATCTACCCACTGATCAATACATGCAATCATGGCTTCAACAATCTTCGCTTATATCTCTTCTAGCCTGATAGGAACCTACAACTACGTTTTTGTTTCACAAACACGACCGCCACCCGCGCCGAAATCCTCCCAAACCACAGACTTCGCCACCATCCTCAAAACCATCACCAGCGAGTCCAGCCACCTCACCTTCACACTCCCCGACAACCGCACCCTCAGCTACGCAACCTATGGCGCACCATCTGGCCCAGTAGTCTTCTACCTTCACGGCCTGGGCGACAGCCGCCTCACTGGCGCTCTCTTCAATCAACCCGGCAAGACTATCGGCGTCCGCATCATCGCAGTCGACAGACCAGGCATAGGCTCCAGCTCACCACAGCCCAATCGCACCGCTCTCGATCACGCAGAAGACATCCGCCTCCTCGCAGCGCATCTAGGCGCGAAGACGTACAGCGTCGTGGGCGTGAGCGGTGGTGGACCGTATGCTCTGGCGTGCGCGCACGCTTTGCCGGCGGAGGAGTTGAGAAGTGTGAGTCTCATTTGTGGATTTGGACCGTATGACTTGACTGTGCGGCATTCGCGGTGGGTAGTCTGGCTGTTCTATCAGATTTGCAGCAGGTCGCCGTTTCTGCTGCGCTGGATGCGCGCGGGCGAGATCAAGAGGCTTCAGAGCATCACGACTGAGAGGTTCGTGGCGGATACGGAAATACAGCTTGATGGCTGGCTGTATCGGTTGCTTGCGCCGAATGACAAGGACGCTGCGCTCTTTCGGGATGAGGATTTTCTTACGCTGTGCGTTGAGGCCATGCGTGAGCATTTCAGGCAGGGGATCGAAGGGCACATGGAGGAGTGGCGGGTCATGACTTCGAAGAATATTGGGTTTGATATGGGAGAGGTGAGGCGAGATTTGCCGGTACATTTGTGGTATGGCAGGCAGGATGGGAGTGTTTCGTGGCGGGTGGGCGAGGCGATTGCTGAGGCGATCGGTGGGAATGCGAAGTTGTATGTCAGAGATGAGGCGCATCTGAGTATGATAGCAGGGCGTGGAGAGGAGGTTCTGAGGAAGTTATTGGAGGGTGCGTGAGAGCTGGCGTCAACAGAGCGACGTGGTCGAGTCGTAACGTATAGTGTCTCGTTTCTATGTGCGCTTCTTTCATTAGAGATCAAGACTGAAACCATGTACATATGTTGCCAACCAAGGAAATACTGAAGCGTACAGCGAGCGTAGCTTCCTTCCACATCGCCATGAGAGATGAGCTCCTGCTTGGGCATTTCGGCCGTGAGTGCCATAACATGGACTCGACAGCAATTGAATCCCATCTCTTAAGATCCGATCGTGTCTTCGATAAGATTGCAGTACATATCAGTCATACACAATCATCTTTACATACGAAAATTCGATCTCCAACACATTCCGATCACTTCGCCCCCTGCTCACTCACCATATCGCTATCCCAATGGCCTCGATTACCGACGGTATCCACAAAGCAGCAGCAGAAGCACTGCAAGTAATCGGCGACGTCAAATGGAACATCGCGTGCACCGACAATGCGCCACCACACCTCACAGACCTCGACGAGCCACTCGTAGACATACGTATGAGAATTAATTGGCTCAAAGAGATCAAGGAAGAGCAGTAGAACAGCCTCTGGAAACCAGTGCCCGTGCACGCCCAAGAAACCCTCAATGTCATCGCTGAGACCTGCAAAGACCTCGTCAAGAGCTGCTGGGATACGAACGAGGACGGCGAGCCTTTGCAGGACGACGAGCCATTGTTGAGAATCAGAGTGCTCACCAGCGGATGGAGAAAGAGGCGCATCTTTGCACATCGCCAGTCGCTCGAAGCTTGGCAGCATTCCCTCGATCTAATTTACGGCACGGCGAAATCGTAGGTCCAAGTCCCCAGGTCACCTTCTCTCGCTCACATACCCGTCAACAGATGCCGCGATCTCGAAAGCCCGCTACCAAGCGATGAAATCAGACGTGTGTTTAACAAAAAGGAGTCATACCTCAGGAAATTTCAGGACCGCTCCGAAGGCAGATGGTCCTACTTGACCTACGTCTACAATACCTGTTTGCTGCTCACACTTCCGAACCTCAAAAGTCTCGACGAGGAAGATCAGCAGGACGCGGCCGGCTTCGACGAAGTCCTGGCCAGAGAGATCATCCTTCTTCGCGCTGCTGAGGATTTGGCAAGGAAGTATCGAGGGACACTGAAGGAGCTGCACGACGCTCTCAATAATGCAGCTCATGGGAAGAAGACTTGCATTACTGCGGGTGAATGCTGTTACTGTTCGAGGATCGATGAGTGCGTGGAGGTATTCAGGAGGGGACGATTCTCGCCTTGATGTCGGGAGGTATAAAAGCACATTCTGATGGAATCGCTGGAGAACTTATGGTAGTCTGGCATCGTGAAAGACTCCGTCAGACAAGTGTTCAAGCCTAGTCGTCGGAGACACAGAGGATGCCACCCAGTAGTGCAAACCACCATCGTTCTATTCATAAAACTTGTCACCCTCACTGTCTTCGAAACCTCCAACCATCGTTTCACTCCAGCGCATCGCTTCCCGCTTCCAGGCCGAACTAGATCATATCGCGCAACCATCACGTTACCGTGTAGCACTGTCCATGAGTTCTTCTCCAGATCACGACATCCCAAATCTTGGGAAACTCGAAACACCTCAAGGTTCAATGCCCTAGCGTTGATCTGCTTGCGCAAGCCCCTGGACCCTGGGGATGATCTCCGGCCATGTTTGATCGCCCACCCTACAGATGCTCAGCTGGGGGATCTTTTTGAACAAGGATGCAAGGGATGGTGACCTTAGAACCAACATGACCAAGCGAAATATCACGAGCCTCAGCCTTGTCGAGTCCACCTATACTGTTCCACAACAGAACATACGTCTGCAACGTGAATGCAAACATATCCACGAGCCACCATTGACTTCACAGCGATCCCCAACCGTGCAACCCCATCTACCATCCATCCCCAGGAAATTATTGATCGATTGATCGTCCCCATCTCGCGGTATGAATGCCGTCATTTCCCCTTTCCTCTTCTCCTCCCTTTATTCTTCCTCCTCCCTTGACTCCTTGAGATCTAAAACATAGTCGAAACCGCAACCGCATGTCCATCGCGTGCCCACTAGTCATCCAACTTCAAACCCAAATTCCCCTTCAAAAACCTCGCCCGTCCTCACTTCTACCAAAGTACAGAATGTGGACATCGGACAGCAACACAACACAGCTCAATTGCAAGACAATAGATCTGCATCTCAATTACGCCCATCAGCGCGGCCCACGGAGTTCAAGGTATCCTACTGTTCTCTGGCTGGCCGACTCATGCGCAACCGTTGCGCAACGAAACATGGAAGAGAGAAAATCGCGTGCCTCGGATCATTCGTTCGCTAGTGAGGATGATCTCAACCACCATTGCAAGTAGAATTACGTCCAGTTGGTGCGTAGCACGCAACCTCCGGCCACATGAGTCTCACGAGGGGCCCCAGCTCCGTCCTGACTCTGGCTTTGGATAGGCTGGCGATCCTTCATGACTGAGGTAAGAGGTGGTGACTTGCTGACATCTGCGATGCGGTTTTTGGTTTTTGGTATTGGTGTGATTGCCTTTGGGAAAAGACCGCGGGCAAAGTCACCTTGTCGTTAGAAGGTTGTGGCTCTCAAGAATGCATTCCAGCACAGTGACCTCTATCGGCCTCGCAGCCACAGAGTCGCAGTAATACACCGAGTACTTTTCCGCAAGAACGAGTGCTCCAGGCTGACCACTCACTCGAGTCACGAGTCATGACTAAGAGGTACCAGACTTCACTTCCTCACACAGGAGAATGTCGCGGAGTGCCCCAGGACGCCTTGCCTTGCCCTTTCCTTCCGGACATCTTGCGAGGAGGACGGTTTATGCACAAAATACGTCACGCTCATCATCCTTGGCCGTTGGTCTTGTGTTTCGATACTGCTCTCGTGTGAAACACGACAGGCTACTCCTTCGTTCGATGCTTATCGGATTTGGGGGTGTTTGATCAACGGCTCTTTTGCAAGACGCGGGACCCGTCTGTCTATCTGTCTGTCTGGTGTTGAGTAGTGGAAGTAAGTACACGTCGTGGGCGCGGCTATCGTGCCGTTAGCCGGATTGGCCGATATGCATACGTGGATATATATACAAGGGAGGTAATCTCGTGGGAAAATGGGAATGCGTTGCGGTAAGTTCCTGATAACAACATCTATTCCTCATTCACTTGAGCTGGCCTCGATTTATCGCTGTATAGCAGCTCTATTTGTTCTATTCCTCTCCGAGACGACGTAACGCATTCCCTTCGAGTCTCGAACGGTGCATCAAGCACCTCAACCAGCCAAGATGCGGCGCGCAGCAACATTCAAGATGAACATCAATGTACGTATACAATCCATAGTACCCGATACAAGGCCATGCTAACAATTCATTTCACCAGGCCCCTCACAAGAGGCGGAGTTTCGCACTGCCCTTCTTCACAAATCCCACCAACAACTCCGATGATATCCCCTCTCTCGACGACGAGGATGCCAGCATGCGCATACCGTTTCTCAATAAAATTCCCGATAGCATCCGGAATCACTTCGTCGTAAGTGAAGATCGCAAACAAACACCAGCTTTCCATATCACTCACCCGCCCAACCCACGCGACTACAACCACTCTGAGCTACCACTGACATCTCAATCTAGGCAACAACAGGCGAATTCGTCGGCACATCCCTCTTCCTGCTCCTCGCCCTCTCCGGTGCCCAAGTCGCCAACACCGTACCCTCATCCGCAGGCTTGACCGTCGCAGACGTCGGCCCCAACGCTCAGCAACTGCAATACATCGCATTGTAAGTTCCCTTAAGCCACCACCACACCTCTCTCCAGCCCATCTAACCAACCCCACCCGCCCAGATCCTTCGGCTTCTCCCTCGCAGTCAACGCCTGGGTCTTCTTCCGCATCAGCGGTGGGCTCTTCAACCCGGCCGTCACCTTCGGCATGTGCCTGATCGGCGCGCTGCCCTGGTTCCGCGGCGTCCTCCTCTTTATCAGCCAGATCCTCGGCGGGATGGTGGCGAGCGCGCTGGTGGAGTGCATGTTCCCGGGGACGCTGAACGTGCAGACGACGCTGGGCGGCGACACGAGCGTGACGCAGGGTTTGTTCATCGAGATGTTTTTGACGGCGCAGCTGGTGTTTACGATTTTCATGCTGGCGGCCGAGAAGCATAAGGCGACATTTATTGCGCCTGTCGGTGAGTTGCTTGCCCTGCTGTTAATGCGATCTGTCCGAGAAGGTGGTAGTGACTGACTTGTCTCCCAGGAATCGGCCTCTCCCTCTTCATCTCCGAGCTCACAGGCGTCTACTTCACCGGCGGCAGCCTCAACCCCGCGCGCTCCTTCGGGCCCGCCGTCGTCAACATGAACTTCGTCTCCTACCACTGGATCTACTGGGCCGGTCCCGTGCTCGGCTCCGTCGTGGCAGCGGGGTTCTACAAATTCATCAAGGTCCTGGAGTACGAGAACGCCAATCCAAACCAGGATGCTTCAAAGGTGCAGCAGCAGCAGGAGCAGCGTAGGAAAGACTTGCTCATGGCGGCGGGGATCGATGAGGCTGAGGCGGAGAAGGTGGCGAACAGGTTGTCGCAGGTGCAGGCGCGAGGCTATGGTAATGTTTCGAGGTCGGCGTCGAGCGAGAAGACTGTTGAGTTTGAAGATCCCAAGACGCCGGTGAAAGCGCTTGGTCTCGGCACTCTTAATGTCCAGCACCGCGAAGTCATGTACGGAAGTGTCTTTGGCAGCGGCTCGACAGGCTCGTCTGGGGCGGACAGGACGCTTGTCGAGGAGAGTCCTTGTGGCAAAGGTCTTGGTGATGGCTACAGTAACCGTGTCTAGGCAGGCTGATGAGCAGGGTCTTGCTGGGCAGAGCTCACGAACCACTTTTCCAGAACAGCCAGCAGTGGCGATGGAGATATCCTGCAGTCGACATGTATTGATGAATGTATGATTGATTTCAGCTTTATGTTTGTTCAGAGATTGGTGTACCGTATCTGTCGGTAACATGAACTGATTTTTCTACATGTACTGGACACCTGTCGGATCTTGGACATTGACCTTACATGGCTTCTGCAACAGTGTGAGTAGAAAGCAAGCGTCTGCTACACTGTAAGCGCTTCAAGCACAACGACCTCGTCACATGTTCTGGGAGTAGGTACATCAGCACTCGACAATGAACAGCCACACAGAAGCGCGCGGTGCCACAAAGATGGCTATACGGCCATCTAGATTTTCTTACCTCGAGGTGGACTGGTAACCACAGCTATGAGACTGCACTTGAAGAGAGCTACCCTCCACGCCCGGAGAATGCCTATACCGAAGCATCGTCTCGCCAGCCAGCCAAGCCAACAATGAAGTCCAGCTCCCAGCGAGTAAGACACTCGAAGAACTCAGCGGGAAGCACACTTAGCCCAGCCATACTAGTTGATATTGAGTCCGAACAATGGAAGTCGCAGATGGACTATTCTTAGTCTGTGCGCTGACTTGCGATGACATTTGCGGCGTAGAGTTCGAGGGAGCCGGCGATCGGAGCGTCGGGCGTTGGCTGGATGAAGTCGGGCTTGATGGTTTGGGCGTGAGAGCCAGACCAAGTGCCGGATGCGGTCTGGTGTTGGCTGCTTTAGTCGTGAGTGGTTTCCAAGGCTGGCGCGCTAGTTACTGTATAGTCGCTAATCGCCACGGTCGCGTGAAGTCTCTGGAGTCTTCGCTTCAATCCTACTACCTATCAAGTCAGTGCAGCTTCCAGGGCGCTGGAGTTTGGCTTCCAGACGGGCGAGACCTGGGATCTGTCTTATAGTGGTGAAGCCAGAACAAACAGCAGAAGAATAGCACTCCCAAACGGAAACCCACGTGCTAGCCAAGACTATGCGGCTGTCGTGCGGCGCAGATGGGCTGACCTTGCCTTGCTGTGAACTACTTAGCTGCTTAGGCTGGCGGTGTCCGGGCGCGTAAGTAAGCAAGCACCTTGGTGGCATGTACTGTGTCGTGCATCCTTCCGGCAAATCCCCCTCTTGTCCGGGGGGCATGTGCTTTGCTCGTGTGGTCAGATGGATGCATTGACGGTAATAGCCATTGGCCTCAGGCATGCCTGTCGATATATGATGAATATAATGATAGTAAGGTGTTGATAGATTTTTTAGGTGTCTGGATGATTGATAGACGGCGATGGTTCATGGGTACTGTAGCTTCTTCCAAGGTTCTTCCAAGGTGGGACTCTCCGCAAACGAGCGCGTGCGAGTGGAGCAAAGGCAAAGACGGCGCAGATCTGGAGCCGAATCAACCATGGGCCGACTAGTTGTGACATCCTTCTGGCCACTCACATCCGTTTCACGTGACTTTTGCACCACACACGTTGACACCATCTCGCAGCAGAGCTGTGTGCCTCGAGCTGTGCTCCTCCATGCCGCCATGCGCCTCTCCCCGCTCGCCGTCCGCCCATGCATGTCCTCCAGCCCAGCAGTAAGAGGCAGCGGCGCCTACATAAGGTATCTACATCATGCTGTACATATGCCGCCGCCAGCTATTGCAGCCGAGCTATTGAACGCCTGAGCGTAAGCATTACTCTTGCGTGCATGCCTGCCTGCATCCTCCTCCTCTCCATCTCCATCTCCGACACCACCCTCTCTCCATAGACCACCGCTCCCATCCCACCCTCAGCCTCACCTCTGACCACACCACCCAACTCTCTACCTGCATCGCCCCGTCTGACACAGCTGACTACGCCTTGACTCTCTTCAACAAAACCACTCGCTATCCCACATCCACACCATGGCCTACGAACCTGTTGCACCCAGATACGCACAACCGCCACCGGCATTGACCAACATGGGGAGCAACAACAGGGCTTCGTTCCTCAGTTATATGAGCGAGATGTCTGCTTCTGCAGCATCCGCAGCATCAGCTAGCAGTCTATCAGCGGCACTAGCAGCCTCAAGCACAGCAGACGCAGAGAATTATTCCAGCGAGTCATCTTCCGAATCGCAATCACAGACAAGAGTCACTTTGGGCAATGCCGTGCCAGAGACGACAGCATCAAATCCGACAGCATCACAGACAGACAGCAGCGGATTCTCAATCACCAGTCCCGCGACACAATCATCCCAAAGCTCCACATTCGCAACTTCAGTAGCAACAAACTCAGCAGCCTCAGGGCATGGCCCACACTACCCAGACAGTTCGCTGCAAACAGCAGACAGAGGCTATCACTCCGGACCATCCAGCGGCAAGATCGCAGCAGCAGTGGTAATTCCGCTCGTCTGCCTCCTCGCTTTAGGCTTCGGACTCTTCCATCTCCGCCGTCGTCGCCATCGCCGTGCCGCTGCCCTCGCAGGTCAACCCTACCACCACCATCCCATGACCGACCGCAGTCCCTTCTCCAAAGAAGCCGCTCTCGCCAAACCAGCACCCCGACACCCAAACCCCAACGGAGCTCCAGCCCCAATCCTCACCAGCGCTACGAACAACACTTACTATACCGGCCTCTCCACGCCAACCACCCCAAGCCGCGCCTCAACCCAGACTCGCGGCCGTAGTAACGATTCCACTCGCCCTGGTGCACAAACAGCAAGCATTTACGATATCCCACCACCCGCGTACGCTAGAGACGCACCGCCCGGCTCAACCCCAACTCTCCCTCAACTATCCTTCGCCGCAGACCCCTTCATGGACCCGGTCTCTCCCATCTCAACCTCAGACCACACTTCCGCAACCTCTCCCACCGGCGCCGCCCTCGCCGCCTTGTCAGGAAGAGACACAGCCTTCACAGCAACCTCCCTCTCCCCGGCTCAGCACTCTGTGCCGCGACCGAACATCAGCCGCGCAGGCACAATGCGCAGTGTCACGAGTGTTACCAGCGACATGTACTCTGACACCGCGAGCGTGCGGTCTGCGCGGCCGGAGAGGTTTAGCGGGGCGACGGCGCAGGTTGTTGTTGGGAGTGCTGGGAATGCGAATAGATTGAGCGGTGGGAGCTTCGCGCCGGGGTCTATTGTGCGGGATCCGTTCGGTGATCCGAAGTGAGAGTGAGGATCTGTTGTGGTGATGATGATGGTGTGGATACTTCTTTCATGGGCTGTCATTTTGTTCATATTTTGTTTCTTTCTATTATCATGAAGCGGTGGCGTTGTGGGATTACTTGCTTACATATTGTAGGGTAGGGTATGGCTGGCTGGCTGTGTACAAGCGGAAGCATGAGGCTTTGGCTGAGAAAACAAGGAATATTAGGTATGATCATACTAATGCATCTGAATATCTGCATCTCTTTGATTCCAAACCAAGCATGAAGTCCTTGCATGCATAACACATGCCGATGTCTCAGAGACTCATCAGATGTTCGGCAGCCGCAATCGTGCTCTCCCTCTATCCCGGACCGGGACAAACGCATCCGAAGCCGGCTCGCTCACTTGCATAACGCAGCTCTCCTCGGCGACGCATTGCACGGTTGCTTACTCACTAATGAAACTCGTTGTTGAAGCACGCAAGCCTGACACTGCGCTTGCTTACACATCGCACAAATTGTGGGGTCATGTATCAATACCAATGTCCCAAATAGGCAATCAGTCAGGAAAGCTCCAACGCGTCTTCGTCAGATATATATACTTGATGCGACGGTGGGCAATGTAATGTTCACTCCATCCCTCAACAACAACAACAACAACCCATCCCTCCCAACTTCAAAAGACCAAAAAGTTCAAACATTCAACAATCACCACCAACCAACCAACAAAACCAACCATGTCTCACCCCACCGGCATCCAAACCATCTTCGGCGGCGCCCAATTCCAACGCGAAGGCCGCTTCGCCGACCCATCCACCCTCCTCAAAGTCTACGACGCTCTCGAAAACGCCAACGTCCGCAAAATCGACACGGCGCATGTCTACGGCGCCAGCGAAGAAATCCTCGGCCAGACCGGTGGCAGCACGCGCTTCGACATCGACACCAAAGCCCCTGGCGGCCTCGTGCCCGGGTCGGTGACTGCTCAGGGCGTGCAGGGTTTCGCCCACAGGAGTAGGACACTCCTTGGTGTTGAGCAGGTGGATGTGTATTATCTGCACTCTCCTGATGATGCGGTTCCGATTGAGGATACGTTGGCTGGTGTTAATGAGGTTTACAAGAAAGGCTGGTTCAAGCGGTTTGGATTGTCGAATTTCTTCGCGGAGGACGTGCAGAAGATTTACGATATCTGCGAGCTGGAGGGGTATCCGTTGCCAACAGTGTATCAGGGCGATTATTCTGCGATTGCGCGCAAGCAGGAGGAAGAGCTGCTGCCGTTGCTGAGGAAGTTGCGCATTGTGAGTTCATCGAGTTTCCTCCATCGAGATCAAAGAACGACCCAACAGCATACTAACCACATCCAACCAGAGCTTCTACGCCTACTCCCCCCTCGCCGGCGGCTTCCTCACCAAATCCGCCTCCGACATCACCGCCCGCAAAGGCCGCTTCGACCCCTCCAGCACGTACGGCGACGCTTATAACAAACGCTTCAACAAGCCTTGCTTCCTCGAAGCACTCGAGAAGTGGGCTGCGGTGGCGGAGCGAGAGGGCACGACGAAAGCGGATCTTGCGTATCGCTGGGTGAAGTACAACAGTCCTTTGAAGGCTGAGTTTGGGGATGCGATTATTATTGGGGCGACTTCGTTGGAGCAGTTGGAACAGACTCTTGCGGGTATTGATGCTGGCCCACTTGGTGACGCTGCGGCCAAGGCTATCAATGAGATTTGGGAGGGTGTCAAGGGCGAGTCTGTGCTTGACTTGATTCATCAGTGATTTCGGGAGTTGATTGGAGTGGGAGAAGTGGAAGATTGGTGTCTTGAGACTTCTGGTTGGAGGAGACGCACCGGCCACAAATTGTAATGAGTTAACTTAGCTGCTACGTTCAAATATCGCTGATCATACCGTGCAGACAACTACCTTCTCGTTCATCGAGTACTCAAAACCACCACATCTAGTACACCAACTTGATATCACTTCTCACAAAGCTCTTCAACGGACTGTTTCCCTCCTTAACCACCTGCGCGAACGCATTCGCCACCAACTTCGCTCCATCCTGATTCGTGTGCGTGTGATCCTTGGGATAAAGCTTGTTCGTGCCCTCGTTACCCAATTTCTTGAACGCCTTCGACGTCGCCGCAAAGTGGTCAACATACGACACGCCCTGAACCTGCTGCGCAACCAACTGCGCATACCCAACGAACCTCGGCGCAGCATCGTTGTACACACCACCCTCCCACTGGTTGTTAGGCGTCTGACTGCTCACAATAACCTTCGCGCCCTTGGCAATGTACGCCCTCGCGGCGTCGCCGATGTACTTGTTGAAAGTGTAGACCTTCTCGCCGGTTTTGCCGGACGTGCAGACCTCGTCGCCGGTGCCGGGGCAGTCGCTGCGGCCGTTGTCGTTGGCGTTGTTCGGCGAGCCGCCGTCGTTGTGGCCGAACTCGATGACTACGATGTCGTTGGCTTTGAGCAGGGGAGTGATCTCGGCGAAGCGGCCTTCGTTCGTGTAGCTGCGGGCGGAGCGGCCGCCGATGGCTTTGTTGACGACGGGGGTGTTGGGGTTGAGGAAGGAGGCGATGTAGGGGCCCCAGCCTGGAGGGTATTGTTAGTGAGTTGCTCTCAAAGAAGAGAATTGTTTTGGAGCTGGGTTGGCTTACCATCGGTGCTGCCATCGTTGGCGCCGTTCTTGGCCATGGTGCTGTCGCCAGCAAAGTAGATCGTGGCATGGGCGAGCTCGAAGGCCGCAGCCAGAGCTGAAATAGTGATGGCGACTCTCATGTTGAAGGTGATCGATATTGGTATAACTCAAGCGTTGCGAAGTACTCTCGAATCAACGCAAAGGTTCTCGAAGGATGTGAAGGATCCCAGCAACACAAACGCCTCCATCCAACCTACATATACCACAAACCACAACGCAACAACCCTCCACAACCCGAGTCAGCCAAGAACTCTAACCTCTCCACGTGACAACGTGTAACGACAAGCAACAACATGATTAGCGGAAGAACAATTCCAGCCAAACACCAGCCCTCAGTGGTAGTACATAACTATATAACCGAAAAAGCATGAGACGCGCTTGCGTAGCATCGTATAGTGCTGCTCTGTGCCTCCGGAGTCAGGTGGAAAAGGTTGGAAGGGTTACGGAGGTAGTTGCATGCAGGTACAGACGGAAAGCGGAGGTTTGGTTTCAGCCACTTCGGTGTATATTAAGCCGAAGTGCTATCCTCATACATAGCGAGGGGGTTTCCTTGGCTGTATGCAGGTTAGGTTACAGTACATGATCCTCGGTGGAAGTACCACTGGTGTATGCGGGGTGACGTCGTGGGTTGGAAATCAGATTATTGCGCGATGTTGCATCGTTCTGCTTTACTGTGTCGTTTGTTTGTACGTTTTAAGTGTCTGTTGGTGGAAAGTTTGTCAGCGGCTGCGCATGGCCGGTCCACCGGATGACTTTGCGTGCGTATAGAAGCACATGTCGACATCGCTATTTCCAATCAAAACTTCTCTTGGTATATCCACTTTCAATTAGTTAACTATAGAGACAGGCAGGATTAGGTAAGAAAGCCGATCAGGCATTATGTTGATGTTGACAAGATAAGAAAGCATACGCCATGTTCGAGACAGCGCAGAATTCAAGCCACATAACCCCTTGTGAGCCCGTCATCAAACTCTCCACGTGGTGGCGCCTACACCTTACTAGTAGGCGTTTACTTGTCACCAAAATCCTTATAGCCTTCGCCCTTGACGAAGGTGTGCATCCACGGAAGCTGCGCTTTCTCTTCGCTGAGCTCGCAGTAGAGATCTGCGTGCGCATCGCCGTCGACACGATATTTCGGGGAGCCGTCTGCCTTTCGCTCATCGGCATAGTAGAATCTTTGACGGTCAGTACTCATGGTATTCGCTTCCGGAGGATCCCAGTCAACTCACCTGTAGCCACGATCTGTGTACGCCGCCGAAGCCGCCCACATCATGTGCGCAGAGCCTGATTTGCCAATACCACTTTCTAGGAACTGAGGTAGGATTGTGACATTGAGGACATTGCCGGTGTAGATGAAGGTACGAGAAGCTGATGCTGGGAGTTGAGCGAAGCCTGCGACCGCTTGCTGGGCAGCGACATAGGCGCTGTGAAGGTTGACAGTGGTATCGCGGCTGTAGTCTTCGAAAGAAACGGCGAAGGGATCATCGGCTGGCGAGAAGGTGGCAGCGCCGACTGTTGCTGTGTTGAATTGCTGACAATACCATTTTCCTTGGAGCTGTAGACTCACCATTGTACACAATAACACTCGGAATGCCGAACGTCTTCTTCACTCGATCAAACGCCTTGACTACATCATCGGTCTGGGTGAAGTCGCTTGGAATGTTCAGCTGACTGTCGGTGCTGTCTGCTTCTTTGACGGAGCGAGCGGCGAGGCCGACTTTGTAGCCTTTCGAGGCAAATTTGCGCGCAACCGATTGGCCGATGTTGGGGCCTGCACCGATAATGAGGGCAATTGGAGATTTGGCTGCCATTGCAAGTTGTCTTTGGGTTTTGCTGTTTTGCTGTTTTGGTGATTTGTATGGGAACAGTTGTGCTGTGATTGATGTTCTGCCTTCTCCTGGACGTTCTACTGTCAATGTATATCGCAATATTGTAGTCGCATCTGTTACAGTCCAAGATCTCGGTTCTGATCTCTGTAATCAGATCCATTTGTCAGCTGCAGGCCTTTGTCAGCCCATACCACGAACGCGCATTGTTGGGACGCCGAGTGATTAAGCATCAAGCCAGGTGCGGCTGGATTTCATGCAGCATCGGTGCATGCAGAACTCTCCGCGAATAGGATCAAGATACATAGGTACATGATTGAGAGTGTTGCAAACATCAATCTCGCATGTGTTCGTAGAAGCTTGTGGACGTCTACGATGCTCACAAAGCAAGCAAGTGGAGATGAAAGTGAGAGTAGGAGACTCGTCTCAATGGTCATGGCAAGTCGGCTGGAAAGACAATTGAATCACGTCCGCAAGACAAGAGCCTTTTCTGCTGCAATTGCTTGGAGCGCGTGTTCGGAAAATGATCCCAAAAGCTATGGTATGGCAATATCGACAGCTATAATTTCTTACTCGACTAAAGCTACTGTTGAGACATCCCTGCAGCCTGATTCATACCTCAGCACGTAGTATAGTACTATAATCATATCCAGATTCGGTAACAACCACGCCTGCCAATGAGAGAGCTGTCTACTGGATGCTGAGAGATCTGCGACCCGACTTCACGCTTCGAGATGAACTCCTTGCCCGTGTCTACGAGGAGATCAAGAACGACGGATACGACAATCTCTTTTCGAAGGTTCTCCTGCCAGGCTTGGCAAACATGGTTGCCTTGGTCGAGGCTTCGACCGAGCCGAGCAGATTGCCCACGAGAAGGATCAAGAAGGTGATCGATGACGTTCCGTCTGTTGCGGGAGGCACTCAGGATTCGTAGAACGTTCAACACGCGGGGTTGTCAAGGGAACGACAATGGTCTGAGGTGGGACGTGGATGCGAGAGTCTACGTACAGATCACAATGAAAGTGTTCTTGATTGACCTGAATGAGCCGCCCTTTCTCTGATCATGTCTTCGCGCTACACCGAAACGCTCCATGACACATGTCGTGATATAACAGGAAGAAATTTGAAAGATCCGTCCGCTACCGCTTCGGGAAGCCGACAATGACTCTCGGTGAGCTGAGATCTCCCATCATCTTGGTCACTTTGTACGGGGCCTTGTTCTCGTAATCGTAGCGATCGTCGTGCATGGCTTTGAGATGGACCTACGACCAGTCAGCATGTCTGAAAAATACTCCAAAGCGAGCAGCGATATACGTACATTGATGGTGTCCGGGTTCTGGAGCTTCGCACCACACTTCGTACACTCAAAAACCATGTCTTCTGTGTCGATGAGCGGTGGCTCATGGCCATGTTCTTGCTGCAGGTGCTCCATCAGCTCGTACCGAGAGCGCTTCTTGCGCATGGTTGCACACCCATCGACTGGGCAGGGCTGTGCAGGAGCACATTTCGACGATATGACGTGGTTATGGACATCGTCGAACAAATCTTGTACGTCTTTGCCTGTTGATGGTACTACCCGCAGACATGATGGCTTGTGCGGGCATTTGTATGTGGCTTTCAAGGCCAGGAGACGAGCACAGGGGTTGCGCGTGAGGTTGACTTCTCCCGACTCGAGGCCCGAGTGCAGCGGGTTGCCGCACCACCCTCGATGGCAGTAATGTGATAACTGCTTGTTTGCTTCTGGGATCTCGGCGAGCTCTTCATCGGCGATCTGACCGATCCCACGCTTCAAGACGAATGTAAACCTGACTCTGTCTCCGTGCAACTCCCCATAAGCTTCGCATATGAGAGGGAAGAGGCGCAAAGTGGCTGGCCTCTGTGTATACAAGGCAGAGTCATGTTTTCCAGCCACGACCTGGTCGTTGGCATCTTTCTGACCTTTCAGCCTGGAGAGCGCATTTGCCTTCGTTTCTGTGAACGCAGGAAAACATCCCACAAGTTCGAAAATGTCGAGAATTTCGTTCTGAACTCTTTCGTCGAGACTCCCGAAATCGGTGTCTGCGTACGGCAAGACCAGCGGTATATGGTCGATGTCGTCGCGGTATGTGTCGGATGTATGTAAGAAATGGATAGTCTGCCAGGCCACTGTCATGACTTGGAAGTTGGTAAAATCTGTCGCGAATTGTGCACCAAAGCATACAGTGAATGGTGCCCTATTCATTGTCGGATCGTCGTACGGAGCAGGCTCTAAATCATCGTCAAGCTCCTCAGCCTCTTCTTCGTCGTCAGCCTCTTGGTCGTCATCGGCCTCTTCTTCATCGTCGGCCTCTTCTTCGTCGTCAGGCTCGTCGTCGTCTCGATACTCGTCCTCACTCGGCGTGGAATAACGTCTCGATGATCTTCTTATTGGTGCGACTGGACTTTCGTCATCTTTCATCTGCTCGCCAGCTTCGTCGTCATTTCCCGAACTGCGAGTCTTCGCCTTGGTCCATATAATTCTTGTCTGAGCAGTATGCGAACGACGACTTAACGAGCTCTTGGGACCAACTCAAGGCGCTGCAAGGTCGTACCGTGTTAGGATGGGAAGGACCATCTATAAAGCTCATGAAAGAAGGCGCGAAGGACGTGAAATCGCATAGCTGTTCTCAGCACCACCCCAGCAACTCTCCCACTACTGCCATCGGGAGTGGTGCGGTAGTCCAGTCTCGAGAGAGGAGAATCAACTCAGTGTCGCAATCATCGCGCCTCTCTCCTGTTATGCAGCTCCACATGCAAGTGCCTGCATATGCACTGTGACCTAACAAATAAGGTATTGTCGGCATGCATGGTTTCTTCCTCACCTGAGTTTTCCATTAAGCGATCACGGGACCCGAAAGTTCATCTCAGCAGATAGTATGCTAGTAGGATCAGACTCAGACCTAGTAATGACCATACCTGCCACTGAAATTTTGGGCGAGAGAAGCGAAAAAAGCTGGACGAAATCCAGAAGTATTTAATGAATGCGCAAGAACTGTGGACAGAATTCACACCCCCCAGACAGCATCGCCCACCCTCACACAAGCATCAAGCATACTTCAAGTGCCGATCAAACACAGTTGGCCATGCCTCTCGTTCCCTTCGCCAGCGCCTCCACTTCCGACACGCCCAAGCAAACAGCACAGTGCCGCCAATCACCACCGCAAGGCCCAGCAGACAAGCCCGGTACGTCCAACGACCTGCACCGATCTCTTTGATGTTCATACCAAAAACGCTAGCCACCAGCGTCAGAGGTAAGTACACAACAACCACCAGCGCGAACAAGTTCGCCCGCTCGGCTCGTCGCGCAGACACGTCGGACTCTTGGAGAGTAGCGGCGCCGATCACGAGGAGGACTTCCTCGTTGAGCTCTCGATGGAGTGTCTGGAGGGTTGCGGTGGCATTTCTGAGCGTATCGGACCATGGCGAGCTGTCTCCAGAAGTCGAGCTCGACGCCTCGGACGGCGTCGCACTTGGGTACACCCTGCGGTAGGCTTCTTCGAACGCAGGGACGTCTTGTATCGCCGCAGAGACAGCGTCTAGCATGTCCAAGATGACACGTCAGAGGTCAACCATACTTTGCTACGTATGTGTGTTCGGTCGCCTGTGCGGCACGTTGCGATTGCGATATTGCCAGAGCTGCTGGCTCAGACCCTCGACGCTCGAACGCCGTGCATTTTCTATCACAGGCGACAGGATCAAGCGCTCTTCCAACAGCTTGGCCACTTCGGTAAGCTCCGCCGGTGTTGCTTCGTCGGACAGAAGTGCATATCGGAGATGCGGATGTTGGAAGTCGAAATTGCGTAGCAGTTGAGCCCGAGCGTCGAGAAAGCTGAAGGCAGGTTGTTGATACTGATGGCTCTTGGGGATAGGAAGGTGAAAGCATGTCTCTGACAATCGGACGTTCCTATAATCGGCAGGCCTGATCGACGGCTGAACGATCCGAGGTAAAGACTCCACCAGCACAAGTCCTATTTCGAAGAAAAGTCGGCGTCAGCGTAACGGTAAAGAAGGCTCGGATGTGCATCCGCCTCATCAACTCACTCAGCTTGTCTGTCAGGCAATAGCACGCTATCTTCCACCTGATCGTCGTATCGATGAATTTCTTCTCCGATCTGATGCTTTCTTTCCACCAAGGGTTTGCCAGACAAGACTCGGCCGCCGGTGCACGGTTCCGTGTAATCAAAAGTTGGTACAAAGCTTTGTAATACGGCAGCTCAAGAAAAGCGGCATCTTTCACGGTCTGCGAGTCTTCAGTCTCCCAGGGGGACTTCAGCAACATCGACATATCGGTGGTCTACCACTTGCCAGTCATACTACCCGAGATGGCCACTTTGTCAAGCTCAGGACTGCGCTTGTCTCCAACGCCAGCGTATGCCAGCACGAACTGCGGGTCAAGCTGGTAGGCGGCTTCCAACTGCAGCAGACGACGCACATCCACATCTTCGATCAATAAGACCTGCGTCTTCGAAAGGTCGACTTCCTCGCTGCGCTGTAGATCCATGGGCCTATCGGGCCAATACATCTTGAATCCTAGCCTGCAATCGGGAACGTCACGACGAACATAGTACCGTTGCGTGTGACTTGCGCGGGTCTTGCCAACCAATGCACGAAACTTGTCGAATCCATCTGGTGTCAATAGAGACCGGTATTTGTTAAAGAATGTCTCGCTGTCCAGGTTGGCCGAGTCGGGAGGCTGTGGTGCTGGCGTTTTCGCAGTTCGAAAGTCGTCGCCCGGTTTCTCCAAGCTTTCGTTGCTGCCGAAGCCAAACATCTTGAACGCAAAAGTGTATGTGTGGACGCAGAATACGCAAGGCGACACGAAAGCTTCATAAGGTTTGTTCGCTTAGCTGCTGCGCCCTCTCAGCCCCCAACGCCGTGCTGCAAGCGGCAGGCTGTCTGCCACGCGCAGTCCTGAGCTGACGCATGCAAATTGCATCTTCACCGGAACGATGTAGGCCTTGGATATGATGTCCAGCAGTGACCATGGGACGCAAACTTTTTTCCTGCAAGAAAGCGCGTCAGCGATCGATCCTCAAGGCTCGATTTCCATTTCACAAACCCCTTTGCTGGTAGCATTGCTGTCATGAACCAAATCCATAACATAGCATTTCGAGTAGTTCTCGTTACCAGGCGATGCGTACTATCTTGCTAGCCGTCTTGATAGCGAAAGACGATTACAGCATGGTAATGTTAAAGAAGGAACAGCTCGACCTTGAGGGTGAATCATGCTATGTTACAATTCCAGAACCCTTGGAAGTCACCGGCTAAATGCATCTCAAGATTCCCCTACTAGCAAACGCGGTGGCCAATCAAAGCTCAACAAACAACCTGATCAACATCAAGGGCAAACTTCAGCGCTAAAATGTATATTTCGTGCGCACTAGTACACATACGGTATGCATGGCTTTTGTGTTTCCCAGCGGTACGTATAACTACAGATGCGTAGCGGCCGGAATACGGAGTATCATAGCAGTGACCCGAGCTCTATTCCTCCTCGCCCCTCGAACCACAAGAAACTTGAAGAGGGCATTGAATCCCGAGCAGTAATGCAAATTTATTTCCTTTAAACTGTATAACCATCTATGACTGTTTCCACAGACTCTTATCTACACCACATAAAACATAACTACCATCTCTGCCGGCCAAAGTCCAACCAATCACCCTTCGATCAGCTCAGCTCAGGTCCAAAAAGGCCACGCCCACGTCTCATTTACTGCGAAGTCGGCTTCTGGCCACCCTTAATGTAAAGCCCAGCTTTAGACACAAAGTCTTCAGTAGGAGCAGGGCAAGTAAGCGCGACGCCCTCCTTTCCGTAGAAAGTGCTGTGGGTGTAGGTGTACTTAGCACCAATGGAAGGGTCGGACGAGCCGGTGTTCTTCGCGTACTTGGCGTCCCAGTTGGCGGTGTAGAAGGTGCACATCTGGCCCTGCTGGTAGGTGCCGGTAGCGTTGTTCTTGTTCAGGATGTAGGAGCCGAAGGCGTTGCAAGGGTAGGGGTCGGTAGCGGTAGGGTGAGCAGCGTTGTACTTGGTCTGGGCGTCACAAGCGGCGGCGCAGAGGTTAGGGTCGACAGAGCCGGCCTGGAGGAGCTTGTAGCCGAGGTAGCTCCATCTGTTCTCGCAGTCGTAGAGAGGTGCGTTGATGGCGTTGGTTCCAAGCTTCTGGGGTCCGGTCCAGCCAGAGACAGGGCCGTCCATCTTGTAGGAGGTGTAGGCGTTGCTGCCAGCGATGGTGACCCAGAACTTGGCGCGCCATTGGCCGGGGTTGGTGAGGGTCTTCTCGTCGAGACCGGTGCCCCAGTAGGAGCACTTCACTCTAAGGGTGCCATCGGGGTTGGGGCAGTCGGCAGCATTAGGACCAATGGCAGGGTCACGCTCGAAGTAGATGTTGAAGGAGAGGCAACCAGCCTTGGCGTCGCACTTGTTGGCGCAGTACTGGACATCATACTTTCCGGACTGGATGACGCTGTATCCCAAGTAGTTCATGGCGCTGTTGGCAGCTGGCTTGTTCTTGAAGTTCTGGTAGTAGCCAGCAGGGGGCTCTGCCTTGTTTGCTGCTTCGGCGATGTGCGCATCAGCCTTGAACGCCTCAGGAGAGGACACGTCGATGGGGTAGAAGTTGTCGGACACAGGGCCCTCCGGTTGGCAGTTGCCACGCTTGCGGAGAGGCTGGCGAGCGATACCAGTCAAGGCACGCTTCAGCTTGGAGCCAGTGTTGACAATAACGTTTGCGTCAGCAGCCTCATCGTCGTTGGCGCCGGCCTCACCAGCAGAGTTGATGGGAACGTCGGTGGCGGCGGGGAACACAGACAGAGGAGTGGCAGCGATCTCAGCAGCAATCACGGCGACGGCAGACTCTGTAGCGTAAGGAATGTCCTGCTCAAGGACACCAGTCGCAACGGTGTAGGTAGGGACCGGGATGTCACGCAGGTCCTCAAGAGGGAGAGAGTCCGGAGTGGGATCAGGGTTGTCGGCAACAGCGACCGGATCCTGAGCAAAGGCAAGGCTTGCCAAAGCTGGGAGGAGAATGGAGTAGCGCATGCTTGATGAGGTAGTCTGTAGTAGTGTAGTGGAACTTGTTGCTGATGTGGATGATGGGAAGAAGAGGCCGTCTGGGGCGCAGATGGAGCTCACTTATAGACGTTACACCGCGTCTCTCGCTATCGATTGACGCCGCCGTTAATGCTGCGGTTAGCATGGTAGTCTGGTCACGCATCTCAGCCATCGAGACGACTAGCACGCGGGCATACCGATACAGCTGGGGCATGGCAAGCCACAACCATCGCATCTCACGAAAGTAATCGCTCTCGCCCATATCTAGTCGCTCGGCAGCGGACAAGCAAAGCCATAGTCCAGAACGATAGTGAAGTCAGCCCGCTTCGGGCAGAGGACGGTCCTGATGGAGGCTCGAACAGTGCGGCCTACGTGAGTCCATGACATGTGCCACGAGACATAAGGTTCCAGGTACCGAACTCTCAGGCGCGGATCATGGTCGGCACGTGGAAAGGCAAGTTAGCGTGGCGCCGGCAGCAGTGGATGATGCGCCGATTGACTCTTAAAAGAGACGGTATGGGACAGGAACAAGGTGTTGTCGAAAGCGTTGACTCCATGTGGCTGATGCCCGGCTCTCAAGCCTCTCAAAGCAGTTAGCGGCGGCTACTTCCATCATCTAAAGACGCCCAAATCAGTAGTCAAACTCATCTATCGATTTTTCCTACCGCCACAAAGGTGATTAACGTGCCGCGGATCCACCGCTAATTCAGCCTCATCATTTGCCCATCGCACAACTCCGTAGTTAGTTGATAGAAAACAACCCAATGCGCAGCCAAAGAGAAGTGGTCACTTCCTGAAACTTGGCATCTGCACTCCACTTGGCCCAAACCTGGAGAGCTCCAGATCGTCGTTAAGCGAGAGATCACTAGGCTAACGTGCGGATATCTCCAGTCTGGATAAGAATAGGCCTTGTGGCTGATGTTTTTGGAAGCTGAAGTAGGACCGGCTGCCTCATCACATATGCTGCGGTCGACTTGCATGACAACTTTTGCGACCCAGGCTGGGCCATTGCTGTTCACGTGGTCGTCTCGACAAGCGAAAGCACTGGTGATGATTTCTCCATGGCTTGCTTGCCCACAGACATGCAGCGTTCATGATTCATCCCTTGTCGTTATGGGTCTTGCTGCAATGCTTCGCGTGACGGCGCAAGGCCCACTTGCACCAAAGGAAGATCACAAGATCAATTCAAAGACAGCATTCATGGTTCATCTCTTGTGTTGATGCCGCATATTTTGCTGCAATGCTTCGAGTCACACCGCAAAGCCCGCTTGAACTAAAGAGGAAAGCACAAGATCAGCTTCATATTCACGAGTGGAACTGGAGACACTAAGCGGAGAGCAAAACCAAACACGCGGGAAACTCAATCGGTCCACTCACGTGTTTATTATATTCCGAAAAAAGATATAGATGCTACGAAAAAAGTATATATTGCGTCTTCTAACAGATTCTCCGCCTCAAGAAGTGCCCGAAAAAATGTTCTTTGAGCGTTGTCGTTGTTGCAGCAGCAGCCCTAGGTTGAGTTTTGACGCACGCGCGAGTCAGGAAAGCAAGCCACAATGCAGTCGGGCGCTGCAGAGTCGTGCTTCATGCGAAGGCTTCGAAGGGTCTAGCCATTTAAGCCCTGACAGCGCGGCGGGCGCGAGCAGCGCTGCCACCGATGTACTGGACCTCGCAGTCCTGCTTGTCGGCGGTGGTGGAAGTGGAAGCGCCGGTGGAGCCGGAGGAGGCAGTGCCCCAGTTGCCCCAGCCACCCTGGGAAGCACCGCCCTGCTGAGAGCTCTGGGCGACAGGAGCGGCACCCCACTGGCCGTTAGGAGCGCCAGCAGCAGGAGCGCTGGCAGCGGGAGCCTGGGCGCCGGTGGAAGCTGAGCCAGAGGTGGAAGCGCCAGTCGAGGCACCAGTCGAGGCAGAGCCGCTGGCAGCCGGGGCCTCAGCCTCTTCAGAGGAAGACTCGCTGGACTCAGGAGCCTCGGTGGAGGCCGAGCCAGAGGAAGCAGAGGAAGAGCCACCAGAGGAAGCACCGCCAGTCCAGACGGCAGGGCCGGGCATGGTGTAGCCGGGGTCAGAGCCACCCCAGATGCTGTAAGTGAAAGCAGGGTCCTCGGCGGTGTAGACACCAGGAATTTGGACCATGGGGCCGGGGCTACCGCTGCCACCGCCAGAGACGTTGATCTGAGCGCACTCCATGTAGAACTGGGACTTGCCGACGTGGTTCTCGTGGATACCGACGTGCTCGAAGCGGACGAGGTACTCGCCGTCGGGGGTGTCCTTGGGGAGGGTGAAGGACATGTGGTCCTTCTGCCAGGTGCCCCAGGATGCGTCGACGTTGGCAGGGCCGTTGTCTGGGCCAGACTCCCAGACCTTGAACCAGTCACCGTCACCCTTGTAGTCGGAGACAGAGCCAGGAGCCTTGGACATGTAGATCATGCCGGGGCCGGGGTGCTCAATGACCTCGTTGAACCAGATCTTAGCACCGATCTCGTCGCCAGCCTTGACATCGGCAGTCTTAGCGGGGGAGTTGAGTGCGCCGGAGTTGCAACGGAGGTTCTCAGAGTTGATGACATCGGCGGTGAAAGAGGGCATGTAGGTGTTGTCGTTCTTGCGGATGTAGTCGTAGTCACCACCAACGGTAGCACCGTTGACCATCAACTGGGAGAAGATGTAGTGGCCGTGGACCATGGGCGCTGCCAGCAGCGCCGCGGCGAGAGAGTAAAGAGGCTTGGGGAACATTGTCGGTAGTTTTTCGTGTGGTTGGATTGAAACTTGAGAGTGGGCTGGAATCTGAAGAAAACGAAAGAATGGATTGCTACCGGAGCAATGAAAGAACGAGTGAATGTGAGTAGGTGAGTGAGTGAGATGATTCTGTTATTCTACTGCGAACAGAAACAGCATATATACCTACTTCCATCCTTGCAGTCTCGTCCGCTATCACCGCAATAAGGAGAGATGCTGGGATGTAGTTTGACTTGGCGGATCGCTTTTGGGAGGAGTTCCATTTCCACGCGACGCTCGCCTGGACATCAGCAATATATTCACAACGCTACCGACCGGGCAGCAGTCCATTTCGCAATATAGACCGATGAAGAATCGTACATAGCGCTGCGCTGCGCACAAATCGTGGAGACAAGTTCAGTCGTGCATGTGGTCCAGAGCGCGTTGTAAAACGTGCCCAGCCCTTGGCAGTTGGCTCAGCAGTTTCAAGTCCTACAAGCGACAAACAATTCGACGTTCTCTCGTCATCGGCCAGGCTAGGAGAGCGGTTTCCTGTATATCGCCGTGGCAGCATGCCGACATATTGCTATTTGGTGCTGATAGATTGGCCGTGGTTTGTGCTTTTGATAGGCATGTATTCCAGTATAGCCAGGCCGGTATTGAAACACTGCAGTTCTCCGTGGCACAGTCATCAGAATCGCTGCAAGCTGGTCGCTTCCCTTGCCCGGCGCCTGTATCACTTTTCCGCCCCTTTGTTGGCCGAGCACACCGGCGAATGGCCGGTCCGAAATTAGACGGCGCCATTTCC
>Ga0265797_10003652_pt1 | contig 24474 bp, 31 predicted proteins | sample P2T30metagenome_FD_192433 | JGI IMG/M metagenome (GOLD analysis project Ga0265797, IMG submission 192433) | Plant litter microbial communities from East Loma Ridge, Irvine, California - P2 T30 | ecosystem: Environmental > Terrestrial > Plant litter > Unclassified | place: USA: California... | reverse complement strand
CTTGCGCGCCACGGCGGACTCCCTGATGCTCCGTTCGCTGGCCCTCAGACGCGGCAGAACACGGCGGCGAACAGGATGCGCGATCAGCCGCTCTCACCGGGGCAGGGGTATGTGTCTGTTTCGATTACTGAGCAGCAGGCGGTGCAGATGCTGCACGCTTATGAGGCTGTTCAGACTGTTGAGGGCGAGGATGGCGAGGGTGAGGGCGGAGATGTCGATGGCGAAGGCAAGGGCGAGCAGGTCGAGGGCCACGAGGCTGAGGACGGCCCCGCTGAGAACGTCGACGCGGGAGACGGTGAGGCTGCGGACTTTGATTGAGATGAGGAATGGTTCTCTCAGATGATGGCGGAGAAGAAGCTATGCAGCCGCCGTGTGTGTGGCGAAACAGTGTCTGGACCAGAATGAACTGAGCGCTGAGGAAAGATGCTCTGAAAGGTGTACAGGCGATTGCAGTGACGAAAATCTGCATCGACCTGGGAGAGAGAGAGCTTTTTGTTGTACCTTTGCGATTAGAAAATGTTATTTTCTTTTCATATAAGTTATTCTACATGCCGCACGTGCACTGAACAACCGTGGTGATGCCCTGTCTTTCGTCCGACTCAGTCATTGAAGAGCAAAGGCTGGCTCTACTGGCCGAGAGTGCCTGTAATGGTACACTTCATTCGTTGTGACGATCCTTCTGATCAGAGGCGCCACCCAAGCACACTTGCACAGATGTATTCGTATGTCGTTGAGGTGGCAATCCAGTTTGTCCCGCAAGTCTTTCCAAGAGCTTCATATCGGTGACATATGCCAGTATGTCGCAATGATCGAACCCGAGATTATCAACCTGAGATTGTCGACTCTTGAGTGCGGTCGAAATGTTGCGAAGATAGAAGGTACATCAAGGATGTATGCGAGGGATTCTGGCGTCGTGAAGCCTTAGGCGATTACTCCACAACCAGTAAGCGACATACAGACTGGAATGTTGCCAATGTGCAAGGTATTGATCTAGTGTGTCCTTGCATGATATACTATGAAGAGAAATGCCTGTGAATGCTGACCAAATTGTAGGTAATTCTACATCCTACTCGAAACAAGTTACCACCGCCGCCGCACAAGGGAGTCAAAAGCCGAGATGTTCAGCCCCAGTTGCCTTGCATCTTCAAAATACTTCTTCAACGCAAGGTATATAGTTGTAAAATGTTTTGCCAATCACAATCAAACCATCGTGGCGGAGTGGTTAACGCGTTAGACTTGAATCCACCACAATTCACTGCAATCTAATATCTTCGGATGCGCAAGTTCAAATCTTGTCGATGGTGTAATTAATTTTTGACTTTTTGTCCATGATAACAAAGGATAGCTTTGTTTCAGGTAACAACTGTGAATGGTGGTTGAACAACTACGAACAGTGGTGAACAACACGCTAGCATTCATGGCTTGTAGCCAATCAGAGGCATTGAGACGCGAGGTTGCTGTCAAGATGCATGGAATTGATTTTGCGGACACGTATATGTTTCGTGCTAGTTGTCCAGTCTGTTGGTCGTTTAGCTACAAATTTATGCTCGAACACACATGCAGCCGTTCGATCTTGTTGCATTCCCGTTCAACGAAGAGTCGATTGCTCTATATAGGGTAATCAGGGTAAGAAACCCTCACATTTCAACCTCCCATATTGCCTCGTACACGTCCTTGAGCATCAGTATGTGATCGGTTAGAAGGTACAATTAGTCCTTATGTAGTACACGATGCTTCGGGGCTCGTAGTAGGCTTTGAGAGTGCGAAGATGATCGATATGTACGTGCGAACTGTTTCCGTCTGAGTCTAAACTCGAATTTGTAACTTATGCGTTCGGCTCCAACCTGCCGAGAACGGCTATGAGCAAACAAAGAAGTTGACATAAGGTTATCTTACTTGACGGTAGTTGATGCGCTATCAAACACGCAATGGCAATACATAAGCGTCGTATGAACTCCTCCTTCCAGTGCTCTAGTTGCATGGACAAATCGACAAGTCCGGCATGCATAGCCGGAGGTGAAGCTGAGGATGGCGGATACGTGCCAGGGCTCGAACGGATCTTTGACAAGAGGTGTAGAAACATGTGAGTTTTGAGGAGGTAAACTAAGGGCTACTTCAGACATATCGGCGCAACAAGAGCTTCACAAGCCAGCTGACCATCAAAGCCTGTACCCTGAGCGACATACAATCTCTGAACCGAATCACCAAAGCACCACAACACAAGCACTCAATATTATGATTTGGAAAACACCTTTCTCATTCTTCAAAACCTATCTATCTTCCACCACCATCGAAGAAGCGAACAAGGAAATCGTGCATCTGTCATAAAGCGAGGGTATAAGGCGCATAATCATATCATGCCCATGTTGTGCAAATCAAAAACTCCCGTAAAGCAATTTCTCATCCTGTGTCCATGTCCTCCTAACCAAGCAAATGCAATCCCAATTACAGGAAATATTATGCATTACAGTCTTTTTTTTTTTTTCTTTCGTCGGTCTTACTCTTTCTTGCTCAAGCACGGCGGAGCTCAGGCTCAACGTGCTCGCAATGCTTCGCTCGCAAGCTCAATGAGCTTACAAAAGCAGCGCAGCGCCGAGCACACCGACAGCCGCCAGCGCGCTGCCAGCCATGGCAGTGGGCGCAGCGGCGGCGCCCTCAGAAGCAGCAGAGCCGGAAGCGCTGGTCGAGCTGGGGTCGACGGAAGCAGCAGCGACGCGAATACCGTAGCTGGTCGAAGTCTGAACGCCAGTGCTGGAGCCAGTGGTCACAGTGGTGGTGACGACAGAGGAAGCAGTAGTGCTAGCCTGGCAGCCAGACCAGGTCGTCCACGGCGCATCAGAAGTGCCCCAAGGACCCTCCGTCCAGCCGCTCCAGGTGCTCGCAGGGCACGCGCTGCCGCCCCACCAGGATGTCCAGGGACCTTCGGTCCACGCGCCTGAAGTGCGAGTGGACCAGGGACCCCAGCCGTTGCCTGCGCCGCCGAAGGGGCCGGCGCCGTTGCCGCCGTGCCAGCCTCCTGGGCCGCGACCGCCGGGGCCGTCAGAAGAGTTGCCGTCGGGTCCGCCGGGGCCCCAGACGCCGAAGGGTGCTGGGGCGCCAGTGGTTTGGGTTTGCCAGCTGGAGAGGGCGGAGGCGTAGGCAGAGTTGGAGGTCCAGGCTGTGGGCCATGCGGAGCCGCCTGGGAAAAGGTGTTAGCTTGTGTGCGTGGAAGTGAAAATGGAAAGCAAGTGTTGGTGATAGTGATGGCGGTGGAAGAGGAGAGGCTGGCGGCAGCAAGGCAGACAGCAATGCAAGGATCATGAACTCAGACAGTATTGAAAAACCACACTGGAGAACGGACCTGGACCGCCCCAAGCAAAAGGGAAAGGACCTCCGGCAACACTCGTAGGCCAGCCCTTTGCGCTCGCCCAAGACGACCAGTCCGAACTCGCCGTCGGCCAGCCCGCAGACGCATACCACGAGCTCCACGCCGCAGAGTCTGTGACGGTGGGCGTGGGATGCGCGCTGGTCCAACTCTGCCACTTGGAGTTTGTCGTCCAGTCGCCGCCGGTCTTGCTGCCTTGTCCGCCTCGCCATGGGCCTCCGGAGGTTGGAATGTTCTTACCACTTGTTGCGCTGAAGGTTGCTTGCTGGGAAGCGGTCGGAGTGGCGCCGGCGTTGGCGCAGCCCTGTGCGATGACCTGGTAGGTGGACTCCTTGTCGTCGTCGGAGCAGTCGGAGTCGGCGATGCAGGAGTTCAGGGTGTTGAGCTTGTCGCCGGTGCAGAAGTCGGAGTAGCTGGTCGAGTCGCCGCGCAGGTCTTGCCAGCATGAGGAGACGCATGAGGGAGCGCCAGACCAGCCGCCCCAGTTGCCGGCGTTGTTGCCATTGTTGCCGTTGCCACCAGGGCCGTGGTTACCGTTGCCAAACTGAGGAGAGGCGGCGGCAAGAGTTGCTGCTGCGAGCGAAGAGGCTGCGACGGCGTACTTCATGGTTGCTGTGTTGACGTGTTGTGAGTAGGAAGAAGTAGTAAAGTGTATGAAAGTGTCTTGAAGATAGATGTGCTACCAGGATCAACAGCAAAAGACGGGAGAGAGATGCAGGATGAGGAAAAGCCAAGCAGGTGGAAAGCAGAAGGCTAGCAGGACCTAATTATACGAATCGATTAATGCAAGAGGTTGACCGAAGAGCCCTTCCCATCATGGATGTTCAGCTCCCGGGTTCGGTACAGCCAGACAGACAGACAGCCTTACGCTGTGCTGTCGGAGAATACGCGCGGCAGGGAAAGACGTAAGGTCGACGTCGCCCCCCCATGACGCAGCACAGCCATGCGTCAAGTGCGTGCATTGCATTGCATGAGCATTACAGTAGCTGGCAATCCACAATCGTTGATCGAAGGCTGGGGGCAGGGAGGATTTGCTGGTGTGAGGTCAGCTGGGAGGAGAGACAACGACTGAACTTCTTCGGACAATGCCAATGGAGAGCCGGCGGCCGGGGCGGAGAGGCGGATTCAAGCATTGCCCGACTCGTCCGCTTGTGATGTGAGACTATTCTGTTCGCGGGGAAAGGGTCTGCAGTAGTACGATTGATGACAAGGATTATTGTTTTGAGGCTGGCGAGGCTGGGCATCGTCACTGTAGCAAGGACATGGCAGTGTGGGTGTAAGGATATCGATGGCGGAGTGCAGTAGTAGCATCGATAATAATGCATGGCAGTGCTGGTTGTTTGTTGGTTGGACAGCCAGAATTATTCTCCGACTAAGCGACATAGCCGTTTCAAGCCGTAGCTTCGACTCTCAAAATACATGTACAACCAACACCATCCTAAAGCTAAAGCTATTCCAGTCTTTCGGCATTTGGTAACAGCCAAAAGCATAGCAAGGCAAAGCAAGGCAAGGCAAGGCAAGACAGAGATCCTCTGTGAGCCAAGCAATAGCCGCGCATACCACACAACAATCAGATCCTTCCTCCTCATTACTCGTCGTCGCAACCAGGAAAGCGGTCAGGTCAGCGATCAGGTCAGCTGCCTAAGCCGGACGGACAGCCGCGGTGAGATGGGAGCTGGCAGTCAGTCAGAGCGAGACGCCGATATTCCTATTTGTCCATCCGGCCAGTATAGAGACAACATGTATACCAGCTATAGTAGTGTGCTTGCGCGGCCAGGCCACGTACTATACAATCAGAAGAGACCTGAATGATGGAACGCCTGCTTTGCTTGCTTGTATGAATGCAAACGCCTATACCACGTCGCACAACATTGCAGCACAGCACAGCGCATCTGTCTCACCCCGCCAGCCACGCTTACAGCACGCGCGCAAAAGGCAAAAGCTGGGAAATCCAAACCCACGAGGCTGAACGTGTCTCACCACCACCACCGCCGCCACCAAGAAACCCAACTCTCTGGTTTGCGAAACTCTCAGGCCTACTGGGATTGCTGGTGCATGTTGGAGACGTAGTCGTGGTCTCACACGCCAACTATACTATAGCGCAAAGAACGCATCGCAGAGCCTCTTTTCTGAATCTCCGCCAATGCCATAAGCCGTAAGACTTCTATTCTTGCAACACCGGCTACCGGTACTAAGAAGGTACGTAGTCTTTCCATCATGGCTGCGTTCTAGGACGCTGCCCCAGCCTGGCTTGTCTTACAGCGGCACCTCACAGCCTAGCTTCAAAGTCCATACCGCTCGTCCTGCTGCTGGGAGCGAAGTCCCGGGTTTGAACCTAGACCGCGAGCTTTCCCAGCACAGCCAACGGCCAACAGCCAGACGAAATTCTGGGGGAGAAACCTTGCTCTCTGCGATGATCGTCAGGCACAAGTTCTCGAATATCAGGCTGCACGGAGGGCCGGTGTCTCGGACGGCCGATTGAGGGCTTCGTACACGGAACAAACTTGTGGGACTGCTGCTGGATCTTCGAAAGTCGATGATGCTTGGCCCGCCTTTGCTCTGCGATCTTCCTCCTTGTCGTTCTACGTTTACTGCACCTCATGACACCTCAACGGCCGCTGTCATAGGCGTGGCAAGGCGCGCAAGACTGACGTTGATGAGTACTGGCTACGGGGACACTTTCCCGGACGTGCGGTCGTTCGATCGAGAGCTGTCGCACCGTACTCTCGTGCAACAAGGCAGTCCAGGTGTCTGCGCAGTAGGAGGTACTGAAGCTGTGATCTGCTCATGCGTACAGTATTTTTCGAGACTTCAAGCACATATTGTTGCATGTCGTTGGGGTGCTTCAGCAAGTGCCGTTGCCGTCATATATCAAAAGGACCGCCTCGAAGTCTGTCTCCAAAGTGCTCTTGCCAATGCGCATCTTCGAAGGTGTCTGGCGCAAAGGAGACTCCTTTGCATACGCTGTATCTTGTATATCAATGCTACTCCTTCCAGAAGTCGGCGGCAAGGTATCTCTCCTCTCAGTCATACCTGCTGCTTTGCTATATACATATTTTTCTCGTCAGGGATTACACGGCGAGTCTGATGTCGCAAGCTATACAACATTACTCCAACATCCGTTGCTTTCATGCTCTCACCCGCAGCCTCCAAGCCTCCAAGCCTCCAAGCTGGATGCACTTGTATATAATACCAGAATCACGAACTTGACGTCATCGGGCGCTTGGTCTAGGTTAGTTTCCACAACACACCAATCTTCTCCAAGCCTTCCCACTAACATCCTCTCCAGGGGTATGATTTGTGAGTTTCCACCAGCTGTCTCTCACGCCGTAGCATCGTACTAACGCAGCAATCAGTCGCTTCGCATCTATCTTCGCATGTGTGAAAGGTCGTGGGTTCAATTCCCACAGCGTCCATCCTTTTTGCCTTTCGTTCAATGGTATCCAGGAAGGATATTTGTCTTTTGCAGACAAGTTGTTTGCTGAGAGATGTTTGGATCGCTCGTGGAGCTGCATTCGTCGTGTACTACATTTGTTAATGTATCTGGTAGGCCATGGCAAGTGCAGACTACCTAGGACTCCGTGATCGCCCACCCTTCAGCAACCGCAAATACGATAACGCAATGATCGCACCGCTGAGCGCCATACAGCTTCCGGTGAACAGAATCACAGACTTGTACCGTCCCACGCCGTAGTCTCGCACGTTGACATTGCTCCTCCCCAAAAGAGCGCCGCTGATGGGTCCAGACAGCACATTGCCGACGCCTTTGCCAAAATTGAGAAGTCCGAAAGCTGCAAAGGCTGCGGTGGGATCGCTGCTGATGGATGTGCCCATGCGGCCCTGAAAGGGAGAATCAGCATATGTCTCAAGGTAGCGTGGTCATTTTTTGCAGAGGGTCTACTCACCCACAAAGCCGTATACCCAGCCCCAAAGAACCCATAAACCAGCGCAAAAGCCACCAACACCCCAAAACTCCTCGCCAACCCCCAACAAGCATACACAGCCACCGCTGCAACGACACTCGAGCACCCAGCCAGCACATCAATCGACACCCTCCGATCCGACAAGTACCCAAAGCTCGTTTGGCCCGCAACCTGCGACACAGCCATGAGAGCCAGCAACAGTGCTCCCTGCGTCGAGCTCATCCCGCTTGCCAGTGCGTAGGAAGGCATGTACAGCGAGGGGAAGAAATAGCCCATGCCCATGGCGAAGTTTGACAGCGAGTACGTCCAGAAGAGCGCAGAGCGCAAGAAACTCCAATCCGTCCTTGCCGGCGCACTCGCTCCCATCTCGGGCAATCGGGGTTTCAGAAGCGGTATCAGCGGCCCAGTGATGACGAACAGTCCAATGGCCACAGCGCGCAGCGTCGTCGGGTAGCCGTATTCTTGCAGCAACTTCTCGACGGCGAAAGGCATGGCTGCGCCCGAGACGCCGGAGGCGCTGCATAACAGGCCGTAGGCGAAACCTCGCCGCGCGATCCAGTATTCGTTGACCATGCTGAGGATAGGGTAGTAGAAGAGGATGAAGCCCGTGCCGTACATGACGCCTTGCGTGAAGATGAGCGTGCCGAGAGAGCGGGCGAAGGAGCCGGCTATGAGGCCTAGGAGGCAGACTGGCCCTGCAGTGGATTATTAGTGGGTTTGGTTAGAGGAGAGGGATTGGAAGGTGGACGTACAGCCGACCCAGATCATGAGATAGCGGTATCTCGAGTAGCGTTTGATGAAAGGAATGATGATCGGCGCGGCGAGGTAGGACATGCCGGAGGCGATTGTACCGACGACGGCGATGAAGGGTGAGTCTTTGAATTGGGGGAGAGTAGAGTAATGCGCTTGGAAGACACCGAAACAGAGTGGGAAACCTGATTTGCTTGAGCGTTTTGTAAGGAGGAGGGCTTAGGAGGACTTGATTACTGACCCCATAGTAGAGCTTCGAAGACGAAAGCAGCGATTAAGAGTCTCCAGGCTGCGAGACCGCCGTCTGCTGCCGGGAGGGATGTTGCTGTGGGTGATTCTTCGGCGGTAGAGACATGGCTGGCGAATTGTTGGGGTTGTTGGCGGTGGAGATCGTGTAGTTCAGTCGCACTATCGTCATGCGTTTGTGTCATGCTTTCACCCTTTGTTTGATCAGGGCAGGGTATGTATATGTTACTGTTGTTGTTGTTGTTGTTGGTTATTTCAATGATACATCTATAATAAATGTAATGTTTGTCCGGCCGCCAAAGCCAAAGCCAGCAGCCGAGGTCTACGATTTTACTTTCCCGACGGTCTTGGCTGTTGCGATCTCTTGTGAATGCGAACAGAACTCAGACATGAGTCGATCATCATAAACTCTGTGGTCTTGGAACGAGTCTGTTCTACTTGACATGCTTCCAATCTCCACAAATTGCCAGGTTGGCTGTATTGTCTGACATTCATGATCTATGGACACAGAGCCTTGCTTGGAATCTCACAACATCAACTTTCATGCCAATTTGTATCTATCGTCGGGTAATTCAATTTCTTCGTGTCGCTATTGCCTACGTTTCTCGAGCTCGAGGAAGAGATGGTAGATTTTCCGGAAAGGAGCCGAGATAATCTCCAGACACCGACCGATGCCGGTTAGCTCCCAATTTTGGAGATCCTTGCGCTTTCTTGGTGTGGGAAAGGCAAGTGGGAGGTAACGGTAAAGACCGTAGAAGATAGCGGTCACCGCAACTACCGCGACCAGTGCCACAAAGCACAGAGAGAATGGTGGTGCTCTTTTACCGTCGAATTCTCTGATGTTCATGCCAAAGATGCCGGTGACGAGAGTGAGAGGTAGGTAAAAGGCTGCCAGTAGGGTGAGAAGAGTTGCTCGCCGACTTTGCCGCTTCATCATGCTGGAGTCCTATCAGTGTTGTCAGAGATGTGATCATATGTTGCGTTGGTGTGTGACATACCTGTGTTGTGACAGAACCTATGACCAGCTGGATCTCATTACTGACTTTCGCAGACAGCGCATCAGTCCGTCTTAGTAGAACTCCGAAAACGCTATCGAGCGATTCTAGCTGGTTGCTCGTGATATCCTGGAGTTGAGCGAATGCTGTGGTATCTGTGTGCCCGACACTGTCACTGGCTTTTTGAAGCGCATCCCTCAAATCAGCAACGTTCTGTCGAAGTGTTGGTATGGGTCGAAAAGTGTCAAGGGATGCCCTCAACATAGCCTCCATGCTCAGCCTTCCCAGATGTCGATCTAGGGCGCTGATGTTCTTTTCCCACCCTGAAACTTCTAGAAGCCGTCCGAGAATGAGCCCGAAGCTTGCTGGTGTGAGAAACTTGTTTCTTTGTCCGAACACTACGTCATATCCGCTGAGCTTCTTGCCTCTGGCAAATATTGAAGACTTTAAAGTCAGCAGGACGAGCATCCTCTGGAATGTATCATGACTTTTTTGAGCTCTGCCCCTACGTGCATTGCTAAGCTCCTTTGAGTCCCAAGGACGATCCGAAAGGCCATTCTCACTCTCCAAGTAAACGCCTATGTCCAAGGGCAGGCGCGAAGCATCGAAAGGGGCTCTGCTACGCAACACTTTATCACCAGAGAACAGCGATGGGAAGCGGTCATATTTCATGAAGTCACCGGAAATAGCAATCTGGCCGAAATCATCGGTGTGTGTCAAAATCAGCCCTGGGTAGTTTACGATCAGCGTCTACATTAAGTGATGATGAGACGCAACACAGAACGCGACTTACAGCTGTTCGCTGAGCAGGGGTAGCACGAGATATGCGAATAAGCCTCATGCTCCCGTGTAGCCCGCAAAGACCGCCCATCTAATAGTTCATACCTTATATGGAGATTCCGATCCTCGTTCGTTAGTAACTCTTGGTCTGTATCCGCTTCAGCTCTGCGCCCCTTCTCAGCCCTGACGCGCCGGTAGAATTCTTTACGCAGCTTGGCCATCTCTGGGATGCAATGGTACGCGTCTAGTTCTTCGTTGTAATGCCGCCACAGGAAAGTCGGATCCAGGCCAATTGCAACACCTAGTATCTGCAAGAGGTCGGTATCGTCTCCGTCGACAATGAGGACCCGAGTATTCCCTTGGCCTCCTTCCACAAGCCTTTGTCGTAGATTTCGGATATCCGCATTCACTGATCCTGGTGAACGCTGAAAGTCTGATAGCGGTGCCGACATCCACTCCGATGACCCAGAACTGGTGATGAGACGCGTCCCACAAGAGCCGTCGCACGGTGTTCTTTGGAAATCCTTTAAGAGCTGAGGCGTAGACGAACGTGGGGTTTCTGCTGTCGCAAGATCTGAAGCATCGCGAAGGGACCGGAGGAGGGCCAAATAGTCGTACTCGGGGGCGCAGTCATACCAAGGTGGTGGTCGCATCATACAGTGAATCTGGCCGGCTCGCAGCTCTGGCGCCCTGGCGGCTACCGTGGGAGCGCTCTCTGGTGCTTCAGTCATGCTCGAGGCCATTTTCGTAGGCGGTATGATGGTGTTTTGAAAACGAAGATGCACCGAAAGACAGAAGAGGAGACGAGATGACCGCTGTCCTGGAACAAGGCTGGCGAGACTGTTTGCGGTTATCTAGACGGAGCTGCGGCTGAGCGTGACACTGGTGGGAGCTCTTGCATGAGGCTTGCATGTCGCCCATGTTCCAGACCATGCTTGAATCTCGTGACCGTGGCTTGTACTGTCCTCATCTTTCTGTGATAATGTACACATTCGTTCATCCCGCCGGCCGCAAGTGTCTGCCCCACTGGATGTCCGTCAAGTCCATGCTCTTGCCTGTTTCGGCTTCCCATTCGGAACTGAGGTCGCTCGTGAAGCGGGTAGCGCGGACATTGGAGACACAGTCGTCGCTCCAAGGACTACATCGTATGCGTGGGTGTGGAAGATGGTTGGGGTGTCGTTGAGTGCAAGATATCGGGTGATACTGGCCTGGCGCGTGGAACGTTTGGCGCGACGACATTGCGGACCTCACTCCGAAATCTTGTATCTCCCCTAACCCTGCGTGCCCCAACGATATCCCTCGAAGAGATAAATGTACAACGATCCCGAGGGCTGTGGAAGCAGTGCAAGTCGGGTCAAAGATGAACTCGTGTCTTTTATGGGTACAGCTGACTTGGATGGCTCCATAACCACGGATTCGGAGTACATGTCACGAAATACATATCAAAGCATCCACGCTGAGCAAACTTGTCAAAGACCACGAGGAATGCTTATCAACATCGGGAACAACACTCAGGGACAAGTTCTCATCGTCCTGGAAGATCACGATACTTGCATTTGCCACGTAAATTGTGACTTCTTTGATGGAGGACGAATGTGACATCAAGATGAGGCGAATTCCAAGGTTGTGATGCCCCGCTAGCATGGGACTGACTCAATGTGAGCTTTGGTACGGCACAAGAAGAGCAACGGCATACATCGAGCCTACAGTGTTACGTAGATGCACAGCGACCGTGATATCAGAGACCTGGCACTAAGTCCAGTCGAGTAGGCCGAACAATGCAGTCCACGAATAAATCTCTTTGTGTTCCGAGTTGTGGCTCCCTCCAATGGATTTAAATGACAAACTATTGTCCATTTCATTCATGATGACCTCAATGAAAGGAGTGAAAGGAACCCTAGTAATTCAATCAAGCGTCTTACAAGAGACTTTTATGCTTAAGACGTTCACATCCCAGACCATACCCTCAATCCTAATCCTCTCAGAAACCGCTACACCCAACAACCGCACGTCAAAGCATAACCACTAATCTCTCGTAGAAACAATCGCCATCATGCCTGTCCTCCAGCTCAACACCACACACGACGGCCCTTGGGAGTGCGACACCTGTTGCGAAGACTACAACGCCAAAACGGACCAGCCCTGGGAGACAATCGATGGCGGCGACCTTGTGTGCACAACATGCATCAGGCAGCAATTCGAAAGGGCTCTGGAGCTCGATTACAATTGGCCTGCACGCTGGGGCGGCGATGAACTCCTGATCTCAGACTTCGAGTCGACTTTTTCACCAGAGCTGGTTTCTCAGGTGAAAGACAAGGCTGCTGAGATGGCCGCGATCGATAAGGATGCTCTTCTCGAAGCCGTCAAGGATCTCACCCGCGGCAAGGACTACCAGATCTGTCCTGGCTGCAAGCAGACGGTCGATCTTGGCAGTGGCTGCAACCACATGACTTGTCACTTCTGCCACACGAACTTCTGCTTTCTGTGTGGTGAGGAAGTCAAGCGACCCGAGGCAACCGACCATTGGACTGTTAGCAGGAACATCTGCCCTCGCTATGGTCCTGTGGGATCTGCGATGTTCGACCCGACAGATGACGATGATGAGCACGAGCAATTCACGCCTCTGACGCACGAACAACGTATGGAAGTCCTCGCCATCATGACCCAGAGACTTTCGCAAACGGGGGATGAGCGAGCTGACTTCCGCGAATTCACAGCTTTTTACATCGACACATGGGCATGGAACCTCGCCATGCAGAGTCTGCGGGACGATCGCATCGGACAGGATCACCTTCGGATGGTCCTAGAACAAGAGGATGGAGGGCCTCTTTGGGTGAATTTTGAAGCACTTCTCCGTGGGTACCGCCCTGAACATGCTGTCCCCGAGCAAGAGTGGGCGGAGCTCTTCCAGGCTGGATTGCCTCAAATCCGCCGTCTGTTCGACAATGGCCCTCGCATCCCTGGGTACCCCGAAGAGAGCGACTTCCTGGACCATGGTATGCTTACCCAGCCGGTGGGCGGCGTGTTCAACATGATGTCCCCTGCCAGTCGTCTCGAAGCCTTCATGTGGATGTACAACACAACCCGCGACTGGGAGAACCTCGACGTCTCCCAAAGGTCGGCTGTGTTCGACATGGGCCCCGGCGACGATGACATGATGCGTGAACGCGTCGGCGACTTGATGGACCACATGCGCCTGCAGCGATGGTTCGAGATCTTCACTTTCCTCCCCATGCACAACGCCGGTGTTCTTGTCACGGTGGAGGCGCCAAGATCGGTTAGAAACAATGACGGAAGCGTCTGGCTTCCAACAGAAGCATGGTGGAGGGTAGTCCTTGTCCGTCAGATTTGGGGATTCTTGGTGCACCTCGACCGGGATATGGCTCAAGATCTAGACAATCCCCAGTGGTTGGCGCTTGTGAGAGAATCTGGCGGAGCTTGGAATGAGCAGCGTCCACAGGCTTGGGCGCAGAGGGTGTTTCCTGAGAGCGATTCGGAAGACGACGAAGACGATTCGGAGGATGATGATGATGATTCCGAAGATGAGCAGGACGACCAATCGACTGGAAACATAGCAGAAGATACCACTGGTTGGTAGTTGACTTGTCGTACTGAGTTCAGCATAACGGTGACATTCTGTCGTCAAAATTCAAGCAAATATCACCATCAATTCTCAAACTTTCATCGTCGTGATCGTTGTATGGATGTACATTCCCACTCAGCCTGTATGTCGATTTTTTTCAAGAATACATTCAGGAAGAAAGATGTCTGCTCTGTTTGTTCTTCGTTATCGCCAGCATATCCTTCCTGTCTCAATTGGGTCTTGCGGGGAAATTCTTCGGAGATCTTTCGGGCTTTTTGGCTAGAAATTGAGCACAAAGGTGAGCATATTACCACGAATACATGCGAGAAAGGTGCAAATATATCCTCAAACGGGTAAGTAATATCATGGTACGATCGAAACCGATGTACGAAATGCATGGAGAGAGTTTCAAATGATCTCATGGTCATCTCGCCGGCACACTCCACCCAGGAGCCGCTCCCAACACGCACATTCTCATTTCAATAAACATATAAAATACCAAAAAACGAAACAAACAATCATCCTCCCTCCTCATTCCTCCTCCCAAGCCTCCTCTAACCCCTCCATCCACTCCCCAACCACCCCCGCCACCTCCCTCCCGCTGCGAGCAGCCTTCCCATCCTCAAACAACCCCAACCCACTCTCCTCCTTCTCGCGGGCAGCAGCACGCCCGGCCAGCAGCTTCCTGAGAGCCCCGAGGGTGATCTCCCACTCGTTGGAGGCGGTGGTGGCGGCCATCTTCTCGAAGGCGCGGACGAGGTTTCCTAGGTCGCGGTCTGTAGATACTAGTTAGCTTGGAATACCAGATGAGAGGAGAGAGTTGGGGATTGCTCACCAGAAACCGGCCCGATGTTGGCGGTGGTGCGCGCGAACTTGGTCGGCGCGATGATCTCGTATGGTTGAGATCTTGGTGGTGCTACGCTGGTGTCCAGCGTGAGTTTGGGCCTAAGCCCGCTGGTAGCAGCTCTGGACATGATGGCGGTGTTGGAGAGAGAATGGTGGTGTTGTGGTTGTGAGGTGTGTTTTTGTCCGTGGAGAGAAAGTGGGAGCTGCTTGAGCGACCAGTGAGATCAATTCAGCACTCAGATGACCTCACGGGTTATCAGATCGTCTGAGATCATTTCTCACTGGCAGCGATGGCATTGTTTGAGTACAAGCCGGATGGTATTAGTACAGATACAGATGGAGAATTACTTGTGTTTCTACGGTAAACTGATCTAAAATCAATTACAATATCGATGTAAGATGCCTACATGGCGCTTATCCGTTGATCGTGTCCACTTTGATCTCACTGGCCGCACTGGTGTTCAATGAAAACCGAATCGATGGTATTAGCACAGAGAGCACTGAGGTTTTACTCATATCTCAACGACACCCAGCTCTAGAAACAAGTCTAAAATCATTGAAAGATCCCTCAACAACATTGAGATATCATACGCTCTTGCTACAATCTCAGCGGCCACAGTATCATTATTTGAGCACATGGACGATAGTATGTGTACAAGTGCTGCTGAGATGATCCTGAACTCTTAACGGTGGACAGACTTGCGATCCAATACGACTTTGGTGCAAGATACAGCTATAGCGCTGAGAGCTCATGAGGGGCCACTCCGTCCTCGGTGGCGACCCCAGAATCGTATATGGTCAAGCCTGACAGTATTTGCACCAATGCCGCGGAGGGTAATTTAATGTCCGCATGGTATACCACTATGAAAAACACCACAGGATCAATTGGAGACGCAACGATAGCGACCAGACATACATGTATTCTTGTTGGCGACGACAGCATGCTTGAACTTCAAGGGTAGTAGTATGAGCACAGAAGCTGCGGAGATTTTTCTGATGTGTCAAAGGCAGGCATGGAGAGCGCTTGAGTCAAGATGGATGGAAGAGGCATTAATGGCAGTGTAAAATCATCAGGATTGAATACAAGTCTAGCACCAGCTCCAACAACATCATCCTCTCGCCACCAAAACAACATCAATTGCTCGCCGCAGAAACAACATCAACCTCTCGTCATCGAAACAACATCAACATCTCACCACCAACATAAACACAAACACCATTCGGATCCATTCTAGCCAGCCGCAAGACTGTTTCACCCCGACACCACGCTGAGGTGCGGATCCATCGCCAGGGGAGGCCACGCCAGTTCTTTCGCCAAACATGCCGCTGAAGTATGATGAGAGTCCTGAGGCTGCGCTTGATATTCTGGCGTATATGGCCGCTCAGTCGTGACTCTAATGGTAGGCGTCTGACTTGATGACCGCGGCCGAGCTGGCAAACTCTGCATCTGGACTGCCAGATTGACGTTGCCACGAGTATGCGCTGGCTGCTGCGGGTACTGGCGAGGCCCCTCGCGTGATTCCGTCCTTGCCACCGCCAGGTATCTTGCTGTTCGAGGTACGGCGAGAGGTGAAAACTCGCGTCCTGAGGCAGCCAAGAGGCTTCAGCCATGGGGCCGGCGTGCGCGGCGGCAGCAGGGTACGCTGTATTTGAACCGGTCTGCTGTGCCTGCTGGCGCCTGATCTTACCCAACGAATGCGTGCTGTCTACGCGAAGAGGACTGCCGCAACCAGTAGAATCGAACGGACCACAGTGACACTGATCAAAGGTGGAAAGGACGCCACGCCGGAAATGAAATGTGCCGATGATCAGTGCCACTGTGGCCGTGAAGGTCGATTTCGCGAAGTCAAGTGGGAACGCAGCGAACGTGCTAAGGACGCTGGAGGTGGACGCCGCAATCTCTGTGCGGTACTTCTTGCTCCAGGCCTTTGCGCCCTTGTTCATGCGGAAGTAGAAGACGCTGGGGCCCTTGCTGTCGTTGCCGCCGTCGGCCATGGTTGCTGTTGCTGCTGCTGGTGCTGAACGGGCGGTTCAAGGCTTCTTATGGGCCGCCTTGAGGGGCGGCTCCATGAAGTCCTTGGAGTTGTTTTTGCGCGGCTTTTCACCTGCCTCGGCCGTTTTTTGAAAGGAGGTTAACGCCCCTCCTGCGAGCTTTTGTACGAGGTTGCTCTGCTGCCTCGGGTTGTTTTTTTGAGAGGGCACACCGACGCCTCTGCCGTTTTTTTGGAGGAGGTTAACGCCCCTCCTGCGAGTTGATTACGGGGTTTGCTCTGCCTGCCCCGGGTTTCTTTTTTGTACGAGGAGCATGCCACGCCTCGGGTTTCTTTTTTGTACGAGGAGCGTTCCACGCCTCGGGTGTCTTTTTTATACGAGGAGCATGCCACGCCTCGGGTGTCTTTTTTCTACGAGGAGCATTCCACGCCTCGGGTTTCTTTTTTGTACGAGGAGCATGCCACGCCTCGGCCGTTTTTTGAAAGGAGGTTACGCCCCTCCATTTGGTGCCGAAGGGAGCAACGTGGCGGCCGAGAGGTTGGAATCCGATGTTCTCAGCGGTTCCGTCGAGGAGTGTGAGGCCGTCGACAGGGCTGGTGATTAGGACGGCGTCAGTGGCCTCAGCGACGCTGTTGTAGTCCACAGAGTAGACTAGGCGTGAGTTTGCAGCGGAGTCCGAGTCGTCGAGAAGATCGAGGTGGAGAATCTTGTCGTCTCTGTGACGGTTGCAACATTGTACCTGCCGCTGTGGAAGTGTTTTGTCAAGGTCACGAAGACAGCGACCACTGAGAGCAGGCGTTCGATGTGCTCGCCAATCTTGATCTTGGAGATTCTGAACTCCTCGCAGGAGATGAACGTGGCCTGGTGAGGGAAGGTGCCTTTGCTGGTGCTGGCTTGTGATTGTCGGGAGTCTTGGAAACATGGCTGCCTGACCAAGAGGCTTGTTCTGGCGAGGCCCAGGGCGGTCTTTGACGCGACTGACGGGGAACGGCGCGGAGGCAGGCTTGTTGCTAAAGAGGAGTTAGCCATTGATTAAGGAAGATGGTATCGTGGGTATGGCTCACCGGTTGACACGATGACGCGTCACTGTTTCCATCGTTAACGGCGAGGGTGCCGGGCTGCCAGGTTGGCAGCGGTGAAGTGACTTGCTGAGGAGGACTCGAATCATGCTGTGCAAGAAGAAGAGCATCGTGAACTGTGCTTGAGCTCGTCGTAGCCTTGGTGATTGATGTGAGGCTGGGTGAAGCTCAAAGTGAGGCAGAGCGGTCGTGAAGACGCGTGCGTGGCGGTGGAAGAAGGACATGATGTAAACGAGGGTATGAAGCAAGAAGAGGGCTTGATGGATGTGCTTTGGTGGTGTCATGGTTGTGTGTGTTGAAGTCATGGTTGGTGTTGTGATGTGTTGTGATGGTGTTTGTGAGGATGAGTGAGTGAAGCTGGGGGGAAGTTTAGGCAGCAACAACAGCGAAGAGCGAGGAGAAGTGGGGCCTGATACGCTAGCCGAATCAGGCAAGCGGCGATGAGGTGGTGACACTGAGGGATGCACGTGCAGGGTGCTGGCAGGCATATGATAGTCGATATGAACAAGTCAGTTCGATGTTGCATGTGATATCTCGGACCGTGATCAAACGAACAGGCCATCACGTGTTATTATCATGGTAAAGGAGCAGCGAGGCTGATATCAGTTGTCTGGAGCATTGGTCGCGTGCCATAGGCTCAAGCTCAATCAAAGCAAGGATCATGGAAGATATACAAATAAACGTGCCCATGCTGAGAAGGAAATTATGTGGTCAAAGAACGATTTCAGTCTGCAAAAGAGGGTCATATAGAGCATCTTCCGTGGTTCAATTTGCGAGCAGGTGTAGTTCTACCAATCGTTGGCCTTGAGTCGTGCACGAGCATGCCCGCATAGCTTGCCATCGCATTGAACTCACTCGAGACAGCAATCCTGGGAAGGCGACATATGCATGCGCATTGATCGACGTAGGAGATATGAGTCTTTGAAGGAGGAAGATGAAGTTGTAAAGCACTCTCTGTATTACTACTGTTTGTTAGACAAAGCCATTCTAGCTGTAAGTCTCAAGCAAGCCGCGGACTTTCGTCTCTCCCATTACACGATCTCCCGTTGAATCGCAGCAACAACATTCAAAACAAGCAAAACGCCATTCATAGCCTTGGAATCCCTTCAAGCATGCATACTCTCAAAGACGAACAATCTCGCCGCGAGAAACGCGTCTTGTTTTCCAAGGTCTCCCGAAAACTCGACAAGCAAAACACCATCATAGCCTTCAAGCTCTCTCAGCCCAACAATTTCTCACCATCGAACACTCTCCGAGCGAGAAGCGCGTGCTGATCATCAACCTCTCTCGATCTCCACGTCCTCAAGCCTCACGACGAAGGTTCTCGCTCCTCGACACGCGCCTCACGCTCCTCCCACGCGGACGCTCATCCTCCGCGGCCTCCACTTCGACCTGATCCTCCTCTCCGACACTGCTCTGAGTAGCCTCCTCCTCCCCGGAGCTGTCGTAAACGTCGTCCGTAGTGACACCGAAAGCCGCAATCCTCTCCATATCCAAGCCACGAGGAAGACGCCGTGGAGTCGGCGTAGCGATGGACAAGTTGGCGCTGGAGCCACGGCGAGGGATGACGGGCTGAGGACGAATGGGCGAGAACCGGTTGTTGCGAGAGTGAAAGGCCAGATCGCTTGGGATTGTGGAGAAGAGCTGTTCCTCCGGGAAGCGAGGGCTCGTGAGAGCGCGGCCTCTCGGCGGGTCGTCGATGGCGGGAGCAAACATGGCGCTGGAGTCGTGCTGGAGAAGGTTGGAGGAGCTGGACAGGTCGCCGTCGTTGCTCTCCGGGTGAAGGGTGTGCTGCATGCCGCCATAGAGGCCAACAGCAGCGAACTGAGCCTCCAGGTTATCGCTGGTGTATCGCTGGAGCACGGCCTGTCTCCTCTGCAACCCGGCCTCTCTACGCTCCAGGTCCGCCTCGCGCTCCACCAGCTCGGCCTCGACAGCTTCGAGACGCTTCCCCTCCTCCTCGAGGCGCTTCTTCTCCTCCTCGTTGTCCTTCTCGACCTCAACAGCGGCGTTCCACTTCGCGTCGTTAACATGCTTCTGCTGCTGAGTCTTCTCAGACTCCCACTTGTTCTTCTCCGTGGCCTCGTCGGCATTCTTCTGAGTAGCGCTGGCGATACTACTGAGGAGCTGCGAGTTGTGGTTTTGGGAGACGAGCTGCTCTTGCTGCTTGGTCAATTCGGTGAATCGCTTCTGGAGGTGAGCGAAGATGCTGTCGAGGGATACAGGTGCCGGAGAAGAAGCAGAACCAGAACAAGCAGAACTAGAAGGACCAGAACCAGAATCGGCCGAAGGCAAGGCGTTGAAGCCGGGCAGCTCGACGATGTGGTCGATTGGAGGCATTGGACGAGGGACACCACCACGAGAAGGACCAGGAGTAGGGGTGGGAGAGGAAGAGGCAGCTGTATCGACGATGACAGGAATGGTGCGAGGAGTGGCACGAGGAGTGGTAGAACCAGAGCTGTTGCTGTCGCTAGAGGTGCTGCTGGTGTCGGTCTTCTTGCTGTTGCCGGGCGAGCCGTTGTCCTCGGCCTTCCTTTTGCCTTTGGAGTTGTTGGGCGTGTTAGGACGCGACATTTTTGTCATTCGCAAGGGAGGGAATTGATATGTCTTGTATGAGAACGAGGTATTTGCTTTACGAACGACGTACTGAGCCGCAACGTTTTCCAAGCGAGCGAGATAGGAGCGTGTGGAAATTGAAATCGCGTGGCAAAGCGTGAAAAGGCAAGGCGAGTCGCAAAGCGCGAGAAGGCAAGACCTATTGGCGAAATGGCCCAAGCGCGGGTGTGAGTGAAAGTGCTTGATCAGCTAAGCCATCAGACGCCTTGACACAAAGAACTTCGAAGTGACTGGGAAACGACGTTCGAAGAACACCTCGAACGTCGATCTAATCGAAAGAGGTGACCTAACACTCGTCTTCATCAACATGTTCGAAAGCAACTCATTAGGACGCCACAGCAGAGATGCTAGATGGACGAAGGCGACTAAGGCATCGACGACGGCGATTGCCAAACTATGACAAGAGCTGCCAGCGTGCAAATATGGTATAGTCGATACAGAATGAGGCCGCAAGAACACCAAACAGGAAACGTTGACTGCAGAGCACGCGGCGAGCCACGCGTATAAAACCACATCTTCACACCTGCAAAGCAACATCTTTGCAACCACCTCCTGGTCGACCCCAAACAAACCCCCAGCAGCCGAATTAACAAGAGACTTGCGACCATCAACAAACAATCCTCTGACATAACCAGCTTCAATGGCATTCTACTACGACAACCGTTACGGCGACATCCTCTTCTCCGAACATGAATACTACGCAGGCAACATCCACTTCCCTCGCGAAAGCAGACCCGCCATGCACGAATGGGCCCTCTTCAACCAACTCGTGAGCGATCTACCCAACATGTACGGCGACCTGTACGAATCCTTCAAAGCTAAAGGCTACGACATGAACGACCCGTTATGGAAGCGCGAGAACATGAAAGAGGTTCGCGCTGCGCGGGATAGAGGCGATAGGTCGGACAGGAGCATTTGGCCGCAGATAAGCTGTGGCGGGACGGCCAGGGATGCTTGGGGCATTCTGCGGGATCCTTATCAGCCTGGGGCTTTGACGAGGGTTTCGGAGCCGTTGTTTAGTGGGAATCCGATGGATTCTTGGAGTTATAAGATGCAGCCTGGGGATCAGTTTTACTGGGGTGATATCCCGATGTTTTTCCCTTACTAGATGTCATTGAAGGACAGGCAAGAGTGACGAAGTAGCTTACGACTGATTATGGTGCTGCAGCGGGCACTGGTGACAGTAGTGAGGATGGCGTTGAATGTTCGAGTTGCTTTCCATTCTTATCGACCAACCATTTTTCCCAACTCTCAAACCACCTTGCACCACCACATCAGAACAAATGAACTCAGGTTTTGATCGCTACGGCGATGCATTCATCACTGGCTCCAGCTTACTGGGGTCTCCACCCCGACACGGCCGAAGGAGGCGACCCATGGAGGATGAGCAAGAGGCAGACTTCTACAGACAGCTCATGGACAATCAGCAAGAGCGCGACCGTTATCGGCAACTTCAACATGAAGGCCTACCAAATATCAGCTTTGGCAGGATACTCGATGAACCACGGGTGCCCTACTTCGACCCAGTCCGCGACCGCTTCGACGATTCCTTCTTCCCAGGCGCCAGTGGCCATCGCTACTTGATGGAGCCTCGCTGGCAGGGTGATCCACAATTGACGAGTTCGCGTTTCTTCGGTGATCCAGGAGATCCCATGGGCACGCGCGCTCGACGCAGGAGACGCGAGCTGGAGGACGAAATCCTGCCCGACATTGGTCCTATGGATATGCGTCAGAGGGACAGGAGGTGGTAGGCGCTGGCCCAAGTGACTGGCACCTGAGCGTATCGTATGTCAACGACAGTATGGAGTTGAATTTGCTTGGAGGATCGTCTTTCTTCGGGCACTGGTGAGGATGATATTGAATACTGTAGGTGTAATCACTATTTGTATTGAAGTTTTTGGGCCTTCTTCGTGCACTCTTTCTTCCAACAACCATCCGCCCTGTTGATCTTGAACCCATCTTGATCCTTGACTCATCACACAAGCAATAATGGACCGCGGTTTCGATCGCCACGGCGATGCATATCTTTCTGCTCCGGGCATGCTTGACCCTCCAGGCCCACGCGGCTCTGGGCGCTCTCGCCGTAGGAGGAGGCAGGCGATGGAAGATGAAATGGAGGCCGAGCATTACCGGCAGCCCATGGAGAACCAGCAAGAGATGGATCAATACAGGCAGCTGCAAAATCCTGCGGCGATGAGCCCTCCAGGCATGCTCGAAGATCCCTTGAGTCCTTTCTACGCCGAAGAACCCGCATTGTCGCCACCTCGATTGAGCCGTGAGGAAGCAATGCTTGATCTCGCTGCGCCTGCTCCCAGTGGGCTCGACCTGCTCAGATCTGCTAGGAACGAGCCTGAGTATCCCAGGCACATGGGCTTCATCGACAACATGCTCGGCGGCTTCGAGCAAATGCCCTTCGACATGGGCATCATGGACCGTGACTTCGACCTCTTCGGTCCGCCACCGACGTCAGGCGTGGGCGCTGATTCTCTCTTCGCCGATGCTTATCCCTCTATCGAGCTCGCCCCACCAGATCCAATGGCCGCCTTCTACGGTGAGCCTCGCCAATTTCCTCCTCGTACTCCTCGTTGTCGCCGTGGGCGATCAGTGACTTCGGGCGTCCGGTTGCCGCCAGGTGCGAGTGGAAACATGCAGGTGCCGAAAAACCGGTTCTTGCATGACCATTTGATGGGAACTCCTGAGGCGAATATGCTGTTGGGTGCCAGGCCACTGCCGGAATTGAGAGGCACACCTATGCCACCGCTCTTTGATGACCCGCCTCTTCCAGAGGGTAGGAGGAACAGTAGGTATTGAGCGCGAGTGCAGCTAGCTGTGCGGTGGATGTGTTGAGATAGCTATTATATGCCGAGATGTATGGAGTTGGGTTGCTTCAAGATCCCTTTTCAGAGACTTGACATGTTTGCCCTACTTTCGCGTTACTTCTCGTATGTGAGCGTTACTGGGCAACGTGAGTGCAAGCCGACAGTCTCAACATTGAAGTCTCCACAAATCCTGGTCGTGTGTCCCCAAAGACCAATATCATGCTTCGCATCCACCTTGATCAATGTACCAAGACACCGATGCTTGCATGGGACATTGGTATCAGCGTCCTAAACGATAAACCTTTGCAGCGAACAGCGTATCGCAAAGACTTCGCTCAGCATGCTTCACTGCGGCGGTCATCAACACTGCAAACGAGCCTGAGCGAACGCATATCTTAAACTTCATTCGACCAAAGAGAGAGCAGACAGGCGCAGCTCGCAAGACAAGTGGACCAGCAGCAATGGCGTCGTGCGCATACGGATACTATAGCCATATTTCACGAACTCTCGGCTTGGCCGAACCCCACACGACCCCTAAAGGCTGGCACGTCGATGCCGCGCCACCGGAGAATGCTAGAAAGATTTTGCTCGAAGGCTGATCCGCATCCGTTCACGCAAACACAAGTCTTTCGAGAGCTCCTTGGGCCATGGAGCACAGGCGAAAAGCAGCAAACGAATTTACCCACGCAGTGCATGGCGGGTTCTACCTCGAGTACCGCTCTGATCTCCGGAACCCTTTTGTGAAAAGATACCATGCTGACGTCGGTTCGAGCTTGCGGATTCTGTTCAGGAAAAACCTTTCAGCATGGAACCATCGCTCGGTGGTGCACCGACAGATAACATGGCAGGAGCCGTAGTGGGTACCAATCTTCTAGAAGCTTGCGCAAGACGCTTGGGAGATCTTTTGAGCATGGAACGAGTCGAACTTCGAGATCGACAAGTATGCCTGGCTGTCCCGGGACACTCGATGGCTTTGTTCGGATGCTCGCATGATCTCGCCGTGATCTTCGAGCTTGATACAGGTAGCAGTGGCTGGTTGCTTGTAACAGGGTTTTCGCAACTGAGATCGCTGAGCGTGCTCGAGGTTTACTTTATACCAAGTGGGCTGCCTTGAGTTGAATACGCTGCATGATCTTTGCATGCCTGCACTTGACAGCACGTTGACTCTGCTGTAGCTTCTCCGTGATTTCCAAGATCCGATGACTGCTCTGATCTCGATATTTGCACCCGGAAGACGAGCATGGTCACTGATTTCATTGCAATATGGTACAAACCTGCTTGTTGCGAAGGTCGACTGTCAACGTCAATGGGCAAGTGGTAAACGTGGTTGATTGATCCACAAGGCTCCTATCACTGCTTTTCTAACACGAGCGCGAGCTATTGTTCCCAAGACTGGGAGATCAAGCCTACAAAACACCGCAAGCTCATTATGAATACAAGGCCAGTATAATCCAGCTTTACTGCATGGATATCCAATCTAT
>Ga0265797_10003651_pt1 | contig 24478 bp, 29 predicted proteins | sample P2T30metagenome_FD_192433 | JGI IMG/M metagenome (GOLD analysis project Ga0265797, IMG submission 192433) | Plant litter microbial communities from East Loma Ridge, Irvine, California - P2 T30 | ecosystem: Environmental > Terrestrial > Plant litter > Unclassified | place: USA: California... | reverse complement strand
GTCCCATCACTCAAAACACGGCTGCATATTGGGACTGTCTGTCTGTCTGCTTTTTATCTACATGTATTTCGTCTATCCGCTACTCTTTCAGCTCCAAATGGAGCGCCTTCGTCTGTTCTTCACGCATAAGCTCGTCAGGAATGTGAATCGATACGAAACTTGAATGCCTCAGCATGAAATCCGCGCAATTTGACGAGACTCCATCAATTGCCAGATCCTCGGACTCGCGCCCCATCGATGGCCTTTGCCTATCGGGAACAGTTTTGTGATCAAACCCGGCCATCTTCTCCAGAAACACATCCTCCACGACACCTTCGGTATTCGGAGAACTGCCTATGCTTTCCATTTGACCCGAGATAAGATGACTCGATCATGATATCTAGTGTTACAGTACTGCAGGATGAAATCCTGCTACATCATTTGCGACGCGAATCTGCCTTCTCCAAAGCATGCTGGAGCTCTTCTCTGACGACCCAGTCGGAGCTTTCGCACCTAAGGAGCGACGCAATGGCCAAAATAAAGAAAAACAGTATTCCAAGAACGGCAGAAGCGACAGCTGCAATAGAAAAGAGGTTCTCATCAACCCCACGCAACGCGAATGCAGCAGAAACGGCCATTGCCTCGCAGCAAAGTAATCCGGCGAGCCCGATGTCTGTAGTATGCATTAGCCGATTTTCCGCGATTTGCCGGAGGACAACAGAACCTACAGAAGCCCCACCTGTACCAGAAGTCCTTGTTCTTCTCCCTAGTGATGGCAGGGCTTACTTCGCGGTAAGTAATCCATCCCTCCTCGTTTCCGAAGATCTCGAGGAACATCACGGCAGGATATTCCCGGAGATCTTTGCCGGTGCCTACCCTCCATCTGCTTGCGACGTCAAGCGCCTGCTCTGCGGATGACAGTGCTTCGGTTGACACCAGGAGCTGGAACAAGAAGTCTGACACCTCGGTCGGCATTGCTGTGAGGGAAGGCAATACAGGCGGCGCATAGTCAATGTGGTCGAATTGCTTGACTTCCTCGTACAGAGGGAGCCTCTGGTCGAAAGGTTCTTCGCGGGGGGTTGCCATCGGGTTACACGCAGTCATTTCTGTTGATGAAGTCATGTTTGAGTTAAACTGAGGTTGGACGGTACAGACTTGGGTGTGTGGCGATGAGTGACGAGAAGCAGTAGTGGTGGGAACACTGTGTACTTGTACAAATGACACCACGAACGAACGGCCTGCACGCAGTGTGACCAGCCTCGTTGCGATATCCACAGAAGGTAAGGACCCGTCCGTAGCTGGACGACAAAAGGTAAGCATCTTCTGTACTTGCTAACTTTATTCCTACGAAACCACACTTTGGAGTTGATACAATCTCTCAAGGTACTACTCCCGTGATTCGGAACCATGTGCGAGTCTACACACATACAGTATAGCTATCTCAGCGGCACTTCAATGGCAATTCCACCCGGAGTCTCGAGGTACATGTTCGACGAGGTATGACTGATATTCGTGCAATCTTTGTAGTTCTCAACACCCTTTCCAGTAGCTCCCATCTAGATGTGCCCAGTCTGAATGATTGATCCACTCACGATGACTCAAGAGCCATCCGTTCCATGGTTCAATCGCGATATAACCTCGCGAACACTTGATCAACACCTAAATGATGACTCAGCACAATTGCATGGAAGCCAAGTCCTCGTTCTCCACATTGACCATCAGACGACCCCTCGGACGTAGTCGCCCACTCATTAGACTCTACGATGACCTCTGACTCGAACGCTCCATTCGCAGCAGAATGCCAAACTTGTAACGACATCTGGAATCTCTTCTCAACGCCGACCGCTGCAAATGATGCTACGCGACAGTTGTCTCTTGGCCAACTTCAACTGGCACTTACGCCTACATGTCAACACCACACCTCTTTACTCGGATTTCTATTGAACGTTATCCCAGGTTCTGTGACGAAGGACTCGTTAACAAACGCCAGCGTACTGTTCGAGAAGAAAAGTCAAACACCGTTCGTAAGCTTCAGGCTTCGCCATTTTGATGATCTTACTCATGATGGACACCACCTGCCATTATTGTTGGAGAAGAAACATGGGATACACGACCATCCGGGACTAGCAAGGAAAGTTGATCCTCAATGGTTTGATGTCGGAAGAATCAGAAGTTGGATCAAGACTTGCGTGACGACTCACGGCGAGACTTGCGCCAATCCCTTGAAGATAACCCCAGCGACTCCGGAATTACTCATTGACGTGGAAAGGAGATGTATCGTCTCAGCAAACAATCAGACCCGCTTTGTTGCTTTAAGCTATCGATTCGGGGACAGCGTGCCTTTCTGTCTGGACGAACGGCAGCTTCAAGAGCTTCGCGAGGATTCAGCAATCGACAGACCGGACGTCCTGGAAAAGTTACCTTTGACGGTCAAACACGCCATGTCTCTCACAGCCGCCTTGGGCGAAAGACACCTCTGGGCGGACGCTCTGTGCATTGTCCATGGTAGACCAGTGGGCACCGCCGAGCAACTCGGTCAAATGTCAGCGATATACGCCACTGCTTTGTTGACAGTCGTAGCAGATGATGGGGACGGTCTCACCGGGCTGCGCGGCCTACCTGAGATCTCTGCCGAGCCAAGGCACATCATGCAGGAGCACATCCCTTTCAATGGCGAGCGTCTCGTCCTCTGGGACCGTATCACACACCACGTCACATCGAAAGGAGCATACCACCAACGCTGCTGGACGTTCCAAGAGTTCACCATGTCGGCTCGCAAGCTGATTTTCAAGCACGGTAGAGTACACTGGGTGTGTCAGCGCTGCCAGTGGCACGAAGACGTAGAGTTCGAAAAGGAGCCCGAGTTCGACTTGCATTTGAAAGCAATGCTGAGCGGAAACCCAAACATCGAGGCTTTGGGTCTGTCGCTGAGCAGGTATAACCAGAGGAACCTCACCTACGATCGAGATGCTTTGCCCGCTATCTCGGGCTTCTTGACCGTGCTGAGTCGTACTTTTGCTGGTGGATTTATTTTCGGGTTGCCGGAAATGATGTTTGATGGTGCTCTTGGCTGGGGACCGGCTTTCACTCGCAAAGGTCTGACCAGGCGGACTTCTGCTTCGGATCTTACCCCCGGCGACCTTGGAGTTACAGATCTGCCTTCCTGGTCCTGGATGGCGTGGAAAGGTCCCCTCGTGTTCCCTTCAGACGAAGTTCACCCCATCACCGAATGGTACACGGGTAACGATCTCAGAGGTCGAACACAGCGTCGGATTGACTCGGTGAGCAACAACACGACCGTATCGCCAGCGCCGATAGCAGCTTCCACCTCCTTCACCATGCCACCCCAGACGCGGTATCTCTTCGCCAAAACCCAGAAAGCGTCTCTGTGGGCGTATCGCTCTGACCCGCCCGAAGCGAAGAGCACAGCACGCGATCCGATCCTCAAACTCCGGACTGGCAGTGCCCGCGGCGCAGAGATAGGAGAGCTTCATTTGCAGACTGACGACCAGCTTCGCAGTTGGCCGAAGACCCCATCCGATGCGAAGGATGATGGAACAGGGAGGAACGTAGAGCTTGTTGCGGTAAGTCGTATAGTTCCGCCCGGGACTGAGGGTGATCTGCGGGAGATTCGGATTACAGTGCTCTGGGTACACTGGGAGGATGGAATCGCATATCGTCAAGCGTGTGGGTTTGTGCGAGAAGATGCCTGGCGGCTGCTCGATTTAGCTGATGTGGACCTTGTTCTTGGTTAAGTCGTTCAGTGGAGTCACAGATTTGCATTTTTAGTGTCAGTGCTGTTCAAATTCTGACAAGAATATTTGAGGTCTGTATTGGCGAATGTCAGCTTTGGAGATTCACTGCTGCAAGACTGATAGCATCTAGGCGTCATATTCGTATCTACGTGATGCATGTGAATCTACTCTAGGATTCCAAAAGTCGGCTCCAGGTCTGGCCTAGATACCCTCGTCTCTAGTAGCAGTCGTGGCGACGATGAGTCGCGATCCGTAGACTTTCCTGAGTGTCACACTCCAATCGCCTCGGCAAACACCAAGCTCGCAGGACCTCAAGTTCTGTGCATGCCGGGCCCAATAATTTGTTCTTCGGTCGCGGAGAATTGATCTTCCGCCAATGTGATTCGTTTCAAGGCGACGCAATACGGTAGAGGGGTCCGCCGCAGTCCCTCAGGCGTTTAGCGGCCTGTTCGGGTGTGATGTCGCGTTGGGGTTCGGCCATGAGCTCGTAGCCGACAAGGAACTTCCGTACGGTGGCGCTGCGCAGGAGTGGTGGGTAGAAGTGGATGTGGAAGTGGCTAGCCTCGATCTCCTCGGCGGTGCCGATGAGAGGAGCTTGGTGAAGACCCATGCCTGTAGGATGAAGTTAGTTTTTGGGATTATAGCCATTGCAATGGGATTAGCGTTGCTTACTGTAGGGGAAGTTCGTCTCGAACAAGTTGTCGTATCGTCGTGTGACTTCAGAAAGAACCTCTGCGAGGTTCACCCTTTCCTGCTCGTTGAAGTCCACCAGAGCTCGCTTGTGTGTCTTTGCGATGACCATGATTTCGAACGGCCAGGTCGCCCACCAGGGACATCCGGCCCAGAAGCTTTCGTTTTCGAATACCGTGCGCTCGCCCTTCTCACTCTCAAGCTTGGCGTAGTCCTCCAAGAGATGGCAGTCGTGGTGGTCCTTTCGGTATTGCTGCATTCTCTGCATTTCAATGCTGGGTTCCTCTGGTAGGCAAGTGGTCGCCCACACTTGACCATGTGGGTGAGGGTTGGAGCAACCCATGGCGGCGCCCTTGTTCTCGAAGATTTGCATGTAACGGTATTGGTGTTTGGGTGCCTCGATAAGATTGCCGTTTGATTCCGAGGTTGTGTTTTGTGCCTTTGTGAGGAGAGGCGATTGCGGGTCCAAATGAGCCGTGTAGATCTTGGTCCAGGTGTCAATGACTGGCAGGATATCTGAGGCTGGCATGTCGGCGAGTGTGAGGTTGTGCTTCGGCGAGAAGGTGATCACATAGCATTTGCCCTCGGTTGACTCTGCTTGTAGCAGTCTTGATGACAGTGCTGCGCTTGAGTTAGACCTTATCCGACTGTTCGTTCGCAACTTCAAACTTACAGTCTTCCTCTTTGGGCGGCTCATAATGCGCCTGTTGCTCCTTGACTGCGGAGTAGTCGTTGACGAAGACGAATGTGCGGTCGTATTTGGGGTTCGAGTCGCCTTGCGCGCGCTGGTTGCCAGGACACAGATAACACTACCACGCCCGTCAACAAATGTTCAATCACCGGGTGACCAACTTCAACGTACGGATTCATCGTAGTCGGGCAGTTCGTTCTTCGCTGCCGACTCTTGCGCTCCCTGCCATGGTCTCTTGGTACGGTGCGGGCTGACCAGCACCCAGCTTCCTCTGAGGGGGTTGAATCGGCGGTGCGAAATGTCGTCAAGGATTGCGTCAGGCATGTCGGCCTCGTGGTCGGCGGTGTTGGTGGGGTCGTCGGCTCGGGCCTGCTTGGAGGAAACAAATGAGCCGGGCAAATCTGGAGAGCAGGGGTTTAGGAGGTGCATACTGAAGAAACGGACAGTCGGGTCAAGCAGTGAGCAACTGACGAGGGACGTCAGGTCATATATGTAGCGACCGCAGTCGGTTTTCGGGGCGACGGCGGGGTGTGAGTGGTAGGGGCGGTGGTGGGAAAGTCAAGAGTAGTGTTGTTGGTGTTAGTGCGGCGGGTTTGGCGCTTCCACGGCGCGCCGTGAGTGAAGAGAAGGCAGTGAGAGAAGAATCATCGGGCTATGTGGATGTGCCGGGCCCGTTACTGGACATTCTGTGACTGATCTGGTGCACGCGGTCGATAGTGATGCCGCCTGCGCCACGGGATGTGGAGTTGAGTAGTGAAGCCGTTCCTCCACCTCCACCTCCCGCGAGTAAGAACCACGCGAGAGCAAGGGTTCGCGTTTGCCGAAGCGTGGGGCAGCTTCGAGCACGTGATAGAACATTTCTTGCCGACGACATAGGCTGATTACGGACCAATGGGATTGGATAGCCTCGGATGACCGCCAAATTAGCATTTCTAAAGAGAAGTGTGGAGTTAAAAGGAAACGATGTGGGATGTGTTGCGCGATTTCGGAACGAAGCGAGAATGGAAGATGGACTCCTACTATGTAAGTCGTGTAGACTACCGAGTTTGTTCTAGAGGTCTCCAATGTACGTGTGTCCACTCGTTCAACATCGCTCAGAAGATGAACACCGGGGATGACTACTGGATGAAGTTGGATATGGTACATTTCTTGGTGAAACTTTTCGAAGGTCCGCACCACATCAGGAACTTATCTTGATGATAAGAAAGCTCACTGTTCCCTGCCATGTTGCCTGATATCCAGCATAAGATCCTAAACTATACAATTGGAAGATCCTGCGACAAACCCTTGTAGTTGTTAGTATTACTCGCATCGAGGAAAGAATGCGAGATGGATAGCAGATTTACTCACTTCCAAGAAGTAGTTGCCCCCGATGAGCTCCAATTTGGCCTCCTTAACGTAAGCAGCGAGATCGAAGCCGGCGCGAGTAGGACCAGGGAGGTAGTTGAGACTGGGCGGCGGAACGTACTTCGGCGGCTGGCGGTAGACAAGGAATGTGTAGCGGTGCTCGGCCACCGACAATGGCGTCGGCAACATGTAAGGAGCGACAGTCTTGCGCTTCTGGTTTGTGATGCACTTTGGCTGCACGTCCGACACGATCCAGTGGAGGAAGTCCTTTAGGATAGGTGCCTCTGGGCCGGGTGCGTCTGGATCCGCTAAGATGAGTGTGTACTTGGTGGTCGAGGGATCGTGCAGGAGTTCTCTGGTGATGGAGAAATTCGGCTCTGGTGTGGTTTCTACAATTGAAGATCGTTAGTCAGGCTTTGAACAGTCTCTTGTTTCGTCACGTAAGATGGAGAAGGTAAAACAATTTATCTCAGCAGCCGTATGACACCGTATCGGTTCTGTGTATCAGTGTAACACCGCATGGGCACTCAGTCACGACTGAGACGCAGGCGGCTGAGTATCGCTTTCTCGGCGGTATTTATTGTATAGTTGAGACAATCCGGGACTCTAGGGTAACAACTAGACTTACCAAGCGTGTTGAAGGTGTTGCCAAAGTCCACTGCCTTGCCATTGTAGTCGACGTATAGTTCAAGAGTCGGCTTGAACTCCGGAACAAGGTCGGGGACGAGTTTGGCCTCTGTGAACTCTCGCTTCGCACGGGCGAGGCCTAGGACGTTGGCATTTGCACAAGTGGCTCTTTCTTCAAGGTCCGGTGTAGGAACTGCGAGTGCAGTGGCCGAAGCCACGAATGCAATGAGAGACAAGAGTTGCATGTTGAGTGTTGCTGTTCTGAGTGGACCAGTGTTCCGAATGCAAAGTCGAGATGTGTAGAAGAACAGATATCTGAGGGGCGTCCTGGCTGTGTCTTATGTCTTGTTAGGTGGAGAGAGTGAGTTCGCCTCGAAGCGGTGCGTCGCCAGCCTTTTCCTTTCGATCTAACGATCTCGAACCTTAGAGATCGCTGTGTTCGCCTCTTGAGGCTTTCAGACGCCGATCAATAGGGAACGGTGCGATAGCAAAAGCTGGGTGAGACACGTTCTTCACGAATGATTGGAGTACCTGCGTTGTGTTGACTTCACTGGCTCGTTAGTGTCTGAACGAGGAAAGTGTCTAGTAGTGTGCCGAGACAAGCCAGTCTACTGCAGCTGCGGTCAGAGCTGGTGGTGCGCTTAAGCTTTCATTTCAAGATGGGACTAATAAGATCGAGTGCCAGTGAGATTTGCGATCCCTTTCGTGCCTCAACATCACATAACATCACACCTGACTCGTGGCTGGTATGTCCACATTTATGGCACTCCATATTGATAGCCACAAAGTTTTCATGGAAGCCTTCACGGTGGCAAAGGAACCTTTATCTTGAATCGTACACGGTTCTCGAATGTTCGCCAAGGCACCCGTCAGAGCATGATATACCCGATGCTCCGAAACGACATCATCCAAATCCTGAGGTGGGATGATGGAATGGCCTCCTCGGCGCGGCTCAGGAACTAGGGAGTAGCAATTCATGCAGACGATCTTACGATTGAAGGCCCCGCGCCGCAGATCCCACTCACATTTGTCAACAGCCGCAGTGCGTGTTTGCATGGCGTTCACGAGCGAAGCTTCGGAGGCTTCATTTCAAGCTCTGATAGAGGTAAAGAGGTCAATTGGTGGATTTTGAGCCGCGGTGGACGAACGCCACGCAAACCGCATGTTTTTTTGGGTGTAGAACACATCGGCGTGCAGTCCGAAGGCACTTCTTTGTCCGAGGTTTTGAGCAGGCCTCAATGGTACCAGCCACATGATATACTGAAGCTGCTGATGTCACCGCTTGATCCAGTGAGATACCAAGATTTGTTTGATAGACTTTGTCAGTATCTCGCTGGTACAGGAATGGTTCTGACGTACAGAAGTCGCTGATACCACCTTGTGATGCGTCCAAATTGTGTCAACAGACTTTAGCATGAAGTATGATGCTTTCTTCGGGTGCGGTTCGGGGAGTATCAATAGCAATGCTGCACAGCATCGCTGTCTGGTGTTATGAGCATATTGAGTTATGTGAGGTGCATGTTGAGATTGAGAAGGAAGAAGGAGGCAAGACGAGATGTTGCCTTCATGAAGTTCACTCCTCGGCTATTATTGCCTGAAGTGCGTTGTCGTGTTTCAAGAAGCCGAAACGCGTCCTTGGTCGCCGGCAGGCAGCCACAGCTGTTCACAGTAGTTCACAGCTGGTTAGCTCATAGGCCATCGAATCGCAGGCTACCATTCAAACATTTGCGCATACCATCAAGATACTGCAACACCACACAAGCTCTCACAATCGACACAGCTCATCATGGCCGCAATGATGCCTTCAGCAGGGGGAGGAGGCTCACGATCCGCCAACCCTTACGAGCACTACGACAACCCCAGCATGGAAGGAGACGACCTGATTGATCCCGATGATGGTGAGCAGCCATGCATCCAGTAACCATAAAATGCTCTAACTAAAATCAATACAGCCACCCTCGACGACCTCGACGACCCAATCCGCACCAACGACCGCGCTCCCCTAACCGGCAACATCACCTCGAACCAAGCCAACGCCAACTCCCGCACCGCCCACAACGCCCAAGGCTACCTCAACTCTGCGATCCCAGGCGAAGACCGTCGCGCGCCCGTCAGCACCCTCGATGAATCCGTCTGGGAAACTCTACGCCGCGACCTCCTGGCTGTCTGGGAGAAGATGCGCCAAGTTCTGTGGCCCAAGTACCTGCTGGGCGGCATGCTGAACCAGGGAGGTGGAATGGGAGGCGCGGAAAGAGGCGAGGGTGCTGGAGGGATGCCGACTATGGGCCAGCTGCGTGGCATTGTTGGCAGGTGGCCGGATGCGGATGCTGTTCTTCAGGGTGGGATGAGCGAGGGGTTGAGAGATTGGGATCTCTGGTACGCGAGGACTGCTTTCGAGATGTCGGGCAATGCGTGGAATACGGTCGCTAACACACTTTTACAGGGGACCACTGCTCTTCTGCCTCCTCCTGTCGTTCTTCCTCTCGATCAACGCGCGCGACGACCAGCGCTCGCAGGTCTTCAGCGGCGTCTTTGCAATGATATGGATGGCCGAAGCTATCGTCACCTTCCAGATCAAGCTCCTCGGCGGCACCATGTATGCTCACTACCCTCACTCGAAAGGATTTTATCAGAAACTGACAACCATCACAGCTCTTTCTTCCAGTCGGTCTGCATCATCGGCTACACTCTCTTCCCTCTCGTTATTGCAGCGTTGCTCAGTGCCCTTCGAGTGCCCACAATTGTGCGTATACCGGTCTACAGCGTGCTTGGTCTCTGGTCACTTGCGGCAGGTGTGAGTATCCTGGGTGGGAGTGGTGTGGTGAAGAACAGGGTGTCATTGGCCGTGTACCCACTTTTCGTGTTCTACGTCGGCATGGCTTGCCTCTGTTTCATTTCATAGCCCGTTCACCAATACTGTACTATAGCTTACATTGCCTATCGGGAAGACTATGCGTATGTACCGCTAAAATGCATGACAGCAGCAGCAGCAGCAGGAGGGCTTGAGCTCTAACCTGTGTGTGCTTTACTTCGAATTGAGAACACTTCTCTGCAGCCTCCTCACCTCGCTTGACAGACCTTCCATGTCCAGGCGTCGCATCTGCTCTCCAACCGTCTGCGTCCTGCCTTCCAATACATCCAGCTCTCTCTGCACATCCTGATCTACCAATCTCCGCTCGCCGTACTGCGAGTGGGCGAAGACGGCGCCGAGCAAGTCTCTCGCGTCCACGTCTGCCTTGTTCAGACTCTCGCCCAACAGCTTCGTAATGTTCTCCTCCGTACTCGAAGCAAAAGCTGCAAGCTTGTCCCGGCGGTCGACTTTGGCGTTTTGCAAGATCTGAGACAACTTGGGAGCATCAACCGCAGCAGTAGAATCAGATTGGCGCAGATCCAAGTGGCGCAAGATTTGAGCAGAAGCGTCGGGAGCTTCGGGCAGATTCGCCTGGACGAGACGTAGCGGCTTGAGACCTCTCTGCGCTTGGGCTGCTTTGGTCGCAGCGGGTTGCGTGCCTTCCAGCTTTGTCGACGGCGCGGCGAGGGTTTTGTCCAAAGTCTGGGAGATTGTGGCTAGCGCCGCTCGATGGGCGTGGACGTGTTGGAACTGCTCGTTCAGGCTCTCGAGACGCGCTGTCAGGTAGTGTAAAGTTGAGCCCAGGTACTCGGACCAGCGAGCAGCTTCGCCGTGGCTTTCCGTGCGGGCGTTGCCAATGCGCTTGGTGATGGGGATGCGGTAGTGGTTTTCGGTGACGAGGGCTACAAGGCCGTCGATTTCGCTACTGAGTTCCGCTAGCTCTGCGCGGACGGCAGCTTGTTCTTGCTGGTCAGTTTGGCTGTGACCGTTCGTTGTTGCGCTCGAGGAGTCTCGTAGGCCGTTTTTATAGGTGGCGTTGATCTTCGCTCGGATGGCTCTTGTTTCAAGAACTGTGAATGCGTGGCAAAGCTTGTTGATCTGGTCGAGAGTCTCGGTATCGGTTACGTTTTCTTGTAATTTGGGAACGACCTTTTGCAAACTGTCCAACATGCGGTCGTCTTTCTCAAGTAGACGCTCAAACTTCAAGGGCAAATCCGCAGATGCTGATTCCGCCTGATTCATGGAGATGCGCAATCGTTCATGCAACGAATCCGAAAGCTGAGTGAGTTCGAGATCGAGTTGTGCTTTGTCCCGTGCAAGCTTCTGCTGCGGCTTTCCGGATTCAGGTCGACCGTTCTCTGTGCTTGTCGTGTTTCGTGCTTTGAAGTCCAACAGTGCCTGCTTCTGAGCTAACATGAGTTGGCAATGCGCATCGATGGCTGCGGTGCTCGATTCGAGCGAGCTGATGGCATGCTCAAAGTCTTCATCTGAGAGTGGCCGGCCAGAGGCTGCGCTGCTGATTTGTGGCGTGAAATCGCCAAAGCGATCGTGAAAAGCGAACTCTTCCTTCGTGAGCAGAGTCGCGGGTGACAGATATGTCTTGACCCATTCCTCTGATTCGGCTCTCGTCGCAGGTTCGAATGCCCAGGCGACATCGTCTCGGCCAAGCCCTGTTTCGCGCTCATCCAGGACACGCAGGAGGTGAAAGAGCTCCTTGGACGCCATTATGTTTGGCCAGGATCAATCGCTACCGAACAAGCCTCAATCAGTTGCTTTAACCTCTTCGAGCCATTGATTGATGTGAAACAGTCACGTGTTTGCACCCCGTATTGGTACAGGAAACCTGGAGGTGAGGTCGAGGAGCAGCCGTAGTTTTCCCGCGTGCACGGAAGGTCATCAGCTAACGGGGCTACGACTTCCATTTCTACAAGACGAGCACTTCTTCCTCCGTCAAACCCGCCACTGACAACACGACAACCATCTTGCAGCGCCGCAGTAGCCATGTGGGCACTGCCCACCGGAAATATGGGCTTGTTTGGTCTCGATGGTTTCGGTGCCGCTCTGCGGTGCGGGGCTGGAACAAGCCGTCTATGTTGCGTGCTGCGATGATGTAGCTCTGTATCATCCAGTCAACATCGATTATTAATATCGATTCTACCTCGCTGTGATATAATAGGTAACCATTGTAATCTTCGCTACCAGAACCGGACGCTAAACACGATCGAACACCAAAATGTCCTCCATCCCAGGAGTCGACGATATGAACAAGCTTGCACACAAAACTCTTGTCACCGAGCCTCACGATCTCACATACAGCTACTATCTCTCGCCCGACTTCAACAGCAAACTAGAACCTTCAATCCCGACCCTTTTGTTCCTACATGGCTTCCCGGACGACGCATACATGTGGGCAGGAGCCGTTCCACATCTGCTGAAATTACCATATCCGTTTGTTCTGGTCGAGATCCTAGGCTTGGGTGATTCATCCAAGCCCACAGAAGCATCCAAGTTCAACTACCGCAAACAAGTGAATTCGATTGCGCAGATTCTCGATCGCGAGAAGGTGCCCAACAACGTCATCCCAATCGGTCATGACTGGGGTTCAGGTAGGCGAAGTCCATCCTATTCGATTGAGTACTTCAAATGACGCCCGTATAGCCACAGCACAACGTTTCTATCTCTACCACCGAGATCGTTGCGTGGGTCTATCTCTGCTTTCCCTCGCCTACCAGCCTCCAAGCCCTGAGCCCTTCTCCCTGGACGAGGCGAACAAAGTCACAACCAAATCCTTCGGCTACCCCCAATGGGAATACTGGAATTTCTTCTGCGGCCCAGACGCCCCCAGCCTGATGAATAACGACCTCGAGCGCATGTACGAAGTCAACCACGGCTTCTACCCGTCTCCCATCCCGGAAGAAAAGGGCCGCGACATCTGGATGCGAGAGATGTTTTGCACCCCTGGCGCCATGCGAGAGTATGTGGCTCGTCAAGGGAAATGGAAAGACGCGAGTGTGGAGTTGAAACCTTACGCTCGCAATCCAGAGTTGAAGAAGCGCTTCATCGATCGTATGAGCAAAGCTGGTTTCGAGGCTCCCGTGCAGTATTACCACTCTCTTGCGAAGAACACTATGCTGGAAGACGAGCGGGATTTGTGCAAGGCCTCGGACGCCTCAGATCGGAAGATCACAGTGCCCTTGCTTTATATCGGTCAGACCGGGGACTGGGTCTGCCGCACAGACTTAATGGGACCTGCAAAGGAACAGGGATTGGTCCCTGATATCGAAGAGAAAGTAGTGGACGCGGGCCATTGGGTGCTGTATGAGAAGCCGGACGAGATTGCAGGTTTGATCACAGAGTGGCTGCAAAGGAAATTTCCTTTCAAGAAATAAGACTGAGAAGCAGCTCTCGCAGTGATTGGATGCTCTTAAATGGATCCTCAGTGGGCTATGGTGAAAAATCACGGTTCATACAGCGAAGAAAATAGTGGAAGCCTTATGCGATATTCAAAGTATAGCTGTTGCTTCCAAGTTGAGATCTTATTTCGTATTCATCACATGCAAAGTTGTATGTTACCATATATGGCCATCCCAAGGCGCCTTTTTCCCAGTCCATTTTTCCCTTTACCCGTAATGCAGTCCATCTCTTACACTTACCAAGTGGAGCTCCCAATCCCTTCAATGCTTGACCATACCTGTTGTGTCCCATAAACCGTATCCCAAAAAATGCAACCATACTCCCCTTTTTTCCTCATTCCGAACACCAATGCAAACCCAAACTAGCCTCATAACGTCGTCAAATTGCCAAGTACACGGGCGAAGGCAAGCATATGCCCTACAATCAATCGCTTATTCTCAAGCCCAAACCCTCCTACGCAGCAACCACCCCTCGCCACTGAAGAACCTACTCGGCCTGGGCAGCGATTCCGTGCTGGCGTAGGCAAACTTGTTCCATGCAGAGCCCTTGGGCGGCGCGGCAGGTTCGATCGGGGCGGAAGTAGGGACCGACTCTCCTCGACGGCCGAGATTGGCACTTGCGGAAGCTGTGCTAAAGGGCGCGCTCGTGCCTGTTGCCGCAAGAGGTTCCGTGCTGTTGGCTGGGATGAGCTGGATGATGGTACCGTTTTTGGCGTCGTAGGTGATGGCGAACATTGTGCCGTTGTTATCGACTGCGTTGGCGACTAGGGGTGAAGGTGCCTTGTCGAAGGATGACGAGGTGCCGGTTGAAAGTGCAGTGGTCGACGACGATGTCGCGTTTCTTGACGTTGCCGCTGTGGGTTTCGAGACGACTGTTGCCATGGTAGTGTTTGAGGACTGGATCGTCGAAGGGACGTTGATGCCAGTGGCTTGTGCTACGCCAGGTGCGGTGGTGTTGGCTCCGAAGAGAGCGACAGGGCCCCGGCTGCTGCTGGGCGAAGGAGTACGTGTGGCTCTCGCGGCGCGTAGAGATGATGGCAAGCTGAGGTAGAGCTGCACGATAGAAGACGTCGACCCGATAAGTGCTGGTAGTGTGCTGTTTCCAGGAGCTGTGGATGCAGCCTGAGTTGCGTTGGCAGCGGAAACGCCGGTGACAATGACAGCAGTCCCGGTAGCAGCAACGCCATCGACAAGACCGTTCGTGGTGCTGTTCGCGTAGGGTGCTGATGAACGCAAGGCACTGCTGTCGGCTGCGGTGGCTTCCGAGAAACTGGATTGAGTTGCACTTGCCGGGTCAGACCCGTTCATCACAGCATTCGTTGCTGAAACCAATGCTGTGGACTCATGTGTGGCGTTGGACAATCCAGTGGCGGTCGCTGACACAGATGAAAGAGTTGCATTGACTCCAGCAATTGTCACATTGGCTGTAGAAGCAGATAGTCCCGTTGCGAGAGATGAACCCAGAGATGTAGTGGCGTTGGCCGATGCAGTCATGTTACTTGAAGCAGTGGCATTGGCGTTCCGATCAAATGGATCTTGCGATGTCGGTGCGCTGGATGCTGAGGTGTATGGCGTACTAAATGCCGAAGTCTGAGCTGGTGCTGGGATCTCTGCTGAAGTCGTGCTTGGAGGGTACGCTGTGTTACCTTCCACGCTCGTAGGCATTGGTAGGGTCGTGATGCTGGTGAGGTACGCCTTTGACGTTGCCGATGTGTTTGGTAGCGAGGCGAGAGGCGATGAGGAACCTTCCTGTCTGGGCAAGACTGCTGCTTGTGTGAAAGCTACCGCCAAGGCGATCGAGTTGAGGCGGAGGAATTGCATCTTGGACTGAACGGCTTGTTTGTGTCAGATGCGATAATGATGTTGATGATGATGATGATGATGATGGGATTGTGAATGGCAATGCAAATCGCCCAGCTCTTGTATACAACCATCGCCGTCATGGCGAAGGCTGAGAATTGAAACTGTGAGGGCTGGAATGCCTTTGCACGTGTGCCTTTCAGGCATTGAGGTGCGTGGATGTGGAGTCAGAGACAAGTGGCTAGGGTCTGAGAGAGAATACCTGTACCTATAGGTCTATAGTACTCGCAAACCGGGCTGAACAACTGAACAGCTGAACAAGAGTGCTGTGGGTATTTCTTGCGGGTAGACTTGGAGAAAGATCATTAGTAGTTATCATTGTGTATTCAGACCTATACCAGGCATCGCAAGAGCAAGATCACCGCCGAATCATCCGTATAATCACTCGATAATACAGCATTTCCCCAATGTCCTGTTGTGTTGATGGTAGGTGATGTCTCAGCAAAAGTCCGGAGGCTGGTTGTCTCCGGCAGCAACAGACACGTGGTGTCTCATCGTGTCAGCCTCGCGTGGGCATCCGTGCACCGCGACTTCCTCCAAAATCTATGGGGAAGTCGGTGGCAAGAAGGCGTTTCGAAGACACGAGCTGTGTGATCAAAAGCTGGTACGAGGCTGATGTGTCAAAAAGAAAGCGTGAAGAAAGGGCTGGGCACAAAATCAGGTACGGCGATGGCTTGCTGTCTCCGGGTCCAGACTCGCTCGCAGACAAGTACACGCGCGTGTAGTCTTTTACAGGCTCGCCGCTGGACACCAGCGACAACGCTGTTACATGTACTGACCATACCCATCTGGCGACAAGCGAGGATGCTGCCAGTGCTTCGTCTGGATGCGATTAATTCAAACTCAAGGAAGGAACATACGCTCATCTTCCGAGCAGAGCAACACCGAACGCGTCTCCTAAATGCTATTATGCGACACCATCAGGCCCTGAGCACTTCCTGATCGTGGCAACTCTGATATTGGAAACCCATTCAGGATATCTGGCTCCATTTCCTAACCGGTGGGTATGGCTGTTCCAGTGTTCTTGTTCCGGATCGCTCCCAATGTCTCTCGCTGCGGAGGTCCTTTCGAAGTTGTGTGCCATCACGTTGGCCCACGAGACAACCCAGCAATATAACAGGCGCTCGTTAGAGCCAATACCTGCTTGCGACTTCAATCTAGCAATCCAGTGTCCATGCGGTAATAATTCGTACGACATCTGTTCTTCCTCGTTCACTTCATGCCCAGCCGTGCTTTCTAGCAAGCCAGGTCCGACTACAGCCAAGCTGACAGATCACAGTAAAGATACGCTCGGTCTCAAGAAAAAGAAATTAGCTTGATTAGCGATGCGAGACAAGGCCAGAGTCCGCCATACCACTGCAACAATCATCCACATGGTCTAATATCGGTTTCGATCACCCGCGCATGGCTGCAGAACACCCATGCAGCTCTCCGTCGCGGTGTCACGTAGCGACAAGCCTGTCCCGAGATGCCGCGGCAGCCCACTTCGACGACGTGTGGAAGACGCAGTGCCGAGTGGGAGGGGATGAAATGAGTCGCAGCTTGGGATTGCTTCGATTCGAGAGTGGCAATGGTTGTTGTTGCTGGGCAATTCAAGGCAACAATTGCGTTTCACTTGCGTGACTTCGACTAGCGCGGGCTCCAAAAGGCTTGGCCAACGACATCGGGTAAGAGCTGGTGGAACGCAGCAAACCAGACTTCACCCGTGCTCTCACTCGTGACTTGCTACATACCACACGCTCGAGACATACAAGCTGCCCAGCCGTCAATCTGCCGCACTTGAGTCTTCGTCCGCTGCCAACTGTCCTTCCATTCGCACTCGCACAACCGCCGAAAGGCGCCGCCGCGATGGTCAAACTGACCTCCTTCGCAGTCACTCTGCCCTTGACGGCCATCCTCGTCGTCTTTCTCGCAAGCTGCCTTCAAGCTGTCCAGGCCCAGACTTGCTACTATCCGAATGGTGACCCGTCTCCGAACGACAGCCCCTGTTCCGTCGAAGGCGGCGCCTGTTGTCCTCTCAACTGGGAGTGCCTCACCAATGGCCTCTGTTACCTCGCGCAAGAAGACTACTATGAGCGCCACTCGTGCACGGACCAGAGCTGGGCAGACGATATTTGCCCGAACCTTTGCACATACGGTGAGCAGGTTGGAGTAGTCCGCATTCGATTGACTCTAATACTAACTATGTAGCAGATTGGTCTGCTGCCGGCAATGAGGCAATCCTCCTTTGCGACCTGAACGACGAGACCTCCTGGTGCTGCGATGCGAACAGAGTCTCTTTCGATTGCTGCAACAAGTCCGGAGCCACCACATTCTCGCTCTCGTTAGGCGCTCCATACACAATAATCGAATCCGAGCCGTCTGCGATGACCTCCACGGCGACCTCCACGGCAAGAAGCACTCCTTCGTTCATAATTGACGGTACGGACAAATTTTCGAATCCTCGGCAGACCAAAGCTAATCCTTGGTAGATACGAGCTCCACTTCAGACACATCCACCACCACGACTTCTTCCTTGGATGGCAGCACCTCGAGCAGCACATCATCGACGACATCCTCTACCTCTTCTTTGGCTCGTACAAGCACTATGACGCTGACAGCCATCACGTCAAACTCCGATGGTCAAGTCACAACCTTCACCAGCATCTCCGTGGTCACCACCGTGCGGCCATCTCCCACAGCTTCAACGCCGACATCGCCCATCGGAGAAGAACAGGCTTCAAACGACCGCAAATTGACGATCCTCGCCGTTAGCATCGCTGTCCCACTCGGCCTGGTCGCTCTCGCTCTGCTGTTTTGGATCCTGCGCCGCCACCAAAAGCACAAGGCGCATTCAACTCTTTCCGCGAACCCAGACGTTTTCTTTCCGCCGGACCCGCCGCAGATCCAGCCCAAAGCAGAGCTGGACTCGCAGCAGACCACCCGCAGCGAGAAGCACCAGCACGACGTGCCCATCGAGCTGCAGGGGTCCCCGGTCCTGGTCCACCCGGTGGCCTCTCCAGAGCCAGTGGCACAGACCGCGAGGTACGACCCTCACGCTTATCGCGTGAGCAGCCTGTCGCCCCTCGAGGCGGCCACCGACGTCTCCCGCTGGTCGGACGTCTCCTCGATGAGCCCGCCGTCGAACCGCCAGTCCGCTGGAGCGGCCGGCTCGCTGGCTGTTAACCAGCAGCACTACGGCGGCGGTGGACAGCCGCAGCAGCAGCAATACCAGCCGTACAGGCCACCGACCGGCCTCCCTGCTCCGGCCGAGCTGGAGTAAAGGCAAGAAAATACGGTGTAGGACTGGCTAGTAAGTCAGCTTTTTCTTGGGTTTTTCCTTTTTCCTTTTCGTTGGTAAATAGCTCAGATACCCACACCGGCGTCGTTTTTAGGAGACTTGGCTGTATAAGAGACAATCCAAGTAAATCCACCTTTCTCGCGCTCATTTGTGCTTATGCCTAATATCATCTTTACAACCTCGCGACCCCTCGACCGCTGAGAGGCCTGTTTTAGGATCCGCATCTCTTAGCGGTCCAGTGGTGATGGATCCGTACGGGTGTATCAGGTATTACCGTTTTGAGTAACCCTAGCCAATGAGAAATCAGTTCTTCAATTGTCCTATCTCAATGGCAACAGGAATTTACTTCCCCGACGATGTGTTAGGTATCACCACCAATGCCTACCCTAGGCCGACGAGGAGGCGCTTTTCCAAATGGCGTCTCTCAATGGCAACAGGTAGTGGTTACCGTGACAATGTGTCAGGCGTTACCGCGAATTGACCTTCTGAGCCAGCGAACGATCCGTTGTTGAAGTATACTCTCTCACTGGCAACAAAAATCTATTATCTCGACGATGCAATAGGTTTTACCACTGTGAGTAAGCTCAGCCATCGAGGGATTCTTTTCTCAAACATACATCTCTCAATGATGACATTTACTGATAATCCCGACAGTGCTCGAGGTACTGCCACTCCGAGAAATCTCAAATGAACGAAACAAGTACTTCTCCGAACGTCTTACTAGATGGCGGCAGGCACGAATTGACATTCCGACAACATATCGGGTGACGCCAGAGTCCTTCTCCTTTATTCAACGAGGGATCAACCTTTCCAAAACATCATCTCCCAACGGCAAAAATTGGCAACAACTTTGACAGGGCATCAGATACCACCACTTGATATACCCGAAGGACCGATAGCGAGCGAGGAATCCAAAGCATCTTCTCTCAACGACACCAACCGATTATTCTCTCAATGACACAACAGATATCACCACTATCCACATGCTCTGCCCATGGTTGTGGCACTCTAGACGATTCTAGTCCTGCCATATAGCGGGCCTGAACCATCGGCTGTTGGCTAGCGAATAGCGAGGGAGTTGAGTAGCGAGGATGTCCATTCGGAGGTTGTCTTGAAAAATGTAAATGGCTTTCCTCAAAACGCATTTCCTTGAGCCCCTCGATCGATCTGGCCAGCTGACCAGTTTTATTCCCAACAGAACGCAGTGCTGAACACGGGCAAAACACACGGAGGAGGGGATGACCTTTTCACCCTCAGGGCCTCTCTCTCTCTAGGAGAAAAGGCAAAGAAAGTCTTTTGAACAGAGTGTTTGCGGAGAATGCGCAACATGGACATATCACGTTGTATTTCTCAGCAAACTCCAGCCATCTCATCTCGACAGAGTCTTAGATACCACCTCTAGCATGTCCAATGCCCCCTTCGAAGCGGTGCATGGGCCGTGAACTAAGGTCAGAACTCCTACATAACCACCTTCCAAAGGCAACTAGGCAACTAGACAACTTGACAAACCCATCCATCACAGGCTCCTTCACGCCTGGATTTTTCATTCCGCATGTGACTCAGGAGCATGTCGACTCTGGACTGCCGGGCTAGACGCTAGGGGACAACGATCTTCCGCCTTGCCATGTAAGCCGACTGAGGGTGATGCCATCAACGACGACGAAGACGATGGAGATGAAGACAACGAATAGATAGACAGCGACGACGAATACAGCCAAGACGTCTTTCATCTGCTTCACCATGGCACGAGGCATGATCCGCTCGTTTTGTTCCTCGTGGTCCGGTCCAATGAAACGGAAAAAGGAGCGAGGTGATAATACCATACTCCACACGCAAGTCTCGTGATAAGCAAAAGAAAACACGCGTTCAAGATCCGAGATCCGAGATCAAACATCGAAGATATTGTCATATTATGATTTACAATCTACATACAGTACACCTTCTAATGCGAAGCAGAAGAGGAAGCGTTCCCATTCTTCTCCCCATCAATCGTCGCGGGCACAGCGTGGCCATTGAGCAGCTTCTTCCGATCGTCCTCAAACTCCACGCCCCGAACAAAAAGCTCACTGACTGCTTCCAGCCCCGCCACAAAAATGCAAAGCAAACTCGCAATGACAAACATACTAATGCTCTCGCCAATCTCCAGCCAACTGCCCTCGTCCCTGACTTCCCAAAAGAACCTGAGAGTCAAATAATCGCCGATGCCCATCACAACAGCGAACAAGCTACCTCCTCGCAAGCGCAAGCGTTTGGTCAGAATCCCCAAGTTCGCGGAGACGAGGGCGAAGGGCGCGAGGAGTTTGAGGAGGAGCAGAGCGCCTTGAGAGAAGGGGTCGAAGACGGGGATCAGGCGGTAGACGGCGTCGAGGGAGAAGGAGGAGACCGAGGCGATGTTACCGGTGCTGAAAAAGGCGGATTGCAGGAGGAAGAGGAAGAAGAGACAGATGCGGGCGTCGGAGAGCGTGAGAGAGCGGTAGTCGCCGGTTTCTAGGGCGCGGTCGCGTGTGTTGGCGGCCGTCACGGCAGGGGCAAGAGGATTGGATGCTAGCTCGGACTTGAGGGTGGAGCCGTTAGAGGTTGTCGAGGTCTGGGAGGAGAACGTTTGGTGGATGCGGTGCTCGAGGCGGACCCAGCTGAGGAGGGTTATCGCAATAGCGAAGTAGAAGAGACCTTCGTATGAAATGGTGAGGATCACAAAGAGGGGACCGAAGGCGAGGAATGTGATGGCCAGGCGATGGAGGTAGTGGTCCTGGGGTTGCAGGGCGTGCAAGAAAGGCACAACAAATGAGGCGATCAGGGTGATCCATCCAACGACCTGCGTGCCGAGTGGCAGGCCCTGCTTCGCTTGGAGGGAAAAGACGCTGGAGCGCGTGACAAACATCGCAAGTGCGACGAGACCGACTTGGACTCCCATGATGATGCGGGAAAGGCCGTCTGCTTTGTTGGATCCTAGGCCACTCTTTTCAGGGGCAGTCTGGGCAAGCACGCTTTTTTCGAGCAGAATGTAAGCCAGGCCTATCACAAGGATGATGAAACCTCCCAGCAAGATCACGCTACTGTTCTCGACCTTGTTGGCCGGAAGAAGAGTGAAGACACTCATTGCCGCACAAGCGCATGCCCAGGTACTGCAAAGTATCCAGTTCTTTGAAAGGAAGTCTTTCCCGTAGAAAAGCGGCCATGTCGTAGCGAGCAGGTAGCAGACAGTGTAGACTTCGCGGTGGTAATAACTTTGAACCTGCGCAAATAGTTAGTAGCTGTAGAATGAAGCGATGCGTTACTGCAAGACTCACCATGACCTCCAAGATGCCAATATACAGGACGAGGTTCAGGCCTAGCTTCATTCCATCGTAGCCCCCAAGCTGGGCAAACAGCTTCCGTTTGCCTTCAACAAGAGCCTGACGTCTGGCGAATACGTCCTCCCAGAACATCAACGGGAAGAACGCATATGCGTAATATTGAGGTGGCGAAGATCGAGCGTAGAGAAAGCTGTACAACGCGACCACAATGGAGGCAGATGTTGCAATACTAGCGGTGGTCCGAGATGACTTGACACTTCCATTGAGCACATGCTGGTCGACAGCCGTGGTGAAGGCAAAGACGATCCATCCAACGTAACCAGCGGTGATCAGAGTCCTCAAGAATAGCCAATCGTAAGTCTGGAGGTAGCGCAGACCCCGAAGTGCAAGTTTGATGAGTTCATCTGAGCTCTTGATAGCCTGATCGTATTGACCGTCTTGGATTGCATGCTGGATCGCTGTAAGCCGATGATCAACGGTTTGTTCAGCTGTCGCAAATTCGTGGTATGGCTTGTAACGGAACTCGGTCGCCATCTTTTCTTCTTCCTTGATTCGGTACATCTCGAGAATTTGACGCGCGTTCACGAGCAAAGCTTTAGCTTTCTGCTCATCATCTGCATCAATGAATGGCAAGGGTAGCTCGCCGACGGAGTTCACTGGGTACTCCAGACCTGTCAAGTAGGCCATCAATGTGGCAACGTCGGCCTGGGCAACATCGTGTCGCTGAACATGATCCAGGTGCCAGTCACTCGAGAAACCGTCCTCGTGACCAGGCGCTTTACCGTTCTGAACGGTAATGGGCTTCGAGACTCCAGATCCCCAAGCAATGAGAGGTGTCCGTGTGTTGTCAGGGTGTCCATCGCCATGGCTTCCCCAGTCGCTCATTCCATGGTCTGCCGTGAACACAAATGCAGTTTCGTCGTCATCGTAGAAATTGTTGATCAGTTCAGTGATCTGTCTCACGCCCTCATCCACGACCTTGATGTTGTTCAGATACTCGCGCGAGTATGGTCTGTAGGCGTGACCATTGGTGTCCAATCCAAGCAAATGCAAGAAAAAGACGAGCTTATCCTCTCGCAAGCGCGCATTCAATTCGGCATCCGTTTCGGCATCCTTGAACAGCTGCTTCACGCGATCGAACACCCAGTAATCCAACTCCAAGGCATCCTTGCTGAAATCCTCAAATTCGTGTCCGTATGTCGCATCCTCGACTCGTCCCGGCACAGCGCCCGTGCTAAACATGGGCAAAATGTCCGGACTACCCCAACTCCATGTATGCCTGCTCCTGTTGAAAACGCTGTCGAAATTGACCGGGTTCAATTTCCAGCCGGTAGTGACAGCAGAGACATCCTCGTACAAGCCTGCGATGAGGGCTACATGGCCAGGTCTGGATTCGGTAGGAACGCGAGTGTGGGAGACACCAAAGGTACCATGTTCTAGGACTCTAGATCGGAGGAAGGGTGCCAGTGGGCGAGGCTCCAAGGAGACGGATTCGTCTGAAGCGGCGGGTGAAGGGTCGGGGAAGTATTGGAAAGCTTTGTCGGCGCGGAGGCCATCTCCTGGAGGTTTGTGTTAGGATATGAATGCTCTGATGAGACTCCTACTTCCCAATTGCGCATACCGACATAAAGGACCAACCGTTTCGCAGGCGCTTTTTGGGTGTCGACTTTGAAAGGGCGCATGCCAGTGACGATTGGACTGACGAAGTAGACATCGAAGATGGAGACCAGGTAGACAATGTGGAAGACGACGGCCAGGCCGAGGAAGGCCATGCGCCCGAGTGGCGCCATGGTGTTGAAGAGGGAGTGTGGTGGCCGTGGTAGGTAAATGGTCTCTTGTCTTGCCAGGCTTTGACCTACAAGGTGTTCTTCGAACTGCACCACTTTGACTTTCCCCACGATGGTCAACGCGCGCCTTCGACACCTTGGACCGCGTGCACGGCCGAGCCTGAGAGCATTACCCGAACATTACTAAGATATTCATTGATTGCTTGATCGACTGTTACTTATCATCTTGCCTTGTCAATCTCGCCATTCAAGTCATTGCTGTTGAACAGTTGCAAAGCACATGTAACTCTGAGTTTTACCCACAAAATTTTGGAGCACCGAATCAATACCGGATTACGATTGCGAACAACGTACCAGGCTTGGTTCAAGGTACATGACATTATGGTATCTTGGAGGGTCTACCTAGCTGATTGTGATATGGCAAACATGGAATTGTTTGAAAGACGATGGCATTTTCTCGTTTTTCTGATCTTCAACAGACACTAGCTGAGACATGGGTTGCTTGATGACACTCGGTGGAGACCTGATGGCGGTCGGTGCCTTTGATTGACGATACTTTGGTCTTGAGCAGACTTGATCTGAATCGACTGTAGACTCATTTCTTCGCTTCGTGCTGTAGTAACATTCATAGAAGCACTCCCACGGATACCATTAATCGGAGTGACAAGATACGTGTACTTCAAAATGCAGATGCACATCGATGATAATCCAATGTATTCACCCTCATCCCCGGGATACTCTAAAGCCGTGGCGCCCGTTGATGCGCCGTTAGCGTGGACCCGGCCTAGCAACCGGCCCCGCCCGTGTATTGATCTAGCTGGATTGGGCGCTCTGTTTGGTCGCGAGTTGCGAGTTGCGGATAACATAACCAACGCTTGCGGCCTGCAGTCCACTCTGCTCCG